>Ga0116137_1001099_pt1 | contig 19049 bp, 40 predicted proteins | sample June2015DPH_20_1_3_FD_88973 | JGI IMG/M metagenome (GOLD analysis project Ga0116137, IMG submission 88973) | Peatland microbial communities from SPRUCE experiment site at the Marcell Experimental Forest, Minnesota, USA - June2015DPH_20_100 | ecosystem: Environmental > Terrestrial > Soil >...
CAACTCTTGGCCCAGTTGCCTGGCATACTAAGCACATGACAACGGTTGCATAAGAATCCGGAAGGACTCCCAACAAAGATTCCTGGTCATCGTTCCCGCAGAATGGACACGGCTTCAATTTTGGTTCGCTCATCGCTTCCCCTTCCCCTTGCCGCCCCACGTCACGACGACTGGGACAACGCGAAACTTGCTTTGAGGATTCTTGCGAATCATATAGTCGGCGAGATTTTGGGCTAGTTTTTTTTCTCCTTGTCGGTAAATCCACGATGGAACTGCCTGCCCGTCCATCTCAATCATCCACATCTTGACGCTATTCATTTCTTCTCCTTCCCCGGCCCAGGCGTCGGCTCGTCGGGCAGGGCTTCGAGCAGGGCAATGGCCCGCTCAAGTGCGCCAATAAATGCCAACCTTCCCTCCCGAATAAATATCATTTTGATATCTTTGAGAACAATCAGGCTTGGTTCCCGATCCACCTTTGCCACCGCTTCGAGGATGGGCACGATAATCTCAAGTGCCCTGTCGTCCAATCGTCTAATACTGGGGGGGACGGTACTTTCAAGGAATGATAAATGCGGCTCCCTAAGTATCGCGGCCCGAACGCGCTCTACGGCTTCAAAGATAGTCATGCCCTCAATCGCCGCGTCGAGTTTGCTCATGCTTGCTCCTCCAGTTCCACGAGCCACTTGAGATACACGCCGGCCTTTTCTAGGTCTGCGAGGCCGCCCTTCGCCTCATACCGGGCAATGTACTTGACGATGTTGCCCTTGAGATAGCCCCGATATTGCTCGGGCGTGAAAAACGACTCCATGAAGTCGATCGGCTGTATGGCGCCGTGGTCATAATGACGCGTTGGCGGATGATAGATAGGGCTCATGCTTTTATCTCCTTGCGCTGATACATGCCACAGTCGTTATGCTGGTTAATGAAAGCCGGATTATGAAGCGGTCGGCTTTCAGCAAGCCAATCTCCCAGATTCAGCGGGGCGTGACATGCATAGGTGGCACCGCCAAATTCGCGACCTACCCATAAATGTTTGCAATTTCGGCAATAGACGGGCTTCGTCTGCTGTTCGCTCATGCTTCCCCCTCCTCTTGAAAATGGCCGGCGGGACGGTTAGCAACGGCTTGAGCGCCGCCAAGTGCTACCGTGGTTCCCGTCCCCCGACGCCGTTCAACTACCGCTTGGCTACTCGTAACGGCGCCGGCCCGGCTCAGTCGTTTCATTTTCTGTCTATTCCTCCTCCTGCACTCCGACGACGACAAAGAACTCTGGATGCCCGTAGGCCCGGCAGTACCATAGGCCGTCAGGGCCGAGTTCAAAGTAGCAGGCCATGGAATAGAACCATTGGGGCCAGAATGAGCAAAAGAACCAGTTGTCGCCGAAGAAGAAGCAGTCGCGGCCTCCCCACATCCGATGATAGGCTCCATATCCGCGACTGAACCTCATCCGATTATTCACGCCGTAGAAGTGAGCGTGGTAAGGCCGGCCATGAACATCATGCCGGATTGCGGCATTCTGTCCCCGACGCGCCTCCCCGCGATAAGTGGTCTGATTGCCTCTAGCCTGCGTGTTCGGACGCCCATGCTGTCCTTGAGCAGGGCGACCCTGCTTAGCCGGGGCTTTCGCGGTCGTTTTGGCCGGAGCCTTCGGCGTCGTCTTTTTCTTCTGGTCAGACCCGTAGATTGTGAGGGTCAGGCAGAATGCCAAAACGCTCAAAACCGACAACACTTTTTTCATCATATTCCTCCTATTCAGTCTTTGATGAAGATAGCGATGCATTCCCAATTTTTCTGCGTGCCCACCAAAAGACCCATGTTCTGGCTGTTCTGCACCGTCAGGATAATCCCGTTGGCACCAAGTCGCCCGGCCTCTACCTTCATCTGCCAAATCATCTGATTATCGGACGAATCCGTGATGGCCGGGGAATCGGCCTTCACTACGGCGATTTTCACATACTCGCCAGGAATGTCGTTGACATCAAGATAGACCCTGACCAGGCTCGGGTCCACTGGAGCATGGTAGGTGCTTGTGTCGAGCATCATTGACTCGGCGGTGAGACACGCAACCGTCCCCGTTGCCATCGCCAGCAACAGGGCCCCCAAGAGACCAATCATTTTCTTTTTCATCTCGTTCCTCCTTTTAATTCACAATGTGTTGCCTAAGCCACGAAGGAAATTTCATGTTTGTTCCTACTCCGCCTTCTTCGCCTCCTTACTAAAATCCCGGCCTTGTCCGGGTCGGGATCACTTATGGCTTGATGGGCTCTGGTTTCGGGGGCATCTTGTCTCGTTCACTAGCCCGTTGTTTGCATATGTTCATTAGCAAATCGTAGGCCCTCCCCCCATTCGCCTCATCAGACGCATGTTTGAGGATGGCGATGAGGTCGTCCAGCTGATACTCTAAAAACTCAATGTCCACCGCAGGACCATAACCGGGATAATATTTAGCCATATTTCACCTCCTAGATGAAATCAAAACCATGCCTTGCCTTGCCACGCCCTGCCTCGCCAGGCCCCGCCTCTCCGCGCCACGCCTCGCCTCGCCCTGCCTGGAGGTTAAAAGTGCCATGCTTGCCTTGCCTTGCCTTGCCACGCCCTGCCTCGCCATGCCCTGCCTCGCCATGCCGTGCCCCGCCGCGAATTATTTCCATTCCACTACCCGAAACTTTCCGAAGATGCCCCGGAATGTCCCCAAGCCAATCGCCAATCCGCCCCGAATGAACAGGTCGGTCAGCATGTCCTCCGTGAATTCCTTATTCGGGAAAATGCTCACCTCGAACGCCAACTCCCACGGCGCTCGGATGACCGGCCTAATCTTCGGATTCGGCACGCCCTTCGCCAGGCGAGCCACGCTGTTATGGACATAGAACTTCTTCCCGTCGAAGCCGGAGAATTTTACGGGTTCTCCGTTTGAAAGAAACGGGATCTCGAACGGGGTTATCGCCGTGAAGCTCAGGATCGCGCTGGCGATCGTCTTGTACTGCCTCTTGTCTAAAAGCCTTTTGGGGGCAGAGTCCGTGTTCTGCGCGGTCAGAAATGAGACGATATTCATCGCTGGCATGCACAACGTCTCCCCGTCCGGAAGATAATAGAACTTCTTCTCCGGAGTCAGCACCGTCTTGTTGTCCCCCGGGTAGCGGTCGAACATTATGTCCGACAAGCCACTCAGCAAAACCTTCCGCTTGATCGTCTTTTCCATTTTCCTCTCCTCTCAGATAGTAATTTCCCTCCGTCACTTCCGGGGCGGTTTCGCCCATCGCCTCCTCGACCTCCCGCCGCGAAACGGCTAGATGGATTCGGGTAGGACTTTTAAATCGTCGAATTCTGCCAATACGGGATTCCACGTATAGTTCCCTTCCTCGTCAAAATCGAAAACGAGAAGTCCGACATCCACCAGCCCCTCGCATTCCCTCACGCCAAAACTTGAATTGTACGTTAAGGCCGGCGTGGTCACTCCGAGCCAAGACTCACCTCCGGCATATCCGAAATAGTGGACATGAGATCGGATCAGGATATCCGCTTTTGGTTGCCGTTCATGCTCAGAGTTCCAGACCAGATTCCAGAGCCTCGCCCGAGCAATCGCTGTCATCCGGCCGTGGGGAATGGTGCTACCCCCGAGTTTATGCTTAATATCAACGCCACAGCCATTCACCTCCAAGAAGGCGTGACCCTGAACCTTGACATCTTTGCCCTTGAGCGAATCCGCTAGGACAGACTCGAAGTCCTCATCTTTTCCAACGTGCCGCCGAGTGCCATAGAGAATGCGGACACACTCCGCGTCCGCATATTCGATGGCATCCGCAGCCATGCGAACCTGGTCATGACGATCCGGCGTGATAAGTTCTACGCCGCCGGATGACTCGCCCTTTCCTTCAAGGCAATCCCCGTTGACCAAGAGAAGGTTAATGGGCCTGAGTGAATCAATCGCTTCAGTGTAGAATTTCCAGAGTTCTCGTTGGAACTTGCCAATTTTGGCGTTACGGCCTTCCTCGGGCCGCCACCATGCCGGGCTGGTGAGCCCGTAGTCATGGCCCGAATGAAAGTCCGAGACGACGACCATTCGTTTCATTGTGCGAAATCCTTTGTTTTGATTTTCGTGATAAGCCGATGGCCTTTTTTATCGAACAGCGTTTCCAGCGGACGGCCCACGAGCCCTTCTGCGTCTTTCTCGGAGCTCGCGGCGCATTTCGATTTGAAGCCCTTACGGACGAATTCCGTAGCCTCCTCAAGCGTCATCTCACCGAAAGAAGGAACGACCTCCAGCCCGAGTTTTTTCGCCACATCTACGACGTTCTCGTAACTGAGCCACCATTTCCCGCCGACGAGGACATCAAAGACAATCATCTTCTTTTCCGGTGAATAATCGCCACCGCCTTTCTGAATCCCGGCCCCGTAGCCCTCGCCATACACAACGGCATCGGCAGGCACGCCGTCCTCATCCGGAAAGACAGCCCGCATCTTCTCGACCGTGATATTCTTCCAGAGCCAGTTCATGAGGTCGGCGTGAATCTGGGCGTTGTCGGTCTTGCCGGAAAAGACGAGCGACCCGTTCTGATAGACGCATCGGATATTCGTGCCATCGACCTTCTCGGTCCAATGCCACGTCTTGAGCAGGGAATAGGTGCGGTTCTTCAACTCTCCGACATGGACTTTAAAGGTTTTATCGTCGCGCACATAAAGGGTTTCGATTTTCCCGTATTCGGTGATGCTCATTCGCTCTCCTTCGCTGGATAGACCTCATCTATCACGCCGTAGTGGTTATAGGGCTGGAACCATCGCACGGCATCTGCGGCATTGTTTGCGGAGACAACCGTGTGGGCCGAGGTCGCGCCAACATGATATCGGATGACGTATTTCCGCTTCCCCGAAGGCGGGCCGGCCGACAATGGGGAAGAGATGATGGCCGAGTTGACTGAGATTTTCCCTGTTCTATTGAGATAGTCGATGGATTTCGCCAGGAAATCATCCGCCATCTTAACGCTCGAAGCATCGGCCGCCAATTTCAGATAATCGCCACAACGCAGGTCAAACAGATATGCTTGGACGACCCCATAAACCCCCAAGCACGCGAACAGAAGAATCCATATTCCAAGAAACACAAATCCGAATCCTTTCATTTTTCCTCCTCCTTCATAAACTCTGCCACATAACCGGATGGGCAAATTCTCACACCATCCAGCATTGGGTCCCTCGAACAGGTCACAAAGACCTGGCCGCCTGAACCGGTCGCCGTCCCATTGAAAGGGTGCGGCTCGGCCAGTCGCTTCTCGATGTGCGCCAGGGCCTCACTCCATCGGTTGTATCGCTCAAGTTCGACGGGGCCATTCGCCGACTGCCACTCATCGGCTAATAATTCCCGTAACCGTTTCAATGCCTCTTTGTCCGTCATTTAAATACTCCACAAACCGCCAGCATGATGATGAAAAGCCAGATACAGGCCCAACCTATGCCGGATTTGATTCCCTTAAGCAGGGCAATTGTTTCCCAGTCTCTGTCGCTCATCTCACCAAATCCTTGCCGGGAATCGTGCCGTGGACAGGGATGATTTTCTTGCCGCGCCGCCGCAGTTCCTCCTCCGCGAGTTCCATCTGCGACTCCTCGATGGCGCGCCTCCGTTCCTGTGCGGCCTTGTCTTTCGCTTGCATCTCCTGGTTCACCTTCTCCTGCTCGGCCTGCTTCTTCTTGGCGGCGTCCCACTCGGCCTGCGGCACCTCCTCGACCAGCACGATGCTCCGCTTGTCAACGATGACGACGTTCTTCGACTGCATCGACTCGGCGATGACCTGACGGCGGAACCAAGCGATTTGATACGGGTGGAACAGGCGGTGCCAAAATCCTCGACGGATGACCTCATCGCTGACGATGGCGTTCTGTCCATTTTTCAACATGAGATAGTGTGGACTCATTGGTCCTCCTTTCAAACACACTCGAAATATTTATAATCTAGGCGATACTTGCGCAAAGCCGTGAGGTGGAGTAGCGCGGACTCTCGATATCCTGCCGCGAGCGTCTGGCACGCCTCGTCTATGAGCTGACGGAAGAATATTGTGTGGAAAGGCGGGGAGGAGTCGATGGTGAGTTTGAGTTCACAATGGGGCTCCGGCTTTGCCTTATGATGCGAGCGTTTCGGCTTGTGGATAATTCGGACGATATGCTTTGTCATTTCTTCTCCTCCGGCACCTGGCTGATATCATCATACACTTCCAGCCCGAGGTCAATAGCCCGATCGGCCTCCGCACAAGCCCCCTCGCTCAACGTCCACTTATTGATGAGCAGGATGGCGTCGGAGGCTTCCAGCCACGCCATGCTCACGTCCTTGACGGTCTGCTCGTCAATGGTTGCGCCGGGCGGGAGTGCCACAAAGTACATGAAGTCGAGAGCGGGGCAGAACGGAGCCCACCCCTTTTTGATGCACTCGTTCGCGGCAACTAGAAAATCCCTCACGTTGAGCAGATACTCGATGGCGAGCGTTGAGCAATCCTTGCGGATGCTCTTCGGCCCGAGCGGTCCGGCTATGTAGATTTTACGCATTTCAACGCCGCCGACTCTTCGCATCTCTCGACCAACACTCGAAAACGATGATGTTCCTCATGGCTTGCCCTCCTGCATGAATTTCGCTCGATAGACCTCCCCGTCCATCCCGCCCAGAATAAAACCGGGAGGGACATCGCGGACATCTATGAATTCCCGCCCATCCGTGCGCTCCATGTATCCCCTCTCTTCCCCGCAGCTGGCGCACTTCAACAGGCGGGTAACGACCTCAATGGAGAACGGATGTTGGCCCCCGAATGGCCCGGTCTGGATGTAATGCATCATCCGCACGGAGTGGTGGATGCGCTGCCAGTCATGATTGTGGCGCGGCACTTTCGGCTTACGATGGAATAGGCTCATCATCGCCTCCCGGTCGGCGTCCAGAGGTTCGGCGGTCGGCCCTGGTTCGGTTTCATTTCTAGAACCACCAAACATAACTGCAGGAGAGCGTTTCGTTCCGATAGCGCCGCCCGTAGGTCGTAAAGACATTCACGAGCCCTCTGGACCACGCGAACTCGATGGAGTTCTTGTACGTTATTGTCGGGCACTTGATGAGCCAACTGAATCCCGCCACCGCCATGTATCCGGCGTCGGCGTGGTCGGCGTTCATCACCGGACTTCCGAGCGGGATGGCCGGCGGCGGTTTCGGCTTACAGCGCGGCGCGATGGCCTCCTCCGGCGTCACCTGCACCAGCGGCGCGTAATAGACCCGTCGGAATGTCGGCTGAGAGCCGTAGAGCCCGCCGCCGATGTGGAAGAACCGCACCGGATGCACCACCAGCAGAAGCGGCACCTCAATCTCGCCGGAGACGACTTTGGCGGGCGTCGATAGATGTTGCGCGCCGGAATAGACGACGGTCGCATTGAACGCTTTATTGGAATATTGCACGCCCGTCATCAGCGAGAACTTCCACGCCAGCGGAACATCAACCAGCGCCGAGCCCATCGCCGACGTGAAGTAATAGCGGTGGTACGCCGCGTCGAGCGGGTATTGCAGACCTCCCGAATACTGCACGCCAGGTCCGAGTCCGAAGTCCACTTGGGCCGCCAGCGGGACCGCCGCCAGCAACCCGGCCAACAGACACCACGTTAAATATTTCTTCATGTTACCTCCTTTGCGCTTTTAGGGATTCGTATCAGCGGACACCAACGCGGGAAGCGGCGCGGGTCGTTGCAGAAGCGATACTTCATCAGGCTTTGCTTTTGGGCCGCCCGTGAGCATTGATATTGCGGGGCCTCTCTCGCTCCGAACACATAGATTCGGAATGGGCAGACCAGCGGGCACTCGATGATGATGGCGCGGCTCATGGTTTCCTCACAGTGTCAGCAAGTACAGCAGGAACAGCCCTGCCGCTATCAACATCAGCGTTCCGAGTGTTCGCAGTTCGCTCCCGACCTTTTCGTCTTTCATTTATTCTCCTTCGACCTCATCTTCTTCGGCTTCTCCCAAAGGACAGCGAGTCCAATCTCCGCCACACTTTTCGAGTATCACTTCCCTTTCCTTGCGAGTCACTTTGGCATCATGGGGCATGACCTTCTTCTGAGGCGCGGCCAGGATGAGAGTGCGTTTCTCACGAAAGGCCACGCAGTCTGTGCATAGACAATTCTTCCAATAGTCATCGACTGTCGGGCACCCATCCGAGATTAACTCATCCAGCGCCTTCTCGCGCTCCTCGTCCGCGGGCGCGGGTGGCTCGGCCAGTCGCTTCTCGATGTGCGCCAGGCGTTCCATGAGTTTGCTTTGGAGATAATCCGCTTCCCAGCTGTCCCTGGAGTCAAGTTGGTCGGAACCAGCTACCCCGGCGGCGAAGATAGTCGCCTCTGCCAATTCAACCAGCGTCATCTTGTTCTCGTGGGCAATGATTCTCTGTTGCCACTTCCACGTCTTCATGGCTTCCTCCTCTCTGGCCATTCGGACCCGGCATTGTGATAGGCCATTTTGACCATTCTGGTTATGCGGTTCTTTTGTCCATTAAGGTCATGCCGCTTACAGAAGTGGACGGTTAATCCCGTAGGCCTGTCCGTCCGGCATCCGCACGGCTCGATGGCGATACGGTCCTCAAATCCTCTCACTTTCCCCTCCCTTCCCTCTTGGCGCGGTAGTCGAGCGCGGCGCGGAGGATGGCCCTAGCCGACGGCATAGAGGGGTCATAGGAAGTTAGCCCCGACTCATCGGTGAAATGAGCCTTCTCCACGGCCTCCAGCAACGGACGAGCCCGCTCCAGTTCGGCCTTGAGTTTTCCAATCAATTGCGCCTTTCCTGCTTCTCTGTTTAGCACCTCGATGTGCTCGCCCCGTAGCCGCTCGTAGTCGTCGAGGATATCCACCAGTTCGTCCCGGTCCTCAAACTCCTCGATGTTGCCCTGAAGGACTATCCGCTTCAGTTCCTTAATCTGCTCAGGTGTCATCCAGCCCTCCTGTTCCATGCGGCGATGGCTTTCACCTTTCCCGCAACTCTTGGCCCAGTTGCCTGGCATACTAAGCACATGACAACAGTTGCATAAGAATCCGCAAGGACTCCCAACAAAGATTCCTGGTCATCGTTCCCGCAGAACGGACATGGCTTCAACTTCGGCTCTTTCATTTCTTCCCCTTCCCCGGCCCAGGCGTCGGCTCGTCGGGCAGGGCTTCGATTAAAAAATGAAGACCTCCATCGAATGTTGCCGCCGAGAAAAATTGAGATAATTTAGCCTTATTTTTATCCACCTTCGCCGCCGCTTCGAGGATGCGGTGAAGCAATTGGTATTCTGCCTCATCCTCAGGAAGCCACAACCCTCCATGTTTGTTTGCCAAGCGTTCATAAAAGTCGGCCCATATCTCAAACCGTTTAATTGCGCTGTTTAGTTTGCTCATGGCTTAATCTCCTTCAGCGTCTTGATTCGGCGCTGGACCCAGGCCTCGATTTTCTTACTGGCGGTGTAGGCGGCGTCGTAGGCGGCGGCGGCGTAGGCGGCGGCGTAGGCGGCGGCGGCGGAAGATGGGTCTTGCAGCCACGCCTTCGCCGCCTCGATGGCCGCTCTTGGCCGTTTGTCGTCGGGGTTCTTCTTCTCGAATATCGGCAGGGCCAACTCGGCGGCGTAAATAGCCAGGGCCACGCTGTCGGCTTTCGTCCACTCCCACGCCTTCACAACCCGCATCTCGGACCAGACCTGCTTGTCGCTCTGCGCCAGGTGTTTCCCGCGCACTTCTACCTTGGCCATAACCTCGCAATTGACGTATTGCATCGCGTCGATGGCCTGCTCTGAGGCATGGAATCCCGACTCGCACATCTTGAGTTTGCCGGGGTGCTTGTGCCATGTACCGATGGGCCACGGCCCAAGTTTTCCGCTGCCGGACACCAGCCCGGCCTTCATGGACTTCCATAGATAAGTTTTCATCATCTCCCCTTTCGCTTGTCCTCAATGTAAATGCCAACACATGATATTATGATGCCAAACCATGTGCCCGCAATAAAGCCCAAAATGAACCCTCTCATTCACTCCTCCTCTCCCGGTGCTGTGATTTTTATTTCGACGTGCGGGTGTCGCAGTTTCCAATAATTCGACGAGGGGTCGCTCCGGGTGGTCATGGAACACGCTCGACAGACTTTATATTCTTTCCGACTAACCCTACCGCCGCATTTTAAGCAGACCCATTTATCACTTTCTTTCCCCTTGATTCTCTTGAGGAGGCGATGATATTCAATGGAACACGTCCTGGAACAAAATTTTCTAGGATACTTCAGGCCATTTTTTCTGGTGAGCGATTTAGGGAGATCGAATGCCTGAAAACAATAGGCACAGGTGAGAGTTTGCCTCCGACTTTTAGAAAAACATTCCAGGCTACAATATTTACGGATTGAGGATGGATAACTTCTCGTCTTCTCTCGGTCCATCGGCTGTCCGCATTGTGGGCAGAGCTTATGCTCCATGAACTGATATTTTTTATTGATGTTTTTCGGGCCCCTGTCTTCCAATAACGAGATTGAAAATTCAACTCTCGGGTTTTCTGAGGCCTTTTCTATCCTTGCGGACACCTCGTGGACCCGGCAATCATCAGCCCAGAAACCCGTTTGCGTTACGGCATCGAAAACAGCCTTTATCAAATTATCAATATCGATTCTTTGACGGGTGGATCGATAGAAAACTGCATTGAGCGCATAGGTATCATGTGCGCCTTTCTGATAAGGCGATCCGGTCATTTCGGCTATAATCGCATTGGCTAGGTTTTGACGATAAGTCCGTGTTTTTTCCGGAGTATAGAATCTTCCGCCGCGGCCCATTCGAGGCCGCGCATGAGCAATCGGATCGCCCGGAAAGTTTATAGATAATATTGGCTCGCTCAATGTCTCTCCTGATATTTCGCCAGACTTCGGGGACACCACGACGGCGTGAGGTCGATATCCTCGTCCTTGACGTTCTTGGACCGCTTCCATCTCGGATTGGCGCACGTGACGACTCCGGCCTTCCGCTCACGATGGTATGGGCATCCGCGACAACCGGACCCGAGGAACTTGAAGGCGGTCATTTGCGATGCTCTACCCGATGACAATTGGGACATAAAACAATGGTATTTTCTGGCGTATATTCTCCCCCCTTTGCGCCCGGATTAATCCGATGGAGATCGCAAGGGGCTTCGTGCCAACCGCATCTGGCGCATGGTGTGCCTGTTAATTGCGACTTCCAAGAGAATTTTCGACATCCTGGGGAACAAACAATCTGAGTCCAGCACTTAGGTTTAAAGAATTTCCCGCACTTGGGACACTCCCTCTCGGGGACGGTCAACTTGATGCTCATCGCGTCACCTCATACGTCGCCGTCGTCCCGCCGGTTTGCTGTGCGGCAGAGCCGAGGCCTTCTTCGCCTTCGTCCCGCGCACGGCTCGACCGCTCATCCACGACCACCATCATCACGGCGAGGAACAGAATCAAGACGACCAGCCCGATGAGGACCTCCCACTTGCCGCGCGTGATTCTCATTCGCCCTCCTCATCCTTGAGTTCCGGGAAGTTCTTCAGGTTCCGCTCGTGCGCGGCCTTGAGCTGCGCGGCCGAGTCGCCGGCCCTCTCGCCCACCCGCGACGCCTTGTACTCGCCCTTTCGCACGTTGCGCGTACCGCCATCGGCTTGCGTACTTTTCAACCACTTGACTATGAACGCCCGCCATGCCCGTTTTTGGCCTCTCGCCCCGGCCCCCAGTATCCACTCGCGCATCCGCGCCAACTCGACGGCCACATCGCACGCCGGGTATGCCTCGGCCCACGCCGCCTTATCTTCGTCAGTTATGTTTTTCCATGAACGGGTGGGGTGGTCGAAGCAGAGGGCCTTCTTATCTACATCTACATCTCTATCTACATCTCCCTCTCCCTCTTGGGGATACTTTTGTACAGAATCGTCTTGTACTTTTGTACGACGAGAGGGAGCATCCTTTGTTCTCTCATATTCGGACTGGTATTTGTGCCAGTTAACGATGGTGATTACACCCTTGTCGTCGATGATGATTTTACTTTTCTGAACCATCCGGATAAGCGCCGGGGCGAGTTCCTCCTCGCATACTCCAAGAGTGTCGGCCAAGACAGCGTTGGCATAACCAATGGGGACGCCATCCTCGTCTTTGCGCCGGTAGATGGAGCCGGGAATTGAAGAGTCCCCAGCCATAAGTAATAAGCCAACGAACATCCACCTCTGTGCGGCGCTCAACTCCTCTATCAGCGAGCCCCGCAAGGTCTGGTCTACGTAGAGTTTTATCCAATTACGGCGCACGTCTGCTCCTTGAGAGGAATTTCCCCGGCCCGCTGTGTCATCTTTGCCCTCGCGACGCGACAGTCGTCGTCTTGTAGATGTGGATGCCGTCGATGTGGCCCTGGTCCTTCATGTTGCGGACATAGCCGTTTATTTTGACCTCATCCAGTTTCAGGAACAGGCGCGGCACTTTGCTCTCGTCCTCGACATCCCACCCCCACAGCGTGCGAAGCGACGCGCCCTCCGCCACCGGCTTGTCCGGAATGAGGGGCACGCTGGCGTTCACCGCCTCGATGTCAACGGCGGCCTGTTCGACGACCTTCTCCGCTTCGTCGAGCCGGCCCTCGTGGATGAGGTCCGTCGCTTTGTCGGCGGCGACAACCGCCTTCGCCTCCGCGACTTCTTTCGCTCGCTGTGCGGCGCGCTCTGCGGCTAGACGCCGCTCGTCCTCGTCACGCAGATAGGTGGCGATCTTCGGCTTGAGCAGTCGCTCGGCGTCGTCGAGTGGATCGGTCCATTTCTTTTTCTGCGCCACGAGCGTGCGGTGATGCTGGAAGGCTTCGGCGATACCAGGGTTGAACTCCTCATCAAAGTTCCGGCGCAGGGCCTTGATGCGCACCAGCAAGCCGTTGGCGAGCGAGAGAGACGGCTGGTCGATAACTGCGAGGGCTTTGATGCTCGACAGCACCGCCAGCGCGTCGCGCTTGGCTTCGACATTCAGTTCATTTTCCACGGGCATCCTCCCTTTTGTTCTTCGCCTCTTTTGAGGCTCGTTCCTTCTCGACAGCCTTCTTCCAGCGGTGCGCATACGCGATGACGTTCTCCAACTGCGGCTCCGTGAACTGCGACAACTCCGTGACCGTCAACTGGTAGGTTGATTGCGTGAAGCGGTGGATTCCGTTCCAGAGCGCCTGCTCATCGACGCCGAACGTCGCGAGGTCGGCTTTGACCTTCGCGAACTTCTCATACTGCGCGATGGTCGAGGCGGTCGGCCCCCGACCCGGTTGTTCGGCCATCTTCTCGGCGTGCTTCTCCGGCGTATCGTGATGCGCCTCGGCGAGCGGGTCTGCGCCGCTTTCTTCGGCTGGCGCGTCGAGGCCAGCCTCAAGCGCCTTCTCGACTTCCGTCTGTGGTCGCTGAAGGGACGCCTCGTAGCGCTCCTGGTCCTTCGCGCTCCACCCGTCAGGCATCTGGCCGCTGAACGGATTGACCTTCGGGTCCGTCAGGTCGCCCTTGCCGCTGAACTCATCGGCGACCGGTTTCGGAGCGTGGACCTCGGCGCTCACGACACCGGGGTACTTCTCCGCGCTCGTCGCGTCAGAGATTGCCTGGCGCACTTCGTCGAGTTTGTCGAGCGCAGTCTTGAAGATGTCCTCTTTCTCTGTCTTGCTGAGGTCGACGCCTTCAGCGTCCGCCAACTCCTCGCGGGCATAGAATCCCAGCGTGGCGTCCGGCGCAATCCGGCGAACACCCCGGCCTGCGGCGCGGGCGAAGTACATATCTTTGCCCCAGAGTTGCCAATTGGTTTTGCCGAGTAGATTCGCCGCCTTCGCTTCTGCGACGGTGAATGAGGACTCGACATCGGGCCAACCGGGGCGATGGAATGTCAACCAACAACCCTCGGGGCCCTCTTTCGTCACCTCCCACGTCACGCCGGCTCGTTGATGGGCGACCGCGAGCAGAAGTTTCGCCTCCATCGCCAGCCGTCCATTGATAATGACCATCGTATTCAGGGCGGCGACGGGCGGGATGCCCAACTCCAACCCGGCTTGCAGAATCGCGACCGCGCCCGCAACGCTCTTGACGCCAGGGAACAGCCCCGAGTCCAGCAGGTCCTTTGCAAGCGCCCGGACGTTCGCCACGTCCGGCACCTGCACCTTTTCCGAGGACGGCCTTCCCAGGGCGTCCTTTTTCTCCTCCGTCATGTTACGTTACCTCCTCGTAGATTTTTCGTCATGGCTTATTCAGCCGTGTTTCCAGGTCTCGGACGCGGGCGGCGAGCGCGTCCACTTTCTTGTGCGCCGGCGTGCCGTAGTTGTTCGCCATCCAGTCGCTCCAGCCGCACTTGCGGGAGCAGTAACGCTGGAACGAACGCTTTGGGATGAACGATTTTCGACACGGCTTATAGGCGCATTTCTTTGCGGCGGGTGATTGATTTGCTTTCACGTTTGTCATTCGGCCTCCTTGATATAAATAAGTTGTAACACATTTCGCCGTGAAAAGCAAGATATTTTAGGCAAAAAAAAGGGCCGGGAAGATTGCTCTCCCCGGCCCTGGTTGCCTATTCGGCATTCCCCACCTTGATGGCCATCGTAAAAATGGTCTGAATGGGAAGCCAATAGACGTGCCGACACCCCTTCTCACGAAAGCCGATGCGCTTCGTCTCTGCGTCCAACGTCACGACGATTGGGCGCGCCATGTGCGGACATTGAACCGTCCGATGAAGTTGCCCCTTGAGCGTCGTCATATCAGCCTCCGGCCTCTTTTAGTCACTCGGCCGGCAATCCATTCGATACCGGCGATGACGCAGACGATGACGAACGCGGCCGCCAGACAGAAGAACAATTCGATGAGCGTTTCCATGGCGCTCAACGATTGACCCGACTGACGGAGGAGACGACGCCGTTGGTGAAATACACGAACGTATAGGACGGCGGCCCGCCGAAGCCCTCGACCCGATAAGACCAGGTCTCAAGGACCGCCCCCGCCATCGTCGTATTGCTCGTCTCATTGGGGTCGCCCATCAGGAACTCTACGTCCTCGCCGTGCATCCCGAGGATGACCTCGCCGCGTAGAATCGCCGCCTTTATGTCATCCGAAAGATACGGATGCGCGGCGAAGTAGCGGGCGGCACGGTCCGGTTGTGGGGTATAGTTCCCGATGGACTGATTCAGGCCGACCACAAACCCCGCGCACGACGATAGCAGAACTACCGCTATACACGCCAGACAGACCATATATAAGGTCTTTTTCATAGAAACACCTCCTTCAGACTTTCCGCTTTGCCGCGTCAGCAGACCTCGAAATACTGGTGCAGGACTTGGAGCAAGTGTGCGTAGTTGCCCGACGTGGCCTCGGACATCATTTTGTTCTTCTGCTCCTGTGTCCATCCGGCCCGACGCGCCGCCCGCCCTGCCGCCGCGAGGATGGCAAAGGCGTTCCCGTCTTTCCCGATGATTGCGAGTTCCGGCTTCTTGGCGCTCATCTTGCGCCTCTGCGGTCCTGTTCTGCGACCGCGCTGTTGCGCCACGCCTCGAATGACTCGACGTTACACGCTTGCAAATCGCCCCACGGCGTCTGGTCGAGATACGAGACGAGCCGCGCCACTTCGTCCTCCGCGTCCTCTAGGTCTTGGATACGCTCGCCGACCGCGAACTGAGAACAGCGGCACCTGGACTTCGGGGTGTTGAATATCTCGTCGCGAACGTCAACGCCAATCCCCGAAATCTGCCCGAGACATTCGATGGCGTGCTGGACGGCCTCCTTGGCCTCCTTGAGCCACTCCGCCGCCGTCGTCTCCCGGTAATACTGTTGTCCCACGAAACACCTCCTAAATAGATGTACGACGACCGGGCTACCAACCGGCCTGCCGCATTTCAGCGGCTCGCGCCGCTGTGGCCTGCGATTACCTGCCAAAGATGAAGTTGAGGCACGCATCGTCGCCCATCCCGGCGTCGATGAGTTGGTCGGTGATGATGTGCTGGGCCACCATCGCCCCGTAGCGGAATCCTTTGAAATACCGTTCCCGCGCCGCCGCCGCCACTTTGTCCGACTTGCTCATGTGCTTGGACTTCGCTAGGTCGGCATTCAGAATTACATAATGGTCAGCATTGTCCCGCTCGGCCGAAGCCTCCAACAGCGCCGTCACCAGATTGCCCACCAAAAGATTGACTGCCATTTGAACACCTCCGATTGAATTAGGGGTCGTCCCCGTTTGAAGGCGCGATTTAAAGCGGCGATTGCCAACGCTCCGATGGGCTTATGTTGTACCCCGTTGTCAACGGTGCCTTGCGGCCCCAGCCATCGGCTACGATTAATTCGCGCCCTCAAATAGAGAGGCGGACCCGCGCCCGCCGCCCCGAGGTGTTTTGAGGTGTCACCGGCTTATGAACTTTTCGGTCTCCGCTCTTTATGAGCGTCCGACTCGTTCCCTATCCGGTCGTGATGTTGCCGTTACAGCGTGACCGTTCCGGGACTCTCAGGGACGCGCCCATCGAAGTCTGTGCGATGGGTTCTGGCCCCTGCGCGGATACGTCTGTCGTTGACTTGCGGCATATCTTTTAGACAGGCTAGGCTCGACCCCGTGGCCGCCGGCTCTTCCTGTCTGCTCATCATCTTGTCTATCATGGCATCAGTATAAAACTCATTAAAACGAATAGCAAGTAAAAAGATTTTTCTATGTCGTTGATACGGCGATGGTTATAAAAAATCTTTCGAGGGGACAGAAGGCGGTGGCGGTTTTTTTGACGGCAGTTCTGGCACCCCGATAAAAAAGAACTTGCAAAATTTATCGACGTGTGTTATAAGAATTGCGAGAGACGAGATGAGAAAGCCAAGAACAATTCTTTTATGAATTCAAAGGGCTGGCGTAGGGGTGGCATACTTCAATGCAAATCTTAAGTCGGTGGTTCGATTCCACCTGTTCGTTTCGGCGAACATGGCGCAGTGGTAGCGCGAAGATACGAAGGCCGCGCCGATGAGGGTCGATGTAGTGCCAAACTCCTCGTCTCATCGCATCGACCTTTACGGATGGCGTAGCCGGGGAATCCTTCGCTTGAAACAAAGGCCCTGGCGATTGTTCCTCCGTTGTTCCGCCCTTGCTTTTTTAATGCATCAGACGCGTGGCGTAGATGGCGGTTACTTCGCCTGTGGAGCGTGAAGGCGGACGGCGAAAGCCGTTGCGCGCATACGTTCCCGCTATCGTTTGTTCCCGCGTTGAAATATTCGCCAATGAGACGAGTGGCGTAGGATGCGGATACTTCGTATAACAACGATTGCAGGTTCGAGTCCTGCCGCGCCGCCGGGCGCGTAGCCTAATGGCAAGGCACCTCCGCGTCCGCTGATTCCCTCGTCATAAATATCTCGCACGGAGGAGGAAAGGAAATGACGAGGTTCAACACCACGACGAAAGGCCGGAACACTTCGGCCTCCAAAGCCCCGACGGTCAACTACGAAGGCGCGCCCGCCTACACGCTCGAAGCGAAGGCGGAGTTGTATGCGCTGGCCGTCACGAGTCTTTTGAGCGACAAGTTCTATGCGACAACCGAAGCGGAACTGGAGCGCCTCACGCGGCTCGTGCAGAGCGCCCCGCCGGAGTTCACGGCGCGGCTTGCCGTCTATTGCCGTGAGTCGATGTGGCTCCGCTCAATCCCCATCATGCTACTGGCCGAACTCGCACAACTACACAGCGGCGACGACCTCGTGCGACGGGTCGCGGGCCGCGTCATCCGGCGCGTCGATGAGTTGACGGAGACGCTCTCATGCTACGCGCTTCTCAACCCGCGCACCGGAGCCAAGCAACTCTCGAAGATGTCCCACCAACTGCAACTCGGGCTGGCCGATGCGTTCGGGCGATTCGACGAGTATCAATTCTCTAAATGGGCCGGTGCGGGCAAAGGCATCTCGCTCCGCGATGTGATGTTCCTCTGCCACCCGAAGCCGACAGCCGAGCGTGAGGCGCTCTACAAGAAAATCGCCGCCAACGAACTCGGCGCCGCCTATACGTGGGAATCGGAACTCTCCGCGAAGGGCAACAACCGCGAGACGTGGGAAGCGTTGCTGGACTCCGGCAAGGTCGGCTATATGGCGTTGCTCCGCAATCTGCGGAACATCCTGAGCGCCGGCGTTTCGAGCGCGCACGTCGAGCAAGTCTGCGCCCGGCTCGGCAACGAAGAGGAAGTCATGCGCTCCCGCCAGTTCCCGTTCCGTTTCTTCTCGGCCGCGCGGGAATTGTCGGCAATGGATGGATTGAAGTTCGACCGCCGGGTCGCGGAGGCTCTGGAGCAGGCGATGACGGTCGCCGCCCAGAACATCAAAGGCATCGACACTGACGACCGCGTGATGCTGGTCTGCGATATCTCCGGATCGATGGACAATGCGCTGTCCTCCCAATCGAAGGTCAAACTCTATGAGGTCGGCATCGTCATGGCCTCTCTGCTCAACACGTACTTGAAGAACCCGAAGGTCGGGCTGTTCGCCGACCGGTTCCAACTCGTGAACCTGCCGCGCGCCGGGGTCCTGGCGAACGCGGCGCACCTCTCGAAGATGCAAGGCACGCTCGGCGGCTCAACGAACGGATATCTGGCACTCAAATTCCTGCTCCAGAGCAAAGCCGAGTTCGACAAGGTCATCTTCTTCACCGACTGCCAATGGTGGGACAGCGATCCTCGCTACGGCTACGGCATCGTGCATGAGTCCGCAACGCTTTGGGCCCAATATCACGCGCAGTTCCCCGCCGCTCGCGGCTATTATATCGACCTCGCCGGATATGGGACGACGCCCGTCCGCATCGACCGCGCCACGGGAATGTCATTCATCGCCGGATGGAATGAGCGGGTGTTCGAGTTGGTGGACCGCGCCGAGAACGGCTCGACGGCTATCGCTGAGATAGAGGCGATGGAACTCTGATGGGCCGCGCAAAAAGGAAACTGACATATGAGCGAACCGAAACTATGCCCGTTTTTGGTCATGGCCTATTGGCTTGGACAACTAACTAAAATTGAGGGGTTAGACCTTGACTCTTTCTGTCGAGAGGACAAGTGCGCCATGTGGCGGAAGAATTGGCACGTCACTAAATATTCA
>Ga0116137_1001111_pt1 | contig 18987 bp, 21 predicted proteins | sample June2015DPH_20_1_3_FD_88973 | JGI IMG/M metagenome (GOLD analysis project Ga0116137, IMG submission 88973) | Peatland microbial communities from SPRUCE experiment site at the Marcell Experimental Forest, Minnesota, USA - June2015DPH_20_100 | ecosystem: Environmental > Terrestrial > Soil >...
CCAACATCGATTCCGGGTTCCTCCAGGACCCCGGGGCCGGCAACTGCAACTCGTCCAAAGATATGGTCAGGTCGAGTTCGATCAAAGCCGTTACGCAAGGCTCGTTCTACAACATCGTGATCATGTCCACCTGCATGCTCGGCTCGAATTCGAGCACGATGCCGGCGGCGTTCGAGATCGCCAAGACCAAGCAGGCGGCGGACTATGAGTTCTACCTCGGCTACGTCTACCACACCTGGGACAGCTCGAGCCTGAGGTTCGAAAAGGCCTTCTGGAGCTACATCAACGGCGGCGCACCTCACTCTCGAACCCTCGCGGCCGCGTTCGCCTATGCCGCGAGCATCGGCGGCTACGAGGCCGTCAGTGCCAGTGAGCCCTTCCAGGCCAACTGGTGGGGAAATCCCACCTACGACGGCACGCCGCTCCGACCGGCAGGGAGATGATCGTCATGCGACTCTCAGGAACAGCCGTCAATGTCAAGTGGGCGGCCGGAACGGCAGCGGTGGCAGTCTGCCTGATCGCCTCAGCCGGCCATATAGCGGCCGCTCCACAGTTCTCGGGCTCCGAGCACGCCGGCCTCGGGACTCCCACTCGCGTCGAGACCGCCCTGGCTGCCGACGCCGACACGGCGCTCTTCGCGCGCGAAGTGGAGACTCGAGACGCGTTGGGCTTTCCGGTCGGCGTCAAGCGCATCGGGCGTCACGTGCTCGATGGCTTCGAGCATGCCGAATACGACGAAGTGACCGAAGTCGACTCGGCGGGCAAGGTCCAGGCGGTCACGCAGTTCGATTCCAGGGGCCATCTGCGCGCGGCCGTCCGCCTGGACGCCGCGCCCGCCTCGAAATCGAGGGTCACGCGAGATGGCGCGGTCAGATCAGCGCAGAAATCGGCTCGGGCGGCCGGCCTGGACATAGGCACACCCACCTCGACCCAGGCCGATCAGGCGACGGGCGGGTGGACGGTCCACTGGGCTCGGATGCAGGCAGGCGTGCGGGTGCGTGGCGACGAGACGCGCGTCCAGGTGTGGCCGGACGGGCGGATACAGAGCGTGGCCCGCGCCGAGCACGATCTGGCCGCGGCTCCGGTACAACGGATTGGATCGGACGCGGCCCGGCAGGTCGCAAGCGCGAACCTGGACAGCTGGTCCGCCGGCCGGAATTCCGGCTACGCCATCCAGAACGTGTATTTGGAATGGGTAGGGCCCAACGCGGCCTTCGATCCAGACCGAGCAACCGCCGACGAGGCGCCGTATCGGCTTGCCTGGGTCGCAGAGGTGAAGCCATTCGGCGATGCCGCCAACTACGCCTGGCTGATCAGCCTGTTCATCGACGCGGGCGACGGAAGCATCATTGGCGGAGATCTGGTGGAGTGAAGTAACGGGGCTCGGCCCACGCGGACCGGGCCCCCCTGACACGGCCCGCGGCCGCCCAATCGGCGGGCGCGGGCCCTTTCGGAAAGGGGACGCATGATCTGGGCTTCGCGGCTACGGCTCGGAAGCGTTGGAGCCAGGTGGTGGCGGCAGCTCGCACCGATCGCGGTCTGTATCTCTGTGGCTGGAACCGGCTGCGCGTCGGGAGGCGTCACGGCCAGCGCCACCGGGACGCAGGCGACAGACCACGTGTCGGTCGCTCCGAACGGTACGCCGACGCCCACGGCCGTGCCCTCGGCGCGCGGGACGGACGCACCCGAGCCACGACTCCTTGTCCTGGCCGACGGCGTCGAGAACGGCGTCGGGCTGTGGACGTACGTGAGCGGCGCCTGGACGGCACAGTGGCCGCTCCCCGGTGCCACTGCACTGGCGAGGGACGGGCAGAGTCTCACATTGGCGGTAGATGGGTCGCTGGATTCGCGGTCGGTGGCGGTCCCCCAGGCCTCCGTGGCGAGCCTCGGCGTGAGCTGGCGCCCGACGCCGCCCAGCGGACCCATCGTGGGCCTGGATCGCTCGGACTCAGGGGCGACGGCTGTCGTCGTGTCGGAGTCGAGCAGCCTGACATTCGCGGTGGTTGCGGCGGATGGCACGGCCAGCTTGCTCTCGCCGCCGCCTGATTCTCCATTCGGCCCGTCGGTCGCGTGGCTGGACTCGGACCGGCTTGTCGCGATCTCAGCGGACGCCCGTCAGATACCGCGTCTGGCGGTGATCGACACCGCGGGGCACAAGATCGCGCTCGTGAGCGGGCTGGGGGGCGTGCGAGTCTTCACCCTGTCGCCCGATCGAGGGACGCTGGCGGCAGCCACCGAGTCGGCGGTATATGTGGCCCGGGTCGGCGACTGGCTGGCGGACGAGCAGCCAGAGGCCGCGGTCACCCTGCGGTCTTCACAGGTCGTCTGGGACCTGGCGCTCAGCGCCGACGGCTCGCGCCTGGCCATGCTGTCCGGCGCGGAGGACGCTGCGGGCACGGTCGGCGACATCCATGAGATCGTCTACGTCTACGGCGATTCGGCCTGGGACAGGGCTGTCGACTCGCCGGTGCCGTTCAGTCTGACGCTCGGCCAGGTCTGGCTCAACTGATGCGGGAGAGGCCAGCACAGGGGCTGGCCCTGCGCTCTCGGCGCGGCGCCGCCCCGTCCCGGCGACTGGCTGATGCGCTATGATGCGGCGCGCATCCGGGCGGTTAGCTCAGTTGGTTAGAGCGCATGCTTGACATGCGTCGAGCCCCCGAGCGGTGCTGGTTTGGGCCGTTTGAGCGTGAAAACGGGCCCGAATCCGGGAGCGAACACCCCCCAGTTATTGCGGCATTCGACGGGGCAGGGGAGGACGTCCGCGGGCCGCGTTAGGCCTTTTCCTCACCCCACAAGACCCACTCCAGACGCCGCGTGCCTTCCGAGCATGCACGTCTATTGAACGGCACCCACGCGGGAATCGGCATGCGGTATAGAGGCGACCTGGGCGTGGCGACCACACCGACGAGCATGGCGTCGTGATCACCACGAGTCGCTTCACGAAGGAGGCGATCGCAGAGGCATCCGCTCCGGGGAAAGCGCCGATCGGGCTTGTTGACGGCACGAAGCTCGTGGACCTTCTCATCGAGCAGGGGATTGGAGTCACGAAGAAGTCAATGAGCACATGGCGGCTCGACACCGAGGCGCTGTCAGCGGCGGGGTTAGGTTCTGGAGTCTAGGTTGAGTCCCCCGACCGTCCGGTCTGGGTCGACGCGGCTCAACGACCCTTTCGAGCAGGTTCGGCGGCGTATCCTCTCCCTCATGGTCACGCTCGTGGAGATCCGGCCCTGGGGCGACAACGACGATCCGAGCGAGTACAGCACGCTCGCCACGGACTGGCCGCATGCGGAAGAGCGATGCCCGGCTTGTACCGCTTTCGGCGCCTGGTTCTTCACGGCGCGATGGACAGCGATGGCCGACGGCGATAGCCGGCTCACCGGGGTCAAGCGCGCCGCTCGCGCTGCCTTCAAGAGCGCCTACCCCAATCGCTTTCAAGGAGTCGAAGAGCACCGGAGACAAGTGCGACGCGCCGCTGGGGATGCGCCGGCGGCAGCCAAGCGAGTTCAGATTCAGGCCGCCAAGTTCTTGGTAGAAGGTCTTGCTCAGACGAGGAGAGAGGGTCTCATCCCAAGAGTCCCTAAGCCCGGTTCACGTGATCGATTCGACGGCCCGTGGCCCTATTGGTGGTCGTGCGTCGAGATCGCTCAGTCGGAGGCCGCCAAGCCACTCTTGGTTGCGCTGCGGGAGGCGTACCCCGCGCGGTTCGGCGCGGAGTCAGCGTCACCCTATCAGCAACCCGAACGCTACGCGGCAGCCCTGCTGCGCGCGGTGATCGCGGAGAGCATCGTTGAGCAGTGTCGGCCCTCTGCTCATTCGCGGATAGCCCACGCGGCCATCGATGAACTGCACCGCGTCGCGGCCAGTGACGGACAAACGTACTCCAGCCTCTGGTTGATCGACGACCTCGACCTCACCGCGGTCGACCGACAGTCGTTCGACGGCTTGACCTTCTATGCGCCTCGCAAGTTCCAGGCGCAGAACGTCATCTCGTTGCTATTGCCCGAGGCGATGTGGGCGAGTGAGCCGAGTCGCGTTCTCCACGCCGAACACGGAGGCTTCACCTACGCGTCCGCGGATGGTGCGCGAGGCGACCACTGGGAGACCACCAGGGTTCTCAATGAGCGGATTGGCAGGTTCGCCTTGGCCATTCGGCTGGCCACCGGCAGTACGGGGCCGAACCGCATGGTATGGATGGGCGAGCCGTCTTGGATCCACGTCGAGATGCCAGAGGCGCACCCGCAGACGGAAGACACGATCTTCGAGTCGCACTTGCGTCGCATCGGCGTCATCAAGGCCGACGATCTTCCGGGCTTGACCGCTCTGGCCGCGTTGATCGAGCAAGCCCAACACCAATCGGCCGGAAAGGGCAAGGAGCAGGGGACCGTGTCCTCGGTCGCGATCGCCTTGGGCCGGTATGCCCGTTCCTACACCGGCCTGACCTGGCAGGATACCGTGCTCGATCTGGCAACGGCGCTGGAAGCATGTCTTGGGCCTAACGACCAACGGAAGATCAGCCTGACGCTTCGAACCCGAGCTGCGCATCTGCTTGGTCGTAGCAACAAGGCCAGGGCAAACGAGGTCAGCCAAGACGTCAAGGACCTCTACAACCTTCGCTCAGACCTGATCCACGGCAACGCGCGATTCAAGCGCACTCCGCAGGCGCTATGCGACGCCCGAGGCTACCCAGGCACGTACACGCTCGATGTCTACCGACTCCGATACCTCTTGGACCGGTGGCGCGACATAGTTCGGCGCGCCATCTGCGCAAGGCTCTTGCTCGCCGACACCCTCTGCGGAGATCCGTTGTGGCCCCTGGTCGGCGACCCGGTGGCTGTGGATCGCTTCCTCGTGCGCCAAGACAAACGCGAGGAGTGGTGCCAACGGTTGGTCGATGAAGCGAATGCTCTGGGCTTACCACTACTTGTCGAACCGGCCCCGCCTCTTGTCGACTTCCTCTACCGCGGCCAACCCGATGATCCGGTTGCGATCCAACCCCCTGGCCAGCAGGGAGCTGATCCTGGTCACTAGTTGCGCGTCATCCTACCCAAGCCGGATGCCGGCCGGCGGCAATCGACTAGGCGCATAGACCCAGGAATGACTCTTCTGGTCGCGGCCCGCGTTGGGCGCGGGGATCAGGTATTGCGGGGCGTGTCACCTGCTCGGCTATTCGCCCTCGTCCTGCGCCTTCGCCAGCTCCTCCCTCAACAGCACGCGCACTATGGCCCAATCGATGTCCGGAGACATCGGCGGCTGCTCATTCGTGTAGCAACCTGGGAGGCACGGCAGCGCTATGGGTGGCGGAGGCGGGTAAGCGTCATCTTCGCCTTCTTCGCTTGGCGGCCAGATGTCCCGAGAAGGAATGACTGTTCGATCTCGGCGATAGTCCCCCGAGCTCGCCTCTGTTGCGGGGTTTTGCCACGGTGGGTAAGCGGCGGTGAAGTTGTGCCCATCAACGTCGCGCGGCGTCCCGAACCAGATCCCTGAGTCTGCGGTCAGGTACCAGACCTGGCGCTCAACCAGAACACCAGCGACAACGAGCGGACTGCCGACGTCGATGATTCTGAAGTGGTAGAGCTGACACGTTGAGGAGTAGAACCAATGGCGTATCTGCGAGAAGATCTGGCGACCGTTCTCGACATGCGTGCGCGTTAGCACGCCGCGCGGAAACAACCATACGTGGAACGCGTAGGCGTTCGAATTGGGCCACGCATACTCTACGTCGCCCTCGTCGAAGAGCACGCTGCGTGATGGTTGAGCCAACTGGAACTCGGACAGCCCGTACGCCACGATGATCGTTGTCGGTCCACTTTGGATCGGATCAGTCAAAGGGGCAGAGAATACCCCAAAGCCTTTGGGATGGCCCTGGCCGTCAATCCCAGAGATCACGGCCGCTGGAGGCTCCCCAGATAGCTGAACGAAGCCGCTGGCGTGAATGGACAGCTTGATTCGACCAGAGACTCGGTACAGCGTCTGAGGACTGGTTCTCACTGGGCCGGCCAACTGACCAGCTTGCGCAGTGACCTTGGTGATCATGCCCTCGGTATGGCGGTGGTACGGAAAGAGAACGGTTACCCCGCCGTCTCGGGCTCCCACGAGCTTTGCAATTGCGCGGGGCCCGCTCGGGTCATCGAAGGCAATCGTGATTCCCTTGCCCGCCACGATCGATGCTCCCTTTGAAGCCTGACCGGAGAACTCGATCCCGACCATGCTCTGTGGGTCAGCTTACCCATCGAGGCGCCGGCACGCGCCTTCCTAGGAAGAGGCGGATCGTCTCGTCGCGGGAGTTCCGGAACCTGCTGGAACCTGCCTCGACCTGCCGGCGCCAACGACGCTGCGGCGAACCTGCCGGTCTGGCCCGAAGGACAGCCGGCGGTGGCCCCGGTAGCCCGGCCGGTCTGGCCAGCTAGCCGACGTTCCGGACCCAGCCGCAACCGGCCGCAACCTGCCTGTGGGTCGGCTAGGGAAGGCTGACGGGCTGGTGCTTGTCAACAGGTTGCGGCTGCTCTGGCAGCTATGCCTCGGTGAGCCAGAGCGCGATATCACCGGCCGTCGGAATGCGCCCGTAGCTCACGACCTTACCGTCGATCACGAGCCCCGGCGTGCTCATCACGCCATAGGCGGCGATCTGGCGGTAGTCGCTCACCTTGACGACTTCCGCCTCGACTCCGGCCATGACGACGGCCTCACGGGCGTTTGCCTCCAGACGCACGCAGTTGGCGCAGCCGGGTCCAAGAACTTCGATCTTCATCACGTGGAGGGTTCCTTTCCGAGTCAGGCGATGAGTGCGTTGAACAGGTAACCGGTGAAGAGGATGCCGATCGTCACTACCGTCGCGAAGACGGCGATGAGCTGCCAGCGGATGACGCGGCGCAGAATGATGAACTCGGGCAGGCTGATGGCAGTGATCGACATCATGAAAGCCAGGGTCGTACCTAGCGGCATCCCTTTGCCCAGGAGCGCCTGCACGATCGGGATGGTGCCGGCGGCATTGGAGTAGAGCGGGATCGCGATCAGCACGACAAGTGGCACGGCGAGCGGGTTGGAGCGACCGCCGATGGCCGCCACAAGCTCGGTTGGGGCGTAGCCATGAATCAGGGCTCCGATCCCGATGCCGACCAGCAGGTAAGGTGTGATCTTGCGGACGAGATCCTTCGTGTAGCGCCACGCGTCACCGAGGCGCTGCTCCGCAGTGAGCTTGACCTCGATGCCCGGCCCGGCCGTTCCCTGCATTGCCCAGACGTAGTCTTCCACGTAGCGTTCGAGCCCGAGCCTGCCGATGACGAGACCACCGATGATCGCAACGACGAGGCCGGAAGCCATGTAGAGAAGCGCGATCCCAGGTCCGAAGAGCCCCCACAGCAGGACCAGCGCGACCTCGTTGACCATCGGCGAGCTGATGAGGAAGGCGAACGTGACGCCGAGGGGAATCCCTGCCTCGACGAAGCCGATGAACAGCGGCACGGCCGAGCAGGAACAGAAGGGCGTGACGATGCCGAAGGACGCGGCGGTAACGGTCCCCGCCATCAGGCCCCGTCCGGCAAGCGCTGCCCGCACACGCTCGGGTGAGAAGAAGCCGCGGACGAGCGTTACCACGGTCACTATGCCGAGCAGAAGCAGGAGCACCTTTGGCACGTCGAGCAGGAAGAAGCCGACGGCCTCACCCAGCTGCGAGCCGTGCTCAAGCCGCAGCAGATCGAAGCTGATCCAGCCTGCAAGGGGTGCCTCCGCGATCCAGGCAACGAGCCAGGCCGTGGTGGCGGCGGTCACGACCAGCGGCAGAGGGAGATGCGGCCGGCGGCCCCGGCCCCGGCCCCGGACGAGTGAGAGAGCGGTCATTCGGACCGCTCCAGGAGATCGCTGAGCCGAGCAAGCGCGGCTGCGCAAGCTGCCTCGTCGCGTTCGTAGTAGACCCGGCGGGCGTCGGCGTCGAGAAGTGCTCGCCGAATCAGTCCCGCCTCTCGGAGACGGGCGAGGTGCATAGAGAGGTTGTTCTGGCGCTCGTGGAGCGCTGCCGATATCTCGCAGACGCAATGGGGTCCATCACGCAACATCGCCAGGACGGCTGACCGAGTCGGATCGGCAAGCATGGCAGCCAGGGCGACGGCGTCCGCGACATTCGGCGCAGGCAGGTCGAGCCGCAAGCATGCAGGTTCAGGAACCCCAGCCGGCGCAACCGCAAGTCCGACGGATTGTTGCGTCACGGGTCTCCTTCGTTCGCTCTCGATCGCTCGACGGGCCGCGGGCCGGCACTCAGTTGGTTCAATCCAAACTGTCTCAGTCAGGACTGATACAACTGAGTGCCAGGAGACCTCTGATTGCAGGCTAAAGGGCCCTCAGTTCGCGAGGGCGGTCTCGCGACGTGCCTTTCGCGCCAACTCGACAAACGGGCGCAGCCGGACTGCCAGCTCAGTCCTGGTGCGTCGGAAGGCCTCTAGCTTGTGCTCGTCTGTGCCTTTGACCTTAGCCGGGTCGTCCAGACCCCAATGGAGCGAGTTATGGTCGCCCGGGAAGATCGGGCAGGCCTGGCGAGCGCGGTCGCAGACGGTGATCACATAGTCGAACGGCTGGCCCAAGAACTGCGTCACGGACTTGGACTGAGCGGCGGACCAGTCAATGCCGATCTCCCCGAGGACGGCGACTGTATACGGGTTCAACTCCCTCGGCTCGGTCCCGGCGGAGGAGACCGCGAAGTCCGAGTCGCCGAAGTCCTTGAGCAGAGCTTCGGCTATCTGGCTGCGGGCCGAGTTGCCGGTGCAGACGAACAGGACGCCGATCAGGTCGGCGGACACGGCGATACCCTCGCTACTGAGCCGGGCCCGGCCGGCTGCCTGGATGGTCAACTCCAGGTCCGCTAACTCTGATTCCACGCGGTCGAGATCGGCTCGCTGGCGTTCGATCGCGTCGCGCTGGCCGATGATGAGGGGCATGAGCTCCCGGTCGATCTCACCGTGCTCCATGCACAGTGCGGCAATCCGTCCCGCGTCCACAGGAGCAAGCCCGAGCCTGCGCAACGCCACCACAAGGTGCAGGCGCGCCAGGTCAGCGGCGTCGTACTCGCGGTAGCCGTTGGCCAGCCGAGCGGCGGACGGAAGGACGCCCGTTTCCTCGTAGAAGCGGACAGCCGACGTGGCTACGCCAGCGCGCTTGGCGAGTTCGGCGATCTTCATGGGCACACCGTACACCTCCAAGCCACTTGAAGGTCAACCACGCAGTTCCAAACGACGCAAGCCTATTGACATTCAAGCAGCTTGAAAGTCTAGGCTTCGAGAGAAGCGCGAGTCCGCACTCAGTCGGGAGTCGACTGGGGGTGGTGAACCTCGAAGGAGACCAGAGCCATGACCTCTCGGGAAATGCGGACACTCGATGTCGACCGCCTGGAGTTGTCTACTGACCAGCGCGTCCAAATCCACGAGTCAGCTGCCGCCCTGGAGCGGCGCTGGAAGGGGCGGATCAACGTAGAGACAATCGAGCGCTTCATGACCGAGTCGCTCGACATGATCCTGCCGAATGCCCACATCACCACCTGGATTCCCGTACTGGTCGAACGACTCACCGACGATCGGCTACGCGCTCTTCTTCGGCTCGAAAGCAACAGAACGCACCTCAACCCAAGCGTGCTCTTCCTGTGCGTCCACAACGCCGGTCGGTCCCAGATAGCGGCGGGCTGGATGCGCCGCCTGGCCGGCGATCGCGTCGACGTCTACTCGGGCGGCTCCGCGCCGGCAGATGGCGTGAACCAGTCGGTCGTGGCGGCGATGGCCGAGAAGGGAATCGACATCAGCGCCGAGCTGCCGCAGCCGTGGGCGGACGAGATCGTTCGGGCCGCCGACGTCATCGTCGTCATGGGTTGCGGCGACGCCTGCCCGGTCTATCCAGGCAAGCGCTATGTCGACTGGGAGCTCGACGACCCGGCTGGGAAGTCGGTCGAGGAAGTGAGACCTATCCGCGATGAGATCGAGCGGCGCGTCCGCGGCCTGCTCACCGAGTTGGGCGTAGAACCTCCGACCGGCGCGTAACAAGCTGCTAGCGACACACCCAGTTCTATCGGCAGGTACCCGGAAGGTCAGGCTCGCTCCATGAGATACGCGTTCTTCTCCGACCTCCACTCCAACATCTTCGCCCTCGACGCCGTGCTCGGCGACGTCGCCGCGGTTGGCGTCGATCAGCGATACGTGCTCGGCGACCTCGTCGGCTATGCGGCCTGGCCCAACGAGGTCCTGGACCGGTCCGCGATGAGGCGATCCCAATCGTGATGGGCAACTACGACGACGGCACGGGTTTTGGACGCGACGAGTGCGGCTGCGCCTACACCCACCCGGTCGAGAAGGCCCTCGGCGACACCGGGTTCGCTTGGACCAAGGCCCATACGAGCGAATCGAACAAGGCCTGGCTGCGCACCCTCGCGCCGCAGATTCGCTTCGAGGCCGACGGCCTCCGGTTCCTCCTGGTCCACGGGAGCCCGCGGAAGATGAACGAGTATCTCTATGAGGACAAGCCCGACTCGACGTTTGCACGGATCGCTGCCGCTGCGAACGCCGAGGTTATCGTCTGCGGCCACACTCACCGCCCCTACGACAAGACGGTAGCCGGGACACGCTTCATCAACGACGGTTCCGCCGGCAAGCCCAAGGACGGCGACTCGCGAGCCTGCTGGGCGCTCGTGGAGACTGGTCCGGCGGGGATGACCGTCGATTTCCGCCGGGTCGAATACGATATCGATGCCGCGGCGCAGGGAATCCTGGCCTCGCAGCTACCCCACGAGTTCGCGGTCCAACTCCGCGAAGCGCGCGGATATCGGGCGTGAGAGTCGTCGCGGACCTCGACTTCCACTCGTTCTACGCTCAGGCCAGGACCCATAGCCGGGCGCGGCGGGCCAGGCCGGCATGAGGGCCCACGTTGCCGAGTTCATCGGCGTCTTCGCGCTCGTCTTCGCGGGCTGCGGTGCGATCGCTGTCGGAAAGCTCCCAGACACGGGGGTCGCGATTGCGTTCGGACTCGCGATCGCCGTGATGATCTACGCCCTGGGCCACATCAGCGGCGCGCACTTCAACCCGGCCGTGTCGATCGGATTCGCGATCGGGCGCCACTTCCCATGGACCCGAGTGCTGACCTATGCGATCGCACAGGTCGCCGGTGCCGTGGCCGGCGCGCTGGTCCTGCGCGCCATATTGGGGCCGGGCGTGCCGCTCGGTGTAACCACGCCAGCCGGGACCGACCTCCAGTCGTTCGCGATGGAGGCAGTCCTCACCTTCTTCCTGATGCTCGTGGTCACCGCGGTGGCCACCGACAGTCGCGCCGTCGGCGAGGCGGCCGCGGTCGCGATCGGCGGTGCGGTGGCCCTCGGGGCGTTGGTCGGCGGCCCGGTCAGCGGGGCGTCCATGAACCCGGCTCGATCACTCGGACCTGCCCTCGTGTCTGGAGATCTTTCCCACATCTGGGTCTACGTTGCTGGCCCGCTCCTGGGCGCAACGGTCGCCGCCTTGGTCTACGGGTGGCTCAGGATCGGACAAGAAGACCCAGTTCGGGTCCCCGATGAACGGGGATCATCGAGTGGTAATCCCTGAGAGTCGGACCGGACGAACCCTACATTGCCTTCGCCAGATGGACTTGAGGCCGAGATAACAAGTGAGCCTGGGAGGCGCTGAACGGTACTGCCCAGAGGCCGCTCGACCAGCGAGACGATAGACTGCGATCCATGGCTCATTCCACCGCACGGGCCAACGTAAGGCGCCTGTGCGCGGTCCTCGGCCTTTCGCTCGGAATCCTCGCAATCGAGGTAGCCGGCGGGTTGGCCTCCAACAGCCTGGCCCTGCTGGCGGATGCGGGTCACGTCTTCACCGACGCCGCAGGCATCAGCCTCGCGTTGCTGGCAATCTGGATTGGGTCACGTCCAGCGAGCACAGAACGCACCTACGGTTACCTCCGCCTTGAGATCCTCGCGGCTGTGGCCAACGCGGTCCTGCTCTTCGGCGTGGCGGGTTTCATCCTGTACGAAGCCTGGCGTCGGCTCTCGGAGCCGCCAGCGGTCGCCTCCGGGCTCATGTTCGCCGTGGCGCTTGTCGGCCTCGTGCTCAACGCTGCCTCGATGTGGCTGCTGCGCAACGCTCAGGCAAAGAGCCTCAACATGCGTGCCGCATACCTCGAAGTCATGGGTGACCTCGCCGGGTCGGCCGCGGTCATCGTTGCTGCCGTCGCGATCTCGCTGACGGGCTGGACCGGGGCCGATGCAATCGCCTCGGCGGCCATTGCCATCCTAATCCTGCCGCGAGTCTGGGGCCTACTCCGCGGCGCCACTGACGTGCTGCTTGAGGCGACACCGAAGGGCGTGAACATGGACGAGGTTCGTGCCCACATCCTCGACGCTCCAGGCGTAGCCGATGTGCACGACCTCCACGCCTGGACGATCACCTCAGGCGTGAATGTCGTCTCGGCCCATGTGGTCCTCAAGCCGGATGCCGATGGGGCCGCTGTCCTCGACGTTCTGTGCTCGTGTCTCGCAGGAGACTTCGACATCGACCACTCGACGTTCCAGCTTGAGTCCCCCGACCGACGAAGGCTGGAGGGCGCAGCGCACGGTTGAGCGCTCATGGTCGGAGGTCGCTCCGGGCTTGAGGCCGAGATAACAAGCTAGCCAAGCGGCAGGCCCGCGAGACCTAGGACGATGCCCACCATGCCTGCCATAAGCAAGGCGCTGACGACACCTCGACGTGCGGCGAAGAGCCAGAACAGCGCGCCGGCTAGCACGGGGACTTGCCAAACCTGCTGAAGTGACAGTCCGAGCGGTATGGCCGATCCGGCGATGGCTCCGATGACCGCGGGCCCCGCTCCGGTCAGGAACGACTGAACCGAGCTGTTGGCTCGGATCTGGTCGAAGCGTGGACCCCCGAGGAGGACGAAGAGGAATGAGGGCGCGAACGCCACAGATGCGGCCAGGAGACCGCCACCTAAGCCGCCCGCGGCGTAGCCCACGACTGCCACCGTTTGCACGACGGGCCCGGGCGTAACCTGACCGAGCGCGACGGCGTTGAGAAACTGCGCAGCAGTCATGAAGTGATAAGTGGTCACCGCGTCGTGCTGCATGAGCGGGACGATGACGAAACCGCCGCCGTAGGAGAGTGCGCCAACCTTGAATGCGACCCAGACGAGTGCTCCGATCCCGCCGATCGCCAATGGGTGCCCGAAGACGACGGGGACGATGGCGCGAGCAGAGCGCGGCAGCGAGGGCCGGGTCTGGCGCATGACGATCTCTGCCAACCCGCAGCACACCAGCACGAGGACGAGGTAGGGCCCGATCGTCGCGGCCGCCACACCACCTAGAAGGGCGTAGGTGAGCCAGCGCATCCGTTCGGACCGCCGTGTGCCGATACGCTTCCGGCTAGCAGGAACCAGGCCGGAAGCTGCCTGTAAGGCCACTGCTGGTACCGCGGCGCCCGCGCCCGCCGCGGCTCCGACGATCCAGACGGGCGGGTTGCTGGCCAGGAATATGGCCGAAAGGGCCAGGATGGCGATCAAGCCGGGCAGGATGAAACAGAGGCCCCCCAGGATGGCTCCCGCAGTTCCACGAAGGCGCCAGGCGCAGTAGATCGCCAGCTGGGTAGAGGCTGGGCCCGGCAGTAGGTTCGTGGCTGCGATGCCGTCTTCGAACTCTTGGGCGGGAAGCCAGTGACGCTCCTCCACGCACATGCGGCGCAGCAGGGAGATGTGAGTCGGCGGCCCGCCAAACCCAATGCAGCCGATCCGCGTCCACTCTCGACAGATTGTCACGAGCGATACTTCCGCGGCCTGTCCTGGCCGGATGGCCAGACTCATGCGCGCAGTCGGTCTCATACCACTTGGTTCCCAGTGACCTCAACAGCCCGGTTGCCTCCAGAGCATGGTATCGCGCACCTACGGCACCAGGGTGCTGACGTCCAGACGGTGCCTGAGCGGTCCTACAACGGCCTGCGGCTAGCGCTCGCGCTCGCCAAGGTCGAAGGTACCAACGTGCGGGTGTTCCTGATGGGCGACGCTATTGGCTGTGCCAAGCGCGACCAGAAGACATCCGACGGCTACTACAACCTCGAACGCATGATCAAGGGCCTGACCGCCAAGGCCATCCCGGTCAGCGTCTGTGGCACCTGCATGGACGCCCGCGGCTACACGGAGGCCGAGCTGACCGACGGGGTCCACCGTTCCTCGATGGTCGAGCTTTCCGCCTGGACCCTCGACTGCGAGCGGGTGCTGGTCTTCTAGAGGCCATCGTTCGGGGATCAGCCCCAACCAGTCCCGTTCACGGGGAGGCCCGCCGCCGTGCAAGTTGCTCGAAGGCATGCGGGGCATACCGCAGGTGATGCTTCGTTGCCAGGAGCACGAACCGCTATCGGTGCCGGCCAACCAGCCAGGGCAAAGGCCGTCTCCTGACTTCATCCGGATGATTGGTCAGGACCTCTGGGGCCTCTTGCGAGTTGTCCACTACCAGCTCGGCGGCAATCGTGCGTCCTCGCGCCGTGAGCCGGTACAAGCCCCGCTCCGGGCTCCAGACGTAGTCGGCGCCGATGAGGTGCCGAAGCCCGTAACGGCAGGTGCGTTCGCCGAGTCCCGTCTCGTACGCCAGGGCCACGGTGGAACTCTGGCCCCGAGCCAGAGCGGCAAGCAGAAGCTCGTCTCGCGTCATCGGACCGCGCCAGCCTTCCTGTTGGTCGTCGCCATTTCGCGACGGCGCTGGCGGCGAACTTCGGCCGACTTGGCGGCTAGGGTAAGCATATGGGCCCTCAGCGCCCGGTCAATTCGCTTCGCGCGCTCAGCCGGATCGAGCTGACCTTCTGCGTCAACGAGCCTCTCGAACCGCGCTCGAAAGCCGCGATGCGCCGGGCCGACCATGACCTCAGGGTCAAGCCGGGACCAGGCGGTCAACCCGCCGATCCGACCGTAGATCTTCCTGGAGGCATCAGCGCTCATGCCCTGAATGATCCGGCCGCCCCTCCGCATGATTGCGCAGGCTTACGCCGATCTTCGAGGGGCACCTGGGTTGGCCGGCGGCCACCGGCCCATTCCGAGCGCCTTCATCGCAGACTGCAGCGTCCTTACCGACGTGTGCAGCCGGTGCGCCACCGCGGGCTCTCTTGGCGGCCCGAAGCACACTCGACGTTCCTCGGCCACGGCCTGCCGGATCTCGCGCTCCGTGAAGCCATGCCGCTCGGGCTCGGCCGCCCGTTGAGCTCGCCTGAGGATCTCCATCTCAACGTCGATCCTTGCTCGGACCGCGGCGACGATCTTCTCTGGATCCTGTCGGTCGGCTTCGGACAGTCTTCCCGTCGACTCGTCGATGTAGGCCCACCACGCATCGTCCGAGAGATTGGGCTCCCGTAGTCTGGCTGCTCGCATCGCGCGAACGCGAGCCTCGGGGACCCCGGAGTGGGGAAGCCAACCCTCAAACAGTGGCGCGATGGCCCACTCCCATTCGCGCGGGTCGAGATCGGGGAACTCGCTGTGCAGAGCGTCGCTGATAGCCGCATAGAACGTCATGGGCCCGGTGGTGCTAGGTGGCACTAGTCGGACGTCTCGGGCGTTCTGATCAGGAGGTGAGTCGTGGCCGGAACCCTTGCCGGTCGGCCGCTGCCTGCTCATTTCCGGGTATCTTCGAGGCGGTCGCCGGGGCTCAGGGCGCGGGCCGCCGTCAGCGCTCGTTCGGCCCGGGTCGAGGCGGCGTAGCGGCGCAGCATCTCCGGGCTACGCCAGCCGGCCACGGCCATTAGGTCGGACTCCTGCATCCCCGCCGCGAGCATGGCGTGGGCGTAGGCGTGGCGGAACAGGTGCGGGTGAAGGCCGGGCAGGCCGGCCTGCGCGCCGCGCTCGCGGATGAGCTGTGCGAGGCCCGTCTCGCCGAGCTGGCCCTTGCGCCCAAGCCAGAGCCACGGCAGCTCGGCGTCGGGTCGCTTCGCTCGGAGGCGCTGGTAACGGTCGATCGCTCTCACCGTGTTGGCGCCGATCGCGACGAGGCGCGTCCGGCTGCCCTTGCCGATGACCTTGAGCAGTCCTTGATCGAGATCCACATCTTCGAGGCGCAGACCGAGGACCTCGGCCCGCCGAGTGCCGGTGTCGATGAACACCCGAAGGACTGCCTCATCGCGACGGCCGTTGAAGGTTCGATCCTTCTCGCAAGCGGCAAGGAGACGGCGCAGCTCGGGATCGCGCAGGACGGGTGGGGGAGCCTCGGGCAGCTTGGGCGGCTTCATCCTTTCCATCGGGCTCTGCCGGATCTCGCCTTCCTCCACGAGCCACGAGAAGAACGCCTGACAGCCGCGGTAGCGGTTGTGGGCGGTGGCGGGCGCCTTGTGCTCCAGCAGGTCGGTCACGAAGGCCTCGATATGCTCCCGGCGGATCGTGGAGGCCCGGTCGGGCATGCCGTGGGCCGCCAGATAGTTGGCGAGCTGGATGACGGCGGTGCGGTAGGTGTCGATCGTCGCCGGGCTGGCTCGCCGAGCGGCGAGAGAGCGACGCCAGGAGGCCACGAGTGCAGGCAAGGCGTCGGGTGCCGTATCATGCACGCCGCGGGTGGTGGTTTTGGTCTCCATCGACGGTACCTCTTCTGGCAGTCTGAACAGCGACCAGCATGCGGTATTCGAGCGGTGTAGGTCAAGGGCCCATCAGGATAACCGGGAAGCATGAGGTCTTCCCAAGCGTGAAACATGGGCGGTTAGCTCAGCCTGGTTAGAGCGCATGCTTGACATGCATGAGGTCAGAGGTTCAAGTCCTCTACCGCCCACCATGGCGCTGCGCGAAGCGGCGCCGGCCAAGTGCATATCCAACGCGATGAGCGGGACAAGCCGCGCCGGCATGGTCCAAGAGAGCCGTCGAGGTGGCGCAGGCCACAGCTGAGAGAGACGGTGACCGTCAGCGGCGAAGGCACCAACCGTGAGCGGCCGGGGAACCGGTCCGGGATCCGCCCGTGAGAGCGGCAAGAGCGCGCGGCGTCGCGGGCATATGTGCGGCGGCGTCGTGAAGGCGGGTGGAACCGCGAGAGACCTCTCGTCCTGTCGGACGGGAGGTTCTGTGTATCAACAGGCGCCGGCGGGGCAGCCCAGCGGAAAGGCGGCACGGCAGGATGGTCAAGGAAGAGCGCGGCCAGACGGAACAGGGCGGCGCCGCGATCGAGGAGCCCGAGGAGTTCTTCGAGGCGGTCGAGCGCGGCTCGGTCGACGAGTTGCTGGATGCAGGGGCGCACTCCGACCTTGACGCGATGCGCCATTCCGCGGCGCACGTCATGGCTGAGGCCGTTCTGAGCCTCTTTCCGGACGCGCAGCTCGGCATCGGCCCATCGATCCAGGACGGCTTCTACTACGACTTCCTGCTGCCTCGGCCCCTGACCCCCGACGACCTGGCCGCGATCGAGGCCGGCATGCGCGCCTCGGTCGCGGCGGATCGCCCGTTCGTCCGACAGGAGGTTCCCTTCGCCGAGGGTCGAACCTTCTTCGAAGACCGTCGCCAGCCCTTCAAGGTGGAGATACTCGACGACCTGGCGATTCGAGCGAAGGAAACCGGTACGCCTGTGCCGCCCACCTCGACCTACCAGCACGGCAACTTCATAGACCTGTGCAAGGGTCCGCACGTGACCAGCACGGGCAAGATCGGCGCCTTCAAGCTGCTCACCGTCGCCGGCGCCTACTGGCGAGGCAGCGAGAAGCGGCCGATGCTCCAGCGCATCTACGGGACCGTCTGGCCGACGCAGGCAGAACTGGACGCCTACCTTCACCGCCGCGAAGAGGCCAAGCGGCGCGACCACCGGCGACTGGGCGTCCAGCTCGACCTGTTCAGCTTCCACGATGTCAGCCCCGGCTCGGCCTTCTGGCACCCGAAGGGCCAGCGCCTGTGGCGCATCCTGGAGACCGCCATCCGCGAGGTCCAGGACAGGCGCGGCTACCAGGAGGTGGCCACGCCGATGCTCGTCCACAAGAAGCTGTGGGAGCAATCCGGCCACTGGGACAATTACAAGGACAGCATGTTCGTGCTCGAGTCGGAGGGACAGACCTTCAGTCTCAAGCCCATGAACTGCCCCGAGAGCACCTTCATCTACAAGAGCCGGCTCCGCTCCTACCGGGACCTGCCGCTGCGTTTCTCTGAGTTCGGCCGGCTGCACCGCAACGAACGCTCGGGCACGCTCTCGGGCCTGACCCGGGTTCGTCATTTCATCCAGGACGACGCCCACATCTACCTCCGTCCCGATCAACTGCAGGACGAGATCAAGGGGCTGCTGGGCGAGGTCTACGAGGTCTACGGCTGGTTCGGGCTGGAGCCGCGCTTCACCTTCGGCACCAGGCCGGACAAGGCGCTGGGCGACCCGGCGCTCTGGGAGAAAGCGGAAGCGCAGATCAAGGCCGCCCTCGACTCGCTCGGCAAGCCCTACCGTCTCAAGCCGAAGGACGGCGCCTTCTACGCCCCCAAGATCGACATCCAGGTCGAGGACGCGCTGGGCCGGGAGTGGCAGACGGCCACCATCCAGGTCGACCTTGTGATGCTGCCAGTGCGGTTCGACTGCACTTACATCGACGAGAACGGTCAGGCGGTCCGATGTGTGACCATCCACCGGGCCATCTACGGCTCGCTGGAGCGCTTCATCGGCGTCCTCGTCGAGCACTTTGCCGGCGCGTTTCCGGTGTGGTGCTCCCCGGTTCAGGCGGTGGTCATCCCGATCGCCGATCGCCACGTCGAGGCCGCCCGAGAGCTGGCCGATCTGCTGCGGGCGCGCAAGCTGCGAGTCGAGGTCGACGATTCGGACGGTCGGATGCAGAACAAGATCCGCCTGGCCCAGGAGCAGAAGGTGCCCTACATGCTCGTGCTCGGGGATCGGGAAGTGGAGGCCAGGACGGTCGCAATCAGGCACCGCTCAGGCGATCAGGAGAACGGCGTGTCCTGGGACACGTTCATCGACCGCCTGGCCGAGGAGACCGCCGCCCGGCGGCCCTAGCTGCAGCCCCCAGCCGCGGCGATCGGGCGGCCGCGGACGGCTAG
>Ga0116137_1001113_pt1 | contig 18961 bp, 4 predicted proteins | sample June2015DPH_20_1_3_FD_88973 | JGI IMG/M metagenome (GOLD analysis project Ga0116137, IMG submission 88973) | Peatland microbial communities from SPRUCE experiment site at the Marcell Experimental Forest, Minnesota, USA - June2015DPH_20_100 | ecosystem: Environmental > Terrestrial > Soil >...
ATCGCTGCGGGGTCATCTGCGCAGCACCCAGAAACAACCGGCCAAGGTGCGGCGCTATTTCCACGAGGAACATGTCGCCTACGCCGCCTGAAAATGTTCACTACTTACCGCTCGGAGTAATAACTGCACCCAACCATGCACCCAAACCCCCAGCGGAGACAGTATGACTTTCCTTCAAAGCTCTCGATGATCTTGGCAACGATCTCAAGCGGGCGGCTCCTCGCTTGTATCCACCGTTCGCCGCGACTCAGTCCTTCCGCGCAAGAAGGACCTCGGAAGACATCCGGCCAGACATGAACTCACGCTCGATGCTCACGAAGCCAGCCTTACGGACGAATGGTTCGATTCGAATCGGGCGACAGCTGCTGAACACATAAGGGACGAGCCACTGTGGCGTGCAGACGTAGATGCGCTCCCAGCGATTCAGCCTATCCCCCTTCTTTGCTGAACTCCACGAGTAGCAGGCGGCCACCCGGGCGCAGAACCCCGTGAAATTCCTTGAGTACAACCGTCAACTCTTCGGTCGGGACTAGATCCAGGAAGTAGCTCGACCAGAGGATATCGAACGAATCAGTGGCGAAGGGGAGACATCGGGCGTCAGCCTGAACAAGGAGTGCGTGACGCGCTCGGCGCTGAGTCACGGTCAGCATTCGGCGTGCAAGATCCAACCCCGCAGCCATGCCTTTGTCGCCTACGTGCTCCCGGAGTTTCTTGAAAACTGCCCCGGTCCCGACAGCAAGTTCGAGCACATGCTCTTCATATCTGACTTGCGCCTTCTCTAGCCCTCGGGCGATGGCTCGACGTTCGTTCCGCTGACGATTTCGAATCTGGTGAGTTTCTTCATCTCCTCACGGCTACAACGGCAGCCCATCTACGACGTCTTGGCGCGTCAAGATGGTATTCATTTGTCGACTGCCGAGACACGTCAGCAGCAGGGGCAACGGCAGGTGAGCTTGGCAATGCCCACTGCCACAGAAGTTCTGGCCGCACAGATGACGGTCGGGGAAGCTCTAAAAAAATCGAGTCAATTCCGCAGTTGGCCAGTTACCGATCGAGGAGTAGTAGGTATTGTCAGTCGGAGTAGTCTCCAGCGCGCGCTCGCCGAAGGCGCCGCTACTAGACCGCTGATTGAGCTTGTTGACTCAGACGATTTTCCTCGCATTCATGTGGACCAGTCACTTCATTTTGCGCTGGAACGTATGGGTGCGGCCAAGTTGGACGCCCTGCCTGTAGTAAGCCGCGCTGATGTGCACAAGCTGGAAGGCATCATAACCTTGCGGGATGTTTTGAACTCTTACGGTGTCGGTCTGCAAGGATCTGATTAGTGGGCTCGGCGAGTCGGACACTCAGCTTTTGTCGGGCGTGTCGTCGCCAACCCGAAAGTTAACCGGATGTTTCCAGGTGCGGCATCATCCGACCGAACGGCATTGGGCCCCAGAGCGAGGGACTGTGAGAATCATGGTTTCTTGACGCTTTCTACCTTCTGCTTCGGTACAAATTGCAGTGTCTTGGCGTCAAAGTCGAAAGCAGTTTCGGGAGCGTTATATTTCTGCCGCAATTCGTTGACATAGGCCAAGAATGAATTGCGCGTTCCTTGTTCCACAAGCAACGCCTGTTGGAGTTGCGTCTTCAGCACCGTGACCTGCTGATTGGCAATCGTAAAATCCTTGCGCATGTTATCCAATTTCAATTGCTCAACTTCAGTTAGAGAGGGCGCCTTTGCGGATTGCTGAGAGGGCGCCTTTGTGGAATCCTGAGAAAGCGCGCTCCTGGCCGGGACAAATATCCATAGAGAACTAATGATGAGTAGAAACCCAAGATTGTGTTTCATTTGCTCTCCTTTTGCCGCATCTTACACGGCGCATCCAAAAATGGGGTACGGCCCAGGGCGCATCTGAGCGATCCTCCCGTGCCGGTCATCACGTCGATTCTTCGAAGGCGTCGTGATGATCGCTGAGCCGTCCGGTTCTCTTTGCCTGGCGCGCCAAGCAATGCTGGGTCGCCCGCCGCCGTAATAAATCAGCTCTCTCAGCACCGTTCTACGAATCTGAGCGCAGACGCATTGGGCTTCGCGTGTGACCTGTTTGAAATCGCGACGCCGGAGACCGTCCATTTCCATCGCTGCTCAAGATATCACAACAATATCTCTCGCAGTGCGAAACTCTGTTGTTGACAAGGAAAGCGAGGAAGTATAGCGTGCGCTTCGTCCCCACGGGCTCTGCGCAGCGGAGTCGAACTTTCCCCATACTCGATTCCTGACATTACTAGCTGGCGCTCGTCAACCAGGAGGCAATCATGATCAACCTAGCCAGTTTTCGACCCCTCAGGCGTCGTGTGTGGCGAACAGCGGCGCGCTCCCTGGCATTCTGTCTGGGGCTCTGTCTAGCGGGTCTGTTGCCGAGCTATGCGCAGCAGTCTGCGCCCGCTCCGGCCCCGATTGTCCCCGACGGCAAGACGCAGACCACCGTCACCGTAAACGGCAACGTAACGGGGATCACAACCAATACCATTCGAGGAGTGAATGGGTTCAATTCCTTCACTACCTTTAATGTTGCGAAGGGCACAACTACCAATTTGTTTCTTCCGTCCGCGACTGAGAACCTTTTGAACATCGTGAACGGGTCACGCAGCACGATCGACGGTGTGCTCAACTCGATTAAGAACGGGGAGATTGGGGGGCGGGTTTTTTTCATTAATCCTTATGGCCTGGTCGTGGGCAGCACCGGTATCGTCAATGTAGGTGCGCTCACGGTAGTTACTCCCACCAAGAGTTTCATTAGTAGCTTCTTTGACGCTACGGGCAACGTGTCAGACGCAGCGGCCGGGGCCGTACTCACGGGCAACATTCCCCTCGGCAGCGACGGGTTAATTTTCGTTCACGGCCGGATCAACGCGCTTACTGATATTCGGTTGGCTGCGGGTCAGGTCATAAACTCGGGGACGATAAGCACGGGAGCTGTTTTTGTAGCGAAGAGCCCTGATTTCAGTGATGTGGTTAACATCAACGGGCTGACCCCCGGAACAGCATTGTCCACGCAAAACGGGAATATCGAGATTGTGGCTCAGGGGGACTTTCAGAATTCCGGCGTCGTCGCCACTAACGGGGCCAATAACCTCAATGCTGGCAACATCAGCATCCAGGCCGGAAACGATGTTCGCCTGGTCGGCAATTCGGTGATTTCTAGCAGCGGTAGCGGGAGCAACTCGAACGCCGGCAACATCAGTATTCTGGCCAATGGCAACGCATATCTGATCGATCATGCACAGGTGGAAGCTAATGGAGGAGACATCTCCGGAGACGGCGGTTCGATTGAGTTTAGTGCCAAGGGGACTCTGAACCTTGACGGCGGGTTACTCAAGGCAGGCGCAGTCAACGGAACAGCGGGGACGGTCACTCTCGATCCGACCGACCTGGTCATTAGCGCCAATGATGAGCCGAACGACGGCACCAACCTGGACTTCACGGCTGATAACTCGATCACCGTAAACCCCGGTGTGACGATTTCCTCCCGCCAGATCGGGAGCGGGACGGACCCGCTGAAAAGCCCCTCGACTGGCAACTCCGGCAACATCAGCTTTGAGGCGCCGCAGATTATGGTCAGCGACGGCTCAAGCGTCCTGGCCCACGCGACCGGCAGCTTCACGCCCGGCGACATCACGATGACGGCGAACAGCGCATCCGCGGACTCTGCCGCTGTCGCGCAGGCAAGCATCACCATTGGCAACGCTGTGCTATCGGGTAGAAACATCACGCTGACGGCGACCTCTCAGGCAACTGCAGACAACACGATCAACGGTTTCGTGCAGACAACCCTCAACGACGCGAGCCTTGGTTTCCTGGTGACGGGTGCAGCCGCGGCCGACACCTCGTCCGCAACATCCACCATTACGGTCGGCAACCCGAAATCGGCTGGGCAGGCGACGCTGAACGCCGCGGGAGACATTGCCATTGCCTCCGAGGCGCATTCCGACACCAAGGTGGACATTGTCGGTGCGCCCCAGGGGGTCGCCTACGGCCAGGCGAACGCCAGTGCCACGGCAACCATCGGCAGCAATGCCACGATCACGGCGGGCGGCAAGTTCGACCTGAGCGCCAAGACAAACGACAACCTGGACCTCCTGTCGCAAACCGGCAGCACTACTCCGTTGAACGTGGCGGTCAGCTACGGAGAAGCCAATTCCACCTCCAAGGCCGAGCTTGACGGCCAAGTAACGGCGGAGGAAATCAAGGTCGAGACGGAGAATGACAACGAGTTTGCGACGGAGGCGAAGGGTTTCAACAACACCGGGGGCGGGTCGGCGGCGGCCGGGATCGGCGTCGCTCTGGGCTTTTACCAGTCGAGCGCCACCACTTCCGTGCCGGGGTCGCTGACGGCAGAAAACGGCGGCGTCAACATCTCGGCGTCTTCCACGAATGACGAGAATGCGACGCGCTCGGAGTCCGAAGTCACCGACAAAACCGACCTCGGGAAGATCGAGAATCAGACTGTTCCTTTCCTGGGCACGCTGAGCGGGTTCATCCAGTCTCACTCCAAAACCAAGCCCGAATCCAACCCCAATCAGTTCGGGCTTGCCGCCGCAGTCTCTTACATGTCGAGCTCGAACAAGGCCTCCTCAAACGTTTCGGGCTCGGTGACGGCGGACCATGGAGCGGTCAGCATTGATGGCACGGCGACGGATAATCCCAAGATCAGTGCGGCGGGCTCATCGGACGGGGCAAATGTCAGCATCGGCGGCGCCGTGGCGATCGGGAATTTCACGAACCAGGCGGACGCGACGGTAACGGGCAGCGCCCTGATTACCGCCGCGAACGACGTCCAAGTGAATGCCGACGCCGAAATCCCCAACCCCGTCATTGATCCATACGATAAGCTGGCCCAGGGCTTCGATTTCACGGGGATCGATTTCTCCAATGGCGTCGTCAATTCGAGCGGGAGCGGGTGGGGGCAATCCCTCTGGAACGACATGCAAACGCTTTACAACGGTGTGAAGGGCGTCCAGGCGGATGTGATCAACCCCGGGGCCTTCTTTACTTCATTTACGAATACGGGACTTTCGGCTGAGGGCAGCGGTACGGTCGGGCTGGCGGGCAGCGTGAACCTGACCAGCGTCACCAACCAATCCAATGCCCATATTGCCGGCACAGCCCACGTCACCTCAGATGCCGGGGACGTGAAGGTCAACGCCACCGCGAACGCCACCATTATTAACGTGGCGGGCATGGCCTTTAGCCTGGATTCTGTCCTGGGGCTCAATCCGGGCGTGACCGCGGGAAGCTCTCTGGGTGGATCCTATGCGGGAATCACGCTCAACAACAGCTCCACAGCCTACATTGGCGACAACACCAAAATTACCGCAACCGCCGGCAACGTCAATGTCGCTTCGAACACGGAAACGTTCGCGCTCAACGTGGTCCAGTCCGGTGACAAGGCGGAAAAATTCGGGATCACCGGTGCGTTCGACTGGCTGAACATCAACGACACGTCTGAGGCCTATATCCAGAGCGACGCGACGGTATCTGCTGGGCAGGACGCCAACGTGAATGCCACCAACAATCTCAAAGACTTTATGGTGGACGGGGCGCTGGGCATTGGCGGGACGGTCCAGGTGGGCGTGACGGTCGGCTGGAACCAGATTGACAACACGACGCTGGCGTATATCGGAGACCCGGGGAATTCGCGCACGAGCATCTGCACCGGCTGCGGTGTGACCGTCGGCGGCGACGTCAATTTGAATGCCAGCTCGAAGGAAGACGTGTACGCGATCTCGCTCGCGGCCACCAAGAGCGGTTCGAGCGGTGAAGGAGCCGACGGCGAGTCCAGCTCGCAGCCCACGGGCGAAACGGCGCCTTCCAACACCGGGAACAGCGTAGCAGATGAGAAAAACAATAAGCCGGGGGATAACGGGGCCGGCGGCGGGTCATACGGATTCGGCATTTCGGCGAACATCGCGTTTAACCAGATCAACGACGGCTCGGGCGGGCCCGGAGTAACCACCGAAGCGTTTATCAACAACGCGGCCAAGGTCAACGCCACGGGCGATGTCAATTTGAATGCCACAGACAATTCATTTGTCGTTGCAGCGGGAGTCGCGGCCTCGCTCGGGCAGACGGTGGCGCTGGCAGGCGCTTATTCGCAGAACGACTTCAGCAAGCAAGTCGACGCATTTACGGCCAACTCCAACCTGACGGCCAAGGGACTGGACGTCAACGCCAGCACAAACAGCGATCTGTTCAACGTTACGGCGGGAGGATCGGTTAACACTCAGACAGGCATTGCTCTGGCTGGTTCTGTAAACAACAACTCGATCACCAACAGCACTTCCGCTTACGTTGGCGACGGCACTATCGCAAATATCGGTTCCGATGGGACCACTATATCGGCCGGCCAAACCGGCTTGGTCGTTTCGGTGGCGGGTGGACTGGGGATTTCCCTGGATGGCGGGGGCGTGGGAGCCGCCGTGGATATAGGTGACTACAACGACGATGTGTCTGCCCGGGTGGACGCGGCAAAACTCAATTCTGCGGGCAACGTGCAGGTCACAGCCAGCAACAACGGAACACTTTGGCCCGTGGCGGTTTCCTTGGCATTCGGCACCAATTTCGGCGCGGACGGATCGGTGGCTTACGAGAAGGTTACAAATAACACCACGGCGGCGGTGAACGGCACACTGGCGACCGACAGTAACCTGGTCGTGGGAAGCAACGACCAGACCAATATCAACATGATTGCTGGCGGTCTTGGCGTCGGCGGCGATGTGGGAGTAAGCATATCGGCGGTTATTCCATCCGTGAGCCGCACGACCGAGGCCACGATTGGCGGCAGCGCCGATGTGACCGCGCTAGGCTTCGGTTCGTCGCCAATCTCCTACGAAGGTGACGACGTGGTTGGGACATTGGTTCAAGCAACATCGGGCGGTTCGCTTTCCGACTACGCCATTGCGGGAGCAATCGCAGGGAAAGCCAGTGCCGCAGGTGCCGTCATCATCAATCCCCTCTCGTCGAGCCAACCCGACACTCTCCTGCTCGATACCGAGGCAAACATTGATGCCGGCGCCAAGGTGAACAGCAACAACGCAGGAGCCGACGCCAAGCAATCGGTTGTACTGAACGCGAACGATAGCACCGGAATCACCGACGTTGCCGGCATGCTCTCCGTCGGTGGCTACTTCGGTGGAGGGGTCGGCTATGACCAGATTCAGCCAAACTGGACGGTAAGCGCCTCGATTGGTAAGAACGCAACGGTTGACGCTGCGGCTGACGTGATCCTGAACTCCACTTTGAAAAACAGCGTCCATTCCTATGCCGTCGCGGTCTCCGCCTCGGCCGGTGCTGCCCTCTCAGGGGCGGCGAGCCGAATTAACGAAACCAGCACTTCGAGCGCTTCGATCGACGGCACGGTCAGTGCCGGGGGAAGTGTCGTGGTCGCCGCGGACCGCAACGGCAAATTGAACACGCTGGATGGGAACGGCGCCGTTGGCCTTGGGGCCGCCGGTGTTGGACTATCGCTTTCCATGATTACTGCCAACGATACAGTGGAGGCCTCGATCGGCCCCAACGGCAATGTCACTGCTCTTGGCCAAGGATCTCCGATCAGCGCGCCGACCGGAGGATTTGATGACAACGGCGATCCCGTGCTCGCGCCGTCCCTCCAGGGACTTTCGGTCAGTGCGATGAACTATTCGTCGCTGAAACCATTGGCCGTCGGCGCAGCAGCGTCGGGCGGTGTGGCTGTTGATGGATCGGTGATAGTCAACACGCTTACGGAAAGCACCAGCGCGAAAATCCAAGGTGGCGCAATCGTGAACGGCGACAACGCTGGCGCCGCAGACGGCCAGAGCGTGAACGTTTTGGCTTCCGACACGACCAATATGAATGACTTGGCTGGCGCACTCAGTGTTTCCCTTGGAGCGGGGATAGGAGCAGCTGCGGATGCCGGGAATATCAAGAAGACAACTACTGCCGGAATCGACAACGGCGCTGCCGTTCATGCCAAGGGAGCGGTTACTGTAGACGCGCTTTCGGAGGAAACCATCAAGTCTATCGTTGCGGCGGTTGGCGGCGCGCTTAATGTCGGCGTGGCCGGTTCCGTCGGGGAATATTCCATTAACCCAATTTCTCCCACGACCACGGCATACATCGGCTCATGCACCTCCGCGAGCAACTGTGCGGGTGGCGCGACGGTGACCGCCGGCGCGGTATCGGTGAAGGCGAGCGATGATTTGACCTTCACCGAAATTGACGGGGCGGCTGGCATAGGGGGGATTGGCGGTCTCGGCGCCGCAGTTCTGGACGTCACGAACAACGCGAACACCGAGGCTTATATCGGCGTTTTGTCGAATGTCACCAGCAATGCGGGCGAGACAGAGGTTGTTGCCGATTTCACCGACAAGATCACGGGCACGGCGTTGGCAGGGAGTGGAGGAGTGGTAGCGGGCAATGCCTCCGTGGCAAACCTGACTGACGACAGCAATAGCTCTGCTTTCATTGCCGACAAAGCAGTAGTAAATAGCCACGGCGATCTGGATGTTTCCGCGACAAGCAACCGCACTATCGACGGCACAAGCAGCGGGCTGACGGTGGGAGCGGTAGCAGCGGGAGCCTCGATCACGAATGTCACCATCAACGGCGGCACCAGCGCTTATGTCGGCGATGCGAATGTAACGAGCCAGACGGACGCACTGAATGTAACTGCGAACCTGACTGATTCTGCTACAGCAACTGCCAGCGGCATTGGCGGTGGAGTGGCCAGTGGGGTTGGCACTCACCCAGAGGTCACGGACAACGCTAAGACCGATGCTTATGCAACCGGCGGTGCGGTGCTCTGGAGCGCCGGGACGACAGACATCGACGCGGAAGCTGTTCGCACTCTCACGGCGAGCAGCGGCGGCATAAGCGTTGGTGGCCTGGCAGTTGGGGTGTCCCTTGCGGAAGTGAATCTGGGTGGGGAAACTCACGCGTACACGGAGAGTGGCGCCCAAGTGGGCACCAGCGCTAATTCGGCTGGTGGTCTGACCGTAGCGGCGAACGAGACCGATACCGCCTCGGCCAGTGCCAATCCCCTGGCTGGAGGTGTGGTTGCGGGCATCGGCGGGCAAACGAATGTGAACCTGAGCCCAGATGTATCGGCTTCCCTTACTGGAACTACTGTTTACGCGAACGAAAACGTGAGCGTTGATGCGACAGAGGCTGCCACAGCCACCTCTACCGTCCAAGGCGTGCAACTCGGGGCCATAACCGGTGGCAGCGCCGATGCGCAGGGCAGCGTCACACCGCAGAGCAGCGCCAATCCGATGGTCTCAGCCAGTATTGACGGCGGAAGCGTGCAAGCGAAAACCATCTCTGTCGATGCGAAGGAGAGCCAGACCCTGGATGTAGAATCTTCGTCCTCTGCTTCTTCCAGCTTTGTATCGGGCATGAACATCAAGGCCACGGCGACAGCCAGCCCGACAGTGAGCGCGAGCGTGGGCGGGGGCGCGAACCTGACTGCTAGCGGCGATATCTCGGTGTCAGCGGCCTCCGCGAACAGCATGTCCGCAGTTAAAGCCGACGGCGCCGCCGGCGCTTTCAGCGTGGGCTCTGGCGGGAATGCGACCGCGAACGCCACCATCACGAACAAAACCAGCGCAACTGTGGGAGCGGCGACAATCACGTCCAGCGCGGGCAACTTGACGGTGCAGGCGAGCTCAAACAACTCGCTCGGCAACGTAAGTTCAAATACCTACGCGGGCAGCGGACTCGTCAATGTCGGCGGGGCCACCAGCAATGCAACCACTACTGACCAAGTTACAACCACCCTCGGAAGCGGCTCGGATCTGGAAGCGCCCGCCGGCAACCTTGTAGTTGCCAGCTACGGCTCGGAGAATGTCGGTGCATCTGCTACCAATCCAAATGGATTGTCCGGTGTCGCGCAAAGCAATGCCGAGACTGACGTCAACATTACTGCCAACGTAGCCACGAACGTCCAGAATGGCGCCCAGGCAAAGGCCAACGACTCCACAATTACAGCAGCCATTGACGGGCTAGCCGCCGGACTGAACGCCGACGCCTCCTCTAATGCTAGTGCGAACGGAGTCTTAGGCGTGGGCGCTTATGCCACTTCCATCATGAACACGACCGCGACATCCACGGTTGAAATTTCAAACGGAGCCACAGTAACTGGAGACAATGGTTTGACTCTGAATGCAGAGATTAACAAAACAAGACTGGCAAATAGTGCCAGTGCCGTCGCAAAAGCGGGGATTGTGCCGATCGCCGAAGCTACGGCGATCAATAACGCCAACCTTGCCGCCAGTGTCCAGGTCGACCCAGGATCAACTTTGGTCTCCAATTCGCTGACAGTCAACGCTATAAAGCCACCCGATAGCGCCTATTCAAACTCAGCGTATGCCCACTATACCTTCTACGCCATCTTCGGAATCCCAATCTCCGGTACGGGGACTGAGAACACCGGCGGGAGTTGGATCAACAACAACCTCATAGGCATGGATGGCACCTTGCAGCAACCGGCTAACTTCCCTGCTCTGCTGGTCGATGCCGACGGCGGCTACAGCGGGCCCCTCAAGGTCCTAGGCGAGGATACGAACAATATCGTGCTGAAAGGAATTGGCGCAAGTGACGCGCTGCAAAACGTCGTACTCAACGCTCCCGGCGGCACAGTAGAGGGTTCGATGGGAATCGATCCGAATCTTCTAGTGGTCAACAACTCGAATCTTAACTTAGTCATTCAGGACATCTCCGCCCAGGGTGGCGGTTCTGGAAACATTACTGTGAATGCCGCGGTCAACTCATTGAAAACTCTGGCCGGCCCGATGCCGATTACCATCGAGAACAACAGCGGTTCGAACGTCGTCTTTGCCGGAAACGTCGCGGATCCTGGGGGAAGCCTTAGCGTGACGAATCAGGGCGGAAATGTTTTCAGCACGCAGAACAGCAAGATTCAAGTCACCTCCGCCACTTTGAACGCTCCACACGGCGCGATCGGCAGCACAGGAGGCGAAATCCCGTGCTCGGTTGCCGGATGCCCCGCTTCCGAACTGCAGTTGTCTTCCATGAATCTGTTCATTACACCTACACTGCAAACTCTCACTGAAACGCTGTCTCCCGGACAGCTCTCGGCTGTGGCCCGCAACGATATCGACCTCAATCTCACGCCGGATGCTACGCCTCTCACCGGTGCACCTGTCGTGTCCTCCGTCCCGCTCCAGTTGAGCAAGATTGTGGCTGGTGGCGACATTAACCTGGGCTTGAATCCGGGGGTTGTTTCCGCAAACGGCGGCCAAAGGCAGGTGAACGGCGACTATCAGATTCCGTCCGGCGACTGGGTCGGAGCCGGAGGTGACTTTGCCGCGGTTTTGAACGGCACAAACGGCGCAACACCGAAGCTTACGGTCGATGGTACCTTGACTAGCGGTTTCGAGAGCCTCAGCGTCACCGCCAATGCAGATGGCACCTTTACCTCTATCGTGAGCGCGGCGGGTGCCGGCAGTGCAGACCTCACTTACGTCCAATCGGCCGGAAGCGTCGTCCAAGTCGGCAACATCGATGCCTCGCGCTCGGGGATCAGTATTACGGGAACCGGCGACCTAGCGGGCAGCGGCACCCTGGCGCTTCTGAATGGAGCCAGCGACATCACCATTGCGAACCACAGCAACCTGCCACTCGCTACCAACACGGTTATCAACACGGGCGTCGCGGGGACGGCAGATATAGCGCTGAACGGAACCGTAAGCATAACTCCGGGGAGTTATGGTTCCCCATCCGGGCAAATCAATGTCTCTAGCGACTCGACCTCCATTAATCTGCAGAACCTGCTGAGCAATCCCAACGGCAGCATTTCGGTGAATAGTGGCACAGATATTACGGGACCCACTGGGGTTACGCTCATCCGGTCCAAGAATATTCAATTGCAGGCCGGCGGCAGCATTGGCCCGGACCTGGGCATCGAGATGACGCAACCGCTTGGGGTTCTGGACGCAAAAGCCGGCGGGTCTATTGTGTTGACGGCCAACGGAGATATCAGCGTTGGCAACGTGACGTCTCAAACGGGCGACGTGAGCATGACCGCGAGCGGCTCGATCATAAGTGCCAGCTCCGCATACCAACCGAATATTTTTGGTCGCAACCTGACGTTGACTGCAAACAATGGTGCCATAGGCAGTTCTGACGGGTGGCTGTCAACCCAGGCAACCGGAGTCCTTAATGCTTCCGCAGGATCGGATGTCTTTCTGCGGCAGATCAACGGGGACTTGAACTCGCAGAATATGATCAGCCGTAGTGGCAGCATCAACCTCATAGTCGATAAAGGCAACGGCTACCTACAGAACATCCGGGCCCCTCAACACGTGCTTCTGCTGCTGAACGGGAATCTCCTTAAGATCGGTGTCATAGATTCCAACAACATCAAAGCCATGCTCGCTGGTAGAGGCGGTGTGGCAACCGTAGACAATATGTTTGTCGGCGCGAAGGTGGATTTCACCGCCGATATCCTCCACATCTTGCATCTCGTCCATACGTCGCCGTCCAATCCTCTTATCTTCGATATCACCACAACCCAAGGTGGTTTTAACGAGCGTCCTCTCGATCCTGGAATCGTTCTTGCGAACAGCTTTGCAAATTGGGAGCACCGGGACCGGGAGAGGAGGTTTAGCCTCAAAAAACGGGCGGAGCCGGCTGCCGATACTGTCATAGACATGACCAACAAGGCGCCAAAGTCGGGGGCAGCTCAATGAAAACCACAGGGCGGAAACAGAGCGGATTACTAGTGCTGGTATTGTGGTTGACCGGGCCGATGAATGTATTGGCGCAATCGACCGCTGCAGCCGAAACTCCACCGAGTACACCTGCCCGTCCATCTGGCTCGGCTGAACAGGCGCCTGCCACTCATTCTGTTCGGCGTGCTATGCCCTCCTTGCTGGTGACAAAAATCGTAACGGACAAATCCGAGATTCTAAGTGAGCAAGAAATTCGCGAGGTTGTTTCCGGCTACGAACAGAAACAGGTTACGCAAACTGAGCTTGTTCAGATCGTTGATGCACTCAATCGGCTTTATGCCGCCAAGGGATTCGGCACGGCACGAGCGGCGTTGGCGGCGCAAACCGTGCACGACGGTGTGGTCCACATTCGCCTGATCGAGGGCCGGGTGGGCAAAGTAACAGTGCAAAACAAGACTCACACCCGAGACTCGTATTTTCTGAACCGAGTCCCGATAAGCGGCGGCGAGATTCTTAAGCCGGAGGAATTGCGACAGAAACTGGCATATTTCAACGAAACCAATGACCTGAAAATGACCGCCATACTCCAACCTGGCGAACAGTTCGGCAGCACCGACGTCATGCTTCACGCCGACGGACCGAGAGACTTTGAAGTCACCACATTCGCCGATAATGCCGGGCGCGACACCATTGGCCTGTATCGTGGAGGCTTGAACGTCACCTATAGAAGCCTGTTTGGCGACCGCGATCCGCTGACGATTAGCTTTTTGGGAGCGAATGGCACGCTCCTGGTAGGCGGTAGCTATAGCCTGCCGTTAGGTACCAGCGGTACGAGATTGGGCGCGACGTTCACTCAAAACGCCATAGCGTTGAACGGCGGTGTGCTGGGCAGCACCGGCATGGTGGGACGTTCGTACGACGCGGCGCTCAGATTGAGCCGCCCTTTGCGCGTGCGGTCCAACACTGCCTTGTCGGCTTCCCTTTCTGCACACTACAAAACATCATCGCTCTCCAGCGAAGGGTTCCCCCTGTCTCGTACTCAGGTGCGGAGCCTGGAACTGAGTACAGAGTGGCAGCGGTTCGATGCCCACGGAACGTGGTTTGCGAGCAACGCATTCAATGGAGGATTCGACAATCTCAACGGGGGCTTCTTCCGCTACAACGGCTTAGTGACGCGTATTCTGATGTTTTCTCCCAACGTCAGCGCGATTTTCCGGGCTTCCGGTCAGGTGAACGCAGTAAACACTCTGGCGCCTATTGAGCAAATGCAGATTGGCGGCGCCTCCACAGTACGCGGTTATCCGGAAGCCGCCTTGATCGGCGACCGCGGGTATGCTGCAACCGGGGAGCTAGATTTCCCTTTGTTGCCGAACGAGTGGGTGAAGAAGCGGATCACGCTGGCGACTTTCGTTGATTCCGGCGCAGTTTTTGATGAGGGCCTCAACAGCTCCAGCAAGCCTCACGACACGAAACTGTTAAGCACCGGATTCGGCTTTGTGTTCAGATTTTCAGGTAACGTGTCTGGCCGGATTGACTTTGGAGTTCCCCTGCAGAACAGGACAGGCATTCCGGGTGTCGGAATTCATTTCTCCGTGCAGTCGACTTTTGGATTCCCTCACCGATGGACAACCAGGAATCCAAGTTCGAGGCAATCAACCGGCCAAAATGGGTGAACCGAATGCTGTCGGAAGGACAGGACTTGCAAGAACTCCGTGTCGCCGGTCGCCCTGGTGATTTCTGGGTCATAGGCGTTCGTAGAGCACACTCATTTGAAGCGCTGCCTACATAGCTTTATTGCACCACCTGGACCAAGGCATGCCTCTTCACTTTGTTATGGACTTGTTCGCTCCCGGTAAAGGAAAACCCGGAGGACACTATGCCGTCCACCCATAACCTTTCACCCGCAGCTAAGCGAATTGTCTTTTTCGTGCTTGTGTTCCTGGCGGGTCTATCATTCGGAGAAGCGAACAGATACGCCGCAACGGCAACCACGGCTGCTGACGAAACCGCCATCCCAGCGAACGCCAAGATCGCCGTGAGCTGCGGCAAGCTACCTTTGAGCTTTGAACCCACCCATACGCAGGCGGATTCTCGCGTCCGATTCGTTTCGCAAGGGCAAGGCTACACACTCTTCCTGACCTCGCGTGAAACCGTACTCATCCTGAACAGTGGCGTCAAGCACAGGTCGCCTGAAGTCCGCTTGAAGCCCACGGCCTCCGGCGCCGGACAGAACGAACCGCTGAATGCGACCGTGGGATCCAGTCGGGACGCCGTCGTGTCCCATCGTGTAAGCGCAGTAGTGCGGATGCAACTTGTGGGCGGTAATCCGCAGCCCGCCGTCAGGCAGGAAGACGAGCGACCAGGCAAGAGCAATTACTTCATCGGCAATGATCCTGGCAGATGGCGCACCAAAGTGCCGAGCTACGGCAAGGTTCGCTATCGGAACGTCTACCCGGGAATTGACTTGGTCTATTACGGGAGCCAGCGGCGGTTGGAACACGACTTCGTCGTTGCACCTGGAGCCGATCCTACCCGGATCCGGTTCCGCTTGCGTGGAGTGAGCAAACTGGAGTTGGACCAGGGCGATCTGGTGATGCACACCGCAGAGGGCGAGCTGCGCTTGCTTAAGCCGGAGATCTATCAATTGCTGGAGGGCACACGTCGCAAGGTCTCGGGGCGCTACATACTGCAAGCCGACAACAATGTCAGTTTTGACATTGGGGCTTTCGACCGCCGTCGGCCACTCGTGATCGATCCCGTGCTTAGCTATTCCACCTACTTAGGCGGCAGCAGCTATGACTATGGGTACGGCATTGCGGTGGATTCCAATGGCAGTGTCTACGTTACAGGGCGGACGAATTCCACGGACTTTCCCGTCACCACGAAAAGCAGCGGGGGCGGTGTTTACAGCGATGTGTTCATAGCCAAACTGGCCGCGGATGGCCAGTCCCTGCTCTACTCGACTTACCTGGGAGGTAGCAACAACGATGCAGGATATGGAATTGCTGTCGACTCCACGGGCCATGCCTACGTGACCGGGTACACGAGTTCCACCGATTTCCCTACTCAGAATGCTTTTCAGAGCAGCAAGCCAAGCCCTGCCAGCTATGACAGCGCATTCGTAACCGAGCTGAGTGCCGATGGCTCAGCCCTGGTTTACTCTACTTACTTGGGCGGCAGCAACAGTGATTACGGGCAGGGTATTGCCGTCGATGGAGGCGGTCATGCCTACGTGACCGGGGCGACAGCTTCGACAGATTTTCCCACCCAGAATGCTTTGTACGGGAGCAAGGGTGTCGGTTATGACGCATTCGTCGCCAAGCTGGCCGCGGATGGTCAGTCCCTCGTCTACTCCACTTACCTGGGTGGCAACGGTGACGATTACGCGTCTGGCATTGCAATCGATTCCAGCAACAATGTCTATCTCACCGGGGCGACAGCTTCCACGGATTTTCCTACCCAGGACGCTTACCAGAGCAGTAACAACGCGAGCAGTTCCAACTCTTCTAACGCCTTTGTAACGCAGTTGAAGGCGGATGGCTCAGCCCTGATTTACTCCACTTATTTGGGTGGTAATAACGGCGACTCCGGTCAGGCTATTGCGGTTGATTCCATCGGAAACGCGTACATCACCGGGGCGACGGCTTCGACAAATTTTCCCACCCAGAATGCTTACCAGAACAAGAACAATGGTGCTGCCAATCAAGCCACCAACGCGTTCGTGACCAAGCTGGCGGCGAATGGCCAGTCTTTGGTTTACTCTACTTATCTAGGCGGCAGCAACAACGATTGGGCGCACGGCATCGCCGTTGACTCCAACGGCAGTGCGTTCGTCACGGGGGAAACGAGTTCCACAGATTTCCCCACCTCCCAGAACGCCTTTCAGAGCAGTAAGCCAAATGCACCCAGTCACAACACCTCCTTCGTGACCAAGCTGGCCGGGAATGGCCAGTCCTTGGTTTACTCTACCTTCTTGGGGGGCAGTAGCGATAATAGCGACGACTATGGGTACGGCATTGCTCTCGACTCCAGCGGCAATGCCTATGTGACCGGGTACACGACTTCTCCTGATTTCCCTACTCACAGCGCCCTGCAGAGCAGCAACGGGGGGATGGACGATGCATTCGTCGTGAAGATTGTCGAGCCCACCACTCCTTGGCTCTGGGCGAGCCCCTCCAGCCTGGTTTTCACAGCAGTTGTGGGGGGGAACAGTCCCGCGGCGCAGCCGATTTCGATTGCCGATCTCGGCACTGGAAACTTGAGTTGGACGGCCTCGTACACCTCTGGCTGGCTCTTGCTTGACAGCACCGGCGGGACCGCGACCAGCGGTGCCCCTGCTTCAACCACATACGCCTCGGTGAAAACGGCTGGAATGGCCGCAGGATCTTATCATGACACCATCACAGTAACGGCGAGCGGGGTCTCAGGATCACCGGCAACGATCGCAGTGAGCCTCAACATCGACAAGGTCAGCACTACCACCACGCTGCAGACCAGTGCCGCCACGGTACAGCTGCGTGAGAGTGTGACCTTCAAAGCCACAGTGGCTTCCAATACCAACGGAACTCCCACAGGAAGCGTGACTTTCATGGACGGAAGCACACCTTTGGGAAATGCTACGTTGGACGCGAGCGGCGCCGCTGTTTTCACCCTCAGCACGCTTCCCCTGGGATCACACAGCATTACCGCGGTGTACAGCGGGGACACGAACTTCGCTGGTAGCACATCCTCAGCCGTCAAAGTGACGGTAAACGGTAACACCTCTGCGGTAGCACTGCAGACTAGCTCTACGTCGGTGCTGCTGCTGAACAGCGTGACCTTCACCGCCCATGTCACCTCCAACGGCAATGGAACTCCGACGGGAACCGTGAGCTTCATCGACAGCAGCACGAGCCTGGGAAATGCGATCTTGGACGCTAGCGGCACCGCTAGTTTCACTCTCAGCACGCTTTCCCTGGGATCACACAGCATAACCGCGGTGTACGGCGGCGACGCGAACTTCGCTGGCAGCAGCTCCTCCCCGGTCAACGAAACGGTGCAGGACTTTCAGGTTGTCATTGGCGGAGGTAGTGGCGCTTCGGGAGTTACCGTGGAGGCGGGAGGAGTTGCCACTTATCAACTCCAGATCTCGCCGATAAACGGCACCACCTTTCCCAGCGCAGTCACTTTCGGCTTGAGCAGCTTGCCGCCCGGTGCGACTTGCACCGTCGCGCCTTCCGTCATCGCCACTGGCTCACCGGCACAGACCGTGACGGTGGAGGTGCAGACGAGTCTGTTAAGCCTGACTGCCGGGCTACAAAAGCCGGTCCGCGGGGGTCTCGTCTTTGCCTTGGGGCTGTTGCCGATCCTGGGCGTGGTGCGGCTACGCCCATTCCTGCAAAGCCGCTCCAAACGCAGTGCCTTGCTGTTATTGCTGCTGGTATTTGCCCTCTCGGGACTCTGTTGTTCTTGCGGCGCTCCCCATCAGGCCCCGCGGAATTACACTATGCAACTGACTGCGACCAGCGGAGCCTTAGTGCATGCCACCACGCTGGGACTGACGGTCCGGTAAGCTGGGGGGAGCGAGTCTAGTTTTGTTCTTCTGTTTTGCCCTTGCGCTCGCTATACACAATCTATGCAACGAAATCTATGAAACGAAGGATCTCCGAAGAGCCTCTGGTTCCCTGAGACTTAGCCTTGGGAAGTCTGCTTGTGAGGCGTGATCATGGACGATTGAAATTCTCAATTGCCGGATTACGGCAAACTCGGAATCCACATGCCTGATAAACGCAGTTACCGGAGTCACCGCCTCCAGCGCCCCGTGCGACACGCGCACGGGCGCAGCTCCCAGTTGCACCACAATAGTGCAAGGGGGGAGGCAATTTCAAACCCTCCTATCTCCGATTCTTGTTGATTGGGGTAGAAGATACATCCCCTGTTCTTACCCAGCTCCCGGCGTTTGTGGGCGGCGACGGGTGTCCCAGATGAAGATCATCCTCACAATGTCGCGAGCAGGCGAATCAGGTGTAAAGCAGGTGCCGTTCTTGTAATCAAATAGGAGATTCCGGCTTCGGGAACGCATTTGCCGGTAGCCTTCCGATAGCAGTCGGAGAGGACACGCGCGTTCGCTCGATAGTGGATGTGTGGTCGACTAGGACTAAGCCGCTGGCGCGGCGGACGCTACGCGTGGGGCGAGCGGAAAGGTGTGGGGTAGCTGACGTAGTGTGGGTCACGGAGAAAGGAGACTCCTGTGACCCGTTTACGCAAAATG
>Ga0116137_1001116_pt1 | contig 18915 bp, 15 predicted proteins | sample June2015DPH_20_1_3_FD_88973 | JGI IMG/M metagenome (GOLD analysis project Ga0116137, IMG submission 88973) | Peatland microbial communities from SPRUCE experiment site at the Marcell Experimental Forest, Minnesota, USA - June2015DPH_20_100 | ecosystem: Environmental > Terrestrial > Soil >...
CCTCCGCCTTCTCCCCAGCCGGAGCGACATCTCCGGCCTCCAAGTAGTGCTGATAGATCCTGCGGCGATAATCGGGCAATGGATTTAACCCTTGATCACCCTGGCATCAACTTGCCTCCCGGGTAAGACGTTGCGGTTCCCCCCCCAACCGGGCATGGGCGGCGAGGAAGCGGTAGTCGATGCGGGTATGGCCGGTGGCAATGAGCACTGCATAGTAGGAGGCCGGATTCTCCGGGGTCAGCGGCGCGGATTCCATTTTGAAGTCATGCCACCTGGTACGGCGCCTCCCCGGAATGACATTCCAATTAAAAATCCATCCGCTAGATTATTCACCTGCAAACACTGCTTTACCTGCTGGCCGGCGGCAGTTCAGAATATGTTATTTTAACCAATATTTTTGGGCAAATCAAAGAAAACCATTTATGGGGCAGGGCGCCAGGAATTAGCCGAATCCCCTAAATATTTTGCCTGGCGGCAATATCGGGCAGTATTGGTTTGGGGTTCTTAGGCTCTATCGTAGGAAAGTATCCGGGTTCTGAGGGTTTGTCAAAGGGATAATCGCCCAATTTTATTCTGCTAATAATTTCTAAGAATTGGAGGGTTGGGTAGAAAACGACGGCGACTTTTTCACTAGATTTCGAGGCGAGACCACTCTGGTGCACAAATTTATCTTACTGCCCGTCTTGGCATCAAAAATGGTGGATTCCAAAAAAGCCCCGTCTCCGTTAAGAACCACCATATTGAGGCCGCCTCGGTTCCTGGAATGCTCCTCTCCCGCCACTTTTATGGATGCCTGGTTGCCGAAGGGGACGCCCGCGGAATACAAGGCAATATCTTTGGTTAACCTGTCCTTCCCGATAAGTCCCCTTTCCGATCTTTACTGCGCCCTTAGCATCGATTTTCTCGAAAATCTTGGCGCCGTGGCTAAATATCCCCACATAAGATCCCGGAAAAAGCAGACTTGGCAGCCTGGAACCCTTTTCTTGCAAATATTCCTTAACCTCTTCAGGTAACAACGCCGGGGTCTGATATTCTCTGGCGGCAATCAGGATAGTGTCTTGCTCGAACTTTTTAAAGAAATCATAAAGAGTAACCGGTTCTACCTTAGTTGGGACAAGACCAGTTGCCAACGGTTCGAAGCCAACCAGGCACGACTAAAGATGGGGGTTCTGGCCTACAACCTCCTGCATATGATCCGGCAGTTTTATGTTTGGGATGATCGCTTGATTAGCCACTCCATCGACCGCTTCACTTTTTCAAAGTGGGCGCCAGAGTTTCTTACCACGCTCGGAGGTGGTATGTCCATGTAGCCTCAGCCTTTCCATTGGCTCACCACTATCGGGCGGTGCTGGCCTGGAGTCCTTAAGCTCCATCGCATTGAGGTATCCATGCCCGGCTTTTGGGTTGATAAATTCATTGAATTTGTGCTATAATGACCGCCGATAGACAATTCTGCACCAAAATAAGGAAACTTAACGTGGTTAGAGTCGGTGGGAGCGCTCCGGAAAACGTCTTTTAACTGCGCCGGGTGGGTCTGCTGCATAATTTCAGTTAATAGGAATTGCAATGAAATAAAGGATAAAGCGATAAAATGAATTCGATAAAAAATAAAATATTGAACGCAGGTCTGATATTAGTCAGCATGATACTGGTTATTTTTATAGTAGAGATGATTTTGAGATTCACTCATTATAATATTCTCATCACAAAATATGAAGAATTTCGTTATTATTATGTGGCAGATCGAAATAAGGGGTATGATATAAAACCGAATGTAGGCAAGTTTCAATCAAATGCAGATGAAGAGGTTTATTTCCCTGTCTGGTCTAATGCTTTAGGTTGTTTCGATGAACCTTATAAAGGGGAAAGGGATTATATACTCTTGCTTGGTGATAGTTTTGTTCATGGGTATGCACCCTTTGCCGATAAGTGGGGGTCACAACTGGAGAATTTATTAGGGTATCGAGTCTTAAAGTGCGGAGTCGATTGCTATGGCACCAAACAAGAATTCTTAAAAGGAAAAGAAATTATTAAGATGACCAAGACATCCCCCCGCCTGATTATCGTGGGTTATTTCTGGCCCAGTCTGGACCGCGACTACTCCTTTCCCAATCAGACGGTTAATGATGGTTATCTTGTGTATCAGAACGAATTGAAGGATGTTAAAACAGGAGAGACGGTTTTCTCAAGAAAAAATTTGGAGGAGAAATTTGGCCTTTTTTCTACCGGCCCGCTTATTAAAATCAAGAATTTTATTAAACGTGAATCAATTATTGGCAGATTAGTAATTAGTGCAGTTAAAGATAAAATTATGGATCCATCAGAAAATAATATATATAAAAATGTATCTATTTCTTTCCTTGACTTCCCGTGGATAGAAAATGCTTGGCAAAATCATTTCAAGAATATCAGATCGATTCAATCACTTGCGATAGTAAATGGCGCACAAATATTAATAGTAATAATTCCCACGAAAGAACAAGTTTATCCATTCCTGTTTGATTGGAAAAGTGCAGGGTTAGATCCGGAAAGACCTAATAAAAAATTAATAGCTTTTTTTAACAGGACAGGTATTGGCTATATTGATCTCCTGCCGCTTTTTGAAAAATATGCAGATCAAAGGCAACGTAAATTCCTTTCTCCCAGTAAGGACCTGTATTGGCGATATGATGGTCATTGGAATATTAAAGGTAACCATCTAGTAGGTCTTCTGGTGGCAAAATATATTTTAGAGAATAATCTTATTCCCATAACCCACAAAGATGAAAAATTAATATTGATTAATCAGAAATTGCAAGAATTTCAGAGCAAATCATCCCCATTATAAGAGTCACAGGGGGGGCTTCGGTATTTTTTTGCGCCCCCGGGTAGTCTTGCTTGCGGTTTTCTCAGTTAATAATTCCACAGGAAGCAAAGGTTGAGATGCTGGTCTTATTTCTCTACCCACCGGAAACAGACGCAGTCGACAGTTACCTCCCTCAGATTCACTCATGGGGTTCCCCTACTTGCTCTGATGGAATAAACACGCAATCTCATTTTTGGTCGGCACCTCAATAAATTCTCCCCTATCCCATCCAGAGAATATTCTCAATATCCAATCCTGCCAAATTTTTCAGGTTTAAATAATTTAAATAAGGGGATTACTAATTTTAATACCTCTTCCTCTAAATAAACGGGCTGGTGGACCCGGGAGATAGTATCACGCCTAACTCCTGAATTGGCCAATCTTTGCCTCCATCCCCAGCGATACCAATTAGTCAGAAGATCACGGACTGAGTTAGCGATAGCTTTCAACTTGGTCCCCTTGGCCTCTCCGGTCTTTCTCGGAATGAAAGGAATGGGAACCTCCAGGAACCGTGCCCCTAGGGCATGAGTCTTTAATAACATTTCTGGGTTGACAAAGGAGCTTTTGCCCTCCAGATTTACGGATTGCACCAATGCGGTGGGATAGAAGGTGACATTTTGGAAATCATGGAAATTAACGCCAAAGAATAAGCGCAACAAATAATAATTTGATAAAGACACTAAAGCTTTTTTAAAGTTGTCGGATCGGGACTTAACGCGGTAAATGGAGCGGATTAAAGGAATATGGCTGAGAATCCGCTCGGGAGTGGGACGAATCCCCTGGACTACATCAAAATAATTTAATAATTCTAAATAGGTGCGGAGGTAGGTAAGATCATATGACCAGTCCACCGTCTGCCAGAAGAGAAATTCTTTTTGGGCTGCAGCTACCGCCCGGCGGCAAGAAAGGCCGACATTCAAGTTCCGTTCATTATGAAGGACCCGAAGCCGGGGTTCCCGGCGAGCATACTTATCGGCAATCCGGCCAGTACCATCGGTGCTGCCATCATTGACGAAGACCACTTCGTAATCATGGACGTTGGCCTCAAGCAGAGCAAAAGCTCGATCCAGGAAATCCTTTAATAAGGCCTCTTCATTATAGCCCCAGGCCAAAAGAGATACGGAACGATCGAATTTATTTTCTAACCCCACAAGTAGAATTCCTTAATGGATATGGGTGTCTTAATTGGCATATTATCCGCTCCGAGGAACTCAGTCCGGCCGCCTGGGAAATGGCTCGGGGCCCAAGCCAGGCAGATATTCCCGGCTGCGGGGCCCGCAATTCATGAGCAGATCCAGGGCGCTCAAATGAGGCACGAATGCCCCGTGGAGCTGGGGGTAGGGGTGAGGATGATAGTCCTGAAAGACCACCTCCACCCCGGCTGTGGCAAACTGTTCCAGGCGCAGGTAATCGCGTCCGGAGGCCCCCTCATAAAAAATATCGGCGTCTAAATGGCGGCATATGTCCAGCAAACGCCCAGTGGGGTCGTCATTCCCGCAACCGAGGCTGCTGGAGAGAATGAGGTCAGGCTTCACTTCTATCCACTGGGCCAGCAAAGTAATCAGCACCAGATTCAAATCCAGGAGCCTGGTCCAGGGACGCTGCAAGATCTTTTCCAGGGCGGGAAAATACTCGGAGAAAAACGGAGCTTTTGAATACAACTGTCGGATAGTCGCCAGGTGCTTCTTCCCCCATGGAGGATTATCCGGATTGATGATTACTTCGTTGATCTTGGGGCGATTGAGCCCGCGGGTGCGCACCGGCACCGTCAGCCAGACCGGCCCCTGGGGTCCCTTCACCCGGTTACGATTGCGCCAGCCGTGTTTGTCGTATTGGACATCGTCCAACACGACAAAAATATCGGACCACAACATTTGCTCAAAAAAGCCCAGCCACGGTAAATAACCGGCCTGCAAGATGCCGATGATTTTCAAGGGGTTTGGTCACCCTTCTGGGTTAACTTTGCTTGGCGGGTCTTTTCAGCAGTTTGAACGATTTTCCAATAATTATGCTTCCAGGAGCGATACTTCCAATCTGGGCACTGGGAGCACAGCGGGATCTCCATGCCTCGCCGCTCTAAATGCAGCCGGCGGTAGTATTCAAACCCTTCACCTTTCCAGATTTCGGTAATGCTTTGCTCGTGGATATTGCCCATATCCGTAATCGCCCGGATATCAAAGCCGCAAACCATGACTTTCCCTCGGGAATCGATATTAAGGCGCTCGAATATAAAGGGACAGGGAATCTGCTCCTCCGGCCGGAGGTAAGGCTCCGCATCAGCCGAGTGATCCTTATTGGAGTAAATAGGGTATCGGAACCCTAGCGGGCCAGGTACAGGTTCCTTCTCAGCCTCTTTGCTCATTTTTGGGAGATTCAAAATTTTGCAGTTTCCAAAAATTATGGGTCCAAGACCTACATCCCCAATCGGTACATTTGGAACAGATGGGGATATCAACAAAACGCTTTGCTAATAAAAGCCCCCTGATATCATCAAGCTCTTTAGACCTCCAGATCTCGGCTACCGATTTATCCTTAAGACTGCCTAAATTAGTTTCATGGTCTATATCGAAGGCGCACAAATGAAACCCTCCCAGTGAATCCATATTTATCCGTTCGAAGGGATAGGGGCAAGGCTCTCGTTCAGTCATTAGATTGCGGCGATCTGCAGGAGTTTCCATTTTCCCGTACTGCAACCACACTCGAAATTGAATTTTGTCAAAATATTTAGGAACCCAAAAGGATTCGGCCAATTCCCTTTCATGACGATTAGCTTCTTCTTCAATAAAGCTGGCGATTAAATTCGTCGATGAATTCATTTCATCTCGCAATTTTCTAAGGTAGGAAATATTATCTATCAATTTTTCAAATTTCAGGCCCTTTCGAATCTTTTCATAAGTAACCTTGCTCATTGCGTCAACACTGAATTCGATGCCATCTATTCCATAATCAAGAAGCAACTTTGCTTTGTCGTGAGATAACAGGCTGCCATTCGTTATCATTGAAACCCTACACCCCTTTTGTTTAGCATATTTAATCAAATTTATGATATTAGGATGCAGGAGAGGTTCACCTGTTCCGGTGACCCGGATTAATGCTCCGTGTTGTCCACACTCATCGGCCATTTTTTTAAATACTTCATCCTTCACAAAGATACCGTCCCCGACAACAGTCCGGCTGCTGGGATGGATAGTGTGGACGCAGTGAACGCACTTAGCATTACATACATATGACACATTAACGATCACCATTTTGGGAAATTTTTCAGCTCCTTCAACAAAGCCGTATTTCATCTTAATACCCCTTATCTTTTATTAAAAGTATCTACCATGTAATTAATTTGCCAGGAATGAAAGGGCCAATCTTGGCAATCTGCACAGATTCCGGATTGGTCAAATCTCCCCTTTTGGTGACATTCTCGAACTCTATTCAACTCATCACTGTGCCAAGCTTCTTCGATTGAGTTAGATATAATATTCCCGAAATCTGTTTTGCCAAATGAGTCGTATCCACATAATCTGATTTGCCCATTAACATCAATATTAATCCGGTCATAGAGAAGAAAACAAGGTATTCTTCTAGAATAATAGGGAACACGATTTTCGTCTCTATGAAAAAGCCCAAAAGTAAGAAATTTTCTCGAAACGACCTTATCCGCTATTCGCCCCCAAAATTCTAATGCCTCTTTAAGCTCGTGCCTAACCAATTCTTGTTCAACAATGCTGCAAAAAATAAAGGTTTTTTTTCGCAGTTTGTTGCGCAACTCAACAAACCTTTTAACATTTGCTATAAGTTTATCAAAATCAAGTCCTTGTCGAATTTTTTCATACGTTTCCTTAGAAAAAGCATCCACACTTATATCTAAGGCGTCGATATCATTTTCCAATAATGACTTTGCCTTTGCTTCATCTAATAGGGAGCCATTAGTGATTATCCCCACATTACAACCAACTTTTTTAGCATAACTTATTAGATCAATAAAATTAGGATGAAGCATGGGCTCTCCAAATCCAACCAGACGTAATAATGCCCACGGGTGCTTTGAGCACTCATCAGCGATTTTTTTAAAAATATTATCTTTCATAAATAAATTCGGTCCAGCCACATTCTTTTTGGTTTCAGGAAATTTGCTGTAAATACAATGGATGCATTTGGCATTGCACGCAAAAGAAATTCCGGCGATTACCATCCTCGGAAACTCTTTGACATATTCATTATGAAAATCATATTCCCGGCTTGGGGAAAGTTGCCGATCGGAATTTAGGTTCACGCCCTTATACCTCCACTAGTTCGAGATTATGCGGCAGTCTGGACCGCCGCAGGGAAAAACGGTTCTGATGACCCCGTTCATCGAAGTTAACCCCGGAATGTTTCGTTTTTTTTTTGCCGATTTGCCTAATGAGAAGCAGCATATCACAAATTTTCATAAATTTGTCACTCAGATAATCGGGAATTCAGTCGCTTCCGGACGGACCCCGTACTCATTTTGGGTATGTTGTACTTGAGCCATTATTCCCCCAGAGACTTCAGTGAATTCGCTTGATTACCGGTGACCGGTTAATCAACTAAGACTTTCCGTACCAAAATGGTCTTGAACCTTCAGACTCGCCTTCTTCTCCGATATATTGGGCGCCAACTACCTGCCAGTCCGGGCACCCCCGGCAAATCGCGGGAATTTTATCCCATTCATGCCGCCGGTGGAGATTACGCAATGCGGTTTTATGCCGGCCCTGCCAGATGGCCTTGATGGATTGTTCCCTGACATTTCCCGCGACGAAGCGTCCTTCATAATCCACGGCACAGGCCACCAGATTGCCGTTTTGGTGGATGGCCGCGGCATTATTGCCCCAAGGGCAGGCAATCCGCAGGGGGACATCGTTGGAAAGACCCGGTACCACGATGCTGCCGGTTGAGGTCCAGGACAACATGCGGCGGATCTTGACTTCGGCGCCCCGGGCCCGCCAATAGTCGGTGAATTCATCGACCTCGGCTTCATTCTCTTTCATTACCGAATACTGGCATTGGATGATGGGGTAGGTTTGGCCCCGGGCTTCCTGCCGTTTTAACAGTTCCTCGACGGCATGGAAAATTTTATCCCGGCTGCCCCCCACGCGTATCTTCTTGAAAGTGTCGGGGTAGAAACCGTCCAGACTGACAATAAACCGTTTTAAAGGCGAAGCCAAGACCTGATCGATCATCCGCCCCAACAAAATCCCGTTACTGTTGAGGACGATATTGCGGCAGCCGGCCGCGGCGGCGTAATCCAACCAACGCCACAAGGTATCGCCCAAGAGCAGGGCTTCGCCATAAAAGGTGGGCCAGATTTCGCATTCCGGCATTGCCCGGGCGACTTCATCCACTATGCGTTTGAAGACCGATTCCTCCATGTCAGCGCGGGGCCGCCGCATCTCCTTATGGGAACAGTGGAGGCACATCATATTACAGCGGGAGGTGGTCTCAATCACTAATTGCGGCGGGAAGGGATGATCTCTTAAACCTGCCTCAATACGTTGCAGTTTTTCAGAATGATTATTGACAACAAAGCTTTTGGCTTTATTACAGGTCATTGTAATATATCCCCGGTATTAAGGGGCCGGTCTGGAACCAACCAAACTACGCCGTCACCGGCGGCAATTAAGCAGCCTTCTGAGGTCGAAAGGAGAACCTCTCCCGGCCTATCACCGGCTAAGTAGTTACGAAAGCTTACCTTACTGCCATCGGCAAGATATGCATAAGCCCGGTATTGATCCATACTTGCCCGAACTTTGTTTAATGTAGTGGCAGCACTTTCTCCCCAGACCAATTTCCCATCCTCAGGACGGCGTTTGCGGAAATACCGGCTTCGAGGAGATTGGGGCGGTAAAGGTTCAGGCAATTGTTGCTTCTCCAACAAGTGATACAGCTCAACCAGCATATCTGCCGCCATCTCGGCCAATTCGAGCGCAATTTCCGGGAATTTTTCGTTGATGCCAAAACGCCGTTTCCGCGCCAAGAGGTAGTCTCCCTGATCAACATCAGCGGTCATGCGGTGTATCGTAACTCCCAATTCTTTTTCGCCACATGCGATAGCCCACTGAATGGCATGTCGACCACGATAGTCTGGAAGTAAGGAAGGATGGGCATTAAAGGCGCCTCGAGGGAAGGCATCAATCAGACTTTCTTTCAGAACCTTGCCATAACCTGAACAGAACAAGGTCTCGCCATGGCCTTGGCAATTTTCCTCCGAGAAGAAGGGTATCCCAAAGAGCTTCGGTCTCTTTCCCGTATCATCGTCCCAAACTATACCGGCTAAACAATCCCGCGCCAGTTTCCTGATGGCCGCTTCTCCAGCCAGCCCTCCCCCAAAGAGGACAACTTTCAAGTGCCATTACCTCCATGATTATAAACCGAATCGTACCAAATCTGAAAGCACAATAAATTCCATATTCGCGCCGAATGGTCAGCCACGCCGGCATAATGCTCCTGGACCAAGTGGGCTACGCGGGCGGCTTGAAAAAACCCATGCCGAGACAGGCGCTCTTTTGAGAGAGTGGCCAAAACCCAAGGCTTGAGGGAAGTCCGCATCCAGGTATAGATAGGTTGCACAAAGCCTTCCTTGGGCCTGTTGAGCAAATCCTCCGGCACCAGTCCCTGCATGGCTAGTTTATGCACATATTTATTGATACCCTGAAAGATTTTCATCCTGCCCGGCAACCTATTGGCAAATTCGATAATGCGGTAATCGAGATATGGCGAACGGATTTCGATAGAATGGGCCATGGAGAGGCGATCCATAAAGGGGAGGACCTGATTGGGGAGGAGTTCCTGTTGATCTACCTCCAAAATGGCGTTAAGCGGGTCCTCGGCAGTTCCATGGGAGACCAGGCGTTCATAGATATCCCCACTGTCGACTTCCCCCACCGCTTCCAAGAAAGACGGGCTTAACAATTGGCGTTTATCACTTTCACCAAAAACGGCCAAGCGCATACGCCAATTGGATTGATCAGCAGAAGCAATGGATTTTAAAAAAGTAAATTCGGTTTCCTTATCGAATGGCGTCAGAAGTTCTCTTTCCGACTCGCTGAACTCGGCAAAATTTTCCTTGCCCTGCCCTTTCAGCCTTAAATAGTGATACATGGGCCACGCGAGCCGATGAGATAAATAGCTGCCAAACAATTCATCCGCACCATCCCCGGAAAGGGCTACCTTTACGTGTTGATGAATCAGGATGCTCAAAAAAAAGGTGGATACCGTCCCGGAAAACGGCTCATCGAAAGACTGAAGCACCTCGGGCAGGCGCTCGGCAAATTCTTCTGAACTCAAGATAAACTCATGGTGACTGGTGCCCAGGCGTTGGGACATCAATCTGGCATATTTTATGTCCAGCATCTTGCTGGCAAACTGGCCGGAGGGTGGCTCGGCATACCCAAGACTAAAGGTAGTGACAGGCTGCGATTGGTGGCGGCACATCAAAGTCGTCACCGAACTTGAGTCCACTCCTCCGGAGAGATAAGCCCCATAAGCAACATCGCAATCCATGCGCAAGCGCACGGCGTCATCCAGAAGGGTGAGAAGATGGCGCCCGGCTTCCTCGGGGGCAATGCCTTCCAGGGGGTGGCCGAAGTCCAACTGCCAGTAGGGCGCCGTGTGAACCCGGCCGTTCTCCCAGACCATATAGTGTCCAGGGAGTAGTTGCCGGATGTCCCGGTAGACTGTGGCCGGCGCACTGCTATTCTTGAGGCTCAGATAGTGATATATCGACGGCAAATCGAGCTGGTGCGAAACTGCGGGATGGACCAATACCGCTTTCAGTTCCGACCCGAAGACCAGTTGGTCTCCCACCCGGGCCCAATAGAGGGGTTTTTTGCCGATCCGGTCCCGGTACAGCAGGAGCCGCTGCCGCCGATCATCCCACAGGGCAATGGCAAACATGCCGTTAATTCCGCCCAACTCCGGCCAGAGATCGCCATACTCTTCGTAAGCATGGACAATAATTTCGGTGTCGCTGTGATCAGTGCGGAAGCGGTGTCCCGCCGCCAGCAGCGACCGGCGCAAATCCCGGTGGTTGTATATCTCGCCGTTAAAAACCACCCAAATGCGCTGATCTTCGTTGGTGATGGGCTGGTCTCCGGTGGTCAGATCCACAATGGCCAGACGGCGCATCGCCAGATGGACTTGTTCCCGTTCATAGTAGCCATCGCCGTCGGGCCCCCGGTGCATGAGGGTGGCATTCATACGTCGCAGCAAGTCTCCATCCCCCGGACCGATAAACCCGCAAATACCGCACATCTATGTAAATCCCTATGTTTGTACCCAAAAAGGGATAGCAATTTTTTCTCTCTTTATACATAATGAAAAGATAATTGCAAGATCATGCGGTGGATTAACCTTATCGTCTAGAGTAGACGAAGCCATTTAAAAATTATAATGAGCCTCTCCGAAATCAAGAAAGAATCTAAATTCAAAAATTCCATGAGCGCATCCCATTGGTACAAGACGACTGCCCCGGACCAGCGCGTGCGGCTCTGCGGGCTATGGGTCCTCAAGCTGATGGTCGCCACTTGCCTAGTTGGCTATCTGGTCTATACTGATAAGATCTCCTTGACTTTGTTTCGAGCTTTTTGCGGTTGGCAGGGGCTTATGCTGGTGGGCGGAGCTGCGCTTCTCATTATCATGGCCCAGACCCTGGCGGCCTTCCGTCTCTTTCTGCTGTTTCAGGGTCAAGTCCTGGATATCCTCTGGTCTCTATGCTGGAAAAGCACCTTTATCGGTTTGTTTGCCAACAACTATCTCCCGACATCTTTCGGAGGTGATGCCGTTAAGGCCTATTATCTGTCCAGATGGCGCTCGGGTCTGGTTTCTCAGGTCATTGCTACCTTGGTCTTCGACCGGTTTTTGGGCATGACGGCCCTGGTCCTCTTAATATTGGGTTTTTTGGGTATTCTGAGCTGGACCGGCCAGCTGAGCTTGGGTATCTTCCGCGCCAAGTTGCCGGCAGTAAGCTTTTACCCGATGCTGGCAGCTCTGGTGGTGGCGAGCGCATGTCTGATTCCGCTCCGGCGACCCCAATTCCGGCACGTGATTGGCCAGTGGTTGAACCGCCACCCGGTCGGCCAGGCCATCCATCAATTTTTCTGCAATCTGGCCGTCTTCCGGCATCTCGGCCGGGTCTCCCTTGCCTGCCTGGGCATCTCGTTTTTTATCCACCTCCTTTGCGCCATGTCCCTTTATCTGGTAAGCCGGGCTTTGGATCTGGAGGCCGGGTTAGTATTGACTCTCATTTTGGCCCTGCTCATCTTTGTCACCGGTATCATCCCCGTGTCCCCCGGTAACTTGGGTTGGACGGAGTATCTCGGCTCTCTCCTCTGGTCCTCCCAGGGTTTGGGCTGGGGAGGCAACCTGTGGCTGAGCTACCGCTTGGTAACAGCGCTTGTTAGTCTTACGGGTCTCATCTTTTTTTTGCTTTTACGCCGGGAGCGGTCGAAGACATCATGAAAGTAGAATTTTTCCGTCACCAACTGGGCGAGGCCAATTTACATCGCTTTGCGTCGGTCATGCGCACCATCTTCCTTACCACCGGCAAGGAAGTTGAACTCTTTGAGAAAGAATTTGCGCAATATTTGGGCCAGGGGCATGCGGTTGGCCTCACCAGCGCCACCGCGGCCCTACACCTATCTCTTTTGGCCCTGGGAATCGGTCCCGGGGACGAGGTCATCACCACCCCCATGACTTTTGTGGCCACCGTCCTGGCCATTATGCACACCGGCGCCCGCCCTGTATTTGCGGACGTGGAACCGGATACCGGCAACCTGGATATCAACCAGGTTGCCGCCGCCATTACTCCCCGGACCAAGGCGGTGATGCCCGTGCACCTTTATGGTCAAATGGTGGACATGACCCGCCTCGACCAACTGGCCAAGAGCCACGGGCTGATCATCGTGGAGGATGCCGCCCATTGTCTGGAAGGGGAACGGAACGAGATTCGGGTTGGCGACTTGGGCCAAACCGCCTGCTTCAGCTTTTACGCCACCAAGAGCATTACTTGTGGCGAAGGGGGCGCCGTCACCACGAACGATCCCAGCTTGGCTGAGCTGCTGAGGCAATACCGGCTTCACGGCATGTCCACCGGGGCAGTGGACCGGTACACGGAATTTTACCGCCACTATGATGTCGAGGTGGAAGGGTGGAAGTATAACATGTCTAATCTTCAGGCGGCCCTTTTGATAGACCAGATCAAGGAGATAGAGCCCCGGCGTCAGGAACGGGAACGGATTGCCATTTATTACCGGGACAGTTTCTCCGGACTGGCGGGCCTGGAGATGCCGGCTCTTCTCCCGGGGGTGAAGCAGGGCCATCATCTCTTCACCATCTGGGTGCATCCGAAACATCGCGATAAAATTCTCTGGGATCTCCAAAAGGAAGCCGTCGGGGTGGCAGTGAATTATCGCGCTTGCCACTTGTACACCTTATTTCGAGAGAGATACGGATGCCGGGAGGGGGACTTGCCGGTGGCCGAGGCCATTGGCAGTCGCACTCTTAGCCTGCCTCTCTATCCTGGGCTCCAGGTGGCTGAGGTGGAGTATGTGGTGGACACAGTTCGGAGAGTGGTAAAAAGTGCCGGTTGAACCACGAGAACCGCGGTAAGACACACATGCGGGCCAACGAATAACCTGAATGAGATTGACGACCAGGAGGCAAGAGCGCCGGTATATGGAATCCAGTGGATATGTCTTTGTAACCCCGGAACTTTCCCCATATTTCAAGATCACCGGGATAGGGGATCTTCTGCAAAACATCATTGGCGAACTGGCCCGCCGGAAGCTGCGAGTGGCGGTCATCTGCCCCGACTTCGGGGTAGATCCTCGCCACCTGCGTTTCACCAAGTCAATGTCCATTTACTCCACCTCAAACGGTCAGCCCACATCCCTACAAGTCAAATGCGCCCGGGATGACCGCGGGGTGGATTATTTCTTTATTAAAGATGAGGAGATCCAAAGATACCTGAGCGAGGCCTCCTCCTTAAGGCTGCGCCGGGATAAGGTCGGCCGTAACTGTCTCACGTTTTGCTATGGGGCTTATCTCATACTGGATGCTTTGTGCCGGGGAGAGATGGATTTTCCGGTAAACCGACTGGTAATGCATGCCTTTCACTGGCAGACTTCCCCCTTGGTGGCCCTGATCGATCAGGCCCCCTGGCGTGACCGGGTGCGCACCGTGCTCACCGCGGACATCCTGGATATCCAGGGACGCTTTGAGTCCAAGGTCCTGGAGACCCACGAAATCTATCGTTTGCTCAAACCAGCCTTTGAACAGGAGATCAACTTCCTGCGCCTGGGCATTAAAAAGGCGGATGTCCTGCACACCGTCAGCCCCAACTATGCCTTGGAGATTCAACATGCACCCCATGGGCGCGGGTTGGAGAGTCTTCTCAAGGAACGTTATCAGCAGGGCCGGTTGATCGGCATTTTAAACGGGCTTGATCCTCAAAACTTGGATTGGCGTCAGATTCCAGTCTTAAGAGATCACGACTTGGCCGTTAGTCTCGAAGCCAAGAATCTCTTGGAACAGAAGCAGCGGGCCAAACTCCTGTTCCAACGGACAGCCGGATTGCCGCAAGACCCCTCGGCCTTTCTCATCAGTATGGGGCATCGTTTTGTCAGGCAAAAAAACTTTAATTTGGTGGCCAAGGCTATGGAAGAGCTAATGGCTCTGGAGCCTAGACCCCAAATTTATTTGCGAGCCTGGCCTGAACCTTGCCAAGGCGATGCGGATTGGGACCTGTGGTGGCAGATCGTCCGACTCTCCAAGCGCTTTCGCCATAACCTGGCCTTTTTTTCCCCGTTCGACCGGGATCAATCGCTAATGAATGAAGGGGTTTTTATTGACCGTTTTCTCTATTATGCGGCTTCCGACTTGTTCCTGATGCCTTCCTTGTGGGAACCTTGTGGCTTGTGTCAGCTTGAGGCCATGCATTTTGGGGCTATTCCCCTGGTTACCACAGTGGGGGGCCTAATAGATACCGTAAAACCCTTTACGGGGGAAAACGAGGGCTGGGGGTTCCACCTGAAGGACCCCTTTGACTCCAAAGCCTTAGTGGAACTCGTGGCCCAGGCCATGGACCTTTGGGCTAATCATCCCTGCGTCTGGCATGGTATGGTCCGCCGGGCCATGTCCTTCGAATCCAGCATTACCCAAACGGTGGACAATTATCTCAATAGGCTTTACACGCCCGGATGAAGACTATCATTTTATTGATATTATTTTTGAGTTAGCCTATCACTCTTTTCCAGGCTTCTCGATTTATCAGTATGACATAACGTAGTGCTATTGGGATTATTTACTCCAAAGACTGTCGAAGCCAAGATATTACCTTCACGATCGATAGCCACAATATCGAGGCCGCCGAAATCCTTGGAATGTTCCACTCCCGCGATTTTTATGGACGTCTTGTTACCAAACGGTACGCCGGCAGAATAAAGCTCAATGTCTTGGTCAGCTATCACCTGCCCGCCTGAAGGTGCAACCTGCCGCCGCAGTTCGACCTTTACGGCGCTCTTATCACTGATCTTCTCAACCACTTTTTCTCCCCGGCTAAATACCCCTACATAAGACCCTGGAAAACCGAGAGTCGGCAGCTTAGAACCTTTCTCAAGCAAATATTGTTTAATTTCTTCTGGCAACAGAGCCGAAGCCAAATATTCTCTGGCAGCAATCAGGATAGTATTTCCCTCATATTTCTTAAGAAAAGCAAGAAAGGTTAGCGGTTCTACTTCCAGTCTATTTGAACCATCAACAAAGCGACCATCTGTGGTATAGACAATATATCCATCCACCAACGCACACTGATCCCATTTGTGGAATAACTTCAATGTTTCAGAATCGATAGGATCCGCAAATACGTAAATGGCTTTTGGATCCAACTTGTCATTACGGAATGATGCCTTCAGTTCTTCTTTATAGATCTTCATTCTTTCTAAAGGAAGTCTTCCCACGCCGCCCATGTTGATTGATAGATGATGTTTTAATGAATAAAGCATAAAATATTCGCGATCCTCCAAATTGGTTATTGCATAAAGGAAAGGGGGGTAAACAATGATCTTTTCAAAGTCCTGGCCAATCGACTGCCATGCCGGCGATTTCAAGGGCGAGGCAACCGGACCTGCCTTATGAAAAACCGGGTCATACAACAATTTGTGGATATCCGCCACCTGGATTAACAGACAGGCCGACATCAATGCGATGGACAAGGTCCTGCGTTTTATTGCAACTACACAAAATAATGCGCCATATAATATAGCATAAAACAATGGCCAACCAAAACGGCCAGAACATCTTAATATATTAGCCATCCTTAACAATAACTCAGGTAGGGGGTATTTGAAAAGAAGCATATTACCCCAGGTTATTTTGTTAGAAACTGCATATATAAAAAACAATAATATTGTAATAAGAAATGGAATTAAATATTTTAAGTTATTAAATCGTGGACGCCACACGATTATATAAATTATATTATATACTATCAAAATAATCAATCCCAATCCCATGTAATTAAATCCATCCGCCTGGCCCAGACGATATGGTAAAGCTGGTATAAAAGCAGACCATTCTAATGGATTTATAAAAGAATTAAGATTAAGAGAATAAGTAGTGTAGCTAGTTAAATCGCTGTATTGAGCAGAAATTCCTGAATTGAAATATCCCAAAGAAGCAAAAGTGGCTAATACTAGCAAGGGATATAAAGCCACACTCCCGATTAACTTAAATCTATAGGCTGGGGTAAATACCATGTGGCCAAAAGAAAAGGCTAAAGCGAGACTAAGAACCATCGCACCCATATAGGTGAATACCGAAAACGACACAATTATGAGTAACGACCACCATAGAATAACATGTTTATATTTAATAGAGGAATAATTTTCAAAATAAATGGTGAAAGCGGCCAATATCATCCAATGACAACCCGCATCAAGATGACCTTGGGTGATTCTCCATAATAATGGTGGACTAAGTAGAAAAAAACAGACTCCCAAAACCTGCTGAATGATGTTATGGGTAATTAACCTCATTAAACGGTAGCCAAAATATGCTTGTAAACAATAGTAGGCGAGCAATAGCCAACCGAAATATTGAAAATCTGACGGGAGAAAGGGAGATAGCAATTTTAAAGGTATAGCTAAGAATATATTAGCACCAAGAAGACTGATATATGTGCCGAATGGTGCAAGGTATCCGGTAATTTGGCCAAATGGGAAGGACCAGGGGGATTCACGAAAAAAAGCCCAGCCGAGGTATGACACAGCCAGGTCTCCACCCACTCTAAGAATAAAACCGATATTAGTTGGGTTGAGGCACCGAAAACCAAATTTATATAAGAAAAGGCAAATGCCGAGACTTATAGAAAACAGGACAGCCAACCTAGATGAATTATTAAGCGATTTGTTCATTTCCAACTCCAATCTAAGATGGTAGAATTATGGAGGGGGTAATCCAACGGAATATTAAGAACTTCCTCGAAAGGTTACCTTGAATCATCATTTTTATCATTAATTGAGAAGTAAATATAATAAAATAATAAAATTTTAGCAACCCCAAAAAATGAGTTAACCCGAATAATTCATAAAAAGTTCTTAGAATAGGAAAGGGTATCTGCTAAGATGCTGTTGTTCCTCAACAATCAGCTTCTCAGGCGGGATACCCTTTGAACACAGTCTGCCCTAAGCAGATCCGCATTGAAAGTCTTTTCTCCAAGGAAGTCATCGCCGATTTTGAGGGTGGTCTGATAACTTCGGATGCCGGCGGCCTGCTGCTGCGAGAGTTGGATCAGCACTACCGCGTCGCCGAGCAGGAGGCCGCCTGTCTGCATTAGCCTCGAGATTCCGGAAAGTTTAAACGCGATCTCCTCACCCTGGTCCGGCAAACGTCTGTTCGCCATCTCCCTGGGTTACGAGGACAACAACGATGCCGCCTGGCTCTCCAAAGATCCGGCTCTCAAGATCATGACCGGTAAGGCTCCAGAAAGTGCCGACGACTTGGCCTCGCAGCCAACTCTGCCGGTTTGAGAATCGGGTCACCGTCAGGGACCTACGCCTGACCTGCCCCCAGTAGTTGTACCAAGTTTTAAGTTAGGATGGGGATTAAGTCAAGCCAGAGATCCTGGCGGAGCATAGCGTAGCCAGGATCTCTGGGCATCACCTGGATGGCCTCGGGTGCGGGGGGCCTATAACCCAAGGCACTGTGAGGCCTTACTGTATTGTATTCCCGCCGCCAGCGCTCTATCAGGATCTGGGCCTCCTTCAGGGTGTAGAAAATCTCCCCGTTGAGCAACTCATCACGCAGTTTCTCATTGAAGCTCTCGTTGTAACCGTTCTTCCAAGGACTGCCAGCTTCAATGTAGGCGTTTTGACTCCTACTCGGCTTAACCACCCGGGGTTAAACTTGGGATGGAAACTCCACAAAACCATTTTTAGACTGCCACGGCCAAGGTTGCCGCATAATCTCGGAAAATACATGCCTTCTCAGTCGATTCCTTTCGCCTGAGGAGCTTGCCTATTTGAAACTGCCACGAATCTCCCTCGCTAAAACTTAAGGTTAGGGTCTACATGTCACACCGTCGCTGGAAATTAATAGCCGTAATATATGCTGTAATGGCCATCAGTTTCATTGCAATCCTAAGCATCCCTATTCCTCTCCTGTTTTCTTCCCTCCTTGCATGGAACCTAAAAGCTCCCGAATGGAGCGGACATCCCGAGAAACCAACTCCCGGAGAATTTTAAGGATGGCGGTCTCGTGGTCTTCCGGGAAGTGATCCCGGATCAGTTTCTCCAGATAGGGAGCCCGGCGCCGGAACTCCTCCGCCTTCTCCCCAGCGGGAGCGACATCTCCGGCCTCCAAGTAGTGCTGATAGATCCTGCGGCGATAATCGGGCAATGGATTTAAGCCTTGATCACCCCGGCATCAACTTGCCTTCCGGGCAAGACGTTGCGGACATCCACCACCAACCGGGCATGGGCGGCGATGAAGCGGTAGTCGATGCAGGTATGGTCGGTGGCAATGAGCACTGCATCGTAGGAGGCCAGATTCTCCGGGGTCAG
>Ga0116137_1001121_pt1 | contig 18838 bp, 9 predicted proteins | sample June2015DPH_20_1_3_FD_88973 | JGI IMG/M metagenome (GOLD analysis project Ga0116137, IMG submission 88973) | Peatland microbial communities from SPRUCE experiment site at the Marcell Experimental Forest, Minnesota, USA - June2015DPH_20_100 | ecosystem: Environmental > Terrestrial > Soil >...
ATCCCTTCAGGAAAAGCTGGACCAGAAGCAGGTGGAGCTGGAGCAGGCCCAGCGCCAGGGCAACTGGGAAGCCGCGGCGCGAATCCAGTACGGCGAAATCCGCGAGCTGAATCGCCAGATCGAGCAGGCCAATCACCGCCTGCGCGAGCTGACCAAGACGGGCGCCGCGATGGTCAAGGACGAGGTGACGGCCGAGGAGATCGCCACCGTCGTCAGCCGCTGGACCGGCATCCCCGTCAGCCGCATGCTCGAAGGCGAACGCGAAAAACTCCTGCACATGGAGCAGCGCCTCAGCCAGCGCGTCATCGGCCAGGACGAAGCGGTCAAGGCGGTCTCGGACGCCGTCCGCCGCAACCGCGCCGGCCTGGGCGATCCGCATCGCCCCATCGGCTCATTTTTGTTCCTCGGCCCCACCGGCGTCGGCAAGACCGAGCTCTGCAAGGCCCTGGCGGAATTCCTGTTCGACGATGAGAACGCCATGGTGCGCATCGACATGAGCGAATTCATGGAGCAGCATTCCGTGGCTCGGCTGATCGGCGCCCCGCCGGGTTACATCGGCTACGAGGAAGGCGGCCGCCTGACCGAGGCCGTCCGCCGCCGTCCCTATTGCGTCGTGCTCTTCGACGAAATCGAAAAGGCCCACCGCGACGTGTTCAACGTGCTGCTTCAGGTGCTGGACGACGGCCGATTGACCGATGGCCAGGGCCGCACCGTCAATTTCAAGAACGCCGTCATCGTCATGACCAGCAACCTCGGCAGCGCCGAGATCGAGAAGCTGACCAGCCGCGACGCCGAGCAATGGGAGCTCGAAGCCGCCGTCCGCTCGCTCCTGAAGGATCATTTCCGACCCGAGTTCCTCAACCGCATCGACGAGACGATCCTGTTTCACTCGTTGGACAAGCAGCACATCGCCAAGATCGTGGACATTCAGATCGAGCACCTGCGCAAGCGCCTGGGCGGCCGCAATATCCAGTTGGTCCTGACCGATGCCGCGCGCAAGCTGCTGGCCGATGAGGGGTACGATCCGACGTACGGCGCCCGTCCGCTGAAGCGCGTGATTCAGCAGCGGATCGAGAATCCCGTGGCCGGCAAAATTCTGTCCGGCGAATTCGGCGATGGCGACACGGTCACCATCGACGCCGACCCCGCCAAGCGGGCGTTCAAGTTTGAGTTGGCGAAAACCTAAAAGTCCCAAACCGCAATGGCCCAATGACCGAACGTGGCCCATGTCATTGGGACTGCCGCAACTGCTTGAATAGGTCCGACAATTGTCGCGCCGTTCCCAGCGGACTTAGCGGATTTCTCCCGCGGAGAGCGGCGCCGCGGTCGTAGATGTAAAACACGCGATCCGGCTGCCGCTGCGCGTAGTATTCAACCAATTTCGCGTCCTGGGGCATGTACAGATCGTGGGCGCGAACGACCGGCGCGTCGTCCGGCCAGGCCGTATCGACGTTGTAAACCGGTTCCTGGTGAAACGAACAGATGCTCGGATCGAAACGAAACAGAACAACCGCGGGAGTGACCGGCAGGCGTTGCAGGTTTTCGTCGACTACTTTGAGTTCAGCAAACTCGACGAAGCCGGGGACGGCACGATCGTCGTCCCGGCAAACGTTGTGGATCGAGAGCCCGGCAAGGGTCAGAAGCAGGAAGACGCCCACGACCGGCCGAGCCCCAGACCAAGCCCATTCCACCGATTGGCATCCCATCAGAACACAGCAGGTCATGGCGGGCATGATGGCCACCAGGTAATGCGGCATAGCGATCGCATACACCGTGTACGCGGCGAGAAACAGAAGCATCGAGAGCACGATGACCACTCGACGCATCTCCCCTACTGAAAACAACGCCATCGGAAGCAGGATCGCGACGTAGGGCGTGGGTAACGTGTCGTGGACGAGCTTCCTTCCGCGCACGGTCCAGTTCGTGATCGCGCTTTTGAAATCGTGATCGAGGTAAAAGCCGGCGATCCAATTGAACCACTGCTGCTTTGCGGTTCGAGGCGACTTGATCAGGACTTTGTCTTCGAGTCGGCCAAAACCGATGGGAAAGCCGGGGTATTCTTTTTCAAACACGTACGCTGAAGGAGACATGGTCCACTTACCTGTGACACCGACGTTCTGTACGGCCTGCAGAGCCAAAAATGGTGACGCCCCCAGAATGATGCAGCCGGCCGTACTCAGCCACACGGCCGGTCGCTGCCGCAGCAGTTGGATGAACATGCCGATGCCGACGGCCGCGCAAAAGCAGACCGCATCGAGTGGACGTGTGATGGCGTACGACCCGGCGGCGACGCCGATCAACAACGCCCAGGCGGGCCGGGCGCTTTTCCGCCAGCGGAACCACGCCCAGAACAGGATCATCTGCCACAGCAGCGCCGGGGCCTCGGACAAGAGCATCAGTGCGGTGAAGCGGAAATAGGCCAGGCCCAGGAGGATCAGCACAGCCACCAGGCCGCGCACCGCCCCGAACAGTTCCGCGGTGACCAGGTAAAAAATGCCCAGCGCCGCGGCCGAGGCTGCCAGGGGCATGACCCAGTAGGGCAAACCCGTCCAGACGATCGGCACGGTAAGCAATGCCGTCCCTGGGAAATAGACGGAGGCGTAGACACGATCCACAACCAGATAAAACGAGTCGAAGAACGGGGCGACGTCGCAGGGGTAGGGAGCCAACCACAGGCGTCCGCGGGCCAGCATCCTCGCCTGAATCAGGTAGGAGTACTCGTCATGATATTTGAGAAACAGGAGTTCGTGATATCGCCAAGCCTGGGACAGCAGAATGGCGGCGCCGACGACGGCGACGATGCCAGCCCACAGGGCGGCACGGCGGGCAAGGTACGCGGCCCCTCCGTCCAGGATCAAATGAGCCCAGCGGCTAGGCCAGATCAGGGCGAAGACGGCAGCGCCGGCCGTCAAGAGGGCTCGGATGTCCCAGCCCGCCTCGGCGGGCGTGGTGGCGAACCAGTGTTGGATTGCGAACGCCACGAGGCCGATGAGGGCCCATTGCCGAACCCGCGAGAATATCATCGAACGCTCGTCCAGCGGAAATGGAACAAGGCCCGAGGGTAGCTCGGGCGGAAATGCGAATCAAGGCAGCATCCCCAGACCCCGGACGTATCGTGGCCTGCCGACTTCAGTCGGCAGGTATCATCGACCACTTCCAGCCCCTTCGAATTCTCCGCGCCCGCCCGCGGGGCGCGGAAGGTAGGGCCACTGAAGGCCGATGAGCAGGGCGGAAGCGAGCACGGCCAAGACGTGGCCCATGTCATTGGGAATGCCGCAACTGCTTGAATATGTCCGACAATTGTCGCGCCGTTCCCATCGGCCGACTTAGCGGATATTCGCCGCGAGATGGGGCGCCTCGGTCGTAGATATAAAACACGCGATCCGGTTGTCTCTGGGCGTAGTATTCAATCAATTTGGCGTTCTGGAGCATGCCCAGATCGTGGGCATGGACGACCATCGCGTCGTCCGGCCAGGCCGTATCGGCGTTGTAAACCGGTTCGTCGTGAAACGAAGAGACGGTTGGATCGAACCGAAACAGGACGACCGCGGGAGTGATGGGCAGGCGTTGCATGTTTTGGTTGATTTGCCTCAGTTCATTGTACAGGTCTAAGCCGGAGACGGCTCGATCATCGTGCCTGCAAATGTTGTGGATCGAGAGCCCCGCAAGGGCCAGAAGCAGGAAGACGCCCACCACCGGCCGAGCACCAGACCACGCCCGTTCCACCGACTCCCACCCCATGAGAACGCACCAGGTCATGGCCGGCATGACGGCCACCATGTAATGGGGTAGAGCGATCGCATACACCGTGTAGGCGGCCAGAAACAGAAGCATCGAGAGCACGATGACCGCTCGACGCATCTCCCACAGGGACACCAGCGCCACAGGAATCAGGATGACGACCAGCGGGGCAGGCAACGTGTCGTAGGCGAGATCCTTGCCGCGTACGTTCCAGTTCGTGATCGCGCTTTTGAAATCGTGTTCGAGGTAAAAGCCGGCGACCCAATTGAACCACTGCTGCTTGGCGGTTTGCGGCGAGTCGATGAGGACTTTGGGGTCCAGTCGGCCAAAACCGATGGGAAAGCCGGGGTATTCTTTTTCAAACACGTACGCTGAAGGAGACATAGTCCACTTACCTGTGACGCCGACGTTCTGCACGGCCTGGAGAGTTAAAAAGGGCGCAGCGCTTAGGAGGATGCAACCCGCTGTGCTCAGCCAGATGGCCGGTCGCTGCCGCCAGAGTTGGATAAGCATGCCGATGCCGACGGCCCCGCAAAAGCAGGTCGCATCCAGTGGACGTGTGATGGCGTACAACCCGGCGGCGGCGCCGATCAACAAGGCCCAGGCGGGCCGCGCGCTTTTCCGCCAGCGGAACCACGCCCAGAACAGGACCATCTGCCACAGCAGCGCCGGGGCCTCGGACAAGAGCATCATCGCTGTCAAGCGGAAATAGGCCAGGCCCAGGAGGATCAGGACAGCCACCAGGCCGCGAACGGCCCCGAACAGTTCCGCGGTGACCAGGTAAAAAATGCCCAGCGCCGCGGCCGAGGCTGCCAGGGGCATGACCCAGTAGGGCAAACCTATCCAGATGATCGGCACGGTGAGCAATGCCGTCCCTGGGAAATAGACCGAGGCATAGACGCGATCCACGATCAGAAAAAACGAGTTGAAGAAGGGTGCGACGTCGCTCGGGTAGGGAGCCAGCCACAGATGCCCGCTGGCCAGCATCCTTGCCTGAATCAGGTAGGAGTACTCGTCATGATATTTCAGGAACAGTTGATCGTGATATCGCCAAGCCTGGGATAGCAGAACGGCGGCGCCGACGATGCCGACGACGCCAGCCCATAGGGCGGGACGGCGGGCCAGAGCCGCAGCCCCTCGGTCCAGGATCAGTTCGGCCCATCGGCTAGGCCAGATCAGGGCGACGCCCGCGGCGACGGTGATCAACGCAATTTGGCCCTGGGGGCTCCTGTGGGCTGTTGTGACGCAGAAGCACTGCCAGATTCCCAAGGCAAGCAAACCGCTGACGGCCAATTGACGAACCCGAAGGTATGTCATCGAGAGCTCGGCCAAAGGGAATGGAACAAGAGCCGAGCGTAGCACCGCCGGAAATGCGAATCAAGGCAGCCGAACGTGGCCCGCGTCATTGGGAATGCCGCAACTGCTTGAATATGTCCGACAATTGTCGCGCCGTTCCCATCGGCCTTAGCGGATTTTCCCCGCGAGAGGTGGCGCCTCGGTCGTAGATATAAAACACGCGATCCGGTTGCCGCTGGGCGTAGTATTCAACCAATGTGAAATCCCGGGGCATGCCCAGATCGCGAGCATGGACGACCCGCGCGTCATCCGGCCAGGCCGTATCGGCGTTGTAAACCGGTTCGTTGTAAAACGTACAGACGGTTGGATCGAAACGAAACAGGACAACCGCTGGAGCGGCTGGCAGCCGTTGCAGATATTGGTTGATTTGCCTCAGTTCACCGAACAGGCCTAAGCCGGGGACGGCTCGAACATCGTTCCTGCAAATATTGTGGATCGAGAGCCCGGCAAGGGCCAGAAGCAGGAAGACGCCCACGGTCGCCCGAGCCCCGTACCACGCCCGTTCCACCGATTCCCATCCCATGAGAACGCACCAGGTCATGGCTGGCATGATGGCCACCACGTAATGCGGCAGATTGATCGGATACACCGTGTACGCCGCGAGAAACAGCAGCATCGAAAGCACGATCACGGCTCGACGCATCTCCCACAGGGACACCAGCGCCACAGGAATCAGGATGACGACCAGCGGGGCAGGCAACGTGTCGTTGGCCAGGTCCTTGCCGCGCACTTTCCAATCAGTCACAGCGCTTTTGAAATCGTGCTTGAGGTAAAAGCCGGCGATCCAATTGAACCATTGCTGCTTGGGGGTTTGCGGCGAGTCGATGAGGATTTTGTCTTCCAGTCGCCCAAAGCCCATGGGGAAGCGGGGGTCTTCCTTGCCGAACGTATACGCTGAGGAAGACATCGTCCACTTACCCATGACGCCGACGTTCTGCACGGCCTGGAGCGTTAGGAAAGGTGCAGCGCCTAGAAGGATGCAACCCGCCGTGCTCAGCCAGATGGCCGGGGACGGCCGCTGTCGCAGGAGTTGGATGAGCATGGCGATGCCGACGGTCCCGCAAACGCAGACCGCATCGAGTGGACGTGTGATGGCGTACAGACCGGCGGCGACGCCGATCAACAACGCCCACAGGGGCCGCGCGCTTTTCCGCCAGCGAAACCACGCCCACAACAGGACCATCTGCCACAGAATCGCCGGGGCCTCGGACAAGAGCATCAGTGCGGTGAAGCGGAAATAGGCCAGGCCCAGGAGCATCAGCACAGCCACCAGGCCGCGCACCGCCCCGAACAGTTCCGCGGTTATCAGATAAAAAAAGGCCAGTGCCGCGGCCGAGGCCAACAGGGGCATGACCCAGTAAGGCAAATCCATCCAGATGATCGGCACGGTGAGCAATGCCGTCCCTGGGAAATAGACGGAGGCATAGACACGATCCACAATCAGATAAAAGGAGTCGAAGAAGGGGGCGATGTCGCTCGGGTAGGGGGCCAGCCACAGATGTCCCTGTGCCAGCATCCTCGCCTGAATCAGGTAGGAGAACTCGTCATTATATTTCAGAAACAGTTGATCCTGATATCGCCAAGCCTGGGACAGCAGAACGGCGGCGCCGACGACGGCGACGATGCCAGCCCACCGGGCCGGACGACGGGCAAGGTACGCGGCCCCTCCGTCCAGGATCCAATCAGCCCAGCGCCTAGGGCAAATGAAGGCAAGTCCCGCCGCGGCGACCGTCAACATCATTTGGCCGTCGGGGTTTCTGTGGGCAATTGTGACCCAGAAGTACTGCCAGATTCCCAAGGCGAGCAAGCCGCTGACGGCCAATTGACGAACCTGAAGGTATCTCATCGAGAGCTCGGCCAACCGGAATGGAACAAAGGCCGAGGGTAGCACCGGCGGAAATGTGAATCAAGGCGGCATCCCCAGCCGCCCGCCACGACCCTATCCATCCAACGCATCCGGTTCGGCCAATCGCCTGCGATTGAAAAATGATTCTGCTCCGGGTCGCGTGTCGAAGAGCAACTCGTCGAGAAAATTTTCCGCCCTGTCCACCAATGTCCCATCCTTTACCCAAGGGAAATATTTGCCCAGCGGAGCGGGGAAATTTGTTTCCTTCTGAAGGGCATGCCAGCCGGCCATCGCGCCGGCGTAGCCGTAATACTTTTCCTTAAACGCGATTTGACTTGGCGTGACGTACGATAGGTGCTGGAAGATCAATCCCGCCGCTTCCGTCTGATCGTGCGTGAACGGATCGGCAAGCCCCACGTTCCGCAGGAGCTTGTCGCCGAAGGGCTCGCAAAGGATCGGCGGCTCATGGGCGAGCCATGTCATCCCCGGCCTGAATCGCCACGTCCGAAGCCATTCCATTCGTGAAACGTTCCCGAAACAATTGCGGGTGGAAATCACCAGTTCAGGCCCGACGAAATTCCAGCACCAATAATGCGCGGCGGTTTTCTGCGGATTGTCCAGAAATAGCTGCCGCCCCTTAGTGAGTTGTTCGGCCGTCCAAAACTCATCGGCATCGATCTGCCAAAGAAGACAATCCCCGCTCCCAGTAATGTTGGCCATCGGCGCGCGGACCATCTCAACCTTGCCGTCCCAGCGAACGCCGATCGGCTTGCGGTAGACGTTGATGCGATCGGGATTTTCCGCGGCGATCTTATCGAGATAGTCGCTGGTGCCGTCGATGCTTCGGCAGGACTTATATTCCGGGGGCACCTGGCCGCCGAATTTGAGGCTCCAATCGGTATCGTGAACCAGATCGGCCACGCCTTCGACGATGTGCCAATGCCAATGGAAGGGAAGTTTTTTGAAAAGGTCGAGGTGATATCGGATGAAGGGCTCGCCATCGAGGACAATCGTCAGAAAGTGGATTGGAAGCGGATCGGCAGGTCCAAAACCCATGAGGGGGATCACTCCTGCTTATTTAGCCCGTTTGCCCGCGCCGGGCGGCGGCATCGCGGGCATCGGCGGCAATGGCTTGTGCCGGCATCGCCCATTCAGCGTCGGCAACCGCAGCATCCAGCGCCGCCCTACGAGCGCATCACCCGCCGCCTATCAGCCCCTCATTATCCGCCGCAGGCGCAGCGCGAACAAGCGGGGGCGAACCCCGATCTAAGGCCCAAACAAGGCCAATTTTCCCGACAGTTCAGCCCGGCAAGCCGATTTAAGCCGGCCAATGCGCGGCCATTAACCCCTTCGACCCTTGAACTCTTGAACCCTTGAACCGTGTAAGCCAATGGAGCCAAAAAGCAGATCCCCTAATGCTGTCACGGAAGTGAAGGTTTTGCTCGGCCGCCAAGCCCCAAACCCATGGCTCGCGGAACCTTGCAGCAAAAATGGCCGATGGGTGCCCAATTCTTTTTTCGAACCTGCGCGCCAGCCAAAAACCGCTTCGCCAATCTCACTTCCAGTTCGGTCCGAGCGCCGGACGATAACGTCGTTATTTAAATAAGCCTGTTTTTCTCGCGGCAAGCGCCTGCCACGCATGGCGATACGTCCGGAAAACGAGTTGCGCGAGGTAAGGGGGGCAATTTGATGGTGAACTGGAGAGCGGGAGACCGCAGTGGGGCATCAGTTGATTTGTTTTGCTCTACTGGTCCACTGTTCTCCTGCTCCAATGCTCTATTGAAATAGCCGCCCCAAATGGGCGCCTATTTCAATACCGATGCATCCCGCACGAGAATGACGAAGTTGGCGGCCGTTCTCTTGACGCGGTAACGGTAGCGGGCGGCCAGCGTGCGGATTAGGCGATCGAAGTTGGACGGATTGTCCGTTTTCAAGACATTTTCGTAGTACTGCTTTTCGATCACCATCACCCCCGGCGGATGCTCCAGGTATTCCTTGAATATGGTTTCCTGGGACCTGAGCAGCAGAGCGGGATACGGCTCCTCGAAAAAGCGCCACCACCAATAGGTGTTGGCCTGCGGCAATGAGGACAAGAACACCACGGCTTCACTGAACTCAGGTCCGTACACCAGGAGGGTGGAGCCGGGCGGCGCGGTCCGATCCACGGTTTCGGCCACGCTCTTGAAAAAGTTGTACGTCGGCGATTTGTGAGCATCGTAGAGCGAGGCGGCCGCGCTGAGCATTCCCGTCAGAAACACGGCGCCGACGATCGTCCACCGGAAGCTCCAGGAGCGGATGAAATCGCGTTGCAGGGCGATGCCCATGTACAGCGCGACGAACGGGAACAAATTGCACCAATAATGCGGGAATTCACGCCTGGGCAGCATGCAATGCGCGATCCCCACGAGCAGTGATCCCGCGACCAGCCACCGGTAGCGTCCAAGCAGACCCAACCCGGCGAACAGAAACAGAAATAGGGGCAGCGGCGTCTGGGCGAAGAGGAACCACAGCTTGATGAGATCACGTCCTCCGCCGGCTTTTGCGTAGCCGAATGGGTACACAAAGACCGTGTAGAAATATCCGTGCAGGTCGCCGATCCACAACACCAAGAGCAGGACCGCGCCCCAGCAGATCAGCCCCGCCAACGCCGCCGCGCCCAGACCCAGGGCCCTGCGCGACCAGGGCTGGCGGGAAAAGGCGACGACCGCCGCGGGCAACACGCCGGCGGGCAGGACGTTCTGGCGGATGTGGAACGCGACCACGGTCAGCACGCCGATCAGCACGCACTGCACGAGCGTGAACGTCCGGTCGCGCAGCATCACGTAAGCCAGGAGCAGCAGCCCGGCTATGCACGGGTTTGCAAAATGCTCCAGCGAAAGCCACTTCCAGTCCCAATACATCAGCGGAGCCAGGGTGACAAAGGCGAAACAGCACAGCCCTGCCGCCAGGTTCCGCCGCAGCACCACGACATAAATCAGCCCTTCGCCCGCGAGCCACAGGCCCAGAAAAAAGCCCATCGCCGGATAGGAGCGCGGCGCGAATAGCTGCGGAACGGCAAAGAGCATCAGACCCAGCGGCGGCTTGTCTTGCCAGGTCTGGACGTACAGGCGTTTTCCGGCCAGCACTTCCTTGGCGAACTGGCCGCCCATGAACGGATCCATGTTCGTGACTTGGTGGGCCTGGTACCGATAGGCAAACGCCAGCGCCACCGTGAAACCTGCGAGGCACGCGACAAGGGCGACGCGTCCCGCCAGGCCCATGGAAGGCTGGGCAAGCCGTGCCGCCGCGTCGTCGTCGGACAAACCACCGATTGCCTGGTCTGTGATCGCCATGGGCCCGCTCGCCTCAAACGCGCGTAGCGTCATAATAACCACCTGGGCGGACGATCAAAACGTTCGCGCCGTACGCCGGGGGAGGGTTGGGGTGGGGGTTGGGGTGGGGCTTCTGGGCCGCACGCGACGAAGGGATTGTTGGGCCGGGCGGCGCGAGTAAAATCGGATGATCGAGCGGCATGGTCCATCTGGTCATCAATACCTATCGCGATGCCCGACCGCAGCGCAACGCGGAATTGGAGGATGCGCTGCTTCGCAACAAGCGGTGTCCGCACATCCGCGTGGTTCACGAGATTCCCGACCCGCCGCGGCTGACCATCCGCCAACTGCTCGCCGAAGCGGTTCGGCGCGTCCAGCCCGACGACGTGGTGATCATCGCCAACACCGATATCTACTTCGACGACACCGCCCGGTGGCTGGAAGTGATTGCCCCTCAGGAATGTTTTGCCCTGTCGCGTTACGAAGGGCATCAGAGCGAGCAGGTCAGCCCCGAGCCCCATCGGAGTCAGGACGCCTGGGTTTTCCGCGGTCTGCCGCCGGACGTTGCCGCCGATTTCACGCTCGGAGCGCACGGATGCGACAATCGTCTCAATCGCCTTCTGCTCGACGCCGGATACGCGGTTTACAACCCGTCTCTGTCGATCAAGGCGCATCACCTTCATATCAGCGGACTACGGCCATCCCCGCCGGAGAACAAAATTCCCGGCCCGTACCATTTCCCCCCGGCCTGCACCATCGATTACATCCAGAGCTGCCACCGCATCCTCGCCGAACATCCCGACCGCGCCGAAGCGCTCAGCCTCGTCGGCGCCAAAGCGTTTGAAACCGGCGATCCCCAGACGGCCGCGATTTTCTTTCGCCGCGCCATTGCCCTGCGGCCGGATCGGGCGATCTATCACCGCAATCTCGGCTTCGCCCTGGCGGCCTCGGAAGAATTTTCATCAGCCGTCGATGCCTATCGCGAAGCGCTGAAACTCGATCCCGCCAACGCCGACGCCTATCACAAAATGGCCGTCGCTCTCCGCAGGCTGGGGAAATGGGACCAGGCCGTCGACGCTTGCCTGCAATCGGTCGCCCTGCGCCCGGATTCTCCGGAAACTTTGAACGGCCTGGGCAATTGCTACATCGCCAAAGCGGATTGGCCCCGCGCCATCGAATGCTTCCAGCAGGCGCTGGCGCTGCAGCCCGACTACGCCGAGGCGCACAGCAACCTGGGTTTTGTCCTGCAATCGCAAAACCGACTGCCCGAGGCGATCGCCGCCTATCGACGCGCCCTCGCCCTGCGTCCGCAATTGGACGTGAGCTGGTGCCATCTCGGCAACGCCCTGGCGGCGGACCTTCAGTGGGATGAGGCCATCGCCGCGTATCAGCGGGCGATCGCCATCCGACCGGATTTTTACGAGGTCTACGTTCGCCTGGCCGACGCCCTGCGGGCCAAGGGAGATTACCCCGCGTCGATCGCCGCTTGCCGCCGCGTGCTCGACGAATGGGTGGACTACGCCGAAGCATCGGATTCCATGGGCCAATCGCTGCTGGCCCTGGGCGATCTCGACGGCGCCCAACTCGCCCACGAGCGGGCCCTGCGGATGCGCCCGGGCTATGCCCCGGCCCTGGCGAACCTGGGCAACGTGTATTACCTGCGAGGCCAATTCGCCGCCGCCGCCGCCGAACAACGCAAGGCGCTGCACATTCAACCCGATCTCGCCGAAGCCCACTGGAATCTGGCCCGCATCCTTCTTTTGCGAGGCGATTTTCAAGAGGGTTTTGCCCAATTCGAATGGCGTAGAAAAGCCGCGGAATTCCGGCCCGGCCTGCCGGAATTCCCCCAACCGACGTGGGACGGCGGCGACCTGGCCGGCCGGACAATCCTGCTGCATGCCGAGCGGGACATCGGCGATACGATCCTCTTCGCCCGTTACCTTCCGCTCGTAGCCCAGCGCGGCGGGAAAATCATCCTGCTCGCTCAACCCTCCATGCAGCGATTGCTGCGCACCATTCCCGGAATCGTTCAATGCCTCACGTTCAAAGATTCCCTGCCGGAATTTGACGTGCATTGCCCGCTCCCCAGCCTCCCGCACGTGATGGCCCTCACCCGGCCCCAGGACGCCCCCTGGCAAGGCCCTTATCTGCATGCGGATGCCCCATCGCAGCAAATGTTTTCCGACCTGTTACAGCGAGCGCAGGGCCGTCTGAAGGTGGGATTGGCCTGCCCGCCGACTGTCCAGCCAGGCGCCAGATCGATTTCCCTTGCCATGCTGGCCGGGCTGGCGAATCCGGGCATTCAATTTTACTGGCTCCAGCCCGCCGAAAATTCACGCCAATCCCCGCCTCCCGCGACGGATTTGAATTTGATCGATCCGACCCAGCGTCTGAAGGACCTGGCGGACGCAGCCGCATTGATCGCACAACTCGATCTGATCGTCAGTGCCGATGGCGCGACGGCGCAATTGGCCGGCGCGTTGGATCGGCCGGTCTGGATGCTCGTGGAAGCGGCCCCCGATTGGAGATGGATGCTGGATCGTAGCGATTCACCGTGGTATCCGAGCCTCCGTCTCTTCCGCCAAAAGCGGCCGGGCGATTGGGCGGAGCCGATCGGCGAGCTGATTGATGCGTTGCAGGGGCAGCAGCAGGGGCAACAGGGGCAGCAGGGTCATCACTGATTGTTTCCTGGTAGCCCAGGGCGATTTAGCGGCGGGGCGCAGCACCGCGGGTTCTCGCGCAGCGCGGCTTCTTATCCGTTTTTAATAGCTGCGGGCGGCAGCCCGCAGACCCCTTGCCGAAAGACACCCGATGATCCGCCAAGCTCAGCCCTCAATTCGAATCGCATACCCTATTCCGCGCCCCCCAATTCGGCATCCCCCGAAAACGAGTTGCAACCCACGGGCCGCTCCTCAACCGTCCTTCAGCCCCGCTTGTCCGACCTCTGCATTACCTCAACGCCGCTTCCTCCTCTCCCCGCCTGTGGTGAGCCCGTCGAACCGCGCCCCGGCATCCAGAACTGAAACGCGTCTCCTTTCTCCTTTCCACTTTCTACTCTCTCGCGCAGCGCCTTTCTCCTTTCTCCCGCTCTACTTTCTCGCGCAGCGCGGCTTCTCCCGTCCGGCGCGTATGATAAATCCCGCAACCGTTGACCCTCGTCAGAGTGGCTTGGAGTTTCGCCGACCCGCTTGAACTTCCGCGCAATTGGCAATGAACAGCGAGAGTCTGTACAAGATATCCACGCTCATGCGCAATTCACCGGAGACCTGCAGGCGACATTGTGCTGCGCGGATTCCAGGGTTGCTCGTGGATTCAGCGGAGTTTCCCCGTACACCATTGCGAGCGACCGGCACCTAGCTCGAGGTGAATTCCATGGAAACGGACGTACGCTACCAAGTGTTCGTCAGTTCGACCTTCCGCGACCTCACAGAGGAACGACGAGAGGTCATGCAATGCCTATTGGATATGGACTGCATCCCCGCAGGTATGGAGCTATTTCCGGCAGCCGACGACACGGCTTGGAAGTTGATCACCCGCGTGATTGACCAGTCCGATTACTATGTGCTCATCATCGGCGGCCGATACGGCTCGATCGACGCATCTGGCATCAGCTACACCGAGCGAGAATACGACTACGCCGTCTCGGTTAAGAGATCCGTACTCCCATTTCTGCACGAGCACCCAGATCAGATTCCGGCGGGGAAGTCAGAAATGGAACCAACCGCCCGGACATGCTTGGAGCGGTTTCGCCAAAAGGTTCAAGATGCACATCATTGTAAGCACTGGAACAGCCCCCATGATCTTGCCGGCAAAGTTTCGCGCTCGCTCATAGCCACAATCAAGGGTGCTCCCGCAATCGGTTGGGTCCGAGGCGACCAAGCCAGGAGGATCGAGGACGTACAACGACTAGCCGATCTCCAGCAAAAAGTTGGCGCCCTCGAACAAGAGAACGCAATTCTCAGCCGGGCTCAGGACGCCGTTCTCGCTAAACGTGTACCAAGGATCGCTACGGAGTATTCCCCGCTTTTTCGCGTATTGAGACTGTATATAGAACTCGTCCCTCCGCCCGAATCGAAAGATTTCAATGGTCAAACACTTCGCGATGCAGTCACGTCATGTGGCGGAGCGTACGAACAGGTCGCCACGCTTGTGGCGGAGTTCGATCGAGCGAAACATCCTGGCGTATACTACACGGCGCTGGACGTTTTGCGGGCTCTCACTCCTCTCCGCACAATACCTAGGACCGTAACTGATGCTACCAAGTGGAAGAACGACGCTAGCACGTTCCTTTCCCTGTGTGAGAATCTGGACGGAATTATTCAGCACGAGAACTGGGGGCCGGAATAATCGGGAATAATCGGGGGAATAATCGGGACGGCTCCGAATTGTGAGGTACCTTCATAATTCAGAGCCGTCCCGATTTATTCGTTCCCATTTATTCGTCCAGAGTTGTCCCGATTTATTCGTCTTAGTAGTTCACTTCTGGGTCCGCTTTTACACTGGCCGAGTAGAACCTCTCGTCCGCTGACTTACAGATGCTGCCCAAATGTCGTATGTTCTCCCAATAAAGTCGAGGCGACACGTAGACCCTGATCGGGGCGAGGAATGCCGCTGGTTCGTTGAAGATCGAATCCTTGAGGTGTGAAACCTCAGTAATCGGAAATTGTTGTCCTGTCCGCTCGTCAACAACAGTCAAGATTCGATTGCCCGCTTTGCCCCAAGGCACGTCAACCAGTACCTCAAATGGGCTAATTTTTGCCGATAGACCCATTTTCTCCTGAAAAGCCGCGATGAAACACTGTCGTAGATCGCCGACATTGTTCCACCTGATCGGAACTAGCGAGCCGTGTACTGAAGTCTGATTTACGATTGTCCAGTACACATTGTGACGCGCGGTAAATTCTTTAGGCACTTCATCGCTGCGCGTGTACCTCGCGATTGGAAGATAAATATCGCTGAACGACGGAGAAGCATGCAGCTTCACGAGCGGCTCAAGTGCAATTTTGGCCGGCATCCGTTTCCCATCCTGAACACTCTCCCGATCTGGCGCGCTGTCCAGCATGGGAACTATTACCTGATTGATTGCCTGTTGTTCGCTTATACAACTCTTCAGCTTCCCCACAAGCGACCGAAGTGCCACTATGTCCTGCCGCACAAATGGGGCGACGAATGCGTGGAACATGGCGATCACGGATCGGATGTGCTCTTCCCAATAAAGGGCCGCTAGCATCTGTTCCTGAACTATCATGAAGCCCTCTACCGCTGGAACACCCGAAAGTGCAACGCCGAGTTTCTTGCTCAGGTCAACTGGTCGCAATGATTGGAAGATTCGCTGAAGATCGAGTCCAAGACCGTAAGTGAGTCCACAGTGGTGGGAATCGCGTCGAAGGTAATCAAGCTTGTCGGTATCGATCGGTCCATCTAGGAGGTCTGACAAAATCGGAACTTTCTTCTCCAGCACCTTTGCAGCTTCATTTGCGTGATTGCTGCCCCAGCCCTTTTCAATCGCGGAGCGCAACTCTTTATCCGTTTCCAACAGGGATAGAGTGTACGCTGAATGCGACACGAGATCCTTAGCTTCGTTTGCATGTTGCGTGTCTGTGAATCGACTTGCGACGTACTGCTCCATCACGTGTGCAAACGGATAGTGTCCAATGTCGTGAATAAGCGCAGCAAGCATGCAGCCTTCGAGGTTTAGGTCCGTAAACAGTTCACGGAAAGCGGGAAGGCTTTCCATTCTTGTCAGTGCCTGCCGCGTGGTTTCCAGCGTACCCAAGGAATGCTCGAATCGGCTGTGGGTTCCTCCAGGAAAATACCATTCGCAAAATGAAAGCTGTTTTGTGAACCTCATGCGCTGCATAATCTTGGTGTTAATCACTTGGAGCACAGGCGATCCAACTTGCACCTGTCCGGTCACAGGCAACGCGATCGCGCCACGCGACCCGTCAGTGTGAATAAACAAACGGTCTGTCGCGTGGATTACGTGCAGAGGATCAGAGACCCCGCGGTAACGCGATCTTGCATCAGACCAGGAGGTGATTCGACCGTTTTCTAGCGCCTGACAAAATTCCAAATAGGCGAGATTCTGATCCGGGCTAGCCCCGTCAAGAAAAGCGTCCGCCATTGTTGCCAACAGGTGACCGAGCGCACGGAAATCGGAAGCCATGAAGGAGTCCATCGCTTCGTGTCGATCCAACTCGTCCCGGATATGCGTCTGTTGTTCAACAGTTTTGAACCTGTAGTCACCTCGCTCTATAGTCAAGGGTGACGAGTCACTTTCTCGGTGGCCAGATCCAAAGTCGATAATTAGTAACCCGTCGCGGTAAACGTGTTCGCTTAGCAGAACGTTGTTAATATGAAGGTCGCAATGAGTGCGACCGGCACTGTGCAGGTATTCCAGTGCGTCGAGAAGCTGCCGCACGATGAAATCGGCTTGGACAATGCGCAATTTCTTTCCGTCCTCTTTGAATTCGCGAAATGTCTGACCGGGGTGGTACGTGCAGATATAGAACGGTTGCGGCGGTAGGAACCCACTCTCGTAAACACGCGGCAAGCAGCGATGGTTCAATGGAGTTAATATTTCGACCTCTTTGCGGAGGGTCTTTATCACGTCGGCCAACTGAGCCTCTCCCGCAATGTCTTGGCGCATTGTTTTCAAGCAATAGAGAGCCCCCGATTGGACGTGTCGAACAGCGTGCGCTACACCCGTCTTTCCCTTTTTGATCTCTACCACGTAGGCATATGCAGAGCCAACTGCATCGGCGATTTGTGAAAGATGTTGGGGCCAGGTCACGGAAGGAAGACTTTCGCGCGTCGCCATAAATACTCCACCTTTGCAGTGACCTGCCCCCCATCTTCGTACCACCTGCTATGCGAGTTTGACCAATTTCTCGCCATCGGGGATGGAAACGGGGGATGGAAAAGGGGGGATGGAAAAAGGGGGGGATGGAAAAGGGGAAATCACTTGATATCGCCATTCCGCCGACCGTTGGGTACCCTCCCATCGTGCCAAGAAATGTTCGAGCGATGAAACCGCGACGCGATCGGGACGTCTGGGTTCCATTTCCCATTGAGAAAACTGTCCACGTCCGGCTCCATTGCCTCGAGCGATTCTCCCGACCGACACGTGCACATTATCCACGGCATGCGCATCGCGAACAAGCGGGCGCAATTCGCGCAACATAGGTCCAAAGTAGGCCCATCTTCCCGACAATTCAGCCCGTCACGCCGATTTAAGAGGCCCGCAGCCCCGATCGAGTTGGCGTTTTTGGCTTGGCGCCCTTCGCAGCTTCGCGGTTCGATCGCCTCCGTAGTTGCCTCTGCTTCTCTTCAAAATCGTTCCAAAATCGAGCCGATCGGCGAAAAGCGAATGAAGCTCTTTCAGATCCTTCCAAATCGCGCCCAAAATCAAAGGGCGATTCGCCCTTTTGGCCGGCTCCGATTGTCCATTTTTTGCCCCGCCAAAAACATAAAACCAATCTCGCGACGCCGTTGCGCCCGACCTGCCAAAACGTGCAATTACAGTTCGAAGCGCGCCCCGGACCCTAAGAATTGTTTTTGAAAAATCGGGAATCTTGCTCGCAATGCTCTGTCGCGCAAGGCGATACGTCAAAACAATCAGGTTGCCTTGGCAAGCGGGGGGGATTTGGGGGTGACGGAGACGACTACGGGGCTTTGGCGTTTGGAGGGGGCCATCGCATCGCGGATGCTGCGGGCGATGCCGGCGGCATCCAACCCCACCTCCGCAAGCTGCTGCTTGCGAGTTGCGTGGGCGATCAGGCGGTCCGGGATGCCCAGTAGCGTCAATCGGCCCGTCGGCAGGCGTTGGCTGACCGCGTGTTCCACCACCGCCGCTCCGAAGCCGTTCTGCAGCGAGTGATCCTCCACGGTGAGCACTGGATGCCCGCTGCGCAGCACGCGGGCGAGCATCGGGCCGTCCAGCGGCTTGCAGAAGCGAGCGTCGATCACTTCCACGGCGATGCCGTCGCTGGCGACTTCCTCCGCGGCCCGCATGACGTTTTCCGCCAGTGCCCCGTAGACGATCACCGTGGCGTCGCTGCCCTCGCGCAGCACCCGGCTGCGGCCGACCTGCCATGGGGCAGTGGCTTCCACACGCAGCGTGGGGTCGATTGTTTCCTCGAAGTTCTGCATCGGCACGTTGTCGCGCGGGTAGCGGAGGGCGCTGACCGTTTCCAGGGACAAAGCCAGGCGCAGGGCGCGATTCAATTCCGCCTCGTCGCTGGGGGCCATCAGGACCATGCCCGGCAGGGGACGCAAAAAGGCTTGGTCCATGAACCCGTGATGCACCGCCCCGTCATCCCCGACGAATCCGGCCCGGTCCATGCAGAAGACCACCGGCAGGTGGTTCAGGGCGATCTCCTGCCAGACCTGGTCGAACGCCCGTTGCATGAAGGTGGAATAAATGGCCGCGAAGGGGCGCAGGCCGGTCTTGGCCATGCCCGCGGCCATGGCCGCCAGGTGGCTCTCGCAGATGCCGGTATCGAAGAACCGACCGGGGATCTCCTTCTCGAATTTCGACAGCCCCGTGCCGTCCGGCATGGCGGCGGTCAGGGCCACCACGCGC
>Ga0116137_1001162_pt1 | contig 18337 bp, 19 predicted proteins | sample June2015DPH_20_1_3_FD_88973 | JGI IMG/M metagenome (GOLD analysis project Ga0116137, IMG submission 88973) | Peatland microbial communities from SPRUCE experiment site at the Marcell Experimental Forest, Minnesota, USA - June2015DPH_20_100 | ecosystem: Environmental > Terrestrial > Soil >...
CGGAGAAAGGAGGAGAAGCTCGACGCCTAACGGACTCCCAGCGTCGCTTCGCTCCGTTCACGATGACCGATCTGGCTGTTCATGATGGAGCGATCTGAGCGTTCACGATGGGCGAAATGCGCATTATGGAGGACTGTGATCCCGGAGAACGGGGATATTCGCGGCCTCCTGAGAGAGGCCCGGCGGGTCGAGGCGTCCCCCTGCGGAAACGCCGAGATGGGTAGTGCTATAGTTTGAGTTTGTCTGACATGGAAATTGGCACGCTTCTGATCATCTGGCTTGCCGGATTGACCTGCCTAACCCCCATCGCTTTTCGCTTGACAGGTTCTCAAAAAGTTGATAATAGTACCGGCGACAGAATTCGAAATAAGGCGTGTTTTTTGGTGGTGTCGGATATGATATCATGAGTCCAAAGAAGCTCCTTAAATTAAAGAGGAGGATCGATTCACTCAGGGGCTCTCCACAAAAACCAAGAACGTTAGAATCTCTGGCAAGAGGATTTGGTCGGAAACGTGTCAACCGTGGAAAGGAGCCGACATGGGAAAGTGAACCTTTTCCACTTCTTCCTGCGTTGACGATCCCGCATCACGGAAAGTCAGATGTCAAAAAATTTTACGACAGATAGGATACTAGACCACTTAGAGCGATTCGATTTGGAGGCATGGGAAGAGTCCTCTGAGACCAGGAGCAGGAAAAATGAAAAAACTGAATAAGGAGACAAGAACCGAGACAACCCCTCTAGCTAAGAAGGCTCCAGACGAGTATCTAAAGGAACCGTATGCACGAATTCTCATGCCGGAGGAAGACGGAACCTACACTGCGGAGATCCTAGAATTTCCTGGTTGTCTTGCACAAGGAGAAACCGCAACAGAGGCTTTCGCGAACCTTGAAGAGGCAGCTCGGAGTTGGATTGCCGCCTCCCTTGCTCATGGACAAGAAATTCCCAACCCGACCACTATCGAAGGCTTCAGCGGTCGGGTTGCACTGAGATTACCTCGGGGCCTCCATCGACAAGCCTCAATCCTCGCGAAAAGAGACGGCACAAGCCTGAATCAGTTCGTGGTCACCGCCGTAGCTTCACATGTTGGAGCAGAGAATTTTGCCGAGGTGCTGGGGCAGCGTTGGGTTGGATGGTATATGGATCTCAATAAGACCCAAGAGTTCAAAGTTTCCACATATTCGCTAACCTTCGCTCAGACCAATATCATCAGCCATGTCAATCAGGAAAGGGTGTACATTCAGACAAACCCAGTGGGTTTGGGTGATATGTACCAATTGCATGAAGCGTATCTTTCAATGGCGACCGCCCCTGCTCATGTTCAAGGAGGAAGCCGTGCCTGAATCTGATCTTTACTCATTCAGTCACAAGGAATTGATCACGGAACTAATCAAGGCAAGTGGAGTGCATGAAGGCCGATGGATGCTGGCACTTCAAATCAGCATAGCGCAGGGGGCCTTTGGCTCTCCTGGTGCCCCCGGTCCCCCTGCTTCTGTTGTTGAAGCAAACCCTGGCGTGCTTGTCACGATCAATAAGATCGGCATCCAAAGAGTACCTGAGGGCACTCCAGGAGGTAGGACGGCAATTGATGCAGCAGAAGTAAATCCAGCCACAGTGAAAGGGGAACCGAAAAAAGAGACGCCCCACCTAGGCGAATAGGCGAGGCGTCAAGTCGTGCCCCCGTAGCTTAACGGAAAAGCTACCTCTTGGACGGAGGGTCGGATAGGGGTTCGAATCCCCTCGGGGGCACACTAGGAGGGCACCAACGCAGGCAGGCGTAAACTGGTCTTTAAAACCAGGGGCGCACACTGTGCGCGGGGCGCAAACCCCCTGCCCTCCTCCTTTTATCTTGGGATCCACCAGCACAGAAAGTCAAGGGATTTTTTTAGTTTAGTGTAAATATGCGATAACTCACTAAAAAAGAGCTTCAGCTTCTTGCTCGCCCTCCACCATACGTCAAGAGGGAAGGGGCAAAAGGAAGGGGGCCTATTCTGGGGTGCCCTTCCTTTGCCCCGCCTTCGCCCAGCGAACCAGGACAGCCTTTCGGGCGATTTCTTGACGCTCCTCCGGCGTGAGCTTCGCCGCTCTTGCCTTTCCGCCCTTGGACGCTCCGAGCTTGGCAAGGGCGACGGCATGGGGATTTTTCTTCGGCTTCCCCTTTCCCATGCTTCCTAATTTATACTTGCTCGACCATGAAGTCAAGAACATTTTTCTCTTGACAATACATGCACGGGCAAGTATATTATTTAGTAGAGAGTAAAAACCCCTGAGCCGTTCGAGCGGTTCAGGGGTGGCTGACACCCCAACAACCCGCGAAGGCCATTGAGATGCTTGACCAGCCATTCTCAATATACGGCCTTCGCCAGAGAAAGGCAAGGCCGATGAACACGCTTCCGAAGGAAAAGCAGCTTGCGGTTCTTTCTGCCCTCGTGGAAGGAAACAGCATCCGGAGCGTCGAGCGCATGACGGGAGTTTCTCAGGTTACGATCTTGCGGCTCTTGGTGAGGGCCGGTGAACGGTGCTCCAGCGTCCTCGATGCCACCATGCGGGACCTGGCGTGCTCCCGCGTGCAAGTGGATGAGGTCTGGACATTCGTTGCCAAGAAGCAGCGGCGAATCAAGCAGGGAGAGTCTGACGAGGAGATTGGCGATCAATACGTTTTCGTGGCCTTGGACGCCGACACCAAGTTGATTCCCACGTTCACAGTCGGGAAACGGGATGGGCAGACAGCTTTGGCGCTGATGAGCGATCTATCCCGGCGCGTGGCGCGAAGGCTTCAGTTGACCACGGACGGCTTTCCGGCGTATATCGAGAGCGTCGAAGAAAGCTTCGGCAACGACGTGGACTACGCCATGCTCATCAAGGAGTTTGGGCCGGAGGACGCTGGCCGGGGGAGGTATTCTCCACCAGTGGTGGTCGGTGTTACCCAAGTGGTCTTGAACGGGCACCCGAGCGAGGACGACATTTCCACCAGCTACGTGGAGCGGCAGAACCTCACCATCCGGATGATGTGCCGGAGGTTTACCCGGTTGACCAATGCGTTTAGCAAGAAGCTGGCAAATCTAAAGGCTGCTCTGGCCTTGCATTTCGCCTACTACAATTTCTGCCGGATTCATCGGACGCTGCGGGTAACCCCGGCGATGGAGGCTGGCGTGACGGATCGGGTGTGGGGCCTGGAAGAGCTTCTTCCGGCAAACTAAAGCACTACCCCGAGATGCTCTTGCTTGACACTGCCGCAAGGCCGGTGATATGGTTTCGTCGCCTAAACCCGGTTCATAATTTGAAACACATCCGGGGGCAAGACCTTCGGGTTCCCGAGGTGACCCGACGGTTCGGACGGTTCGCTCCGGCAGCCCGCCCGGTGAGGAGGAGAGGGAACCCATGGAGGGACATTGAGGTGGCCGCAAGCGTCATTGTGTTTCTCTTCGGAGGCATCACGCTGCTGCTCTCCCTCCAACTTCCCTTGGGCACCTTGCACATGCCCGGATCAGGCAAGAAGGGCATGGAGGATCCCGCCTTCGTGAAGAACGCCGAGGACATGACCGTCCAGCTCGCCTACTTGGGCCCTGCGGAATTCGGGAAGATGATGGTCCAGGATGACGAGCGCTACGCAAAGCTGGTGGAAGAGATCAAGAAATGATAGGAGAGTGACGCGGAATCCTCATCGCATTAACATTAAGAGGAGCGAACAGTCCATGAAGACCACACGATGGGCCCTCAGCCTCGCCATCATCGCTCTCGCCCTCGCCTTCGTGGTCTGCCCCGGCACCCTGCCCTCCGCCACCGCGCAGGGCAAGACGGTGATCCGGGTGGGCAGCCCCTTCAAGCCCGGCTCCATCATGGTGGATGCGGCGGAGAAGTTCAAGGAGCTGGTGACCCAGGGAAGCGGAGGCCGGATCGAGGTGCAGATCGATGCCGGGAACGCCTCGGAAGAGCAGATCACCGAGTGGAACGGCAGCGGCAAGATCGAGATGCAGTCCAACGGAACGATGTTCCTGCCTTCCCAGTATTCCTTCTTCAGCGGTCCCTACGTCATGAAGGACTTCGAGCACTACATGCGCGTCTGGGACGGCCGGCTGGGCCAGGAGGCGCGGACCCAGATGGAGCAAAAGAGCAACCTGAAGTACCTGGGGACCGTCTACCGGGGGCTGCGGCAGATGACGGCCAAGAAGCCCATCTACACACCGGCGGACGTGGACGGCCTGAAGCTGCGCCTCCCCAACCTCGCCACGTGGATCGCCGTCTGGAAGGCCATGGGCGCGGACCCCATTGCCGTCACGCTGCCCGAGCTGTACAACGCGCTGAAGACGGGCAAGGCCGAATCTTCGGAGGGCGACCTGCCCCAGATCTCCTCCTTCAAGCTGGACGAGGTGCAGAGCCACCTGATCGTCACCAACCACCTCGTGCAGACGGGGGGAATGCTGATCAACAAGCCCTTCTTCGACAAGCTGTCCAAGGCCGACCAGGACCTCATCGTCAAGGCGGGTAAGGAAGCGGAGACCTGGGCCAACAACAAGATCAAAACCGGCGAGGCGGCCATCCTGGTGGATCTCCAGCGCAAGGGCATGCAGGTGGTGATCCCGGATGCCGAGTCCTTCCGGGTGAAGGCCAAGGCCGCCGTGGAGGGCCTGTTCCAGAAGGAATGGCCGGTCACGACGTGGCAGGAGGTCCTCGCGCAGTAGTGGGCCCAAGGAGATCTATCGTCGGGAGGCTTCACCGGTGCTGTCGGACTCAACAGTGGAGCGGCGTGAAGACTTGATGGCGTCTGCCAACCGATACTCGGCCCCGGCGGTGGACGCCGCCCTCTCCATCCTGGAGACCCTGGGCGGCATCGACGACATAAGCCTGACCGAGCTGGCCCATAAGGTCGGCCTGGGGAAGAGTTCTGTCTTTCGCCTGCTGATGACGCTCGCCCGGCGCGGCTATGTGGAGAAGAACCCCCAGAGCGAGCGGTATCGGCTTACCTACCGACTGTACGCCGTGGGGAGTTCCGGCGCCGACCGCCTCGGCCTCCGGGAAGCCGCCAACCCCGTCATGCATCGGCTCGCAGGCGAGACGGGCGAAACGGTGAACCTGGGGCTGCTGGATGGGACGCGGGTCGTGAACCTGCACAAGGTGGAGGGCCGCCACCTCTTGCGCATGCACCTGGAGTTGGGCGGCGGCGCACCGGCCCACGCCACTGCGCTGGGGAAGGTCCTCCTCGCCGCCCTGGAGCCGGCCGAGGTGGCGCGGCGGTTTCGCGGTCGCCGACTGGAACGCCTGACCCCGCGGACCATCGGCGACCGCCGCTCCCTGGCAACGGCCCTCGCCAGGATCCGGAAGCAGGGCTTTGCTCTCGACGACGAGGAGTGCAGCCTCGGCCTCCGTTGCGTGGCGGCACCGATCCTGAACCACCTGGGCTCGGTGGTGGCCGCATTGAGCGTCTCGGGTCCCAGCCAGCGCCTGCCGGACCAGATCCTGCCGCGTTTGGCTGAGTGCGTGCGGGCCGCCGCACAGGATGTCTCTCAGCGCCTCGGCTTTCCCATCGGATCGCCCAAGAGAAGGAGCAAGCGGAAGAGCGGATGATGGGAGCCTGACTACGCGGACTGCATGGCTCACGCAATCGAATGCGCAAGTGAGAAAGGAAGGTGAAGGGATGAGATTTCAGAACAAGACCGCCCTGATCACCGGGGGCGGACGAGGGATCGGCGCCACCACCGCCCTGATGATGCTCGCCGAGGGCGGGAGGGTGGGGGTCGTCGATGTGAACCAAGACCATCTGAAGAAAGTGACGGAGACGGCCCAAGCCCGAGGGTATCAGCTCAAGACCTTTGCGGCGGACGTGTCCAAGAAAGACCAGATCCAGGGCGCTGTGGATTCTTTTGTCAAGGAATTCGGCCGCATCGACATCCTGGTGAACAACGCGGGGATGACCATTCCCAGGCCCTTCATGGAAAAGACCGCGGAGGATTGGATCAAGACGCTGGAGGTCAACCTCATCGGCGTGTTCCTCTGCTCCCAGGCGGCGGCCAGGCACATGCTGGCCCAGCAGTCGGGGAAGATCGTCAACATCTCCTCGATCCGGGGTGTTGCTCATTGCGGCCGCGAGGGGGTCATGGACTACAGCGCCGCCAAGAGCGGCGTGATCAGCCTGACCAAGACCATGGCCAAAGAGCTGGCCCCGCACATCAACGTGAACACCGTGGCCCCGGGTCACACCCTGACCGAGATGACCGCCCCTCTGCCAGACGCCGTCAAAAAGGGCATGATCGAGGGCTCCTATCTGAAGCGGATGGCGCAGCCCGAGGACATCGCCAAGGCCATCCTGTTCCTTGCCTCTGATGATGCCAACTTCATCACCGGGCAGATGATCCTGGTGGACGGTGGATTCAGCTTGAAGGCGGGATGACGAGGGGGGCGGTTCGGGCAGCCGCGAAGCCCGGGAGGGCTCCGGGGGCGTCAATGGCGCTCATGCTGGATGGCCCCCGGTGATCCGGCTTTCCGGTCCGATCCCCCGCGAGAGGAGGTGAGACGCGTTATGCCGGTTGTCACGATTCGGCTGCTTGAAGGCCGGACCCTGGAGCAGAAGCGGGAACTGACCAAGGTCGTCAGCGAGGCAGTCTCGCGGATCGCCAAGACCCCCCTGGACGGCGTCCATGTGATATTCGAGGATGTCCAGCGGGCCAACTGGGGACGCGGAGGCGTTCTGTTCGCAGATCGGGACCCACGTTGAGGATTCGGGGGAATCGTCAGTGGGCGGGTGTCCCCTGCGGAGAGGAGGTAGGATCATGGTGGGGGTGCCGGCCCAATCAAGGGCTGACCGCCGCGGAACCTAGCGGACGTGATGGCACGTTTTCGGTTTGTGCTCTTGGGAGCGGGATTCACCGCCCGGCAACAGTTGGAGGCAGTGACGGCTCTAGCCACTTGGCCCAAGGGCAAATTTGCATTGCGTCACCCACAACATAAACGTCGGGAGGGCATTCACATGCGGAACGTGCTGGTATGCGGGGTCGTGCTGGTATTGCTTGGGTTTTCAGCGCTCGCTCAGGCTGGGACGCCTGCCGTCGTGAAGATCGGCGTGATCGAGCCCCTGAGCGGCAACGCGGCTGCGGCCGGTCAAGCCACCAAGGCGGCGATCGAGGTCGCCGCCGACATCATCAACCGGGGCCATCCCGAACTGGCGCGCCTCCCGCTTGGGAACACGGCCGGGATGCCGAACCTCGGCGGGGCGAAAGTTCAGGTGATCTTTGCGGACCACCAGGGCAATCCGTCCGTCGGGCAAAGCGAAACCCTGCGGCTGATCACCCAGGAGAAAGTGGTCGCCCTGCAGGGCGCCTACCATTCATCCGTCACCGTTCCGGCCACGGCTGTCGCCGAGCGGTACGGGACCCCCTGGATGGTGGGCGATTCCTCGTCGTTGGTTATCAACGCCCGAGGATTCAAGTGGATCTTCCGCAGCACCCCGATCGGATCGAATTACGCCGAAGCCTACCTCGGATTCCTGACGGACCTGAGTAAGTCCAGCACCAAAGTCAGGACCTTCGCGATCGTCAACGAGAACACCGAATACGGCACATCTGTCGGCGGCGAGATTCGGGATGTGCTGGTCAAAGGGGGATTCACCCTGGCCGTGCAAGTTCCCTACAACGCCAACAGCATGGACTTGTCGGCCGAGGTGCTGCAGCTCAAGCAGAAGGATCCCGATGTGGCGATTTTTATCAGCTATACCTCGGACGCGCTGCTGTTCACGAAAACCTTCAAGGCTCTCGATTACTCGCCCCGGATGGTGATTGGAGACGACACGGGGTTCTCCGATCCCTCGTACATCCAGAACGTGGGGGACATCGCCCAGGGAGTCGTCAACCGGACCGCGTGGGATATCGGAAAACCTGGGAGCGCGACATATCGAATCAACGAGATGTACAAGGCCAAGACCGGTGTGAATCTGGACGACACCAGCGGGCGCAACATGCAGGGATTCTTCGCCCTGATGGAGGCCATCAATCGCGCAGGGTCCACCCAGCCGGAGGCCATTCGCAAGGCCCTGGCGGAGACCAACCTGTCTCCGAATCAGCTCATGATGGGGTACAGGGGTATCCGCTATGATGCCACGGGGATGAACACCCTGGCGTCCACGTACGTCAACCAGCTAGTGGGGAAGGAATACGTCACCATCTGGCCCGAATCGGCGGCGCATGGCTCCCTGACGTGGCCCTTCAAGGGGTGGAGGTAACCCACCGTGATCGCCCTCCAAGTGGTCGTAGGCGGCCTCCTTTTGGGGGCCGTCTACGCCCTATTCTCCTCGGGGTTGACGCTGATCTGGGGCATGATGAACGTCGTGAATTTCGCCCACGGGGATTTTGTGATGCTGGGGATGTATATCGCCTACCTGGCGGTGGTGGCGCTGCACGCCGGTCCGCTGGTGTTCACGCTGCTGGCGGCCCTCACGCTGTCCATCCTCGGGGCCGTCGTCTACTATTTGTTGATCCGGCAGGTCATGCGCGGGCCGATGCTCGCCCAGATCCTCTCCACCTTTGGGCTCGCGCTCCTGATTCGTTACACCGTCTTCTGGTTCTTCTCAGCGACCTTCGTCACGCTTCCCGGCTCGGCGCTGGGCGGGAGCATAAAACTGGGGGGCATCCTGATTGGCATCCCGCAGCTCGTGGCGGGGATCCTCGCCATGGGGCTCACCATCGGCATGCATCTGCTGCTGACCCGCACGACGCTCGGCAGCCAGATCCTGGCAGTATCCGAAGACCGCCAGGCGGCCATGCTGATGGGCATCCGCCCCGACCGCATGCAGGCGCTGGCGTGGGGGTTGGCCTCCGCCAGCGCCGGCGTCGCGGGCGCCCTGATTGCGACGTTCTATTACCTCACGCCTACCGTGGGGGAGTCCCTGGTCTTGATCGCCTTCGTCGTGGTGTGCTTTGGGGGGTTCGGCAGCGTGCCCGGGGCGATGCTGGCCGGCCTGATTATCGGGCTGATCCAGGCGGCATCGGCGTATTACATCGGCCCGGTGTATAAGGACGTGGTCGTCTTCGCCCTGTTCGTGGCGATCCTCTGGGTCCGACCGCAGGGCCTCCTAGGGACCGTCTGATGCGGCGGGGATGGTTGGCCCTCGGAGTCGTTCTTCTCGCCGCTCCCCTGGCATTTCAGGATCCGTTTTACGAGCGCATGATCGCCCTGGTGCTCCTATGGGCGGTCCTCGCATCGGCATGGAACATCGTCGGCGGATATGCGGGTCAGGTGGCCATTGGACATGCCGTGTTCTTTGGCGTGGGAGCATACCTTCCTCTGCTCGTGTACACGCATTGGCAAGGTGTGCCCCTGCTGGGTATCCCCGTGGGCATTGCAATAAGCGTGGGCATTGCTGTCCTCATCGGCGTGCCTACCTTTCGGCTGCACGGCCATTACCTTTCCATGGCCACGATCGCCGTTGCCGAGTTGATCCGCCTCCTGGTCACGAACTGGGAGTTCGTCGGGGCCGCCAGAGGCCTCGGTGGCCCGGCCAGTGGACGAACGATCTGGGACCTCTCCTACCGGAGCTCGATACCTTATTACTACATCTTCCTGGCTCTGTTCGCCTTGGTGTTGGGCTTTACCTCCTGGATGGAGCAGAGCCGGATGGGATACTACCTGCGAGCGATCAAGGCGGGGCAACGAGCGGCCCGCAGCCTTGGTGTCTCTGCTCCCCGGTATAAGTTGTATGCGATGATCGCGAGCGCGGCCTTCACGTCTCTCGCCGGATCCCTGTACGCCGTCATGCTAGGGTTTGTCGATCCGGACAGCGTGTTTGGCATCATGGTGTCCGTGCAGATGGTGATCATGGCCGCCCTTGGGGGGGCGGGAACCCTCATCGGGCCATTGGTGGGAGCAGCCCTTCTCATTCCCCTCCAGACGTTCGCCAACAGCCTGTTCGGGGGCCAGGGCAATGGGCTGACATTTATCCTTTACGGCGGGATCATCATCCTGTTGTCCCGATTTGAACCGGGCGGGATATTGGAAATCTGGAACCATTACCTGGCCCGGAAAGCACGGAAGGGGCGGACGGAGTGAACTCGACCATCTTGCTGAAGGCGCACAAGGTTTCGAAGGCCTTTCAAGGTTTCTTGGCCGTCGCGGGCGCCGATCTTGAGATCTCCCCGGGGGAGATCGTGGGGATCATCGGTCCCAACGGAGCGGGGAAATCCACGTTCTTCAACTGTCTCAGCGGCGAGTTGGTGCCCACCAGAGGATCCGTGATCTTCCAGGATATGGATGTGACCCGTGCAACGCCTGAAGAACACGCCCGCCTGGGGATGGGACGCACCTACCAGGTCCCCGCGACCTTTGAAGACATGACCATCCTCGACAATGTCATGGTCGGGGCCTTTCTCCGCCACGCCCATCAGGCCAATGCACGCGAGGAGGCCATGCGTGTCCTGGAGTTCACCGGCCTCGTGGCGCAGGCCGATCACCGGGCCAAAAGCCTGGGTACGCCGGGCCGCAAACGGCTGGAGATCGCCCGGGCCCTGGCAACGGGACCACGCCTGCTGCTGCTCGACGAGGCCCTGTCCGGGCTAACGCCCTTGGAAATTCAGCAGGCGATCGCGTTGGTCCGGGAGATCCACCGGACGGGCGTGACGTTGGTGATCGTGGAACACATCATGGAAGTCGTTCTGACTCTGGCCCAGCGGGTCATTGTGTTCAATCACGGGGAGATCATCGCCACGGGCAGGCCGGAGGAGATCGCGAACGACCCAAAGGTCATCGGCGCCTACCTCGGAACCGGGAGGAGGTCACGCCGATCCGCGGCCATGAGCAGCCTGGATGGGCACAGTGCATGATATGCGTGAGAACAGTGACGGCCACAAGAGGGTTTTGAGGGTTCAGCATCTCGAAGTGCGCTACGGTGATCTTGTCGGGGTCGCCGACGTGTCCTTGGAGGTTCCCCAGGGCAGCGTGGTCGCGTTGCTCGGCTCCAACGGGGCGGGGAAGACCACGACACTCAACGCCATTGTCGGGCTGGTCCGTGCCACTTCGGGAACGATCGAGTGGAATGGAGAGCGGACCGAAAACCTGGACGCCTATGCCATCGTCTCCAGGGGACTCGCCCTCTCTCCCGAGGGCTGGCGTCTCTTCGTCGGCCAGACCGTGGAGCAGAACCTTCGGTTGGGAGCCACAGCCCTCCCCGATCGACGGCGCATCCCCTTCCTGCTGGACAGGGTGTACACTCTCTTCCCGCCCCTGGCGGAGCGCAGAAGGCAACGGGCAGGGACGCTGAGCGGAGGGGAGCGTCAAATGCTCGCATTGGGCCGGGCACTGATGAGCGAGCCGAAGCTGCTCCTGCTCGACGAGCCGAGTCTTGGTCTGGGTCCCATGATCGTGGAGACTCTGTACGATACCCTGCAGCGTCTCCATAAAGAGGGGTTGACTCTTCTCCTGGCTGAGCAGTCGGTGCAGTTGGCTCTGGAGTTCGCGGACTACGCCTATGTGCTGCAGACCGGGCACACCGTCCTGGAAGGTCCGGCGAGCCAGCTTGAGAACGATCCGCAGGTCCAGAAAGTCTACCTCGGTATTGCCAATCGAACAGGAGCATCCGACACATTGGGATAGGCTGGAACCGCGGCGTTGGTCAGCTCAGAGATACGGACGAAACGGCCCTGACACGCCAGCCGTCCCACTTCATCTCTTCCCGGCCTTTTGCCCCGATTGTCGACCGCGCCATCTCTCCCGGGCACTCTTGTCTCACGTGGAAAGGCCTTGACTAGCAAGGGAGGCTGCTCTACAAATGGACCCTCTTTCCCCCACTGTCGCAAGGTTCCTGCCATGGCCCGATCCGTCCCCCGCTCCACGCAACTGGCCGAACGCTTGGCCGCCTTTCAACTGAGCGATGTCCCCCCGGAGGTGGTTTTCCGCGCCAAGCTAATTCTTCTCGATACCCTCGGCGCCATGCTGGCCGCCTCCAACCAGAAGTACTCGGCCACTCGGATCCTCGCGGACTTCACCCGCCTCCTCGGCGGCCGGCCCGAATCCAGTCTGATCGGCCAGCGCCTGAAGACCTCCTGCGTCAACGCCGCCCTGTTCAACGGCACGTTGGGTTACTACTGCGATATCGAGCCGCACCACGTCGGCGGGATCCTCCACGCGCCAGCGGTCATGGTACCGACCAGCCTGGCGGTCGCCGAGAAGGAAAACGTGAGCGGCCGGCACTTCCTCGAGGCCATCATCCTGGGGATCGAGGTCGCCTGCCGGGTGAGCTACGCCCTGAATCCCGTTGCGCTGTACAAGCGCGGCTTTCACCCCAGCGCGATCTGCGGCGCTTTCGGCGCCGCCGCGTCGGCGGGCCACCTGTTCCGCCTGTCGGCCGCGAAGTTCGCCATCGCCCTCGGCCTCGCCATGCAGCAGGCGTCGGGCCTCCTCGCCTGGGCCAGCGATCGCACCGAGAACTCCCGTCCTTTCAATCCCGGCCTCGCCGCGCGGAACGGGACTACCGCCGCGTACCTGGCCTCTCTGCGCTTCGGCGGCCCGCCCACGCCGTTCGAGGGCAAGTACGATGCCTTCACCGCCTTCTCTGGCGAGCGGAACCCTGAGGCCCTGCTCGCGGACTGGGGAAACCACTACTACCTCCCCGAGTTCGCGTACAAGCTCTACTCCTCCTGCTCCTTCACCCATCCGGGCCTGGACGCCTTGATCTCCCTCGCCCGCGAGCATGACCTCAAGCCTGCGGACGTGCGCGAGATCGTCCTGCGGTTCCCCGCCTCCGGCGCGCACATGATCGACAACAACGAGTTGAAGTCCCACTGCGCCCAGTACGTCCTGCCGGTCGGCCTCGCCTTTGGCGAGGTGATGATTGACGACATCCTGCAGGATCGGATGCGGCATCCCGAGGTGGCGCGCCTGCGCGCCCGCACCCGGATGGTCGCTGACCCAGAACTGGACAAGGGGTGGCCGGAACGCTATTCCTCAATCGTCGAGGTCGCGACGGCCGACGGTCGCCGCCTGTGCAGGCGCGTGGATCACGCCAAGGGCACGATGGAAAATCCCTTGACCCCCGAGGAGATTCATCAGAAATACATGAAGCTGGCCACCACCGTGACGTCGGCGGCGCACGCCGAGCGGATCGCCGACGCCGTTCGGCGCGTCCAGCGCGTCGAAGACGTTCGCGGCCTGGCCGCCATGCTCCGAACCCTGAAGCCGGCGACCCCGAGGCGGGGGGCCAAGAACGTCTCGCTTGTCTCGCGCTAAGACGGCCCACCCAACAAGAACGACGTCAGCGAGGGGGGAGCGTTGATGAATCGGCAGGGGGTGGGGATCGTCGCGGACCGGGGACCCCGCGAAGCGAGGCGAGGAGCCCACGGCCGGTCACGTGTTCCACGCGGACCCTGGCCAGCCCGCCCCGTAGCGCGGGATCGCCGGCGAACCAGACGCGAAGATAATTGTCGCTGAGACCTTCCAGCAGCCCGTCCGGCCCCTCGCGATCCAAGACCGCTACTTCGAGGGTCTCGCCGAGAAAGCGTCGTTGGAACGCCTGGGCCTTCCGCGCGGCCAGGCCGCGCAGGGCGCGGCTCCGCTCTGCTTTCACCGCCTTGGGCACCTGGTTCGGATGCTCCGCCGCGTCGGTCCCCGGCCGACGCGAGAAGCTGAAGACGTGCAGCCCCGCGATGGGCAGCGCCTCGAGGAGGTCGTGCGTCCGACGGAACGCCTCGTCATCCTCTCCCGGGAACCCCACGATGACATCCCCGCTCACCGCGATCCCCGGAACCACGGCGGCGAGGCGCTCGACCAACTCCCGGAACTGGGCGGCGGTATGGCCGCGGCGCATCCGGCGGAGGATCCCCTCGTCGCCGCTTTGGAGCGGCAGGTGCAGGTGGCGGCAGAACCGGGGCGACTCGGCCAGGAGGCGGATAAGGTCCGGCTTCACCTCGTGAGGATCGAGTGAGCTCAGTCGCATGCGGGGCGCCCCATCCAGGGAGGCGATCCGCAGGCAGAGCTCGGACAGCGACGTCGGCGGCGCGAGGTCTCGCCCGTATGTCCCCAGGTGGATGCCCGTGAGGACGACCTCGGGAAAGCCCGCGGCATGCAGACGTCGAATCTCGGCGAGGATCCGGTCGGGTTGCTGGCTGCGATTTCCGCCGCGCACCTCGGGGACGATGCAGAAGCTGCAGCCATAGTTGCAGCCGTCCTGCACCTTGAGAAACGCCCGCGTCCGGTCGGGATCGATCCCCGGACCGTAGTCGTCCACCTCACGACGGCCTCCGGACCCTCCGACAAGCACCCGGGCACCGCCATTCTTCCTGGCGTCCCGGAGGTGAGCCAAGAGCAGGGGCTTCCCCCCGTTCCCCAGAACCAGGTCCACTCCGGGGATCGCGGCCACCGCATCGGGGGCAGCCTGGGCATAACAGCCCGTGACCGCCACCAGCGCCGAGGGGTTCCGCCGCACCGCCTGCCGCGCCAGCCGGCGGGAGTCCGCATCCGCCTCGGCCGTGATGGTGCAGGTATTGATCACGTACACGTCGGCTGCAGCGGCGAAGGGGACGATCTGATACCCTTCGGCCTGCGCCTTGCCGCGCAGCGCATCCGTCTCGAACTGGTTCAGCCGGCACCCCACCGTGGCAAACGCGATCCGCATCCCTCAACTCTCTCACACCGGCTCTCGGCTCTCGCCTCTCGGCTCTCGGCTCTCCATCTCGAGGCCCACGCCCACCACGATCCGTTCGAGCTCCACGAGGTTCATCACGTCCTCGCGGTTGTACTCGAGAAGCAGTCGCAGGGCGTCCTGGTCCCCCTGGGTTTCGTACCGCGCCCAGAGATACAACGCATCCCAGCCGTTCATTCCCCGGGTGGCTCGAGCGATCCCGAAGCGCTCTTCCATGCGCTTCAGGCCGCCCTTCAATCCGACGCGCCGGCACTCCCGGAGCAAGTCCAGCGACCGGAAACGGGACCGCAGCTCAAGCCGGGTCTGGCGTTCGAGGATCGGCAGGTCGAACCGGTCCCCGTTGTAGGTGCAGAGGGTGTCCACACCTTCCAGCGCCTCCCACACGGCCACATCGGTGATCTCCCCACCCACGAGCTGGCGGAAGCCGCGGTCCTCGCGGTAGATCCCGACCACCGTCACCTGACCGCCGGCGCAGGTCTCGATGTCGAGATAGGCTTTCATCGCCCCAACGGACCGAATTACTGAACCTCGTAAATCAGGGTGACAGCGTTCCAGATGCAGAAGACGCCACTCACCTGTCTCGGGCACTCTTCGACGTTGGCGAGAATATCACAAGACCCCGCTGATTCAACCCTGAAAACCGATTCCATCGGTGGCCGCTTTCCTCAGTTCGCTTCCCAGCAGAGGCACAGCGCGCAAAGTGGGGAAAACATCTCGCGGGGTTCCGACAAGAGCTGGGAGCATAGCCAGTGACTGGGGACTCGCAGTGCAGAGCTTCGAGGAGCAAAGTGAATCAGCGATTTCCTTTGTGTGTCCCATGGGTCCACTGGCTCCCACGAGGTGAGACCTGCCCGGTCATATGCCCTCCCTTGCGAGATCTCTCTTGCGAATTGCCGACGGTATGCGTATCCTCTGATGCCAGCGGAGGCTACGCCATGCCTGACATGCGTGAGAGGCGGCAGTTCGCACGATACCCGGTCCAGCTCCCCGTCGTGCATGAGGCCACATCCCCCGGATTCACGGGAAGCAGGGCAGGCTGGACCCGCGATTTGAGTGAGGGGGGCGCCTGCTTGGAGCTGGACGAGCGTCTCCCCATCCCGAGGCTCCTCCGCATCCACCTGCAGACGGACCGCGGTGCCATCGAGGTAGAGGCCCAGGTGGTCTGGGAGGTCGAAAGTCGGGAGTCCGGCGAAGGGAAAGGAGGGATCCTCCACGGCGTGGCCTTCACTCATCTCTCCCAGGACCAGCTTCAGGCCCTACGCGGCCTGCTCTTCTCTATCGAGCATGAGCGAAGAGCCGGCATCCGCCTGCCATTGGACCTCCCCGTCACATGTCAACCGAAGGATCCAACAGCAGGGCCGCTCCAAGGACGCACAGGGGATGTGAGCCGGGGCGGGCTCTTGCTGCGGCTGTCTCAGGTTCTAGCGCCCGGGACGGCGCTCCAACTTACACTCGATCACCCCAACGGTCGGGTCACGGCAGAGGGGGAGATTGTCTGGGCAGAGTCTCCGGAGAGACGAACCGCCGGGGAGCCGATCCGGCACGGATTGCGCTTTAATGCCCTTGGCTGGTCCACGTCGCTTTCGCTGGCCCTTTTGATGACCGAGTCAGCTCGGTCATCCTCGCACCACTGATCCCTATTGCCCATTGCTGGAAAGCACTTGACCGCAACTGGCGCCAGCGGAGACCACACCATGCCCGATGCCTCGGAGAGACGGCAATTCGCTCGATGTCCTGTCCAACTCCCCCTCCTATACAAGGCGGGATACCCGGCGCCCATCAAGGCCGGCGTGGGCTGGACGCGCAACCTGAGCGCAGGGGGCGCCTGCCTGGAACTGGCCGAACGCCTCCAGACCGAGACGCCGATCCGTGCCCGCCTGCGGACGGACCGGGGGGCAGTGGATGTCGAGGCGGAGGTGGTCTGGGCCGGGGAGCCGGCGCCGACGGAAGGAGGCATCCTTCACGGCGTGGCCTTCAGGCAGATGGCGCCGGAACACCTCCAGGCACTCCAGGCTCTTCTCGCGACCGAAGGCGAGAGGCGGCGGGCCGGGGTCCGTCTGCCGTTGGAACTCCCCGCGACATGCCGGCCCAAGGGGCAGGCGGGTCCACCTCTTCGGGAACGGACGGAGAATCTGAGTCGCGGGGGACTCTTGCTCCGCCTTCCCCAGCCTCTTCCTGTGGAGACGGTGGTCGAGGTCACCCTGCATTCGCCCCATGGGGCGCTCACGGTAGAGGGGGCGGTCGTCTGGGTGGATCCACCGGAGCGCCGGACGCCCGGACAGCTCATACGGCACGGCTTTCGGTTCACGGCCCTCGGCTGGTCCACCGCCCTATCTCTGGGGCTCGTCCTGGCGGCGTCTTGGTAGACCTTGCCTCCCGCACCTTCCCCCGCTCCCGCGGTTGACCGTGGTCCGGCTGCAGGAGACCGCGGGGCTCGTCGGCCAGGCGTCCCGCCGGCGTTCCCTCCGTCCGCTCACACCTGGAAGGGCAGCCCCAATCGCCCTGGGTTCGGGCACAGCATTGAGGAATGAGACCGCCAGGGATCGGGTTGTCTGGAATACGCAGGCGAACGGAGGCCAGATGATTTCCCCGCCTGACAACTGGATGGATTGCCTTCGGAGAGCATCGGGTGAACCTTGACCCGATTCATTAGAAGCTGCGCTAACCCCGCTTTGCACTTGGGAAGGACAACCGTAGGCTTGGCCCGGAAACAGATCCGGCACCCATCTTGCTTTTCCATCCCGGGAGGGTGCTTTCTGTAGTATCCTGGGCCACCATGGGGGAGGGGAAGGCCTTGTTGTCGAGCTGGATGGCCGACACTGATGTTCTCCCCCGATGCAGCTTTTTCGCGCTGGGTCGCTAAACTAAACCGGAAGGATGCCGCCAATGACGGATCAGTTAGAGAAGCGCGCAGGTTCTGAAGGAACTCCTCCTTTTCACGGGACGGAGCAGCGGCGGCACCCGCGGTATTCGATCCGGCTCCCTCTGCTCCACAAAGCAGAATCATCCGGGGCCGACCGGGCGGAAATGGGCTGGACCCACAACATGGGCGAAGGCGGGGCCTGCGTGGAACTGACCGAGCGCCTTCAACCTCAGGGACCGATCCGCGTCCGTCTTCAGACGGCCAAGGGCGCCATCGAGTTGGAGGCAAGGGTGGTCTGGTCGAGAGAAGCCGGCTCAGTGGGGGGCGGCATTCTCCACGGGATGGCCTTCACGCAGGTCGCCCCAGACCAGCTCGAGCCTCTGCGCGAGTTATTCCTCTCCGAAGGGTCGGTGCGGCATGCCGGGGTTCGGTGGCCGCTGGATGTCTCCGTCACCTGCCGACCCCAGGATCAGACAGGGCTGCCCGTCCAGGGCCGGACGGGTGACGTTGGTCGGGGGGGGCTCTTGCTTCGCCTCCCCGAGACTCTGCCTCCAGGCACCAGACTCGAGGTCACACTCCATACGTCCCAGGAGCCCCTCACGGTCTTGGGCGAAGTCGTCTGGGTGGAAGCTGTGAAAAGGCAGGTCCCGGGGGACCTGATCGGTCACGGCTTGCGTTTCACATCCCTCGGCCCCTCCCTCTCCAGCGCCCTCGGCCTCTTGCTGGCGGAGCCGCTCTAGCCCAACTTACGCATGCAGCTCAGGAGACTTCGGCAAGTGCTTGAGTCTCCAGGGGGGCGATTGCCGAGTCTCCACTACATTCGATGTCCACCCCGAGGCGGTCGGGGAGGGTGAGGCCG
>Ga0116137_1001166_pt1 | contig 18275 bp, 19 predicted proteins | sample June2015DPH_20_1_3_FD_88973 | JGI IMG/M metagenome (GOLD analysis project Ga0116137, IMG submission 88973) | Peatland microbial communities from SPRUCE experiment site at the Marcell Experimental Forest, Minnesota, USA - June2015DPH_20_100 | ecosystem: Environmental > Terrestrial > Soil >...
ATCGGGATCAAGCAAGAGGAAGGCCGTGCCAATGGCCTTGATCGCCTCGCCATAATGAACCTGGGCAGCCTTGGTCAGGGCCTGTTCCTCATCGTCCAAGGCTTCCAGCTTGCCCTGGACGGCCTGGAATGCCTCCTGATCGGACTCGTCCAGTTCCTCGATCTTCGCTTCCAGCTTGCCCCGCTTCTCGGCCAGCTTTTTCAGCTTGGCCGTGGTCTGCTCGTCGTACTCCTGCGGGGCCTGGGCCATGGCGAACAGCCGGTCCTGGACGTCGGCCTGGGGTCCCACGACCACCTCGGCCCACCCGTCCTCGGTCAGCTTTTGCCGCTCGGCCAAAAGCGCCTCGGCCTGCGCCTCCATGAACGCCTTGCGTTCAACGAGCACGCACTGGGCGAACAAATCCCGGCTGACCGTTCCCTCCGGCAGCTTGGCGATGTCAAAGGTGGCGGCGGAAGCGTCGATCCACGCATGGGCAATCACGTTGCGCACCTGCTGCGCATGCTGTGGGTTGCCGCCCACTTCCTGCCAGACTTCCAGTTGGCGATCCGGGGGAACGGAGGCGAAGGCCTCGGCGGTGGCGGTGTCGATGCCGCCCTGGCGGTACGCGGCCTTGACCGGCTCGGCCAGCGTTGCCAGCTTCATTCTCTGGCGCACATAGGGCTGGCTGACGCCAAACTCGGCGGCGATGGACTCAACGCCCTTGGCTTCCTCGCGGGCGAGCTTGGCGAAGGCTTCGGCCTCATCCAACGGGTGCATCGGCTCGCGGACAAAGTTCTCCGCCAGGGCCAGGGCGTCGGCGGTGTCATCGTCCACGGATCGAAGGATGCACGGCACTCTGGGCGGTCGGGCCGTATCCCTGTACAGGTCGCGCAGCGCCGCCAAGCGGCGATTGCCGGCGATCACCTTGAAGCCGCCGCCGTTGCCTTCGTCGGCCCGGATCACCAGCGGGGCCAGCAGCCCATGCGCCCGGATGGATGCCACCATGCGGCGGTGGGCATCCCGCTCCGGCTTGACCCGTCGGGGGTTGCGTCGGCTGGGAATCAGCTTGGACAGTGAAACAGAAATCTGAACGTCACGAGATTGGGATAGTATTCGGTTCATAGCAAACCTCTATTGCGTGTTGAATCATGTGTAAGACCGATCCCATTGGAGGACCGATGACCTGCGCGGGGCGCCCCGATTAAATGGGAATCTCCGCCCCGGCGCCCACCGGCTCGGCCTGGGCCGCGGCCGGTTGACCCGCACGGCCGCTCTTAGCCGCGGGGCGACGTTTGCCGTTTCCGTTGCCCTTGGCTGGCTGGCCGTTGGTGGGCTTGCGGTCCACGAAACGGAACTGCTCCACGACGGCGCGAATCTTGCTGCGCCGCTGGCCGTCCTCCTGTTCCCACTGCTCCAGGCGCAGGTGGCCTTCGACGTGGATCGGGCGTCCCTTGGTCAGATTCCCGGCGATGGTCTCGGCCGTCTTGCCGAAGGCAGCGCAGTCGATGAACAGGACTTCCTCTCGATCCGCGCCGTTGGCGTCTTTCCAGCGGCGGTTGACCGCCAGCGAGAAATTGCACACCTGGGTATCGGAGTTGGGCAGCGACTTTAACTCCGGGTCCCGCGTCAGGTGTCCCATGAGGATCACTTTGTTGTAGCTGGCCATGATGAAGCTCCTTTCGATTGAAATGGCCACTTGAGGGCGGCGTCACCGTGACAACCGCTCCCCAGCCCGCCCCGATGGATGGTCCACCGGGGCAGGTTCGGGGAGGGGTCGATTAGTTGACGCCAAGGCACTCCTCCGCCGCCTCGCGCGGCGCTTGCCCGGATCGGGCCAGTTCCAACGCGCCGAAGTACGCGGCCTGCTTGAGTTGGTGCGATGCGCCGAACCAGACGGAATCCAGCCGACGGTTGAGCTTTTCAGCCGGGTTCAATCCCCGGTACTTCCGCTGATGATCCGCCCATTCGCTGACCGCGTTGTAGGCGGCCCACGCGGTATGCCTCATGCCCGGCAGCGTGTTGCGCTCGTTATCGAAGTTGGCCAGCATTTGGCCCAAGACCTTCTCGCGGCTCTTCTTCTGGCGATCGCTTGCGCCGGGGATGTCCAGCCCGGTGAGTCCCCGGAAGTAGCCGGACGCCTCTGTCACGCTCAGGTCCTTGGCAAGCATCGCGTGCAGTTCCTCGTCAAACTGGTCGAACCGCGCCGCGATGATGCCGAGCTTTGTACGGGCCTCGGCAATCCGCGTCTCAAGCCGGGGATGATGGGAAACGGTCAATCCGTCCATGCCCGCTTCCCGCATGGCTAGGTTGAGCGTGTTCTGACAGACCACGCGGACAGTCGTGGGAATCATCCGAAGCGCCTGGCTGCCGTCGTGGGTGTTGGTCAGCAGGACGTAAGGTTTGATCAGGTCGTCCGCTCCGGCCCGGTATTCCTTGGGAATCGCGGCGAGCATCCACACCCGTTTCCCGCCGTGGAGTGCTCCGGCTGTCTCGTACATGGCCAGCTTGTCGCCGACCAGTGCGTCCATGAAGTCGAACGCTTCCCGGTTCTGGAACACCCGATAGCGCTTGCCCACCACGCCCAGCACCGCCCGCGTATCCGTCCGCACGTTGGCGACAAACTCCGGTATGCCCGCCTCCTGGGCGTTGTTGTCCGGGTCGAAAGCCCGGACCGGCCATTGCTCGACGCGCCAGTCCAGCCCGGCCAAGCCAATGGCCTGGGCGCTGGTGGTCGCCTGCTCGATGACTGTGCCCAGCCCGTGCCAGGCCGGCTCGCCGGTCACGAACACTGCCGCTCGTCCCGTTGTCTGGTCGATATCGTGTGCCAAGTGACACCTCCCGAAAAGAAAAAAGCTCCTCAACCGGGAAGGCGTAGGCCCCAAAGCCCACGCAATATTTTTGACCTCCCGGCTTCGGTAGAAGCAGTCCGGGAGGTCAAAAACAAAACGTCTTTTCCGGTTAGCGACGGGAACGCGAGCGGAGCGGACGAACGCCATGCCACGCGCAGGCCCGCAGCCCTGTACTCAGGGTGAGGAGGCGAGCATGGCAAGGCCGTACTCGGCCGGTGGCGTTTCGATAGCGCAGGGAGCTGGGGCCCCGACGCCTTCCTTATTGCTTCCGACAGTCAATCACGCCGGATTTGGGGCGGGAGAGAGGGTGCGGGAGAGAGGGCCGGACCTAGGGGCCCTCTCTCCTGCATACGCATTCTTGAACGAGCATTTCATCCCGTTGCGACTTGGAAACGAGTGTATGCGCGTTCGGATTGAAAATGCGTCCGTTTGAACCGAAAACGCGAGCGTTTGGATTGAGAGCGCACGCTTTAGAACCGAACCTCCGAAGTTTCGCGACGGAAGTTTCAGAGTTCGCGCTGAAAGATGGTGCGTTGGGGATGAACCCCGGCGTACGCACTTTCCATGACGCCCGAACAGCCGGGATTGCACCGGTGCCGATCAATTCCCCTTATTTGCGCGTCGCTCAAGCCGCCAAAGAACATGTGCCGGGGAACGGCAGGCATCACGCGCTTCGAGGTACGACCGATACCATGCAGTTACCGCAGCGGCGGCAGTTCCGGACAACCCAGTGATTAGGGATGGTACGCTGAGGCCGTTGAACACAGCGACCGTAAGCGCCGTTACCCCAAGATATGCTCCGGCACGCGTCACGGAGTTCATCCGGGAGACGCGCGATAGAGCGTGACGAACTTTGTCAATCTCGTCCTCAAGCACTTCGCGCTTAAACTTGGTGACTCGCTTGTCTGCATCGGCCTCGTCTTTTGAATCTTGAATATCTTCCATCAAGCGGTCGAACTGTCGGCGGAACGAGCGGATGGATTCACCTTCATCATCGATCACTTTCGCAAGTGTGGAAAGCGGCAAGTCCTCAAGGTACGGCATGTCAAACTTGAGCAATACTCGCTCCAACTGCGCCAGCGATTGCGTCGATGGCTCGGATGAAGCCAACGCACTACCCAGCATACTCGCCTTGAGCAATGACTCCCCTTGAGGTCCGTTACCCGCCCCAGCCAGCGCAAACGGCGCGTACACGACGCGCCCCTTACTCATCAACCGCGCGGCGTCTGCGAGCAAAGTTTCGTCCTTTGGGAGTTGCAGATGGATCAACCCGCCCGCCACATGGCACCGTGAGCCATGAGCATTCTGCATCTCGTCGGACAAACGCGTGAACATTGTGCGCTGCCACCCATCGGACTCGGTTGCAGACCACGGCGAACCTAGAATCTCCGCGCGTTCTCCCGCCTTTGCCGCTAGCGTCATCTGGGTGACGTTTGCATACATAAAGGCGGCTGCCGAAGCAAAGCCTGAACGCCCATGCGGGTCGATCATGGCGATTGCGCCGAGAACGGGGCTTGCCACATCGTCGGAGATCGGAAGCAAACCCAATGCTGGATGAGCGATGAAGGATTCTACATTGAACAGCAATAGATCAGACAGGAGCAGTGAACGGCGGATCAAGGACGCAGCCTCTGGCTCCGACTTGGCTATAATAAAGAGTTTTCTGCCGGTGAAGTGATCGATTGCAAAAAGGTATTGGTCGAGTTGGTCTTTATAGTGAAAGTCGAGGAGTTCGCTTCGCGCCTTTGGGAAAGTAGTGAGTAACGCCGTTTGCTTTTTATACAGGCTGCTGAACGCATCGTTGGCATCGAGGGCCATATATCCTCGCGGAGCTGCTACTCACCGCGCAGATCGCCAAGACCTTGGCAGATTGACCCAACGGCTATGGCGCCCGATGCGATTACTCCAGCGGCAATCGCTGGGTTGGGAGCAACGATGCTTCCTGCTCCAACCAAGATGTTCCCAACGCCGAGCACGCCACCCTGCAATATCTTTCCAATTCCGTTGCAAATTTTTCGCTTCTTCTTCTCAGGGACGGAATTCGTAGCAACGTCGCCTTCTTCGGGTTCGGCGAGTTGGCCCACGGCGCGCTCAACAGCACCCGGTGCATCTCGAATAATTGCAGACGGCTTGCGTTCTTGATATCGGTCTCGTGCGAGGTGCGTGCGGGAGTATTCTGTAATCAAAACCAGTTCGGCATCCGGCGCTGAATGTCCGGTTTGGCCAAGTAGCTCTTTATCTTCTGGCGGAAGAGCCGAGATGCGGACATTGCTGAACAGCGTTGCCGGGTCTTCGTCAATGGCGTCGAGAACTCCAGCCTGCTCCATTGCCTCGATCGCGTGCCTTAGTTGGTATTCGCGCTCCTTTAGCCTTTTGGCGATCATTTTTATCAGTTCACCGTCCCCTGGACTGGCGGCCCCCATCCTCGCTAACTGGCACAGACGAATGAGTTCCTCCAATTCGTGCTGAAACTCACCGGGGAAGTGCAAGTGCCTTCGTGAAAGCTGCAAATACCGCAGATGCCTACAAGCCAAGGCATTCAAGTAAACCCGAAATTCTTCGTCGCCCATCATGGCTCAGCCCGACTTTAACAGGCAGCCCGAGGTCATAAAGGCCCGAACCGCTGACCATTCGCGCATGATTGTAACGAGGGAATGGGATTTGGTCGACTTATGTGGCTGTCGCCACAGCCATACGAGTCCTCTCCGTGCGCAGCCGGTACTCCGGCGAGGAGCCGAGCATGGCAAGCGCAGCGGTGGCGTTTTGGTAGCGCAAGCGTGCGGGCCCGGCGGCGTTCCTTGTTGCTTCCGACATCTCAACTCAACGGATTTAGGGCCAAGGAGAAGAAGTGCGGAGGAGAGGACCGGCCCAGAGGTCCGCTCCTCTGCATTCGCATTTCCATCGCGATCTCAAAAAATGAACATTTCAGGGATGGTTCACGGTGTACGGACCCGCAGCACCGATAGCGACAAATTGTGGTGCAAGGTTGAATTGGTTTCCAATGCCGGATAAAAGAGTCTGCGTAAAGGGACACAATCTATCCCTTTATGCAGACGGATTGGAATACGACAAATGGCGGGAAAGACTCTGGAAAACTGGATCGACGCGCAGCAGGCTCGCGGCCGTTACACGTTTCTTCGCGCCGAAGCGATAGCCGGCAGCGGGCTGTCAGCGGAGGCCGTCAAAAAGGCGCTTCAGCGTCTGGTTGAGCGCCACCGGGTGGTCAAGGTTAAAGATTATTTCTATGTGGTCGTGGCGTTGGAGTATCGGAACGCCGATGGTCCACCGCCGTCTTGGTTCATCCACGATCTGATGGCCGCGATGAAACTGCCGTATTACGTCGGTTTGCTCAGCGCCGCGGCGCTGCATGGGGCCTCCCATCAGCAGCCCCAGGAATTTCAGGTCGTCACGGATAGGTCGGTCAGACCCTTAAAGGTAGGGCGAGCCCGCATTCGCTTCTTTGCGAGCAAAAGCATTGCGCAGACGCCCACCGTCAATATGAAGACCCCTACGGGGTCGGTGCGGGTATCGACGCCTGAGATAACGGCCGTGGACTTGATGCGCTTCGTCAAGGCCGCCGGTCAACTCGATAACGTAGCAACCGTCATCGCCGAATTGGTTCCACTGATCCATCCGAAGCGCCTGTTGGAAGCGATACGCCAGAGTGGGCATGTACCCAGCGCGCAGCGGCTCGGCTACGTGCTCGATCACCTCAAGGCGCGATCTGTTGCCAACGTTCTCCACGAATGGGTTAAGCGCCAATCGCGTGGCACCGTGGCGCTAAGACTTGGCCGCATCATGAATGGCGCCAAGGAAGACCGACGATGGCACGTCCTGGTCGATGAGCCACTTGAGGTTGAAGCGTGATTCCTCAAGCCAGTATCACCGCGTGGCGCGCAGTCGCGCCCTGGGCGGATGACGCGCAGGTCGAACAGGATCTGGTGCTCACGCGGGCGGTCATTGAGCTATTCGCGGAATCGGCGGTCGCCAGCAGAATCGCCCTGCGTGGCGGCACGTCGCTGAACAAATTGTTCATGCAGCCGGCCGTTCGATATTCGGAAGACATCGACCTGGTTCAGACGAAAGCCGTTCCAATCGGACCGCTTCTGGACGCGATTCGCGGCAAACTCGATTCGTGGCTCGGCCGCCCCGCGCGGTCGAGGGCGGAGGGCGGAGTGACACTGATGTATCGCTTTGAATCCGAAGTGCCGCCAGTCCGCCCTCTGAGGCTGAAGATCGAGATCAACACACGGGAACATTTGACCGTCTTGGGTTTCAGCCGCCGCCGACTCACGGCGGACAATCCATGGTTTGCTGGCAGCGCCGATGTCATCACCTACGAACTTGATGAGTTGCTCGGGACCAAGCTGCGGGCTTTGTACCAGCGTCGCAAAGGTCGCGACCTTTTCGATCTTTGGCTCTGCATCGAACGTGGATTGGTCAATCCAGACCGGCTTTTGGCATGCTTCTCGCAGTACATGGAGCATGAGAGACACAAGGTGTCGCGAGCCCAGTTTGAAAAGAACCTGCACGAAAAGCGGAATGACGCGGCCTTCCTCAACGATATCGTGCCGTTGCTGGCATCGGGCATTGACTACGATGCCGATGGCGCGATGGATGTTGTGCTCAAAACACTGATCCAACGATTGCCCGGCGAGGCTTGGCGAGGGGAGACGACCAAGCCAAAGGTGGGCGAGCGTGGACGGAGGCGATGGGGAAAGTCATAAGGCCACCGGCGTCGTCATGCGCCGCGCGGTGGCAGAACAAAAGCGGGTCCGGTCGGGGAACGGAAGCCCGACCGGACCTACGATGTTGACCGCTACTTGCTTTGGCCTGGCGGCCGCTGCTGTTGACTCAGTGCGACGATCCGGCCGTGGGCCTGGTCGGCGACTTTCGCCAGCACCAGCAGGTCGTCGCGGCCGAAGCTGTCGGTGCTCCGCCAGCCATTTTCGCCATCGCGGTAGAGTCGCTGGAACGTGACGTTGAACCGCGGCCCGCTTTCGGTTTCGTTCTTCCAGATGGCGGCCTTGACGCTGCCGATCCGAACTTCCTCGACGGGCTTGTTGGTGGATTTCTGCTTCGCCATAAAAAGCTCCTCTCGTAAAAAGGGTTTGGTTGGTCCGTTCGCAAGGCGACTGACGGACAAACGAACCCTTGGAGGAGCTGGCCGCCGGGGCGGAGTGGAGCGCCGGAAGCGACGGGCCAAGGGCCAAAGCGACAGCGAATGACACGCGAATCGTGGTCCGCTCCGCGGCGATGAAATCGAGCGATCCACGTGGCGTGAGCGTCGCATAGGAGCGACCAGAGTGCAGCGGAGAGCCCGCGGTTTTTGCGAAAGGCGGAAATCTAATCCCGCCCGGCGCTGGCGTGAATCGGCGACTTGCGGCCTGGATCATGGAACTGAAGGCGGTCGTGCCCATATCACGTGCCCGACGACTGCGTGATATCGCGCAATCGCTATCACCGCCAGCTCGCCGTCGGCAGATTGCTGAGCGATGGCTAGTCTCGCCGAGCGTGTGCCTAACGAATCGGCGTTGGCAGCAGCAGGGGCCAGCACAGTTTGGCGGTCAAGATTGCAGGCGGTCGAGGTGTGGCCGTGGCAGCCGCGCTCACTGACAGCCTGGATCGAGTCTGTTGGGGGGAGTCATCCGGCAAATTCGCCAAAGTCGGCATAGCTGTTACGTGCACCACCCAAGTTCGGGCCCGCATGGTCAGATTGGACAACGCGGCTTTCCTAAACGAGTTACACTTCTACCGCACTGTTGCCAGTCAATGATTGGGGGCAGAACCGATGGACGAGTACCTTTGGCCAGCACGAAATGTGGCGGAGTTCGCGTATTGCCCGCGGCTTTTCTATCTCATGGAAGTTGAAGGAATCCACCTGCCTAATACGGACACGGAGCAAGGGAATCTTGTCCATCGACGCGTTCATAGGCCCAGCGCGGCGAAGAAATCAGACGACAATGGTGACACCGATGCCGATACTGATGAATCCCGACCGCGAACGGTGCGCAGCCTGACGCTCACCAGTCCCACACATCGCCTCACCGCGACGCTTGATTTGGCAGAAATCAACGGCTCTGTCGCCGTTCCAGTGGAGTACAGAAAGGGCCGGCCACGTCATCCGTCGTGGACACCTCCCGATGATCCTGGCGAAAACGAGCCATCACCACCTGACGCCGAACCTTGGCCGACCGACCGTGTACAGGTGGGATTGCAAGCAATTCTGTTGGAAGAAGCCGGATACTCGGTGCCGGAAGCTATTTTGTACTATGCGGCTGAAAAGACGCGCCTGCGGGTTCAAGTCGATGGCGCATTGCGTGATGAAGCATTATGCACGTTGCGCGCCGCCCAGGAAACAGCGGTGACGAAAACGCGGCCGCTGCCGCTGGTGAATGATCCGCGGTGTCTGCGTTGTTCGCTGCAGCCGATCTGTCTGCCGGACGAAGTAAACCAACAGCGCGCTCGCGAGGAATCATGCGGCCCGCGCCGCATTTGGCCCACGCGCGATGATGCACTGCACGTCGTCGCGCAGCAGGATGGCACACGCATCGGACTTAGCGGTCTTTCATTGAAGATCACCGACAAGGGAGGAGAGGAGAGCCGTCAAATTCCGCTCGCTGGGCTGGAGAGTTTGGCATTGGTTGGCGGCGTGCAAGTGTCAACGCAAGCGTTCCATGCTCTGGCCGACCGCAACATTCCCGTCGCCTTCATGACCGGTGCGGGCCGGCTGGTGGCAATGCTCGATCCTTTGGATTCCGTGAGCGCCGACATTCGCCGGGCGCAGGTTCGTGTTTTCGACCAGCCAGCCCGATGTCTGGAACTCGCGCGGGCGCTGATTTCCGCCAAGATCATCAATCAGCGAGTATTGTTGCAACGCAATTATGCCGGTGCGTCCGATACGCTCATGGAGGATTTATTGACAGAAGCCCAACACGCCCGCGATGCGGATAGTCTGGACTCAATTCGTGGCCACGAAGGCCAAGCCGCCGCGCTTTATTTCGACCACTTCGCCGGCATGTTCAAAACGCCGTTGGCCAACGAATTCGACGCCAATGGCCGCCAGCGCCGCCCACCACCCGACCCGATCAATTCCGTGTTGTCCTTCGCCTACACGATGTTGACGCACGAATGCGTTAGCGCTCTTCGGCTGGCGAGATTGGAACCGACCATCGGCGCCTTTCACACCTCTCGTCCCGGGCGGCCGGCACTGGCACTGGACCTGATGGAACCGTTTCGTCCTTTGATCGCCGATTCCATCGCTGTTTCATCGTTCAATCGCGGCGAGCTGACCGAGGGCCACTTCCTCCGCACCGCCGCCGGCTGCGCCATGACTGATTCCGGCCGCCGCGCGTTCTTCGGCGCTTTGGGCCGGCGGATGGATACCGAGGTCACGCATCCTGTTTTCGGCTATAAGCTCAGCTACCGCCGGATGCTGATGCTTCACGCCCGCATGATCGCCGCGTGGCTGCTGGGTGAAGTGCCGACTCTCGCATTTCTCACGACTCGCTGAATAGGGGATCGTCATGCGCCGTTGTTACCTCGTCTGCTACGACATCCGCAATCAAAAGCGCTGGCGAAAGGTCTTCAAGATCATGAACGGCCACGGCGAGCACTGGCAATACTCCGTCTTCTTCTGTGTTCTCAAGGAGATAGATCGCGTCCGCATGCAGGCTCAGCTTGAGGAGCACATGAATCTCAAGGAAGATCAATGCGTCATCGTCGATCTTGGTCCTGATGAGGCCGTCGCTCGCGAAGCAGCAACGGTAGTAGGCCCAAGCCTGCCGCAAGGGGAGAAAGGCGTAATGGTAATTTGAAGTGCGTTTTGTGCGACGCTATTAAACTGTCGCAAGCCGAAGAAAATGTTTGGTATTTGATCGGGGGTAAGCGACAATATCCCTCCCGTGGAGAATAGAGGCTTTGACACTCTCTATTTGCAGTTGACCGGGAACCCACCCTTCCCCTGGCAAGGCGCGCTCTACGGCCGTTTTGTAAAGGGCGATTTTCCTATGTCAATCGATCTGCCGACGGGATTGGGCAAGACTGCTGTTATTCCCATTTGGCTGATCGCTTTGGCAGCAGCGCCGGATTGCGTTCCGCGGCGACTGGCGTATGTCGTGAACCGGCGGACAGTTGTGGACCAAACGACGCGCGAGGTCGAGGAGATTCGCGCAAACCTCAACCGACCAGAGCTCGCCAAACTGAAAGACAAGATCGGCTCGCTCGCTATCAGCACGTTGCGCGGGCAGTTTGCCGACAACCGGGAGTGGTCGGCTGATCCTTCCCGGCCTGCTATCGTCATCGGAACCGTGGACATGATCGGCAGCCGACTGCTGTTCAGCGGTTATGGCGCCGGCTTCCGAACCAGACCACTCTACGCCGGATTGCTCGGACAGGATACCTTGCTCGTGCATGACGAGGCGCATCTCGAGCCGGCATTTCAGCAGTTAATCGAGAGGATTCGGGACGAGCAGAAAAACGAGCCGGCATTGCCCGGTGAGCGGTTCCACCTGCGTGTATTGGAGATGTCGGCAACCCCGCGCGGGACCGGCGACACCATCCGACTTCAGGACGCTGATCTCGCCAACACCGAGGTCAAACAGCGAATCGGGGCCAAGAAGGTGATTCAGCTCACTCCGAACAATGACCCGAAGAAACTGGCGGATCAGATGGCGGAGCTTGCGCGCGGGCGATTTGAACAGACCGCGCGGGCTGTGCTGATCTTTGCGCGCAGGGTGGAAGACGCTGAGAAGATCGCAAAGAAACTTCCGCAAGATCGGACCCGTCTGCTTACCGGCACGCTGCGTGGGCTGGAGCGTGACCAACTGGTCGAGCATCCTGTTTTCAAACGCTTTCTGCCGCGCGCCGAGGCCTGCGAGCAGACAGTCTACCTGGTGTGCACCAGCGCGGGCGAAGTCGGCGTAAACATCTCAGCGGATCATCTCGTCTGCGACCTGTCCACCTTTGACAGCATGGCGCAGCGGCTGGGACGGGTGAACCGCTTTGGATTACGCGCAGACACCGAGGTCCACATCTTTCACCCGAAAGAGTTCGACGAGAAGAACGAGCTGGACGAACGATTAAGGAGATCGTTGGATCTGTTGCGTGATTTGAAGGGGGACGGCAGCCCCAAGGCCATCAGCCGTCTGAAGCTGGAGGACCGTGTCGCGGCGTTCGCGCCACCGCCGACGATTCTCTACACGTCCGATATCCTCCTCGATGCCTGGACGATGACTTCAATCCACGATGAGTTGCCCGGCCGGCCCAAGGTCGAGCCATATCTGCACGGCATCCAAGATCTGGAGCTGCCGCAGACATACGTTGCCTGGCGCGAAGAGGTTGGCCAAATTCGCGGCGATCTGCTCAAGGCCTATCCGCCGCAGGATCTGCTTGATTATTATCCGTTGAAGCCGCAGGAGCTTCTGCGCGACCGCAGCGACCGCGTGTTGAACCACCTTGCGCAGCTCGCCACGCGGCGACCGGCGGAACCCGCTTGGATCGTCGATGTTGACGGCGGCGTGGTAGTGACAACGCTCGGGCAAATTGCACGCGATGGGAAGGAAGGAATCCAAAACCGAACCATTGTTCTGTCGCCTGACAGCGGCGGCCTTAGTGGCGATGGAATGCTCGACGGAGGCGATGATGCTCCTGTTGCTGATGTATCAGATCGCGGGTTGTTGGACGATTCGGCGCGACAGCGGCGCATTCGCGTCTGGAACGACGACCCTGACTTTGACTTGAAAACTAGCGGCATGAGGCTTATTCGGCGGATCGATTTTTCCCCAGACGACGACGATGAAGACGCTGAAGGTCGCTCCTGGTACTGGTTCGAACGTCCAGCCGGCGGTGACAGCGATGGCTCGATGTCCGCGATCGACCCGATTCTTTGGGACGACCATACCCGCGATGTGGTCGCAAACGTCAAGCGATTTACCAATACACTGCCTCTCTCCGCAGACTTGAAGAACGCACTGCTTATCGCCGCGCGATTCCACGACTTTGGCAAGAAGCGCGATCACTGGCAGCGCAGTATTGGCAACCCCAATCCTGCGCCACCGTGGTACGCCAAATCAGGCAAAGACTGGCGACCGCGCGGGTTGGGCAGCTACCGTCACGAGTTTGGTTCGTTGCTGGATATTCTTGAGCAGGATGATTTCAAGAAACTGGCGAATAAGCCGGAGTTGCAGGAACTGATCTTGCACCTGATCGGGGCGCATCACGGATTTGCGCGCCCGTATTTTCCGCCGGAGTGTACCGTCGATTCTCCCGCCCATTCCACCGCCGTCGCCGACGCGATGGCCCGGGAGATTCCGCGCCGCTTCGGTCGGCTTCAGCGCCGATACGGGCGTTGGGGACTGGCCTATCTGGAAGGGCTGCTTCGGACCGCCGACTACGAGGCCAGCGCTCATCCGGCAGCATCGGAGGGCGTGTGATGAATCAGCGGGCGGCCAACGTTCGCCTCGCCGTCGATCCGACGAATCCCGGCCAGTATTTCGCTTGTTGCGGATTGTTGGAGGTAGCGGACCGGCTTCAATCGGGCGCGCAAGGATGGTTCGCCGGCGATCAATTTCTGATGGCCTGCGGTCATAGTATTCGCCAGCTCCTCAACACTCTACTTGCTCATCCGGCAGAACCTGTCACATCGCTGGCGAATGGATTGGCTGTGAAGCCGATTGTCGCCCCACTGAAGATCACCCTCAACAGCAAGGATAGCAACACGTTGCTGCTCGATAGTTGGATGCGGATCAGGTTGGATAAGGGCCGGCCGATAGCGATGGGAAATCCGCCCTGGAATTTCTGGTCCGGCCAGCAAACCTCCTGCGGTATCTGGAACTCATTGCGCGATGAAATTGTGCGGCAGTTGCCAACTCTCGCGGATGACGGATTGCGGAATCTCTTTACTCAGCGAATTCTTTTGACCGGTCGCTTCGGTTTCGATCCTGGCGCCGCCTGGGATGCCCTAGACGCTGGCTTCTCACCCAACGCGCAAGACCTTTCGGTAGCATCCTCGCCTGCGACAGAGTTACTCGCTGCGGTTGGCATCCAACGATTCAGACCTGTCGTGTCGAATGACCGGCAATCGTTCACTTACGCCCTTTGGCCTGTTCCGCTGCCACCCGCTGTAGCCGCGTGCACGGCCGCGGCGGTCCCGATCGTACCGGGCATAGTATTGTTCCGCGGCCAGGTCGTCAGTCGAGGGCAATACGCTGCACTCGGTCCGTCGACCCAAATTATTGGAGGCTTTCATGGCTGACGTTCTAACGAAGTACGATAATTGGCTTGGCGCTGATGACACAGTAGCGGCGCTGGTGATCCGCGAATACCTCGTCCCCGTCGAGGGGGCCGACGGGGTGATCTTCCCTGCCACATTCGCGGCAGCCGAAGATAAAAGCAAATTCCCCGGCGGCTACAACATCGACACATTTTCCGACGGGAAAAACGTCTGCCTCATCGATTCGGTAGGTTCTCAATCCAACCGAATCGAGCCGATTTTTGCTGAACCGCGGTATTCTGAACTCGTGCCTCAGGTGGTGGTAAGAGCGGGCGAGAAGCGAATCAATCTCCTACAGGCGGGACATCGCGCCGGGGATGCACTGGTTCGATGTTCCGGGCTCCAGAATGAGCTTCAGAACGCATTCAAGGCCGTGCAGAACGGCAATGCTGAACCCTTGGCGAAGATAGCTCCGACCTCGCTGGTTTTCGGCGTTTGGGATTCACGTGACACTCAGGCAAAACTTCCTCGATTGATCGCCTCGACCATCCGCGCGTTCAACGTACGTAAGTTGACCCGGTCCGCACAATTCGTGCCCGCAACTGAATACACCAAGGAAGGCCTCTTGCAACCCACCGACGATAAGAAGCTGGGGGCCGCCTACGCGGAGCGCGGATTCGTTCACGTCCCCGCGTCTGGTTCCCACGGCGGCGTCATCGCCGACGGAGGAATCCGACGCGAGGCAACGCTAAGCCTAGCCGCGCTGCGCCTGCTCCGCAGCGAAAAGGATCCGGCCAGGACCCTGGCGCTGCGCCGGTACATCTTTGGACTGGCGCTGACGGCCCTCACGTACCCGGCGGGCAGTTATCTGCGGCAGGGTTGCAACTTGGTCGCCGATCCGGACAAGCCGCGCGATTTTCTGGAAGTTCACATCGACGGCAAGCGAATGCCGGCGAATATCGCGCACGCGGATGCGTTGACTTTCGCATCGGCGGCTGCGAAAGGGTTCGGCGTCGGAAAGGATCGAACTGTCGATTTTGACACGAAGCTCGCGGCACGGGATGTCGGGGGCAACGAAGTCGCTGACGAAAGCGCGGCAAAAAAGAATGGCAAAAGGAAATAGTGCTCTTAAAGGAACTTCGATGCCAGCGTTCCTGTGCATCTCCTTGACTTTCCACGACGGTCGGTTTCACGGTCGGCGTGACGGCGGTGAATCCGAATGGCCCCCGTCGCCGCTACGTGTGTTTCAGGCGGTCGTTGCGGCCTGCGCGGCGCGATCTTGCCTCGACCAATCCACTTCGGCGCTGCGGTGGTTCGAGCAAAAGTCTAAGCCGATTATCATTGCGCCGGCGGTGTTCCATCCGCAGCCATATCGAATCGCAGTCCCTAACAACGACCTCGATGTGTCTGCCCGCTATTGGGCAAAGGGTCAGGATGCGCCGAAATACAAAAATCCTCAGGACCTCAAATCGATGAAGACCGTGCGCCCCGTCCATCTGGAGGGTGGTGATACGGTTCACTATCTATACGACCTTCACGAACCGATTCCGGCAGACATTACCGCGCATCTGAAATTGCTTGGCTTAGCCGCTCGATCAATTACGCATCTCGGCTGGGGAATCGATATGGTCGCAGCTCGCGCCAACGTCATCGGTGATGAACAGGCGGCGAAGCTTGCCGGCGTCCGCTGGAGGCCCTTAGTTCAGTCGGCGACTTATTTGCGCGCGCCGCGCGCGGGCGTGCTCAATGCACTGATCGAGCGACACGATGCATTCCTTCATCGAGTCAGCGACCACGGCTACACACCGGTGCCGCCGCTGACAGGCTTCAGCGTCATCGCTTATGACGACACCGACCGAATTAACCGCAGGCCCTGCGCTGCGTTCGATTTACTTCCGGTTGGTGCCGATGACCGCCGGTCGCGCAAGCCATTCCGGCAGGAGGATATCGTTCACGTAGCGGCCATGCTTCGGCATAGCACATGGGAAGCGGCCAAGCGCGATCTCGACGAGCTGGCGGGCCGCGACGAGCAATGGGCTGAGCAATTCGTCGCTGGACATGGTCCGCACAGGGATGCCGAAAGCTTCCCGCGATTTTCCTATATCCCTCTCCCGTCCGTCGGGCATTCTCATGCCGACGGAATGGTCCGCCGCGTCCTCATCGCCGAAACTCCTGGCGAGGACGGACGTTCGGCTGCATGGGCTCAACGCCGCCTTGCCGGTCTCCCGTTACGTGATGAAGACACAGGCTTGGATGTCGCCGCGCTCAGGGGCGCGCAGACTGACGGCGATTACGTTTTCAAATCGTATTGCGGCTCATCCGACCGTTGGCAGACCGTGACGCCGATAATTTTGCCCGGCTTCGATGACAACGATGACGCCAAACGACTGAAACTTTTGCTTCGCTGTTTTGACCAGGGTGGCATTCCCCGGGAAATCATCGCTGATCTCGATGTTCAGAAATCGCCGTGGCTGCGCGCGTCCGCGCAGACACGTGATTACAAGCGGTCAGACCGAATTAGGCACTTACCAGCGTGCCACGTTCGGGTATACTTCAAGCGACAGATTGCGGGACCAATCGCTCTCGGTGCTGGTCGGCACCGCGGCCTTGGGCTGATGGCGGCATGTGACTAAGCAATGCCGTTTGCCGCGAGTGCGACGGTGGTGAAGGGAGGTGCTGGGAATGCTCGCGTGGGTGCAGTTCTTTGGCAAATCGAGACTTGCGATGCTCTCGCAGCGTAATTCAGTTCGCCGAGGCATCCAAAAACGTGCGTGCTCGCCGCTGCGACGGCAAGTCACTCAAATTTCGAGGATTATGGGGGCGGCAGCTTCCGCGGCTCGCGAGCCGCGGTCCCATTGAAGGGAATGCCCGGTCGTAAGCTATTCCGGCGAGCAGGGCACGCTTCCGCGGCTCGCGAGCCGCGGTCCCATTGAAGGAACGTCCAGACGTCGCTCAAGTCGTTCTTGGCCTGGCTTCCGCGGCTCGCGAGCCGCGGTCCCATTGAAGGTTGGTCAAGCCGCATCATTGGTCGGGCGTCCGAACTGCTTCCGCGGCTCGCGAGCCGCGGTCCCATTGAAGGGAACGTCGGCAAAGAGTCGATGTCGCTTCCGGTCACGCTTCCGCGGCTCGCGAGCCGCGGTCCCATTGAAGGTCCCAGAGGCAGGTCCAGCAGATCGGCACCACCGCCGCTTCCGCGGCTCGCGAGCCGCGGTCCCATTGAAGGATTGCCCAGAAGGAAACGTCGGTAGCGGCGGCGGGCTTCCGCGGCTCGCGAGCCGCGGTCCCATTGAAGGGCGACGATCACAACGTCGTCCAAGCTGACCACTTCGCTTCCGCGGCTCGCGAGCCGCGGTCCCATTGAAGGTCCATGCGGTTGTCGCCGCCGTCGGCGATGCTCAGGCTTCCGCGGCTCGCGAGCCGCGGTCCCATTGAAGGCTATGAACCCAGTAGTGGCAAGGCTCGCACAGCAAGCTTCCGCGGCTCGCGAGCCGCGGTCCCATTGAAGGGCGCGGTGTTGGCTATGGCGTGTGGCAACATGCCGCGCTTCCGCGGCTCGCGAGCCGCGGTCCCATTGAAGGGTAAAATCATCTGCGGCGTGATCAGACCGGACGACGCTTCCGCGGCTCGCGAGCCGCGGTCCCATTGAAGGAGTTGGCCGAACAGCAGCTTTACGAATTTGACCCCGCTTCCGCGGCTCGCGAGCCGCGGTCCCATTGAAGGCGGCGCAGACTGGGAAGGCCCGCCGCAGGCTTACCGGCTTCCGCGGCTCGCGAGCCGCGGTCCCATTGAAGGTGCCGCAAAGGGGTTGCCGGGACCGCCTGGGTGTCGCTTCCGCGGCTCGCGAGCCGCGGTCCCATTGAAGGGAGTGCTCATGGATCATCGATGATCGTCGCAGGCCGCTTCCGCGGCTCGCGAGCCGCGGTCCCATTGAAGGTAGGTATCCGCCAACTTCGTCAGCAGCTCCAGGCGCGCTTCCGCGGCTCGCGAGCCGCGGTCCCATTGAAGGAGTGGTGCGCGGGCGCTGCCGGCGCGGCTCCTCCTGCTTCCGCGGCTCGCGAGCCGCGGTCCCATTGAAGGATCATCAGCAAGGGTCCGGCACTGGGCCACGGCTTGCTTCCGCGGCTCGCGAGCCGCGGTCCCATTGAAGGCCCAGGCTCGCCCGCCGCTGCAGTTCCTGCACGTCGGCTTCCGCGGCTCGCGAGCCGCGGTCCCATTGAAGGTCATCTTCACGACGA
>Ga0116137_1001169_pt1 | contig 18214 bp, 16 predicted proteins | sample June2015DPH_20_1_3_FD_88973 | JGI IMG/M metagenome (GOLD analysis project Ga0116137, IMG submission 88973) | Peatland microbial communities from SPRUCE experiment site at the Marcell Experimental Forest, Minnesota, USA - June2015DPH_20_100 | ecosystem: Environmental > Terrestrial > Soil >...
GGGAAATACGGATCGGATCGTCCGCCCTTCCGCTAGGATTCGGGTCGTCGACATCGGCATCGGCATGCATCTCCTTCACGACGTAAAGCCCACTATTTACTCAGCGCTTCTCTGGTTCGCGAAATCTGTCTTCGTGCAGTTAAAGGTGAGCGTCGAACTGATACGAGTGCGAAAAGACGTTGATATCGTCCTTTTTTATGCAGCCCACCCCTACTACTTGCTCTCGCTCCTTACTGCAAAAATTTTGAGAAAAAATGCTATCGAGATCATCACTCGAAGTAAGCCTGTCGCGCTAATTCCAAGACTTCTCTGCGTGCAGGACACCTTGCTCTTTAGACTGCTTGACGGCGTCTCGCCGGAGTCACCCAGCTTAGTTAAGCTATTGAGTATTGATCGGGCAAGAGTCCCAGTTCTTCCTTTTAGCGCCCGTTTTGTAGATACTTCCCGCTACGTTCAAAAGAAGCGGATAAACGAACGAAAGAACGTCGTTGGCTTCATCAGCCGACTCACACGAGAGAAAGGCACAGCCGACTTCGTTGGAGCAATCCCTGCCATCGCGCGGGAAAACTCAGACGTCGCATTCTTCATCGGGGGCTCTGGCGAACTTGCGAAATGGGTTAACGCCGAGTGCGAACAGATTAAGACGCACGGCGTTGACGTATCTGTTAGCGGGTGGATCGACGACGACCTTCCCGATCGCTTAAACGAGTTGAAGCTCCTCGTCCTCCCCACGCGTACCGATGCCTTCCCCACCATCCTCGTAGAGGCGATGGCGTGCGGAACTCCTGTCCTCGCCACCTCTGTAGGTGGCATTCCAGACCTCATCGAAGAGGGAGAGACTGGCTTCCTCCTCGAGAGCGGTCAGACCGAAAGCATCGCCCAAACCGTATCGAAGGTGCTCGCTCTGCCCGACGCCGAGCTGGAAAGAGTTGCTACAAACGCTTTGGCATTGGTCGTCGCTCGCTTCTCGTACAGCGCAGCGGTCGAAAGGTATAGGGGCGTGCTCGCACGCAAAGCGATCGGATGAGATGTGTTATAATGGATCCGAAGTCAAAAAAGTGACGATTCTGGCCAGCCTGTGGCGTGCTGCATTGCACTCGAAGGGTTCTGCTCTCTTCGTTGTCGCGGAAGTCCTTCTAGTTCAACGCCTGAAATGCATCAATTAACATACAGTTTTTTTGATTTCGAGTAAGCTGACTAACAAATATGATGCAACACGTGGCGAGTGTCGATGCGAAATCCGACAGTCTCTTTTTGCATGAGCAGCCTTACTGCGTTTGAACGATACGGCACAACTCACTGCAATATGTGTAACAGTTAAGCGACGCGAAATATTAAAAAAGGTTAATTAGTACATTGCTCGAGAAATGAAACGCTAAAAGAAGCGCACATCCTTTTAAGTTTCTAATCTTTTCGAGTTAATTTTACTGGGTAGTTCATTGCAATGAGTTGTCTCATTAATTCATCCAAGTAAGCAGCGTCAGATGCTTCGACGTTTATATGCTCGCGATCAACTTAATTCTATTCAAATAAATGTGATACTTGCTGGGGAAAAAGCCTCCGTGAAGTGGTACTCGTTCCTAGAATCAGTTTAAAGTTATCTTTGCCAATGCTGCGCCCTTGTGCAGCCCATGCATGAAATAAGAACTATATTCTCTTTGTTCGCTAGCAGACGGTGTCAAATGCTTTCGTATTTTTTAAACGTTAGCTCGCTCTCGCTCCCAACTAGACATAATGCATCGTAGGAGGCAACATCTTGCTTCTCATCTTCAAGGTCTAGGATGCCTCTAAACAGGAAACTCTCGACGATACTCCGCTCCTCAAATGTCCTCACGTTTACCGATGTAGACAGGTCTGCATAGCTCCAAAAGGGTAAGGGGTTTCCGCAAGATAACGTCTCTACTTCAGCATTGTGGACGTACGAAGTAAGATCAATCCATGTGACTTAGTAATGCGTTGCAATTCGCTGGCTAAAAGCTTCTTCGATTGTATGTAGTGCAAAGCGTTGACGAGAAAAATTGCCGAGAATGCGTTGGTCTCAAAAGGCAATGTTACGTTAACATCTGCGCATACGTACTCAGCGTCAGGAGCACAGTAGTTCTTGGCGATGAAAAGGTCGGCAAAATCATGATCCAAGGATATGAGCCGTTGAGGTTTAGCGTACGTTAAGAAGGCGAAAGAAATGCACGTGCGTCCGCAGCACACTCAAGCACACTTTCATTTTTCTGCTTGGCTAGAATGCAAGCAGGATAAATTGGTATGGATGAATCCAAAACAAGCCGGTGAGAATAGTAATAACGTTTAGTTCTCTTTGGATCGTATCTTTTTGAGGTTGACGCGCTCATCAGCTTTGAGGTAAGTTCGATGAGCGTGTGCTGTCCCCAAATAGTGGACTCAATACGTAATGTGTTAGTTGAAAAGTTCATTAGGGAATAACAGATAGAGCGCCAAAGCTTTTCTTTTTTTGCCTCTAAATTGGGCACCGTGCGCTTGGGCGCAATCTTCTATGAGTGACAAATCATTCTCTTCGCGCAGATTTCTTTAATTTCCGCGACTTCGAACGGCTGTCCAAAAAGATGGACACCGAGAACAGCTTTCGTCTTTTTTTTAAGATTTTTTCCCGAAGGTCGTGAGGGTCGATGTTGAACGTTCCTCGCTTCATGTCGACAAAAACAGGGGTCGCTTTTTGGTAAAGTATCGCATTTGCCGAGGCGATGAAGCTAAAGGCTGTTGTGACAACCTCATCGCCTGCGCTAATTCCAGCTGCCTTCAAAGCTATGTCAAGTGCAGCCGTCCCGTTACAAAGCGCAATGGCTTCCTTTACGCCGACGTAGTCCGCGAATTTGTGTTCAAATTCTTCTACGATGGATCTTTGTGCCAACATCCCTGACCGAATTACAGCTGAAATTGTTCTAACTTCTTGCCTGCTCACTGTCGGACGGGCAACTGGAATTTTTATTGCCATATTGTTGTGGGTGTAGAATCCACGCGTATGCGCGCACAAGCTAAAACAAGTTAGGATTTTAGCTGCTTGGGCCTTAGCAGTCCGAGTAAGCTTTTTCTTGATATAACATTTTCCATTTTGCAGTTTGCCTATTAATTCCCTGGGCTAGCAACAGTCACACTAGTTTATCATACAGGTGACAGGATAATAGCTCAAGCGCTCTGATGCACTTGAATCTAATCCTAGTAGGCTGCCAGCGTCCCTCAATAAAATCTACTCATAGTACTTGCGCAACTAAGGGCTTGTCGAAGTCGCGTTAGAATCTGACTTCACACGCTTGTCTGAAGAGTCTGCGATGTGGCCGCTCGGCCTCTATTAGTCAAGGTACCTTATGACTGGTTCATCGCTCTCAAAAGTTATTTAAGCTAAAGCACGACGTAAGCTTATCGTTTGAAAACGGTTTTATTTCATTCTTAGTCAACACTCATTTAAAATTATGTCAACGAATATTGATGTACTCATTGTAATGCCTTCGCCTGAGCTGCCAGTGAGTGAATTACGAGTATCTGGCAACTGGAGGCAGATAGTAGAATCGTTGAGGGGGGCTAGTGAGAGTCATATCACATATACGACGGTTGAGCGTATTCCGCTGAAATCGCTTGACACATCGCTTCCTGATTACGATACTATTAACATCAAAAAGGGACGCACGATTTTTCACTCGTTGATTCAATTGTTATCATTAACCAAAACAATCAAAAGACGTAACAAAATTGATCTCGTATTGTCTCCGGATGTCTACCCGGAATGGGTTGTTATTTCTTTTTTGTTAAGCAAAGCAATTAAAAAGCCATGCGTGGTTATCATGCAGTTATTGCCATCATGGTTGCTTGACACGCAAAAGGCCTCGTTTTTGGCATTTTACAAACATTTCAGGCAAAATAGGGAATTATTACGAGCACTAATCGATGCACTGGCAGCCTGGTCGTTTGTATTGCTTCTGAAGAAGTGCAATTTGATATTCCACTCTGAGGCTTATGCGCGCACATTTTTAGATATTGTAGGCCCAAATGTGAAATCATACGTGAACCACCATCTGTGTAGCATTCACGTTCCCGAAATGCGTGCACATGTTAAGGATATCGATGCAATCTTTGTCGGGACACACGATGAGCGCAAAGGCATATTTGATCTCGTGCGCGTTTGGTCAGAAGTTTGCAGGAGAAATCCGCAGGCGCGACTGGTGACGTGTGGCTACGTTCGTCCAGAGATCGAGCACGAACTGTCACTAAGAATAAAAGAACAGGCGCTTGCAGAAAATTTGCAAATGTTAGGTCAAGTAGACGATACTAAGAAATTCGAGGTTTTGAACTCCGCTAAACTTTTCATCCTGCTAAGCAAAAACGAGAGTTTCTCATTGGTAATTGGCGAGGCGATGGCGAGAGGCCTTCCTGTGGTTGCATATGACCTCCCGGCACTTCGAGAGATCTGGACGTGTTCCGCTTTTTTCGTTCGACCTATAGGTGATATCGAAGGAATCGTCAATGAAGTCATGACGGTACTGTCGTTGCCAAATGAAGAACGGAAAGCGTTAGCCACCGTAGCTAGGGAACGGGCCTCAAATTATAGTTGGCAATCGATGCTCCAAGAGGAGAAGGAGATATATGGCATAATCGCCCAAAAACATTAGGGAGACTTATGCAAAAGGGGCAGCTTCACGAGTACTACGAGCATCGAGCTTTTGCAAGTTGCGAACAATCTTATTATTTTGACGAAAGTAATATGTTTTGGTTTTTGACGCATCAAGCAAGGCTCAACGGCATCATCGGCCTTTTTAAAAGCGTTAGTTGCAAATCGCGAATCTCGACATTTCTTGATGCAGGGTGCGCCGAGGGTCTGTATCTCCGGCTAGCATCAAGCATATTCGGCGAAGCTTGCCAGAATTACGGACTAGATATTGCGCGTAGCCACTTGATCAAAAGTACATCGCAGCACGAACCGATCTGGAGTCTTATTCAAGGGGATATTGAGCATTTGCCATTTAGAAGCAATACCATAGATTTTGTGTTATGTTCAGAAGTTCTTGAACACGTCTCAAAGTGGGAGACTGCGCTTGCGGAACTAGCGAGAGTAAGCAATGCCTATCTTCTCATCTCTTTTCCAGGAGAGACGTTGGCTGACTTACTGCTGAGAATTCCATCTGTTCGGCTTAAGAGAAAATTAAATCGCGATTTTCGCGATAAAACGCATAATTCCGATCTCGCACATTTGCACGAGGTGGACGGCCATATCTCTCACCCGACTATTAATGCTGTGAAAAGTCACTTGAAGAAAGAAGGAATGGTGATTCAAGACGAGACATATTTTCAAACTATACCTCCTTTCATCTACGCGAAGCTACCTTTTCCAGAAAATATGCGACTTCGTTTATACCGTCTTGACCATACAGCAATAAGCACAATAATGAAAAGGTCTCTTCGTGAGTTCTTGAGTCAGAGACTTATTCTTGCAAGAAAGCCAAACTCAAAAGTTTGAATGGGCAGGCAAAAAATAGAACTTGCTTCATAAAAGCGTCAAATTCGCTTGCAGAGATGGCCGCACAATTTGTAAGCAAGAGATAGTGAGCGACTTCCGACTAAAGCATTTTTCGACAAAATGGGATGCTTCGTCCATTAAAAACGATTTCTAGTTAAAAAACGATAAGAACGGATAATAAAATAGTCCTAGAATCTGATACAACCATACTTCGTACGGGGGAGCAGATAACAAATAACGTATGATAGAAACCGATAGCATAACAAATTGTCAGGGGCACGGCTATAGACGCGCTACTCGGTAAATTCGCAAGACTGAGACTCAAAGTTATGGTTTTTAAGGCCAAATGTCTCGAGAGAGAACTAACGTAAAAACTTGGCAGATTTAAGCAGCTGTCAGGGTAACTACTAGATTTTTAAATTTATTTGAACATAAGAGCACCATATTATTTCAGAAAGCTGCAGAATATGAACAAAATTCTCTGTAATACAAAATCCCCTCCTTCTTTGCAAGAACAGATCCGGGTTCTCTATTGGAAATCATTGCTGAGTGATGACGAGAAACTGCGAGAAATAATATAGCGTCACACAGCATACGATAGAAACAATGTACCGTGCTTTGGTCTTGGAAGGTTCAGATTACACTACACTTCGGAACGGGGATATCTGACAAGCCTCTTTTCGAGAGTTGCATCGCCTGTGCTATATAAATCATTCATTAGTCCTATTTCTTAAGTTCCAAGGTCCAACCCACTTGTGGAAATGTTGTGTTTGACGTTTCGCCTGCGTCGGAACTGCAGCGCTTTTGTTTTCTGAAAAGGTCGGCAAAAAAGGAAGAGTTTTTGCTTTGAGCCCATTGCTTTTCAGACTCCCGAGCGCAATATCAGATGCAATAGAATCGAAAACATGACGACTGTTCAAAAGGCAGTTTCCAACGACAGAAACAACTGAAAATGTGTATCGGATTACTATGTCGATTCGACTATGGTGAATATAACGGAAAATAGCAGCAGAAGGGCTAAAAAATGCAGATCAGTATACTGCTATCGATGATTTCTGCGAATGCAACGACATGTTTACAGTCGATCTCATCAAAATGGATATTGAAGGAGCAGAAGAGCAGGCAATTTTAGGAGCCCGAGAGACGATTGAACGATGTAAGCCAAAGTGGAGCATTGCTTCGTATCACATTGACAGCGAACGTGAACTTTAACATAAAGCTAGCAAAGTTTCTACGCCGCTTAGGATATGCAGTCCGCAAAGAGCCAAATGAACATATTTGGGCATGTTAGCATTAGCTCTTGTTTAAGTTTTTAGCTTTGCAGCAATTTGAAGCTTTATAAAGCAGCTTAAGTTTGCTTTGAGAGAAACGTTCAATAGACGATCGCTGCTTTGCTATTGAAGCGGTTTTTTAAAAACGTAGAAGCTGAGGTTTGTTACCTGTTTCTTAGTGATATGAACCACCCTCATTAGAGAGATTGCAGTTTTTTAGCCATCGTTTATTTAATCGTTGGTAAACCTAATTGCGTCGTTTAAACTAAATGCAACAACCAAAAGCATTGTCGCTTGAAAAATACAGTCACCTGCGTTTTTCAAGTGATAAATTTCTGGTGGCTTTACGCTGGCCGCAATTTAGGAACGGCTAGTTGTAGGAACTTAATCGCTCACTCTGCATAAATGTTTTCACAGCAGATCAGAGAAACAAACAGAGCTTCCAGCAATTTCGCAAGCGCCAAAGCGCTTTTGTTGGAGCTTTAAAAGCTTCGAAAGGGTTATCAAAGGGTGAGCCCGTAATTCCTGGTGCGGTGCTCTGAAGAGCTGTTTTGGGAGGAAAGACAATAAGCAAACCGTTGTTTGTGTTGAGCGCTGATTTTGAGCTGCTGTGGCCATGTAATAATCAGACGACTAGAAAGGCTATTTATTTGATCGCACATCAAAACCGTATCTGGCAGGAAATTTATGCTCTACTGCACATACTTGAGCGGTACGATATTCCATCAACGCAGGCAATCGCAGGACACTTGTGCCTTGACCGTTGCGAGACACACGATAGCGTCCTGCATCCGCACATGTCACGCCTCGAAGGAAGTTCGCACTGGCGCGACCCTTGCATAAATATCAAGCGACACCCTTTATTCTACAAGAAAGACATCGTGCAACGAATCGTGGCGAATCCCGTCGAAAATGAGCGTGGTTATCACATGTTCTCGTACATGCCATTTTCTGAATGCGACCGTGCTGTCACAGAGGAAGAAATCGTCGAAGGCTTGAAAATAGCGAGCGAATACAGCTTCACGCTAAGAAGCTTTGTATTCGCGCGGAACAGAGTCAGAAACGTCGATGTGCTGAAAGCGCATCATTATGAGATCTATAAAGGTCCTAACCGCGAAAGAAAGCACATTGATAAAACACTTTTACAACGAACGCAGCTCTATTTTTTTACGCATCTGGTTCCCCCTCCAGTTCAGGCTATTTGGAGAGAAGACATATGGGGGCTTCTGAGCTCAATGAAGTTCTATTGTGTATATGGTGCTCCTTTTTCGTCTGCATTACCTTTCAGGGATAAAAAAAGTGTAGTGCAGGCAAAAAAAGAGAGCAAAATATTTCACATATCTATCAATCTAGGAGATCTCGTTGCAAGTCGTGGGCTCCTCGACAAGTTTGAGCAGATGCTTGCATTCTTCTCGAAAAAAGAGATCACAGCCAAATTGAGGCGATCGCTACGGGACGGCTTGCCGCGACTCTCAGTCAAACAGGACAATGCTAAGTTTTAGTGATGCAGCTACGGATCATGAGGACGCGTCTACATTAAGATTAAGTGCCTCGCTTCAGCAAATCCTAAAGGGTAGCGGAATTTCGTTCTTCGGCTCATTGGCTGGACTTCTTCTCGCATTCGTTGGCCGCCTGTTGGTAGCGCGATTCGGGACTGAAACAGAATATGGGCTTTATATTCTAGCTCTCGCAATACTGAACATTTGCGCTTTGGTAGCGACGCTTGGCCTCACGACCGGGTTGAGCCGCGACATTCCTGCAGCACAAGCTAAAGGAGAAACGTGGAAGGTAAAGAAGTTTGTTTTCTCATCACTTGTCATCGTGGCGGCTGTGGGTTTTCTTTTAGCTGGAGGACTATTCTTTTCTGCGGGCTTCATCAGCAACACCGTTTTTCATCAGCAGGAGCTTGTGTTCCCTCTGCAGCTATTCGCTGCTGCGATACCGTTCTATGCTTTGTTGAACTTAGGATTAGCGGTTTTGCAAGGCTTCAAGCGTATTACTCAAATGACTTTTTTTCAAAACGTTGTGTTCAACGTCGTGTTCATAGCATTTTTAGCTGGCGCCTTCTATTTGCGGGTTCCTTTCGTGAGCGTTTTTTATGCCTATATAGCATCGCTCATTATCACCCTCTTTTCCCTTGCGTTCTATGAGGGGGGGATATTGGGCGCGTCTTTCACGCGCACCTCAGACCGCTCAACAAAGTTGTTTTCGCCCGCAACCGCATACCTCATTAAGTTCTCGCTGCCGCTGCTTGTCCTGGCATCGCTTGAAACGCTGGGATCGTGGATTGATACGCTGATGTTGGGTGTGTTGCGCAGTGCCACGGAAGTAGGACTTTACAACGCCGCCTTTCCGTTATCAATGCTTGTTACAGCCCCCATATCTGCAGCTGTCGTCATTTACATCCCGGTAGTTTCGGGGCTTTATGCCCAAAATCAGCGAAAAGCGATCAGTCGAAACTTAGTCGTCATAACAAAGTGGGTGTGTTTAGTAACAATGCCGATAGCTTTTACGATCTTCTTATTTCCTGGTGTGGTTATCAGCCTAACGTTTGGCAGCAAGTATGCAGCTGCGGCCGACGCTCTGAGGATATTGTCCATCGGCTTATTTCTTCTCACGACCGGCGGACTCGTTATGGACACCCTGATCGCCTTTGGCCATTCACGCTTCTTGATGGCGTCTGCGTTTCTTATGGTTATTGTAGACCTAATCCTCGACGTCTTGCTCATTCCTTTGTTCTCCATTGAAGGAGCTGCAGTCGCGAACATCTGTTCGGTGGTTTGTTGGGAACTTGTACTTTGTCTGAGATTGTACTCCGTGAGCGGCTTGCATCCGTTCAGCTGGAATCTGTTGAAGCCCCTAGCCGTCGTCGTGGGAGCCGTGGCAGCCTTTTATTACGCATCGACAACCGTTGGGAATGTGCGAAGCTTGGATATCCTCGACGGCGTTTTAACGAACATATTCCATGTGACGTATCTCGCGCTCCCGCTATCCTTCATGTTCTTCTTGGCGCTTTACATCTTGGCTGTGTTGCTCACGAGAAGCCTTGACGAGGAGGATCTGCATTTGATTACAACGATCGAAGCAAGAATGGGAGCAGACTTAGGAACTTTGAAGCGCATTATTAAGCATTTTATGTAGCTATCCTCCTCTTTTTGCTTTTTGTCTACGAACGCACTCCAATACTTCTTCAATCCCGCTACAATGCACGCGCGGAGAGAAGTATTTGGCGTAGTATGCACTCGCGTGCTCTTCTATTTGAACTTTTAAGGCGACCTCGTTGAATACCCGTCTAACAAGTTCCGCCGCTTCTGCGGCACTCTTGGCGAGGAGAATGTTGCTTCCGTCTCGCAACTCCGCGAAGCAAGCACGAGCGAATCGAGTAGAGATTACAACCTTCTTATAGAAAAAAGCCCCATAAAACCTAGAAGGGAAGCTAGGGGCCAAAATAGGACACACAACGCAAAATGCGTTCCTGTATATGGCAGCCAGCTGCGCGTCATCGACTACATACCCAGCAAAGTGGACGTTCGACAAAAGGGAGTACTTGAACGATTCTATGATGTCGCCCGCTGCTGCTCCAACGACGACGAAATCAATGTCTTTCAATTTTTCAGCGATTTGACCTAGGAACTCGAGACCTTTAATCTGATAGTGATAAAGACTTTGTCCTCTGGCTAGAGATCTAATAGCTAAACGTATTTTGGAGGAAACATATTTATACCAATCTTTTTGTTTTTCTCGAAAACGCCCCGCTCTAGAAAGCTAGCATATTGGTCGCTGCGCGGAAATCGAGTGTAAGTGGGTAGTACAATATTCACATTCTGGACGCCGAATCTTTTAAACATTGTGGCTGTTTTAATTTGTGTCGCTAAAACACCATCCGAACAACGAGCAGTATAGATAGTAAATGCAAAGTTGAGTGGGCTATGTGATATGCGACCCAAACTTCTTGCCATCCGGTAAAGTTTGAAGTTGAACAAAGTCGGGAAACCGATATGCATGAGGATCGCCGGAATTTTTAAGCGCCGTACAACGGGGTTGACCAAAGCAAAGGAGTGATAACTCGTTATCAACGCGTCAGGTTCCGCTGCAGCAACCTGTTCACAAAGTCTGGGCGCACCTGGGTGCAAGTACGAAATGAGGTTTGCATTTAAACGCCAAGACGACACTTTTTGCACGTGTAACGAAACAGTCTCAGTGTTGCCGTCAACTCCAACTTCCACAGGCAGGTCAAAGCGCTTTTTGCAGAGAACGGCTCGTTAGGTTCGAAAATGCATACGTTGTGACCTTTTAAAGCCATTGACGCAGCAGATCCGTAAATTATCCTTGGCTCGTTGAAGTAGAAGTACACAATTTTCATGCTTGCTCTTTAACAACTTGTTTGAGGATTTGTAAATAGGCGCCTATGCAAAGCCTTTAAAGAAATATTTTTCTGTCTAATGTCGAGAACTACAGCAACGTTAGCAAAAACAAGAACTAGCGCTGCTTAGCTTGCTGACGAGATTCGTAGTAAGAAGAACCGGGCCTCGCACATCGCGAGATGAAATTCGCTCTTTCGCGTGCGATGAGCCATCGCTCCACATAGAGACAATATCCTGTGCAGTCTTCAACGATAGAGATTTGCGTAACGCATCGTAGTTCATATAGGAATAACAAGCAATGCTAAACACACGAAACTTCGACATCTTCTTATTGATTTATATTAAGTTCCACATTTTTTAGTTCAATGATACCAGTCATCAATGACAAGGGAGATCGTAGGGTTCAGTTCTCGTGCATCCGCTTTGGAAATGTTTTAGCTTCGCGAGGCTCTGTGATACCGATTTTTCGACAGCAAATCGAGCGTGGAGGCCCGGTCATGTTACGAACCCACAAATGACGCGATTTGTGATGAGTATCCCCCACGCGGTTTCATTAATCCTGCGCACTGCCGAGCGGAGTAAGGGGGGCGAAATCTTCTTGTTGAAAATGCAAGCTTTGCGAATAATCGACCTCGCGGATGCCATGATCGAGGAGCTTGCACCTAGATATGGCTATGCGCCGGAGCAAATCGAAATTAACATTATCGGGAAAAAACTTGGTGTAAAAATGCATGAGGAACTGATGACTGATGATGAAGCACAACACGCGGTTACCTAAAACGAGCTTTTTACATTAAACCAGTTCAGTGAGCGATTGACAAGCGTTCAAGGGAACGTTAAGTACACTTCAGATCTAGCGAGAACAATCTCAAAAGATCAAATTAAGCAGCTTTTGAGGAATTGTGGCCTTTGAAAACCTCACGGCTCCAAAGATTTTGGCTTTCTTGAGCTGTAAGAGTTTTTTGACAGGCACGTGAAAAAAAACTCCATCAACAGGAATTTGCAAAAATATGGATCCAAGGTGATGGTTTGTGAGTCTGCGATATACATCGGCTTCTTTAACACGCTTAAAAAAGCCCCGCGTCATTCTTAGGCCTGTTGATGAAGCGAGTGTGGCCATAGCCTCTTCTATTCAGTTTTTTCATGCGAGGTGGCGCTTTTGATCTTCGAAAGTTTCTCCTAACGCCTCGTCAATGATTTTGTTTATGCATGAGAAAGAGCTGAACCTAGCCGTAATCTAAGAACCTGTACTCAGAACAGATTCTGCTAAGTCTGCATGTGCGCTGTCCTTGTAGTCTCGTTAGCAGGTCTCCGTAGGAAAGTGGTACACTTCTGATCTGTGTGCTGTTCGGAAAGAAAATAAATCTCACAAGTGAGGGCAGCCTCAAGTAATTTCAGATGACGAACAGCTTTGCGAATATGCAGCGCTAGCTGGCTACCGCTCGTCTCTCTCTTGCGAGGAAAAAACGGACAAACTCTTGTATCCGAAGTCTAATCCATTTTCTCGCGTTTCTGCTAAGACAAACTCAACGCAAAACATTTGCGCCGGACTAAGTACAAACAAACGATTGTAAAACCTATAACGCAAGCGCTGAAGCGTTTTTTGAAGCTTCAAATGCTTCGAAAGAGTTATCAGAAAGAGAAACCGTTATTTGCTAGCGCGGTTAGAAGAATAGCCGCTTTCAGGAGGCTAGACAATAGATAAGGCCGCTTTTATTTTAAGCGCTGACTTTGAACTACTATGGGCATACAGAGATCGCGGCGACAAAACGGGCCGCAATCTGAAAGCTAACGCGCACCGGGTGAGAGAGGACATTTTTGCCTTGTTACACGTGCTTGAACAATACCGCGTACCTTCAACGTGGGCAGTAGTTGGACATTTGTTCCTTGATCACTGCGAGAAGCACGACGGCGTCGCCCATCCGGACATGCCGCGTTTCAAGGCAGATTGGTATTCGTGCGATCCGTGCACGGATTTTGTGCAACACCCTCTGTTCTACGCTCCTGACGTTATTCGTAGAATCGTCGCAAGTCCCATCGAAAACGAGCTCGCCTACCACACCTTCTCCCACGTGCCGTTTTCAGAATGCAATCGTACGGTCGCGCAAGCAGAAATCGCGGAAGGTTTGAAATTCGCCAACAAGTGCGGCCTCACGCTCAAGAGCTTTGTATTCCCGAAAAACAAAATTGGAAATGTCCAAGTGCTGAAAGAGCATCATTTTGAAATTTATAGGGGGGCGAACCGGGGAGGGAGACACGTCAACCAGACGTTCTTGCGACGAGCACCGCTCTTTTTTTTCACGCACTTGATTCCTCCTCCAGTGGAGGCAATTTGGAGAAAGGGGATATGGGAGCTTCCGAGTTCAATGAAGTTCCAGAGTGATTCTTTTTCTGCTGCGCTGCCTTTCAGAGCTAAAAACGGCATCTTGCAGGCGATAAAGGAAAATAAAATTTTTCACATCTTCATCCATCCAGAAGATTTTGTAGCAAATCCTGCGCTCCTCGACAAGTTTAAACGGGTGCTGCAGTTCCTCGCAACTAAAAGAGACCAGAGTCAAATTGAGGTGACCACAATGGGGCGCCTAGCCGAGTCTCTCAATAAATCAGGCAAATGGGAGATCTAGGCGATCGAGCAATAGATCAGGATGATACTACTGCAGCAAGCTTAAGCCCCTCCATGCTGCAAATAACAAAAGGCAGCGGCGCCACGTTCATCGGTTCAGTGACCGGGCTACTCCTTGCGTTCATTAGCCGCTTACTGATTGCTCGGTTCGGAACTCAAGCAGAATATGGACTTTACGTCCTTGCGCTCGCGATACTGAGTATATTTGGCTTGGTTGCGACTCTTGGCCTCATCAGCGGGATAAGCCGAAATATCGCAGCGGCGCAAGCAAAAGGACAAAGTTGGAAGACAAGGCAGTTCGTTTTCGCATCGCTTGCGATTGTGGTGGCTTCCAGTGTTGTTTTGGCTATGGTTCTCTTCCTCTCTGCCGGCTTCATTAGTAGCGCTTTCTTTTCATCAACCGGAGCTTGCGCTACTGTTGCAAATATTTGCCTTCGCGGTGCCGCTCTTAGCGCTGTTTAACTTAGGCCTGGCCGTTTTTCAAGGGTTCAGGCGCGTAACTGCAATGACTTTTTTTCAAAATTTTGTGTTCAACGCGGCGCTCATAGCCTTTTTAGCGATAGCCTTCTACTTGCAGATTCCGTTCGTGAGCGTGTTTTACGCCTACTGGGCGTCACTCGTGTTTGCGGTTTTTTGCATTGGACTCTATGGAAAAAGAACTTTGAGTGAGTCGTTGACTTGCAAGTCGGTCCACGCAGATGACCGGTTCACACAAGTGGCGGCATACCTCATCAGGTTCTCGTTGCCGTTGCTCTTCGTAGCCGCGTTTGAGACACTAGGATCATGGATCGACACGTTGATGCTGGGGGTTTTGCGCAGTGCCACTCAAGTTGGGCTTTACAATGCCGCTCTCCCGCTGTCGCTTCTCGTTTCGACCCCCTAGGTGCAGCTGCCTACATTTACATCCCGGTCACAACAGCGCTTTACGCCCAAAATCAGCTTAAAACGATCAGTCGAGACTTGATTATAACCACAAAGTGGATCTGTCTAATCACTATGCCGATTGCGTTCACGCTCTTCTTGTTTCCTGACCTGATCCTAAGCCTCACGTTTGGTATTAAGTACGCGGCCGCTGCAGATGCGCTGAGGATACTATCCCTCGGCATCTTCCTCCTCACTACGAGCGGGTTGGCTGTGGATACGCTTCTCGCGTTTGGTCATTCTCGCTTTTTGATGGCGTCCACGTTTCTTATGGTTGCGGTAGACTTAATTCTCGACGTTTTGCTCATTCCTGTTTTCTCTATCGAAGGGGCGGCTGTTGCTGACGTTAGTGCACTTGCTTGCTGGCAGCTTGCAAATTGTCTGAAGCTGTACTCGCTCAGCGGCTTGCATCCGTTTAGCCGGAACGTGTTGAAACCGTTCATTGTCGTCGTGGGAGCCTTAGCAATAGTTAATTACGTGTTTTTAGGCACTGTGAACATGGCAACATTGGGAATCCTTCACGGCTTGGCAACGGGCGAATTTAGCGTCACATATCTCGCGCTGCCGTTTTTCTTCTTGTTTTTCATGGCCCTGTACTTCTTTGCAGTCTTGTTCACGAAAAGCTTTGACGTAGAAGATCTACAATTGATAGTGGCGATCGAAACCAGAACCGGCGTTAACTTAGCGTCTTTAAAGCGTATGGTGCGACGTTTATGTAATTTCTCTTTCGTGTTTTTTTCAAGCCCTGCTTGATCAACCTTTGGGCTGTTTATTTTTATGGGAAACGCGCCCAGGATGATGCTTGGCGTCGTCCATTGCCGTCATCGAGCAGCGAGGGCAGTTCTTGCAATACACCCAACGGCTTCATCAGTTATGCTCACTGACACAGCAATTTGCAAGGTCTCCACTCGCACGCCTGATTCTAGGATCTGCCGCTTATAAGCAATGCTTACCATAGCTGAATTAAGCTGGCTGCGAAATCTGCCGCCCGGCACAATATAACGACAAATGGCTTCTGGTCAGCCAGTGCCGTACACCTGAACATCATGTCGAAACTTGGGTAAGATTGACAAGACTTTTTATGGAAAATAGGGCGGGGTGCAGCCTTGAATCAGAAAATGTCTTCGAATAGACACAAACGTTAAGCTCACAAGTGCATATACCTTTATTCGGCTCCGAGAAAATCTGAAGTCTTTGTCGGTCATACGCACAGCACGCAAGAGACTGATCATAGCTTTAGACAATTTAGGGTTTTGTGAGATAGAGCATTGTGAGAAACAGCGCGTGCGCCTCCGTCGTTCAGCCTGTGGGTGGCGTCGAAAAGATCATTGATAGGCATAGAAGTAATTTTCAGCCGCTCGAAGCTAACCGCGGGCTCGTCATGTGTCTTCGGGGGTCGCATTCGGCGCCAAGATAAAACTAAGATACGCAGTGACCAACTTAGCAAGCGTACACTGTCCCTTAATTCTGTGAGGAATGAAGTTGGCCGTGGTCTATGTTGACATTGGCGAAGCTCGAAAAGTTTACGGATCGGCCGCAGCTTTGTCTGTCTTGGGATATCAGACCTGCGTTGTAAGATCGATTGAGAAGGACAATCTGTCTGTGAAGCCATCTTGCATGGATGTCGAAATAGGTATTGATTTAAAAACGAAGCGAGTTCCGGTAAAAACGATCGATGTAGCGAAGGAGGTTCTCGGCGAAAAAGGACTACACGTGAGTCCAAAACATTTTTTGAGCATCTTACGGCCATTAGACCCTACCGTTTTGATCTCCGACCGTCATAGCTGGTTCGTCGTCAAGAACGCAGCTAAGAAGCTGGACGTTCCTTTGCTTCTATGGGTGCCATCCGCGTACTCCATATTCAAACTGTTTCTTTATCTTTCCAACCGAGCTTTTTCGAGATCCTTGCTAACCCCTATCGGTTTTTTTTATCTCACATACATAGCAAGACACTCAGATTATGTGATGACTAATGATATTCTCACTGCAAAAGTAATGCAGGGGCTCTGGATAAGACATATGGAAACTGTTTGGCCGACATATACCAGATTTGTCAACGAAGATGCGTATGCGGAGTTTTTACCACGGACCCGTTACGTTCGTAACGGCGACCACCGTTTTCCGAATCAATATGTCCTTTCACTCATTGCAATTGACTCTAAAACTGTTGTTTCTGAAGCCGAACTAAGGAGTTTGAAGTTTGTTAAAAGCGTGGCGTTGGCCGTGCCCGACATTGATTTTGTCGTAATCGGTACGTCCGTTGAAGCGCTCCGAAATCGTCGCGACTATGCAAAAGTAAAAAATCTCAAACTTATCGGCCTAGTTTACGACGATACTCACTTGTCCGAGTTATACAGGAACGCTCTTTGCGTGTTGTATCCGTATCGGATGCCTGGATTTTCGAATAGGCTGCTGGAAGCATTTTTTTATGGCAAGGCTGTAATCACAACCTCCTTGACCAACAAGTACTACGGGGATTTCGTGCCTAACCGTGACGTCATTTTTGCTGATAATCCGCACGCAGCTGTCGAAGCGCTAAAGAAGATTAGTTCGTACGCCTCGTATAGACGGCAACTAGAAGATGCCTCGCGTGCTTATTATATAGCCCATTATTCACCGGAAAAGCATGCAAAAGCCGTTGAGCGATCACTTGGGTACGCGGGATTTAAAACGCAAGGCTAATTCTGGCCTTTTAGTGCAAGCATCGCCAAATGCAATGTTAGCTCTAATAAAGTGCCAAAGTGCCGTGCCTCAAAAACCTGACAACGAGCAGTTTGCTCAGCTCAGGTGGGTGCCGAAGTTCATAAAATTTAAGCTTTTTTGGTTAAAAAAATATGCGGTCAGGCGCACTTTTTAGCCGGTTTGAATTCTAAAAAAAGATAAGTGCGCGCCTCAGCTCATAGACGAGCCAGCATAACCAACCGGCGCAATGCGGCAGAGAAATCGTAAAAATTACCAACCGCAAAAAACTGTTGCGAGCTCGTCGTTGTTGGTTTTTCCTGCAAAAGATTAAAAGCATTCCGCCTTAAACTCAGTGCAAACGATTGCCGGGAGACTCAATGAAGAGATCACAGTCAGCAAAGTGGCTTATCGCGGCGTTGTGCTCGCTTTTGTTCGTTGATGGTGTTATATTGCTCGATATCCCGCTGTTGAGGCCGCTTCTCGCCTTTACGTACTTCTCACTCGTTCCTGGTTTTTTGCTTTTATATGTGCTGAAACTAAGCCGACTCGACGCATCAAAACGCTTTGTCTTATCGGTTGGTCTTAGCGTTGCGTTCTTGGTTTTTGTGGGCCTCGTTGTGAACTTCTTGGCCCCCCTAGCAGGCGTTACTACTCCTCTCTCAACCCCGGCGCTTTTGGGTGGATACAGCACCGCGCTTCTTGCGCTTATGCTTATCAGTTGGCAGAATGCCCCACTTGCTGGCGTTCACTTTGGCATGATTAGGAATCAGTTAAGGTCAGCGTGGAGCCAACTTTGCCCCTTTGGTATCATTTCCATAGGATTCCCGGCGCTGATGTTGTTAGCCGTTAGACTTATGAACACGGTGCAAGTTAA
>Ga0116137_1001183_pt1 | contig 18084 bp, 14 predicted proteins | sample June2015DPH_20_1_3_FD_88973 | JGI IMG/M metagenome (GOLD analysis project Ga0116137, IMG submission 88973) | Peatland microbial communities from SPRUCE experiment site at the Marcell Experimental Forest, Minnesota, USA - June2015DPH_20_100 | ecosystem: Environmental > Terrestrial > Soil >...
CGGATGCGGCGCGGCCCGTGGTGGAACGCGTCGATCGCCGCGTCCGTCCCGTGGCCCTCGGCCTCAGGCGCCAATCGGAAGACGATGATCCCGGCGATGAGGCCGCCGAGAGCCACAACGAGAGGCAGCGCCCATGGCCTGGCGGCATCCGTGATCGGCCGGGCGCCCTCTCCGAAAGGCGAGGGCGGGACGTAGCCAGCGAGTCCGAGAAAGATCCGGCTCGCAAGGTCGAGCGCGACGAAGAACAGCGCTGCCCCAAGCCCGCTGATCACGCCGATCGCGGCGCCCAACACGATCCATTTGCGCAGATATGCGGTAGAGCGGACGCGGCGCCGCAGGATCCTCAACGAGACATCCCGACGCGCCCGGAGGTTCATGCGAACGGCTCGAACGATCGAGCCAACTTGGCAACCGCCTCCGCCTCGGCAGGCGTCATGGAAAGGGCTGTGAGGACGTCGGCGAGGTCGCGGCCGCGCTGCTTCAGGACGCGTGAGCGCAGCTCCTCGCCGGCCTCGGTGAGGCTGACTCTTTTGACGCGCCCGTCGAGATCGTCCTTTGCCATCTGGACCAGACCTCGGCGCTTGAGGCGGGAGACCACGCGGCTCGCCGGCGAAGCATGCGCTCCGATCCGAGCGGCGATCTCGCCGACGGCCGACCCCTCGTCACGTTCCCCGACAATGAGGAGAACCCGCCACTGCATCAACGTCAGATCCGCGTCGGCCTCAGCGATCGCCCTTGCTGTGATCGCGACCGAGCCCACCACGAGACGTTCGAGCGTATCGACCAGGTTGCTCTCCATGCCTGTAGTCTAGCGCAGATATGTTCCGCATGGACTATGTTGTGATCCGGTGCCGCAAGACCGACACTGAGCCCCAGTTCGATCTACAAACGCGATCTGTGATCAGTGGCCGGGCCCGGCGTCTTGGTCGGCGGCTCATCGACCCAGTATCCTTCCCGGTCGTAATGGCGATGGAGCGCGGCTTCATAGTCTCTGGTAACTAGAGACTCGTCTGAGTACTCCGGCGATTGCTCGATGGCCTCGCGGCGGAGTCCCACGACCACTTGGCTGTGACGCCAGCCGATGCGCTTGATCCAGGTGGGTGAGATCAGGACCCTCTTCCCGGGCAACCACCTGCGCGTATCGATGATCAGGTAGCGAATGGCCCACGTCTCGTCGTCGATCAGGAAATCCTCGACGCGGCCAATTTCACCGTCCGCGGCTTCGATCTTGTAGCCAGTGACTTCCTGGGCGCTGCGCAGGTGCGGGTCTCCACGCTTCCGCCTCTTCAGGGCCCACGTGATCTCACGCTCGAACCAATACATCGGCATCCCGAAGTACAGGCAGTACTCCCTCTCGAATTGCCGCGACACGGGCTTGTCCCTATTCAGGGATGGACTGTGCTCGATCTTCTCCTTGGTCAGATCGACCGCAATGTGTTGTGCGGGTCTGGTCACGTCTCGCAAGGCATGAGGGGAGATCAGCACCTGTCTCGGAAGGAGCCATTCGCCTGCGTCGACGACCAGGTAGCGGATGGTCCAGGAGTGGTCATCGAAGTAGAAGTCCTTGACGGTGCCGAGTCCCCCGTCGAGAGCCTGGAGCTTGTAGCCAGTGAGCGTCTTGGCCTTATCCAGCATAGCGGGATTCCTCGCGTCATTAGGGGGTTATGGATTGCCGGCGGTGGGCGTGACGAGCATATTCTCAGCGGCCCGCGGGATGAGTGGCCTCTCGGATGTGACTGAAGAAGCTCAGGAGCCGCTCGCCGGCCGGGTCGAGGTGGTGGTACACGGCGATCTTGACCTGGTCGAGGATGACCATCCAGACGAGCGCATAGCCCCAGATGAGGGCGGCCTGCTGCCACGGGATCGGAGTGACCAGGCCCAGGCCGAATATTACGAGAAGCGTGGCAAGCATCTTGGTGGCGATCGCCGACCAGAACAGCAGCGGAGCCGGGTAAGGTCGTGTGTAGAAGGGCCCCTTGGTACGGGTGACGAACAGCGTGAGGTGGCCGGCGACAGCCATCTTCAGGAACACGAACGTCTGTACCTGCGCCTGGTCCAGATGCAGGTAACGCACGGCGGCGATTACCAGGACGAAGGACGAGAAGACACCAACGGCCCCCAGAGCGGTCGCGACGGTCAGAACGCGTCGCATGTCCCAGCGAACCGGGTTGGGATCGAGCCAGGTGTTGTCCACGGCGATGGCCATGATCGGCACGTCGTTGAAGAGAGCTAGCAGGATGATCAGGATCGGCGTGATGGGGTAGAAGTTGAGCGCGACCATCGCCAGAACCACGAAGAACATGACCCGGATGGTCTCGGTTATGCGATAGATCGCGTAGCTGTTCATGCGCTCGAAGATTCGCCGCGCCTCCTCGATCGCCGCAACGATCACTGAGAGGCCCGGCGCGGTGAGCACGAGCGCCGCGGCCGCGCGGGCCGCATCCGTCGCCCCCGAGACCGCGATACCCGTGTCGGCCTGCTTCAGTGCGGGCGCGTCGTTGACTCCGTCGCCGGTCATACCGACGATGTGATGCCGGCCCTGCAGGGCTCTGACAATCTCGAACTTGTGCTCAGGAAACACCTCGGCGAAGGCGTCGCTGGCCTCGATCGCTTTGGCGACGCCCTTCGGGATCGGCCGGTCTGGATCGACGTCTTTGAGGAGATCCGTTGCCGTGTGAACGTCGGTTCCCAGGCCAAGCTGCGCCGAGGTCTCGCGGGCGATGGCGAGGTTGTCTCCGGTCACCATCTGAACCCTGATGCCATGTGCCAGTGCACGCTTGATCGTCTCGGCCGAGTCCTGGCGAGGTGGATCGAACAGCGGCAGGACACCCAGGAAGGACCATGATCGTTTGGGCGAATCGCGGCGTGCCACCCCGAGGGCGCGGTATCCCTTGGCCGCGAAATCATCCACGACTCCGTTGACCCGCACCGAAAGAGCTTTGTCCGGTGCGCACAATCCGAGCACCACCTGCGGGGCCCCCTTCGTGACCTCGAAGCGTCGACCGTTCCCAGATTGGATCGTGGCTTCAGTGCGCTTACGGATGGGGTCGAAGGGGACGAATTCCGCCTGCGAGAAAGTACGGAGCGCAGGTGCGTCGCCCTGCGCTGCCAGCACCGCAATATCGATCGTGTCCCCGTTCTCCTCCTGAGACGCCAGAGCGGCCGCGAGGAGCAACTCCTGCTCGTCTTCCGCGGCGAACAGCGCTGGTGCGCCCGCCGTCAGCCGGTTCTCGGTGAGGGTCCCAGTCTTGTCGGTACAAAGCCAGTCCATGCCGGCCAGTTCCTCGACGGCGTCGAGTCGCGAGACGATGGCCTTCATGCGCGACAGCGCGAGCGCACCGACTGCCATCGTTACCGACAGAACGGCAGGCATGGCAACAGGGATAGCGGCCACGGTCAGGATCAGCGCGAACTGGAAGAGGGTAATCAGCTCCGCGCCACGGGCGATCTCGACGAGGATGAGAATGGCCACGAGCGCAAGGCTCAGGTAGACCAGGTAGTCGCCGATAGTCAGGACCGCTCGCTGGAAATGAGACACAGGCCTCGCCCGTGAGACGAGCTTGGCCGTCTTGCCGAAATACGTGCGGGAGCCCGTGTCGGTTACGAAAGCGGTCATCTCGCCCTGCTTGATGATCGATCCCGAATACGCTGAGTCGCCGACCTTCTTGTCCACCGGGAGCGACTCCCCGGTGAGCGCCGATTGATCGACCGTCAGGTATGCGCCATCGAGAAGCGTCACGTCGGCGGGGACGATCTCACCAAGTCGAAGTCGCACGAGGTCGTCGGGTACGAGTTGACTCGCCTCGATCTGAAGCCATTGGCCGTCGCGCTTGACCCGTGCCTTCAGCGCGAGCTGCTTCTTCAACGCCGCGACGGCGTTAGCCGCTTGATGCTCCTGCCAGAACCCTACGATTGCGTTGAAGAACAGCAGGATCAGAATGATCGTGAGATCTGCCCAGTGCTGTACCACGCCGGACAGGATGGCGGCGATTTCGATCATCCACGGGATCGGGCCCCAGAAGTAGCGAGCCAGCATGCGCAGCGTGCTGGTGCTCTTCTCTTCCAGGGCGTTTGGCCCGAACCGGGTGAGCCGTTCCTGAGCTTCGGCGCTGGTCAGCCCCTCGGAGTGTGCGCCCGGCAGCGCGTCGACCGGCGACGGCACATCCGCGGAGGCGCGATCGTCTCCAGCGCGATTCTTCGGACCGTCCGACGTGGTCACGAGGCGCTCCTTCTACAGGCTGCCAATCCGCCCTGGAAGGCACAGGAACTCCAACCGAGCAGGCCCAGAGCCACGTGTGAAGTGCATCGAGAAAGCCCAAAGGTGCCGGTACTGAGCACTGAACACCACGCTGGAGTATAGGCTCGATCTCCACGGAGTCGTGGGTGCTGGCACTGCGCCAAGACTTCGGCGCTGGCGTCGCAAGTCGCGTCGGGTGGCAAGTGGCCCGGGCCAGGTCGACCGAGATCCCGCCGGACTAGCCGAAGGTGGTTCATGGTACGGGGAGCTGTCCGGGCGGAGGCCCTACAGAACCGGGACTCACCGGGTTGCGACGTGGTTCCCAATGTAGTATATATAACCCATGAATTCGAACCCGCCGGACAACCGGTACCGCCGCCGTTTCCTTGTCGAGTTCACGCCCGCCGAATCCGATCTGGCGGAGCGGCTGGGGGCCGTTCATGGCTCCAAGCGCCGGGCGATCGTTACCGGGCTGGGGCTTCTGGAGAGCGGCGAGGTCGAGTCCCTCCGCGCCCAAGTGGCCAACCTGGAGCGGGAGCGCGATGCCGCCAAGGCCGCCGCGTCCAAAGCGCGCGAGAGTCTCAAGACCGCCAAGGAACGGGCCGCCGACGCGAAAGAAACCGCAGGCGAACTGCGCGAGGAGCGCTCAGCCCACAACAAGACCAAGGCCGAACTCGCGCAAGCTCGGCGCGAAATGGCGTCTACCCGGCAGGAAGTGGCGACCGCACAATCCGAACAACAGCGGTATGCCGCGGCGCTGCCGACCATGGCCTACTGCCCAGCCTGTCGAGACTTCGCGCCTCGCGACGAGTGGGATGAGCGACCAGCCGAAGGGGGCATCGTCCACGTCTACCACACCAAACACGGCTACCAGCCCAAGGCCACGCTGATGAAGCTTCAGAGCGTCATGTTCTTGCGGGGAGGCTCCAAGTGACCGGACAGCTTACCGGTCAGCCGGTCTCGACCTTCGGCTCGGGACCGGGTCTCCTGACAATCATCGCGTTCCTCTTGCTTTGGATCTCGGGCGCGTTCAAGCAAGTCGTTCCTTCCGCAGCTCCGGATCGACCGTCGACCATCCGGCTGGGAACGCCACGGCTCGTGGCCATGTCCGCGGCCGAGGAGGCCGACGCCGCGCACTTGCTCGGGTCGAGCGTCGCCGCGTTCATGGCCGCCGACGAGCTGACCGAATGAATGCCCCGTCTGTCCGCGTCGCGCTCTACACCCGGATTAGTACCGACGAGGTCAACCAGCCCTATTCGCTCGGCGCCCAACATGATCGCCTAGAGGCGTTCGTGGCCTCACAATCGGGCTGGACGATCGTAGAGCGCTACACGGACCAAGCCTCAGCCAAGAACCTTGACCGGCCTGCCCTGACCGACGCTCGGGCGGCAGCTGCCGCGGGGCTCTTCGATCTACTGCTCTTCTATCGCGTCGATCGGCTGAGTCGCAAAGCCGGCGATCTGATCACCATCGGCGAAGAGCTTCAGCGTCATGGCGTCGGTCTACGTAGCGCGACGGAGTCGTTCGACACTGCCGATCCGACGGGGCGGATGCTCTTTCAGATCCTCGGCAGCTTCGCCGAGTTCGAGCGCGCGACCATGCACGACCGGATCAACGCAGGCCTGGAGCGCAAGGCGTCGCGTGGAGAGTGGACCGGTGGAGTTCCACCCTTCGGATACCGGAAGGAACACGACGAGTCGTTCCTCCGTCCGGACCCAGCCACCGCTCCGATTGTCCAATCGATCTTCACCAGATACGTACAAACCCGCGATGGCGCCCGCTCTATCGCCGCTTGGCTCGATGCTCAGGGCATACGGACCCGCAACGGCGCGCAATGGGGGACTTCGGGAGTCCTGGCGCTGCTGCGCAGGCGGACGTACATCGGCGAGGTCAGCTTCCGTCGAGAGTGGCGGCCGGGTTCGCATGAGCCGCTCATCGAGCGGGAGCTGTTCGAAGCCGCGCAGACGATTCTGGACCAGCGAGCCGTCTCGCCCGCGGTTCGCAGATCCAACCCTGCCGACTACCTCTTCAGCACGCTATCGATCGTGTGTGACCGCTGCGGCCATCCAATGGTCGGCGCGAGCGCCCACGGTCGTGGCGGGAAGCGTTACCCCTACTACACTTGCTCGACACGGGCGCGAAGGGGACCGTCCGGCTGCAACCAGGAGCGCCTGCCTAAGGACGAACTGGAGGACGCGATCCTGGCCCAGATGACCGAGGTCTACGCCGACACCAGCCTCGTCGCCGCAGCGCTCGAAGAGGCTCAGGCAGAAGCCCGCGCCCGAGACGCCGAGCGTGGCGCCGAGCGTCATCGACTCGAAACTGAAGCTGCCGAGCTGCGCCGGAAGATCGACCGCTACGTCGCGGGATTCGAGGCTGGCGAGCTGCGAGCCTCGTTACTCCAGAGTCGCGCCGACACGCTACAGGCTCAGCTTGCGGCGATTGAGACTGAGCTAGCGCATCAGCCCGTGCCTAAAGCCCCATCAGGCCACGTTGACATCGCTCTCGTGTCCTGGGGCTTGAGCCAGGCCCTCGGCGAAGTCCTGGCCAGTACCTCGCCGCGACTGACCAAGGAACTCCTCCGCGTTCTGATCAAGGAGATCAGGGTGGTATCGCCTCTGGACATCCGGCCTACCTACAGGGTGCCGGCATCCGAGGTTCGCATACTGGAGGATTTGGTGGAGCTACAGGGATTCGAACCCTGGACCTCCTGCATGCCATGCAGGCGCTCTCCCAGCTGAGCTATAGCCCCACCGTTTCACGCTCAATCAGAGCGGATAACTGGTCCGAGGTCGTTAGTTGACCGCTCGGAGAGCCGGATTTCTGCGGCCACTCCGAGGCCAGGTTAGGGTCCGGCCAGCGCGGCGCATGATACAGCATCGCTGCCGATGGAGGACGTGGCGAGCGTCGGACGGCAGATCCGAGCAGCTAGCCGAGGAAGCTGGGCTTGGAATAGTCCCAGGAGACGATCTTCTTCGGGACGACCCGGATCACCGCCGGCTCAAACTGCGCCGCCAGGACGTTGGCTAACCCCTGGGCGGCTTCGTGCGGCATGGTTCGGTCGAAGATCTCGACGCGCTCCGCGATCAGATCGTCGGTGTCGAGCGTTGTCGTGCCGTAGATCATGGCGCCCTTGGCCGGCATCTCCTCTATGTCGACCAGGACGGTGACGTTCGGGTCGCGCTCGATGTTCTTGACCTTGCGGCTGATTGTCTGCGTCCCAAGCAGGATGGCGCCGTCCACGTACCTGAACAGAAGCGGGACGAGGTGGATCGTTCCGTCGGGGTTGTGGGTGGCGAGCCGCGCGATCGTCGCCGCCTCCAGGAGCGAGACGACCTCCTCTTCGGTGAGGGGCGGCATCTGGGGATAGGGACGCGCCGTCGTTGTGTGTTCCACCTCTGAACCTCCTTTCCAAGCGAGCCTCGAGGGGCCCGAGCGTCGGAGAGACGCCGGCGCCCGCGGTCCGGTCGGCGGCTTGGCGCGGCTACGGACCGACGGCCAACCCCATTGGCATGGAGCCACCTTTGATGAAGCTCTGGTTCACCCCGGTGCCATCGAGGCTGGCTCGCCCGATTGTGCCGCTGCCAGGGTTGCTCCAGTAGATATAGCCTTCCGCGATTGCGAGCCCGTAAGGGTTGAAATCGCCGCCGATGAAGCTCTGGTTCACGCCCGTCCCGTCGAGCTTCGCCCGTCCGATCGAGCCGCCCGTGTCGGCCAGGTAGGCGTAGTTGGTCCAGTAGATGTATCCGCCGCCGAGTGCGATTCCGGCGGGGCTGTTCGCGGTGCCGATGAAGCTCTGGTTCAGGTCGGTCCCGTCGAGCTTCGCCCGTCCGATCATGTTTTGGCCGGCGTCGGCCCAATAGATGTAGCCGCCGCTGATCGCGACCGCGACGGGGAGGCTGCCGGCGCCGCTGATGAAGCTCTGGTTCGCCTCTGTCCCGTCGAGCTTCGCCCGTCCGATCGCGCTCTGATTGAAGTCCGCCCAGTAGAGGTAGACTCCATCGCTCGCGAGCCCGCCGGAAGCGCTGGTGCTCCTGATAAGGCTGTGGTTCACTCCCGTCCCGTCGAGGTTGGCCCGCCCGATCGGGGTGTCCTCGCTGTTGGTCCAATAGACGTAGTCGCCGGCGATCGCCACGCCGTTCATGCTGTTCGCGCCCGTGATGAAGGCCTGATTCACTCCGGTACCGTCGAGATTGGCCCGACCCATCGTCGTCGCCCCGTTCGTGTTCTCCGGGGTGACCCGGTTGGCCCAATAGATGTGGCCTTGTGCCGACGGCGTGCTGGCACTTCCGGCGCAACCACCCAGCAGCCAGGCGACAACCAAGCCGGCCGCACACCGTCGCGCCCAGCCATGAGCATGCATCGCGGTTCTCCTTCGCAACATCGTCTACCTCCTATCTCGGGGCCTTGCTGGCGGCGTGACGTCCGCGCCGGCTGACCGCTCGGTCAGGAGCGACGCTTCGATCTCGCCGACGAGGCGAGCCGCCCGAGCTCCCCGAAGCTCGGACCGCCGGCCTGACTGGACCTCCTCGACGAGCACTCGAACCGTCTGCCCGTCACGGCCCCAGGCCCGTACGACGAAGGATCGGTACGCCACGGTCTCCATGGCCGCACTCTGGCAGCCGCTTGTTCCGGTTCTGTTCCGCGGGGACGCGGCGCGGCAACTGGTTCCGCAGCGGGCGGCGGCGCACGCCCGCCGGAGATCACCCGATGGCGCCGGCCACCCGGGTCAGAGCTCGTCGACGTCGGACCAGCGTGCGGCCGCCAGGGCCGTCTCGATCCGCGTGGCATAGCCGGGATCTGGGTCCCGGGCCGCAGCCTTTCGAGCAAGGTCCTCCTCCTCGCTCTCGGTCGCTTCGTCTCCGACGAGGCGGGCCAGATACGCCAGGTGAGCGTGAGCCCGCGCTTCGTTGTGGGGATTGCCGCCGATCCGGGCCAGCCAGGCTAGTTCCTTCTTCAGCAGTTGGGCGGCGCCGTCATAGTCGCCAAGGGCGTCCTCCGCGTTCGCGCCCAGCCAGGCAGCGACCGCGGCGAGATACCAGTCACCCATCTGCTCGGTCAGCTCGAGGCCACGCACGGCATGCGGTCTCGCCTCATTCGCCCGGCCTGTCGCGGTCAACAGCCCAGCCAGGTGAGTCCTAACCATCGCCTCGAGCCGCGCGTCATGCAGATCGAGGGCGAGCGCAAGCGACCGTTGGAGCGCAGCGAGCCCGTCGGCGCTCCTGCCGGCGTGGAACAGAAACGAGCCCAGGTGATCCAGCGCCTGCGACAGCTGCGCTCGATCACCTGCCGCATCCAGGACCGGGACGGCGCTCCCCAGGTGCTCCACAGCCTCGTCGATGCGATGGAGGCGGCCGAGGCGCCAGCCGATGCGAACGTCTATCACCGCGCGGGCGACGGCTGCCTCTGCGGGAAGCCGGGCCAGCGCCTCCTCGCAGAGAGAGATCGTGGCCGCGAAATCCCCGTGCCGATAGCCCAGCCAGCTGTACTTCTCATAGGCGTAGGCAAGCTCGTCCGCCGTTCGGGCGGCACCGAGAGCCGCTCGAAAGGCCGCCTCCGCTGCAGCCTCGTCGTCGGCGGCCATGCGCAGCTCCGCAAGGTTGACGAACGCCGTGCTCGCGTCGAAACGACCGGCGAACGATGCCGGCAGGCGCGACCAGATCGCGGTGGCCCGCTCGAGGGAGGACGTCGCGGCGTCCCGGTCGAACAGTCGGCGGGCACGAAGGCCAGCGGCGAACCCGAGGGCAACCGCCAGCGGACCTGCCTCTCGTAGACCAAGCTCGTAGGCGACGAGGGCGTGCTCAGCAGCCGGCCCGGGATCGGTGCATCCAGCCGCGAGGGCGAGCGGATCCAAGTCTCGGTCCATCGTCGTGGCACCTGCCAGCGCCTTCGCGAGCGCCAGGTGCACAGCTGTCGTCCGCGCTGCACCGGACTCCGACTCGACCGCGACCCGGAAGAGCGGGTGGGCAAACGCGTACCCGCCCTGGCGCTCCACGAGCAGCCCCGAGGCGAGGGCGGAGTCGAGGGCCGGGAGGAGGCCACCCTCGATGTCTGGCAGGACCGCGGCCAGCGTGTCGTAGGCGATCACGGACCCGAGCTCGGCGGCGGTCTGGAGCAACCTCGCAGCGGCCGGGCCGAGAGAGTGGATCCGGGTCCCAACCAGCTGGCGGACTGCCTGGGGCGGCTCACGCAGCGGCTCTCCGCCAGCCGCATGCCAGCGCTCGTTGTCCAGGCGGATCGCCCCTCGCTGGGCTGAATCCCGCGCCACCTCGAGGCAGAAGAGCGGATTGCCCTCGCTCTGGCCGAACAGCCAGACGGTGAGCTCCGGGGCGATGGAACCGCCGCCAAGGTGGGCGAGCACCAGCGGCTCGATGTCGCGCTCGGCGAGGGGCCCCAGAGCCAGCTCCAGAGCGCCGCTGCGCCGCAGGCCGTCGAGCAAGGCGGCGGTTGGAGCCGGGACAGGTTCCTCGTCGCGGTAGGTGACGACGAGCAGGATCGGCACGTCCGCAAACCCCGAGGCCCAGACGGCCAGGACTTCGGTCGAGGTGTCGTCGAGCCAGGGCAGGTCGTCGATGGCAATGAGCAGAGGTCGTCCTCGTGCCACATGGGCGAGCGCCGCGACCAGGCCCACCACGAGGGCCGAGCGATCGGCGAACTCGAGGGGAGCCTTGACGCCGAGGCCCGGCAGGACCGTGGCCACCGCGCTCCGCTCGGGCTCGTCCCAGGCCTCGAGCTCGGCGGCGCCTACGAGCTCACCGAGGCGCAGGGCGAAGGGCGCGAAGGCGAACGGGCGGCTCGATTCGATCGCCTGCCAGGACATCTCTCGCCAGCCGACACCACGATTGAGCTCGCGGACCTCCTCGAGCAGACGCGTCTTCCCAATCCCGGCCGGTCCGCGGATGATCAGGCTGGCCGATCGGCCGGCCGCCAGTCGATCGAGGAGCGGCTCGACAAGGGCGAGCTCGCGCTGGCGGGCGACCAGGCGTGCGCGCGTCGACGGACCTGTCGGGGTCGCCATGGTCGCGACCTCGGCGCGCCGGTATGTCGCCACGGTCTCGGCCGATGGATCGGCGTCCAGGTTGGCGGCGAGGGCCCGACGGCAGAGCTCGAACTGACGCCGGGCGGAGTGATGGCGCCCCTCCGAGGCGTAGATCTCGATGGCCAGGCGGTGGGCGGCTTCGTCAGTCGGGTCGTGATCGAGGATCTGCTCGAGCAGGGCATGGGCCTCGCCTTTGCGACCGGCCAATGCCGCCTCTGCCGCCGCCTCCATAGCCACCGCCTGCCAGCGGGTCCGGAGATGCTCGCGCGGACCGACCAGCCAGTCCTCGTACGCATCGTCGGGCAGGAGCGTTCGAGCGCCCAGCTCCAGCACGGTTGCCACAGCATCGCGCTCGGCATCGGAGGCGTGATCTCCCTCGGCCGCCAACTCGACGCGGGCGAACGCACCCGGGCTCGGCCTCCTGGCCTGGCTGAGCAGCTCGGAGGCGGCCCGCAGCCGGTCCAAGTCCAGATCGAGCAGCGCGGGCTCGAGGCGAACCCTGTCGCCGTCGCTCGCGAGGACGTCCGTCAGTCCAACCCGTCTGGCGAAGTGGAGCGCCTTGCGGAGCTGGTTGCTGCCCCTGATGGGATCGAGGTCGGGCCACAGCGTCTCAATGGCCAGCTCTCGAGGCATGCAATGCCCTTCGCTGACCAGCAGCAGCTTGACCAGCCGCTCCGCCGATAGTCGCTGCCAGTCGGCCCGCTCGATGGCCCGGCCGTGCACGCTGAGGTGGAAGGCACCGAGAACTTGCGCCCGGACGAGGCGCTGGCCCCCCCTTGACGCCGCAGGTTTGCTCACGCTCGCGGCCATGCGCATACCTTACCTGTACCCATGGGCATGGAACAGCCGAACCCTCGGCAGCGACCAGCGCCTCCGCGATTTGCCCATGTAGCGCCCCCGCAGCACGCAACGAGTGGCTGGACCAGGTGCCCACCGCCGGCGGGCCCAGCCTTATCCCGTCAGGGGGTTACTTCCTGGCGCAGCACGCCACGGTGGCGGTCACCGCGGTGCAATCGGCATCCCCTGAGAGCGTGGGGCGTGTGGGCCATTTGGCCTCACGATGGCGGTCCCCAATTAGAACAGTCTCGCGTCTCCCGGAAGCAATCCGCACTCCGGTGAGGCGGCTGTCTCAAGAGGAGGGCACATCGTCGGCGTCGCCCGTGGCCCACCATTCGCGCTCGATGAGAGCCGATAACTGATGCCGGGTCGCTCGCCGAAACCCTGCACGCTGCGACTGGAAGTTGACCGCTCAGTGGCGGCTGTATGCCATGCAGGCGCTCTCCCAGCTGAGCTATAGCCCCACGCGCCCGCGAATGGTACAGCAACGAGGCGACGTCGCGCGATAGAGGCCGCCTGTCCGGCTTGCCTCAAGGCCGTCGCGGACCCGACAAGGCCGTCGCGGACCCGACGATGGGCCCCAAACCGAGCCAGAGGCCCGTTTCCGGGCCCCTGGCGTTCCTCTCGGGTTCCCCACTTATCTTGCCGACCGCCGGGCCCCAAGGCTCCTCATGTTCCGGCGGCCCCCTCACGCCCCCGCCCCGTGTCGTTCGTTGCGCTGTGCAGACGACGTTCGCCCCGCGCGTGTGACGTATGCGAGAAGAAGACGCGGGCAGCGGTACAGCATCTCTCGGGCTTCCCGCGCTACGCTTCGGCCGATGGCGACGACGACCGAATGGCGGGCTTCTCTGGCTCTGGCAGGCGGGCGCCTCGAATGCACGATCCGGCGGTCGGCTCGGGCCAGGCTGATGCGGCTGACGGTGGACCCTCGGCACACGGCCGTGGTCACGGTGCCGTTCCGGGCTGCGCGCAGCAAGAGCGAGGCGGAACGGCTGGCCGAGTCCTTTGTCGGGGAGCGAGAGGCCTGGCTGCGACGGCACCTCGAGCGCCAGGCCCGGCAGAAAGCGGAGCTGGAGGCGCTGGGCCCTCTCCGCGACGGCGGCACTCTCCTGTTCCGCGGGGAGCCGCACCGGCTGCGGATCGTGGCCGAGCCGGGCCGGCGCCGCACCGTCGTCACTCGCGAGGGCGTCGACGGAGGGGACGAGCTCGTGGTTCACCCGAGCGCTGGGGAGCGGCGAGAGCTGGCCGCCATCCTGGAGGCGTGGTTGCGGACGCGCGCCCGCTCCGCCATCGAACGTGAGATAGATCGTCACGCCGCGGCTCTCGCGGTGGCTCCGGTGGCCGTGACGATTCGCGACCCGCGCAGCCGCTGGGGGAGCTGCTCACGCGCACGCCGCCTGTCCTTCTCGTGGCGGCTGATCCTCGCCCCGCCTGAGGCTCTCGAAACCGTGGTCGTCCATGAGCTGGCGCACCTGCGCGTCTTCGGCCACGGGCCGCAGTTCTGGGAGGTCGTGGCGGCGAGGCGGCCCGATCATCGGCGCTGGCGGCGCTGGTTGCGGGACCACTCGTTCGAGCTGCACGGGGCCCTGGATCAGGACTACCCGATGGAGGGTCCGAGGGAGGGCGCCGCCCGCCTCGTGGCGGGGTAGCCTGGACCCTTGGACCGGTCCACGGGTGCCGACGGCCCTTTTCGCCACGGCCCCGCGGGCCTACAGTGAACCTCGAACCGAGCGATCCCGGACGGAATGGCGACGGGCGCGACGGTGAGCAGGCAGGAGCCCGAGATGCCAGTAGTAACCATCTCCCGGCAGTACGGCGCCGGCGGCTCAAGCGTTGCGGGGCTCGTCGCCGCCGAGCTCGGCGCCGAGGTCGTCGACAAGTTTCTCATCGAGGAAGTTGCCCGGCGGCTCGAGATCTCGCCCGGCGAAGTCGCGGCGGAGGACGAACGCCCTCGGCCCCTGCTGGAGCGTTTGGTCCGGTCCTTCTCGACGCTCGAGCCGGCGATGGGGGTCGGCTGGACGCCGCCCTACCCGGACCCTTTGTTCGATCCGCGCCAGGCGATAGTCGAGCTCACCGAGCAGGTGATCCGGGACGTGGCCGCCGGGGGGAACGTCGTGATCGTCGGGCGCGGGGCCGCCTTCTGCTTGCGCGACCGCCCCACCGTATTCCGCGTCTTCCTGCGCGCGCCCGAGCCATTCCGGATCCGCACGCTGATGGAGCGGGAGGGCTTCGGGGAGGCCGAGGCGCGTCTCAAGATGCATGAAACCGACGCCAACCGGGCGGCCTATACCCATCAGCTGTACAAGAGGGACTGGTGCGACCCGGACGGATACGACCTGATCATCAACACCGGTCGACTGGGGTTCCGGGGCGCAGCCGACGTCATCCTGCGCGGCCTCCACGAACCCGCGAGGGCCGCGACTGCCGCCCCCTGATCCGTCGCCGGTCAGTTGCCCGGCGCGTCTCCAGGGACGACCCAGGCCGGTCCGGACTGGGGGGGCTGGTCCCACTGGGAGTTGCTCAGCGGCGCGCGCGACAGTGTCACCAGCATCCAGCCGACGACCAGCGCCAGGGCCCAGATGACGACGATGACATCGAAATGGCGGACCAGTTCAACTCGCATGGCGAAATACCGGGACGCACTTGATGGGCCGGCCCTTGCCCTGGCCCTGCTCCGGGAGTCTCGGACGCGTCAGACTCGCCCAACAGAGCCCGGGGACTAGATTGGGGATGCCTCGCGGCCCTAAGTAATCAGCTTATCGTTGAGTGGAATGGTGAATACCGGGCGCTATTGGCCCGTGATTGCCGCGCAGTTTCGCCAATATCTGCATACGTGATTTGGCAAAGCAGCCGCCCGCCAGGGCGGCCGCTCCGCTGGGCGAGGTGCGCGTGGGCGAGGTGCGCGTGGGCGAGGTGCGCGCCGCGGGTCAGGCGACCGGGACGTCCTCCGGCTCCACGTCGAAGAGACCCGGCACAGAGAGGTACCGCTCCCCGGTGTCGTAGGTAAAGGCGAGGATGCGGGCGCCGTTCCTTATCTCCGGCAGCTTCCTGGCGACGGCCGCGAACACGGCCCCCGACGAGACGCCGATCAGCAGGCCTTCCTCCCGCGCTGCCCGGACGGCGTAGCTGAACGCGTCCGCTGCGGCCACCTGGATGACTCCGGTCACGGCGTCGGCGTGGTAGTTGCCCGGGACGAAGCCGGCGCCGATGCCCTGGATGGGATGCGGTCCGGGGTTTCCGCCGCTGAGCACCGGGGAGAGCTCGGGCTCGACCGCGAAGACCTGGAGCCCTGGCCACCGTGGCCGCAGGACCTCGCCGATGGCCGTTACGTGCCCACCGGTGCCGACGCCGGCGAAAACGTAGTCGAGCCCTTCTGGAAAGTCCCGGGCGACCTCTTCGGCAGTGGTCCGCTTGTGGACTTCGAGATTCGCCGGGTTGTCGAACTGCATCGGCAGCCACGCCCCAGGAGTCGAGGCGACGATCTCACGGGCCTTCGTGATTGCGCCCCTCATGCCCAGCTCACGTGGCGTCAACTCGAAGCGTGCGCCGTAGGCGGCCATCAGCTTGCGCCGCTCCACCGAGAAGGACTCGGGCATGACCAGGATGAGCTTGTAGCCCTTGACGGCCGCGACCAGTGCCAGGCCCACGCCGGTGTTGCCGGAGGTGGGCTCCACGATGACGCTGCCGGGCTTGAGGATGCCGCGCTTCTCGGCATCCTCGACCATCGCCAGGGCGATGCGGTCTTTGATCGAGCCACCGGGGTTCTGCCGCTCCAGTTTGGCCCAGACCTCGACACGCGGGTCAAAGAGCTTGTTGATACGGAGATGGGGAGTGTTGCCGATGGTTTCGAGAACGTTGTTGGCCTTGGCCACAGGAATCTCCTCGAACTTGGGGGACGCGCGCCAGGCCGAAGGTTCGGCCGACGCCGGCTGGTTCGACCCGTTGGGCCCGATGACGGGCTAGATGACGAAGTCGGGCGTCTCGAAGTCGGTCCGGCCCTGCCGGACGTGCACCTCGCTGCGCTGGTAGACGATCGAGTTGGGCGGGACGCTGGAGGTGATCCAGGTGTTGCCGCCGATGACGCTGCCCTCGCCGATGACCGTTTCGCCGCCCAGGATCGTGGCGTTGGCATAGATGACCACGTCGTTCTCGATCGTCGGGTGGCGCTTGGTGGAGGCCAGGGACTTGGTCACGGACAGGGCGCCCAGGGTCACGCCCTGGTAGAGCTTCACGTTGTTGCCGAGCCGCGCCGTCTCGCCGATCACGATGCCCGTGCCATGGTCTATGACGACGGGGTGGCCCAGGCTTGCCCCGGGGTGGATGTCGATGCCGGTCCGCTCGTGCGCCCATTCGGTCAGGACGCGCGGCAGGAGCGGCACCCCAAGCTCGTAGAAACGGTGGGCGATGCGATGGGCGGCGATGGCGAGGAACCCCGGATAGGCCAGGATCACCTCGTCGACGCTCTCCGCCGCCGGGTCGCCCCGCTCGATCGCGGTCGCGTCCAGCAGCAGCTGGCGGTGGATCTCCGGCAGGGCCTGGAAGAACGCGGCGGAGAGCCGGGCCGGGCCGTCGATCTCGCTCTCCAGGGGCCGAAGCAGCGATCGAAGCTCGGTCGCGGATGCGTCGAGCGCGTCCCGGATGTCGCCCGGGCCGGCGTAAGTCTGCTCCGCTGCTTGGGGGAAGAGCGTGTCGAGCAGGCCGCGGAGCCACGCCCCGACGCGAGCCTTGGCCAGCCGCGCCTGAGTGTCGCTGGCCAGCATGTCGTAGACGCGCGTCGCCAGGCCGTCCAGCGGGTCATGACTGGCCTTGGCGGCCCTGGCGGCCCTGGCGGCCTTGGAGGTCTTGACGCTGGTGATGGATCTGGGAAGAGCCATTTGGTCCTCGGTGGCATTTCTCGCGGGAGCTCCGGATTGCGGGCGCCGGCGGCTCGGGCAGGGTGGGGGGGCAGTGGCCGAGCGTGCCGTGTGGTGCCCCTGCTGCGGGCTGCGGACGGCGGCTCGGTGTGAGCGCGGCGGCGTCCGCTAGGGGTAACAAAAGGGCCACGGTCCCTGCTGGAACCGCGGCCCCGGGGCGACTCGAAGGCTCCCGTGCGGGAGCGTGAGACAGCCTGCTACCTCCTGCGGCGGGGCCGCCGCCGGGGACAGAGGCAAGCGTAAGGGCGCGAATTCATGGCTGAATCATGCCGGTTTTCATGAGTCTCCGTCAAGCGTCGCGGCCCGGGTGGCCCACCGACCACGAATCCAGATCGCAGCGTGGAACGATCGCGGTCGATCGACCCGCGCGGTTGGGCGGCCGCCCTGTACGGCAAATGCCCATGGGCAGACGCCCCATACGTGCTAACTTGGATTGACGCCGGCCGGCCCCCGCCTCGGGCCGGGCTGCCCGCGGGCGCCACCGCAGCCGGCACGATAACCGGGAGGTTGTGGATGGTTCGGGTACTCGGGAGGCAGGCACGCGGCCTGCTCGTCCTTCTGACCGTGGTTGCCATTGCCCTGGCCGCTTGCTCCAGCAGCTCCAGCGGCACCAACGGCACCGCCGCCCCCGCCACGGGTGGCAACGTCGGCACCGCCGCCCCCGCCACGGGCAACAGCGGCGGCGGCAGCGGCCTGAGCGGCGCGGCCGCCCAGCTGGCCGCCATCGACAGCTACAAGTTCACCATGACCCTCGCCGGCGGCGACTGGGGCTCGATGCTTTCCGCGCTGGGCGGTGCCGGCGCCACCGGTAGTGGCGCGTTCACCATCGGCGGCACGATCGTCGTCAAGCCCGACAAGGCCGCCGACATCACGATGGCCGGCATCCACATCATCGAGATCGGCGGCACCGATTACATCGACATGGGCACCGGCAGCTTCATCTCGAGCCCGACCTCCTCGAGCATGGTGGACTCGTTCGCGCCGTCCGCGATGTTCTCCTCGATGATCGACCCTTCCACCGTTAGCGGCTTCACCAAGGTCGGAACCGAGCAGAAGAA
>Ga0116137_1001196_pt1 | contig 17951 bp, 13 predicted proteins | sample June2015DPH_20_1_3_FD_88973 | JGI IMG/M metagenome (GOLD analysis project Ga0116137, IMG submission 88973) | Peatland microbial communities from SPRUCE experiment site at the Marcell Experimental Forest, Minnesota, USA - June2015DPH_20_100 | ecosystem: Environmental > Terrestrial > Soil >...
GCTCGAGCTGCGGCGGGGCGACCGTGTCGGCATCGTCGGCCCCAACGGGGCGGGCAAGACGACGCTCCTGCGCACGATCGCGGGCGAGCTGCCGCCGCTGGACGGCGCCCTGGATCTGGGCCGCAACGTTCAGCTCACGTATCTCGCCCAGCTCCGCGACGCGCCGATCCCCGGCGTCACCGTTCTCGACGCGGTGCTGGACGCGCTGCCGCTGAGCCAGGGAGCGGCGCGGAGCCACCTGGCGCGCTTCCTCTTCCGGGGTGACGACGTCTTCAAGGAAGTCGCGGCGCTCTCCGGCGGGGAACGGTCCCGCCTGGAGCTGGCACTGCTGTTCCTGTTGCCGGCCAACCTGCTCCTGCTCGACGAGCCGACGAACCACCTCGACATCCCGGCCCGAGAAGCGCTGGAAGCCTTCATGGCCGGTACCGCTCACACTCTCCTGGTCGTGAGCCACGACCGGCGTCTCCTCGAGAGAGTTTGCGACTCGCTGTGGGTGATCGACGACGGCCTGGCCGTGCCTTTCGAAGGCGGCTATCGCGCCTGGCGGGCGGCGGTTGTCGGCGGCTGGACGGTGAAATCGGCGGCCGAAAGCGAGGCCAGACGCCTGCACGGCGGGCGTATCGCGCCCGACGGACGGAGGCCGGGGGTGGCGGTCGGGGCCCAGGCTCCCAGGACCGCGGCGAGATCGGGTGGTGCAGCGGCGCCTTCGGATCGGCCCGTGGCCGTCGCCGGCGGCTCGCTTCGCACCCCGGTCGCGAAGCTCTCCAAGGACGCGTATCGGCGTCGCAAGGCCCAGCTCGACGAGGAGCTCGCGCGCCTGACCGATCGCAGGCGGGCCCTGGAAGAGGCGCTCGGGGATCCAGGCGTGCACGGCAACTTCGTGGAGCTGCGGCGCGTGAGCGGTGAGCTGGCGAGCGTGGATCAGGCTCTTGCCGCGGCCGAAGAGGCCTGGTTGGCGATGGAGGAGGCAGCCCCGTGACGACAGCAGACCGCCCGTCGCGCCGCGGCGGCGCACTGGGGACGACGGCGCCCCTGATCGGCCTGATCGGCCCGATCGGCTGCGGCAAGTCGACGGTGGCGGGATGGCTCGCCGAGCGCGGCGCGGCCGTCGTGGATGCCGATGAGCTGACGCGCATGCTTATGGCGCCCGGCACTCCGGTCACCGAGGCGATCGTCGCCCGCTTCGGCGCGGAGTACCGCCGCCCCGACGGCTCGCTCGATCGCGCTGCCCTGGGCCGCCTCGTCTTCGGCGACCCGGTGCGCCTGGCCGAGCTCGAGTCGATCGTTCACCCTGCCGTCGCGGGCATGCTGACGGCTTCCATCCGTGCGGCCGACTCGCGCGGCCCCGCCGCGATCGTGCTCGAGGCGATCAAGCTGGTCGAGGCCGGCCACGCGCCCTGGTGCGACGAGATCTGGCTCGTCGTCTGCGACCCCGAGTCTCAGTTCGCCCGTCTGGTCGGCCGCGGCACCCCCGAGCCCGACGCCCGCCAGCGGATCGCCGCCCAGGCCGGCTCGCTGGCGCTCTGGCGCTCCGCCGCTACCCGCACGATCCGTACCGATGGCCCGCGTGACGCCGTCGAGCGGGCCGTCGACGCCGCGCTGCGGGAGACTCTGGCAGGGCGGCGTTGAGAGGGCGGCCGACCAGCCGGCACCGACCCGGGGGACCGTGATTCGGGTCGTTTTTCACCGGACGCCTACAATCGGTCGATGATCGCGTCCCTTCGGTCGCGCCGCCGCGTCCTTGCTTCCGGCGCCGCGATCCTGGCAGTCGTCGCCTTGGGTGCCGCAGCCCTGCTCGTCGGCCCGGGCGCCGGCGCCCCAGCATCGACCGCGGCCGCCTCACCGGCCACGGCCGCCATGCCGACCGCGGCCGGTACCTCCTTCGCCAGCATCGGTTCGTCGGCTCTCGTGACGCCTGGCAGCACCGCCAGCCCTTCGCGCGATCCCACGTTCCCACCGATCGATCTGTTCGCGACGCAGCCTCCACAGCTCCTGCACCCGAGCGAGCCGCCCGGCGATTCGATCTTCCATTTCGATGCCGGCCGACCGATCGCGGCTCAGTCGACTGACTGGCTCACCCTCAAGGCGGCCGGTCGGATCGTCTTGTCCGACGGGAAGATCGGCGTCCTCGCAGCCGGCGCCAACCCGCTGGTCAACCCCGTCACCGGCAACCCCGTGCCCGACGCTCGAAGGCTGGACGTGACCTGGACCCGCTGGGTCGTCGAACCTCCGGCAAGTGGCACGGACGCCAAGGGGAACCGCTACTACGACCTGTCCTACTGGAACATGTGCGGTCCTGGCGCGACGGCGATCGCGCTCTACTACTGGCAGCAGCTGACCGGCCACCCGAACGTGACCGGCACGGCCGGCTACGCCCTCGATCCATACGTGGCGACCGGCGTGGCATGGCCCAGCCGTGGGCCCACCTTTGCGGCGCCCAACGGGAGCGCGGAGCACCTCGGCACCTACTGGTCTGGATCGGTCAACGTCAACGGCTTCACCGCTCACGGTCGCGGCTACCTGATGTACCTGGCCATGGCCGTCAGGCCGGCCGGCTGGACCTCACCCGGGATCGACATCTTCGTCGACGGCAGGGGCAAGGCGCTCTATCCGACTGAGGGCTCGCCCACGCGCGACATCCAGGCCGCGCTCAACTGGGAGGCCTCCAGTCACGCGACCGACTGGACCGAGACGTATTACACGACCGTTCAACGCTGGGACCCGAACCTCGCCCGCGACCTCCAAGTGGCCGTGATGCTGGACGTTGGCCGGGACGGCGTCCCCGTGGTGGCGGCGGCTGACACGTTCGACCTGCCCAACTGGCAGGCGGGCTCGAATACGCCGCATACGCGCCACGCCATCGCCATCGTCGGCTACGACAACACGGCCAACCCGCCAACGTTCACGTACCTGGACACGTGCGGCCGCTCCTGCAACTCTCGTGCCGGAAACCAGAACGGCCAGATCCACGTCATCAGCCAGGCCCAGATGGTCAAGGCCCTGACCGACGGCAACGGCATGGGCTTCATCTGGTAGGGAAGGGGCGGGGCCCAACCACCAGGAACAAGAGTCCGGCCGCTGCCCTCAGGGCCGCGCCAACGAGTGCCGGCGGCAGACCCGAGTACATAGCGCCCTCCTCCGTTACATACCGCCCCTCCTCCGTGGGCTGATATCTCCGAGCCCGCCTGACGTCGTCTGTCACGCCTCATGGAGCACGTAGAAGGGCGTACAGTCGAGCCATGAGATCGACTCGCCGCAGGTATGTCCCCTGGGGAGCCGCGGGCTTGCTGGTCGTGCTGGCGGGCGTTGCGCTGCTCGTCGGGCTGCCCCGCAGAGGAGGGGATGGCGCGACCGCGTCTCCGACCGCCGAAACAGCCGGAGGCTCGCCCACGGCCGCGGCCTGGTCACCCACGCCGTCTGCCGGCCCGATCGGCAGCGCGATCGAGACGCCCACGCCGACCCCGGCCGCGCCCGCTTTCCAGCCCGTCGACGTGTTCGCGACTCCCACTGCGCCCCCGCCCAAGGGTGCCCTCCCGACCGACCAGGTCGACTCGCCGGCCCCTCGCCGGCCCGTGCCCGCCCAGTCGTCTGAATGGCTGGAGCTCAAGGCCGCGGGCCGGATCGCACTCGTCGAGGGCAAAGTCGTCGTCCTCGACCCCGGGGTCGACCCGCTGCTGAACCCTATGACCGGCGCTGCGGTCCCCTCCGCCCGCATTCTCGACACCGCCTACGCCCGCTGGATCATCGAGCCGCTCGGGTACGGCAAGGACGAGAAGGGCAACAGCTTCTCGGACCGGAATCTGTGGAACCTGTGCGAGCCGGGCGCGACCGCCGTCGCGCTCTACTACTGGCAGCAGCAGACCGGCCATCCGAACGTCACCGGCACTGCCGGCTACTTCCTCGACCCCTACACAGCCGAGGGTGCGGCCTGGCCGGTGCCCGGCCCGACCGTCGCCCGGTCGAGCGGCGGTGTGCGCATCGGCACCTACTGGTCCGGCTCGGACGGCGTGAACGCCTACACGGCCCACGCTCGCGGCTACATCATGTACCTCGGGATGGCGGTTCAGCCGCCCGGCTGGCAGTCGAAGGGAATTGCCGTCTACGCCGACGCGAGCGGCCGGCCGCTCTACCCGACTATCGGCGCCCCCCGAACGAACATCCAGGTCGCCCTCAATTGGGAGGCCTCCAACCACGCCGAGCAGGGCTGGGCCGAGTTCTGGTACGCGTCGGTCATGCGGTTCGAGCCGACTGCGGCCCGCGACCTGCGGATAGCCGTGACTCTGGACGTGGGCCGCGATGGCGTCCCGGTCGTCGTCGAGCTGGACACCCATGACCTGCCGAACTGGCAGGCTGGATCGAAGACGCCGCACATCCGCCACGCGGTCACGATCGTCGGCTACGACAACGCAGCCACGCCGCCGACTTACACGTACATCGACACCTGCGGCCGTGCCTGCAACAGCCGCGGCGGCAACCAGAATGGCCAGCTCCATGTCATTGCGCAGTCTCAGATGGTCGCGGCGATGCAGGACACGGTGGGCTCGGGATTTGTGTGGTAAGCGTGACTCGCCCAGCTACGGGCGGGGTCCGGAGTTAGAACGCCCGTGCTAATCCGTCGTCGCGCGGTATACTGGAAACCCACGCCGACGAGGTTGAAGTGCCCGACTTTCGGCTGGTTGCCGACTTCCAGCCGACCGGCGACCAGCCTGCCGCCATCGAGCGATTGAGCGAAGGCCTGGCCAAAGGCCTGCGCCATCAGACGCTGCTGGGCGCGACCGGAACGGGCAAGACCTTCTCTGTCGCGGCCGTCATAGAGAAGCACCAGAAGCCCACTCTCGTCCTCGCCCACAACAAGACCCTGGCTGCCCAGCTGTATTCCGAGTTTCGCGAGTTCTTCCCGGACAACGCCGTCGAGTACTACGTCAGCTACTTCGACTACTACCAGCCCGAGGCTTATCTGCCGCGCAGCGATACGTACATCGAGAAGGACTCGAGCCGCAACGACGAGATCGACAAGCTCCGGCACGCCGCCACCAAGGCCCTCTTCGAGCGCCGCGACGTGATCATCGTCGCCAGCGTCAGCTGCATCTACGGCCTCGGCGCCCCGATCGACTACGGGGCCACGATCCTGCGGCTGCGCGTCGGCGGGCAATACCGCCGCGACGCCGTGCTGCGCCACCTCGTGGACCTCCAGTACCAGCGCAACGACGCCGCTCTCTCGCGTGCTCGGTTCCGCGTGCGCGGCGATACCCTGGAACTGATTCCCCCCGCCGAGGACCGCCTCGTCCGCGTGGAGTTCTTCGGTGACGAAGTGGAGCGCATAACCGAGCTGGACTCGCTCACCGGAGAGCTGCTGGCCGAGCGCAAGGACCTGAACGTCTACCCGGCCACGCACTTCGTGACCCCGGCGGACAAGCTGATGGCCGCCGTCAAGGCGATAGGCGAGGAGATGGACATCCGGGTCGGCGAGCTGGAGGCCCAGGGGCGAGAGCTGGAGGCGGCCAGGCTCCGGCAGCGCACGACTTTTGACCTCGAGATGATGCGCGAGCTCGGCTACTGCACCGGCATCGAGAACTACTCCCGGCACCTCTCCGGCCGCGAAGCCGGGTCACGTCCATGGACGCTCCTCGACTACTTCCCGCCGGACTGGCTGCTCGTTGTGGATGAGAGCCACATGTCCATACCTCAGGTCGTGGGCATGTACAAGAACGACCGAACGCGCAAGGAGATCCTCGTCGATTTCGGGTTTCGGCTCCCCTCGGCGCTCGATAACCGCCCGCTGACGTTCGAAGAATTCGAGGCCAGCGTCAACCAGGCGATCTACATGAGTGCGACGCCAGGGCCGTACGAACTGGAGCACAGCCAGCAGGTGGTCGAACAGCTGATTCGCCCGACCGGTGTCGTGGATCCACACATAAGCGTCAGGCCAACGGAAGGTCAGATAGATGATCTGCTCGAGCTGATTCGCGGGCGCGTCGAGCGAGGTGAGCGTTCGCTCGTCACCACGCTCACGAAGAAGATGGCCGAGGACCTCGCCGACTACCTGCACGAACTCGGCGTAAAGGTGCAGTACCTGCACTCAGAGGTCGACACCCTGGAGCGCGTCCAGATACTTCGAGATCTGCGCCTGGGCGTATATGACGTCGTCGTCGGCATCAACCTGCTGCGTGAAGGCATCGACCTTCCGGAGGTGACGCTGGTGGCGATTCTCGACGCCGACAAGGAGGGTTTCCTGCGCAGTGCCTGGTCGCTCGTGCAGATGATCGGTCGCGCCGCTCGAAACATCGGTGGCGAAGTGGTGATGTACGCCGACAACATGACCGACTCGATGCGAGCGGCGATCGACGAGACGAACAGGCGGCGCGCCATCCAGGAGAGATACAACCGCGATCATGGCATCGAGCCGGTGACGATCGTGAAGGGGATCCGGGACATAAACGATCGGCTGCGGGCGGTCGCCGAGGCTCACGGGACCTTCGCTACGGCACCCGGACAGGAGCGGGCATTCAGCGAGATGGCCAAGGGCCAGGTTGAGAAGCTCGTCGGCCAGATGGAAGCGGAGATGCGCCGGGCTGCTCGCGAGCTGGAGTTCGAGCGGGCCGCCGCGTTGCGCGACGAGATCCAGGAGATCCGGCTGCGCGTGCTGGAAGAGGATGCCTCGGCGAGCATGGCTCGGGCGGCCGAACGGGCGGCAAAGAGCCGGCCCGTCGGTGCGGCCGGCGATCGGCTGGCGCCGGCCCGGTCCGGTCGCACGATCAGGCCCGTCCGGCAGGCGGTCCGCCGGCAGCGAGCCGCGGTGGATGGGGAAGAGTTGGACGCCTCGGCCCTCGATGTCACGGAGGTGCGGGTGGTTGAGGCCATCGAACCGGACGAGCTCGCCGTCGCGGCGACCGCCTCGGACTGGCTGCCGGGCATTCGAGACGAGCACGAAGAGGATGGCTGGGCCGCTCGCTGGATCGAGCGGCCAACGTGGGATCACACCGTCACCCCGAACGTGATCAAACGGACGGGACAGCGGCCTCCACGCGGCCGGCGGCGCCGGTAGCGCGGGCGGACGCCCCCAACAGCACAGGAGGATCCATGGATCCCTTGAGTGAGGCCTTCCAGCACCACACCTGGGCCACGGAACAGCTGATCAGACACCTCCGCAGGCTGCCCAGGGGGGCCCTCGGCGCCAGCTCGCCGGGCACCTACGGCGAGGTGCTGGCCACGCTTTCCCACCTCATCGACGCGGATTTGCGGTACCTGGGCTACCTCGAGGGTACCCCGCCCCCACCCAAGACCGCACCGGACCCCATCAGAACGCTGGACGAGCTCGCCGATGCGCTGCGAGATCAAGCCGTTCGGTGGCGCGTCGTCCTGGCTCGCGCGGGCGAGTTGGACATCACGCTGCCCGCCCGCGGAACCAGGCCGGAGCTGCCGCACGCGACGAACCTGCTCTTCGCCCAGGCGCTTCACCACGGCAACGATCACCGAACGCAGATCTGCTCGGTCCTCTCCTCGAATGGCTACGAGAGCCCGGACCTGGACGTCTGGCGTTACTGGATGGAGCGACGCTTCGAGCGGTCGAGCTGAGAGGCACCCGCCGCGCTACCCGCCGGCCGTGCGCCGCACAGCGCTAGGGCAGCTCCGTCGGGACGGCCGGCTCCGGGATCGTGACCGGCGTGCCGACGGCGCGCCCGGCGGTCGCGGCCAGGACTGCCAGCAGGGCCACCACGATCGCCAGCGCCAGGCGCAGGCCCGCCACTCCGGCCACGCTGCCGATCAGCGGAGGCCCGGTCAGCATCCCGGCGTAGCCCATGGTCGAAACGGCCGCGATGCCGAACCCGGAAGGAATCCCCGGCTGCGAACCGCCGGCTCGCAGGGTTATCGGCACGATGGCGCCCAGGCCGAGCCCGAGCAGGGCGAAGCCGGCAATCGCGGGCACAGCCATGTGCAGCGCCAGGGCCATGCCGAGGCCCGCAGCCCCAAGCACGGCCCCCAGCGTGACCAGGCGGCCCGCCCCCAGCAGCTCGGTGAGGCGGTCGCCGACCAGCCGTGAAACCGCCATCGCGGCCGAGAAGGCGCCGAGCGCCAGGGCAGCCTCCTGCTGGGTCGACAGGACCGAAGTGCGCATGTAGACGCCGCTCCAGTCGCCGACCGATCCCTCGGCCAGCATGCCGCAGAAGATCAGGAAGCCCAGGGCCAGTAAACGGCGAGGCGGTCGACGCAGGGTCGGGCCTTCGGCGGGCTGCCTGTGCGGCAGCATGAGTCGCGCCAGGACCGCCGCCGAGACGGCCATCCAGGCCGCCAGCAGGCAGAACTGCGCCAGCAGCGATAGGCCGGCCGTCACCGCCGCGATGGTCGCGAACGCCCCGAGAAACGAGCCGATGCTCCACGTCCCGTGCAGTCGGGAGATGATCGGCCGCGTGCCCGCCTGCTCGACGGCCAGGCCGTTGGCGTTCATCGCCACGTCCATCGAACCCTGGAAGGCGCCCACCGCCAGCAGGGCGCCGGTCAGCGTGATGAACGAGCTCGCCAGCGCCAGTGTGGGCACGATGAGCGCGTAACCCAGGAGCATCGCCGCGGTCACCGCGCGGCTTCCGAAGCGTCCGGCCAGGACCCCGGCAAACGACATGGCCAGCACGGCACCGGCCGACGCGGCCAGTAGGGCGAAGCCGAGGTGGGTGGTGTCGAGGCCGGCCTGCTTCTGGACCGCCGGGATCCTCGAGGCCCACGCGCCGAACATGACGCCGTGAACCAGGAACGAATAGGCAACGGCCAGCCGGGCGCGGCCGAGATGAGGCACCTCGAGTTGACGGCCGGGCGCTCTCCGCCCGGACGGAGCGGCGGCGGCCGAGCTCATGAGCTGCCGCCGAAGGCGCGAGCGGCCGCCGGCGCGGTTGCCGCCGGTCCCGTGGTCGCAAGGCGCTCCCCGGTCATCCTCTCGCTCCTCAGCCTCCCCGACCGCCGGCCGGATCGTCGGATCGTACCGGACGTGGGCTCGGGTGGAGCGCCGATCGCCTCACTCAGCCGGCTTTCGCACGGCCCTGCCCTCGTCATCGCCGAGCAAGACGGCCGGCCAGGTGCTGGCCAGAGCGGCTCCAAGGCTTGATCGATCAGCGAATCGGGAGACTAGAATGACCAGGTCGGAGTGGGCCGGGTCGCGGCAGGTCGCCGACGCAAGCTGGAAGTCCAGCCGGACCTTCACCATGGCCCACGCGACAGTCGGAGGGAGATCCGATGGCGACTGGATTCGGCTTCTGCCCTAGCTGTGGGGCGGCGCGAAGCGCCGAAGAGCAGAAGTTCTGCGCTTCGTGCGGCGCCGGCCTGTCGACTATTGCCACGCCTGCTGCAGTGCCCGCCACTCCGGCGGCCCCCCAGATGGAGGTCGCTCCGCCGCCCCCTCCGACCTGGGCTGCTCCGCCCATGCCCAGCCCTCCGGTGGCCCCCGCCTTTTCGGCGGCCGCGCCGGTTGCGGCCACCCCGGTGAAGACTCGGATCAGCCCGGCCATGCTCCTGATCGGCGTAGTCCTCATCGCGGCCATCGCCGCAGGGGCGTACCTGTTCACGAGTAACGGCTCGAAGTCGTCCGGCCCCGGCAGCTCCAACGCGCCGGCGTCCGTAAGCAGTGCCTCGTTCAACGGTACGACCAGCCAACCGGGCACGACCAGCCAACCGGGCACGACCGGCCAGACCGCTGGCGGCTCGGAGCTCAGCGGCGCGGCCGCCCAGCTGGCCGCCATCAACAGCTACAAGTTCACGATGACCCTCGCCGGCGGCGACTGGGGCTCGATGCTTTCCGCGCTGGGCGGTGCCGGCGCCACCGGTAGTGGCGCGTTCACCATCGGCGGCACGATCGTCGTGAAGCCCGACGAGGCCGCCGACATCACGATGGCCGGCATCCACATCATCGAGATCGGGGGCAACGATTACATCGAGATGGGCGGAGGCAGCAGCTTCATCTCTTACCCGGCCACGACCAGCATGGCGGACTCGTTCGCGCCGTCCGCGATGTTCTCCTCGATGATCGACCCTTCCACCGTTAGCGGCTTCACCAAGGTCGGAACCGAGCAGAAGAACGGCGTAGCTGCCGATCACTACCGGGCCTCACAAGCGGTGCTCAGTGACCTCGGCTCGGAGCTGGACGTGCAAGGAGCGACCTGGACGGCCGACGTCTGGATCGCCACCAACGGCGGCTATCCGGTCGGCATGGCGATCATCGGCACCGCTGCCGACAAGAGCATCGCCTACGAGATCGTCTTCAACATCACGAACGTCAACGATCCGGCGAACAAAGTCACCGCTCCGACCAACGTGACGGGCGGGTAGCGCGGCATCCGAGGCGCTGTGTCGTTTCGAGCCACGTGGTGTCAAGAGGCCCCGACCTCCGGTCGGGGCCTCCTCTTTGCCGACGGTGCGATGGGTGACGCCTGCTCGGCGCTTAGCCTCGCTCTCCTCAGCGTCCCCGACCGCCGGTCGGGTCGTTGGATCGTACCGGACGTGGCGCCTCAGCGCGGCGTATGCTCTCGTCGTGGACAGGGTGGGGGATCTGGGCGTCAGGCTCGCCGCGTTCGACTGGTTGAGCCAACAAGCCGAGGCGCACGGAGACGTCCTGCCCCGCCCGCTTCTGGAGGTCGGCTTCGTCTTCGACGGCAAACGGGTGCCGCTCCTCGGGCCTCAGGGCATATTCAAGCCACGTGTCTGCGATCTGCCTATATCGATCACGACGATTCCGGGTGGCCCCTACGCCGACACGATGGATGGGCCGTATCTCAGCTACTCGTATCGCGGCACCGATCCGCTGCATCCCGACAACGTTGGCTTGAGGCTCGCCATGAGCCGGAGGGTGCCCCTCATCCTGTTTCACCGCCTCCGACCCGGTCAATACGTGTCGGCCAGGCCCGTGTACATCGTTGGTGACGATCCGGCGCGCCTGAGGTTCGACGTCGCCGTCGACGACGTGACGCAAGTCCAGAGGCCCGTCTGGGACTCTTCCGCAGGCGAAGACCGCGCGGCAATACGCCGCGAGTACGTGACGGCGTCATTCCGTCGCAGGCTCCACCAGCAAGCATTCCGGGAGCAGGTGCTCGATGCGTACCGAGAGCAGTGCTCGCTGTGTCGACTTCGGCATCGGGAGTTGCTGGACGCCGCCCACATCGTGGCCGATGCCGAGGGTGAAGGGGATCCTGTCGTCAGCAATGGGCTCGCGCTCTGCAAACTCCACCACGCCGCCTTCGATAGCTTCTTCTTGACGGTTCGGCCCGATTACACGATCGAGGTGAGGCGCTCGATCCTCGAAGAGACGGACGGGGCCATGCTCCTGGTCGGGCTGAAGCAGATGCACGATCAGCCGATCCAGCTGCCTCGCTCCCGCACTGACCGGCCAGATCCGGCGCGACTCGAAAGTCGCTACGAGCGCTTCCTGCGAGCGTCCTGACCGATCGCGGTCGGCCGCCGTGCACACCCAGTGACCGCGTCATCGCGACCGCCGAACCTGGTGTCACGAACGTCTGTTCTGTTTCTGGCGACTGCTCTACAATGACGGCCTATGCCGCAGGAACAGCTCGTCGTTCGCGGGGCCCGCGAGCACAACCTCAAGAACATCACCGTCTCGATGCCCCGAGACCGGCTGATCGTCATCACCGGTCTGTCCGGGTCGGGCAAGAGCAGCCTGGCGTTCGACACGATCTACGCCGAGGGCCAACGTCGCTACGTGGAGAGCCTGTCCGCGTACGCCCGCCAGTTCCTGGGGGAGGTGCAGAAGCCGGACGTCGACCAGATCGATGGGCTGAGCCCGGCCATCTCGATCGACCAGAAGGGCGCCAGTCGAAACCCGCGGTCCACGGTCGGCACGGTAACCGAGATCTACGACCACCTGCGCCTGCTGTTCGCCCGCATCGGGCACCCGCACTGTCCCACGTGCGGCCGCGAGATCGAGCGTCAGACCGTGCAGCAGGTCGTCGATCAGATCTACGAGCTGCCAGAGGGTACGCGGCTGATGGTGCTCGGCCCCGTCATCAAGGACCGCAAGACGGAGGGCGACCGGGTCTTCGACCAGATCCGCCGCCAGGGCTTCGCGCGCGTCCGTGTCGACGGGGAGCTGATGGATCTCTCGGAGACGCGTCAGCTGGACAAGTACAAGCGCCACACCATCGAAGTCGTGGTCGATCGCTTCGTGGTGCGGCACGGCGAACCCACCGAAGGCTTATCCGCCGGCGACGGCGAGGCTGTCGCCGGAGCGGGCGAGCCGACCCGGCCGCCGGATGCCACCAGACTGGCGGACTCCGTCGAAACGGCCCTGCGCCTGGGCGAGGGCGTCATGCTCATCGCGCCGGCGCCACGAGACGGCGAGGCGCCGCAGTTCGAGGAGAGGCGCTACAGCGAGCGCTACAGCTGCCCGTACGACGGCACCACGGTCGACGAGCTGGAGCCGCGCAGCTTCAGCTTCAACTCGCCCCACGGCGCCTGCCCGGACTGCACCGGCATCGGCAGCCGGCTGGAGATAGATCCGGATCGAGTCATCCCCAACAAGAACCTCTCGATCGCCGGCGGGGCCCTCGTGCCCTGGGCTCGCCTGCCGATGGAGAATTCCTGGCACGCCAAGATCATCGAAGCCGTCTGCCGGGAGCACGGTTGGGACTACGAGGTGCCGGTCAAGGACCTGCCGCACGAGGCGATCGAGCACCTCCTCTACGCCGCCCGCGGCGAGCGGGTCGTCATCGGCTACCGCCACGAGCGCGGCGAGAATACATACGGGGCAACGTTCGAGGGGATCGTTCCAAACCTGGAGCGGCGCTACCGCGAGACGGATTCGGACTTCATCAAGTCGGAGCTCGAGCGCTACATGGTCGCGCGGCCCTGCCCTACCTGCGAAGGCAAGCGCCTCAAGCCCGAGATCCTCGCCGTCACGGTCGACGGCCGAAACATCTGGCAGATCTCGACGCTCTCGATCACCTCGGCCTGCGAATGGGTGGCCGCGCTGCCCGCGAGGCTGACCGACCGAGAGAGGACGATCGCGCGCCAGATCCTCAAGGAGATCTCGGCCCGGCTCGGCTTCCTCGTCGACGTGGGGCTGGATTACCTGACGCTCGACAGAACCAGCCAGACGCTGTCGGGCGGCGAGGCCCAGCGCATCCGACTGGCCACGCAGATCGGGTCGAGCCTTATGGGCGTCCTGTACATCCTGGATGAGCCCTCCATCGGGCTCCACCAGCGCGACAACGCCAAGCTCATCGCGACGCTGACGCGCCTGCGAGACCTGGGCAACACCGTCTTGGTCGTCGAGCACGACGAAGAGACGATTCGCACGGCGGACTGGGTCATCGACATCGGGCCGGGGCCGGGCGAGCACGGCGGCGAGATCGTCGCCGCGGGCCCCCTGGACACGGTCCTGGCCGAGCCGCGGTCCATCACCGGCGCCTATCTGCGCGGCGAACGCCAGGTCGCGATTCCCGCGACGCGCCGCCGGGGGAACGGCCAGTCGATCGTGGTTCGCGGCGCCCGCGAGCACAACCTCAAGAACCTGGACGTGGCCTTCCCGCTGGCTCGCTTCGTGGCCGTCACCGGCGTCTCCGGCTCGGGCAAGAGCACGCTGGTCTCGGACGTGCTGTACCGGGCGCTGGCGCACGAGCTCAACGGCGCCCGCGACCGGGCGGGCGATCACGACCGGATCGACGGCATGGCGGCGATCGACAAGGTCATCGACATCGACCAGAGCCCGATCGGCCGCACGCCGCGGTCGAATCCGGCGACTTACACAGGCCTGTTCGCTCCGATCCGCGAGCTCTTCGCCGCCACGCAGGAGGCGCGCGTGCGGGGCTACATGCCCGGCCGGTTCAGCTTCAACGTCAAGGGTGGGCGGTGCGAGCACTGCAAGGGCGACGGCATCCTCAAGATCGAGATGCAGTTCCTGCCGGACGTCTACGTCCAGTGTGAGATCTGCAAGGGCAAGCGCTACAACCGCGAGGCGCTGGAGATCCACTACAAGGGCCGATCGATCGCGGACGTCCTCGAGATGACGATCGAAGAGGCGCTCGACTTCTTTTCGGCGGTGCCCGCCGTGCGCGCCAAGCTGCAGACGCTCGACGACGTGGGCCTGGGCTACGTCCACCTGGGCCAGCCGGCTACCACCCTCTCGGGCGGTGAGGCGCAGCGCGTAAAGCTGGCCACGGAGCTGTCGAAGAGGGCCACGGGCCGCACGGTCTACGTGCTGGACGAACCGACGACGGGCCTGCACATGGCGGACGTAGAGAAGCTGCTCCACGTTCTCCACCGGCTCGTGGACCAGGGCAACACGGTCGTGGTCATCGAGCACAACCTCGACGTCGTCAAGACCGCGGACTGGATCGTGGATCTGGGGCCGGAGGGTGGCGAGCGCGGCGGCTACGTCATCGCCGAGGGAACGCCGGAGCAGGTTGCCACCACCGCGGGATCTGCCACCGGCGAGTACCTGGCCCGGGTCCTGCGAGGCGAGCCGGTCGTGCCCCTCTCGAACGTCACCTTCGCCGAGTCCGCGGGCCACGTTCCGGCGAGGCGGGCGCCGGCGGCCCAGATCCTGCCCGTCCCGGAGAAGCGAGCCGCTGCGGTCGTCTCGCACGGGAGTGGCCAGGACTGAGTCTGGTGAGCGGCCGATCGAACGCCGGGCCGCCGGACCCGCGGTCGCAGGACCCGATGATCGCGAGCCTGGTAAAGTCTCCCGGCCGGACCGGAACCGGAGCAGGCTCGGGGGGTGGGCCCCGGCAGGGCGGACGGCCAGGCGGAGACGCCCGGTTTGCCACGGGCTTAGAGGTAGTCCAGATGAGGAAGAGAGGGTCCCAGCTCGCCACGCTGGCCGCGGTCGCGGCACTCGTTGGCGCATGCGGCTCGACGGTCGCGACCCCAACCCCGCTCCTCTCGCCCATTCCTACGGCCGCCCCCGCCGGCACGACCGTCGTCCGCTGGTTCGTCGGCCTGGGGCTGGGCAACGCGCCCAATCAGGTCCAGGCTGAGGCTTCGTTCGTGAAGGCCTACAACGCCTCCCACACCGGGATCTACATCAACCTCGAGATCGTGCCCTCCGCCAGCGCCGCCGCGACGCTGAAGTTGGAGATCGCGGATGGCGTCGCACCGGATATCGTCGGCCCGGTGGGAATCGCCGACCGAGACGGGTTCAGCGGCGCGTTCATGGACCTCACGCCCGAGATCGCCAAGACGGGCTTCGACATGACCAGGTATCCCTCGGCGATAATCGACCTGTTGCAGCAGTCGAACGGCGCCCAGGTCGGGCTTCCATACCTCATCTACCCGGGCTTCATCTTCTACAACAAGGACATCTTCGCCAAGGCGGGCCTGCCGGATCTGCCCACCCGAGTCGGAGATCAGTGGAACGGTGAGGACTGGACCTGGGACGCCCTCGCGGCCCTGGCCGCCCAGCTGACCGTTGACAAGGCCGGCAAGAAATCGACCGACACTGGCTTCAATGCCGCCAACATCGTCCAGTACGGCATCGATTTCCCGTGGTCCGACGCCCGCACCATGGCTTCGAGCTGGGCTCCCGGATCGTTCGTCGGGCCCGACGGCAAGGCCACCATCCCGGACGCCTGGAGCGCCGCGTGGACCTGGTACTACAACGCGATCTGGAAATACCACATCGCCCCCAGCACCAAGGTCGAGGACTCGGCTCTGCTGAACAACGGCTCTACGGTTGCCTCGGGCCACGTGGCGATGGCGCTCTCGTGGACCTGGGCGATCAGCACCTACGGCTCGCTGGACACGTCCGGCAAGTCGACGGCCAAGAGGGCGTTGGCGAACTGGGACATCGCCGTCCTGCCTTCTTACAACGGCCAGACCTCATCGCCCAGCGACGCCGACACGTTCGTGATCTTGAAAGGGACCGCCCATCCGGATTCGGCCTTCGAAGCGATGCTGGCCATCATGGCCGACAAGAACCTCCAGGCCGCCTACGGCGGCATGCCCGCCGCCACGGGCGACCAGGCCGCCTGGTTCACCGGGCAAGACGCCGCCCTGGCCAGTATCTTCCCGAACAACCAGGTCAGCTGGTCGGTCCTCCAGGAGATGGAGAACTACCCCGCCAATCCCGGTCCGGAGGCCGAGGTTCCCAACTTCCAGGCCGTGAACCAGCTTACGAACGCCTTCTACGCCAGGCTGCAGGGCACAAGCGGGTTGAACATCACCAACGAGATGGCGAACCTGCAGCGCCAGATCCAGCGAGCATTCGACCAGGCCGCGACGAGCCCGGGATAGCAGCGGCGCGATTCGCAAGCACCGGCGGGAACGTCGGGTCGGCTACCCGCTAGGATGGATGCATGCCTGAGATCGAGTACGCCTTTCTCGCCGACGCTGCGGAAGTCCAACCTGGGCAGAAGTTCCACGTCCTGGGCGGCGGGGTCACGCGGCTGAGCGGTCCCTCCATCCCTTTCCAGCATCCCCATCTCTCGCTCGTCGTCGGGCTGCGGCTGGCCGCCACCGAACGGAACCGCGAGCACAACCTCGAGTTCATCCTGACCGGGCCGGATGGGTCCCCGGTCACGGCTTCGTCGGGCCGCGTGGTGGCCCATGGGCCGGCGGACCCCAACGATGTCATCCTCACCCTCGCCGTAGACCTGTGGAACCTGACCTTCGCATCACAGGGTGAATACACGGTCAGGATCCTAGTCGGGGGGTCGGAGCGGAAGAGGCTCGGCCTCACGGTAGCTCAATCACGAGAGCCAGCAGCGGAGCAGAAATACCTGGCGTGACGACCGGAGACAACCTGCCAGCACGTCACGAGCGCCCCGTGGTCGACGAGGCGGCCCTGGCCGCCGCCCGGCACGCGGACCTGCTCCTGGAAGCCGCGCGGGCCCGGCGTTCGCTGCGCTGGGAGGAGTTTCTCGCGCCGCTGCCCGGGCAGCTGCGCGACGTCGGCCTGCAGGATCTGCGCAGGGTCGCCCAGCGAGCTCGGGCGGCATACGGCCCGAAGGATTCGATCCGCGAGGTCCTTCCGGCGGATCTCACGGAGCCGTTCCTGGCCGACCTGGATCGGCTCCTCAAAGCCCTTGCCCGCGAGGCGCTGGAGAGCAGGTCGTGAGGTACGAGCCCGGCAGTCACGCTCAGTCTGACATACGGCTGCCGCCGTGGCTGCGCATCGCCGGGATCGGCGCTCGCTTCGGCGCCTGGTTGCTCGACCTCCTGTTCTTCGGGCTGGTCAGCGCGATCCCCGCGACGCAGGCCGTTGTCAGCGGCGCGGTGACGCTCAACCCGGAAGCGGTCACGCAGGTCGGGCAGAATCCCGCCGCCTCTCCCACCGTCCCGTATCTGGTCGTGGACGTCGGTGCGCTGAGCGCCTGGGCCGCGGTCTGGGTGGCGCTTGCGATTGTCTATGCGGCGGTCTGTTGGGCTTACTTCCGGGGCACGCCGGGTCAGCGAATCCTCTCCCTGCAGATCGCCGACGCCGCCACCGGCAGGAACCTGTCGATAGCGCGAGCCACATGGCGGGCGGTGCTGGTGAGCGGCATCCCGGCGGCCGCGGCCGCCGTCCTCGTCGTCGCCATGTGCCAGGTGCTCTCCGTGGTCATCCCGGCCGACTTCCAGGGCTCCGGTGGAGCGGCCTACCTGGACGAGAGCGGCGTCGGTGGGGCGTGGGGAGGGTTGGTATCGCTCTGCGGCCTGGCGGTCTGGTCATGGCCTCTCGTGCTTCTCTTGACGGCGGCTTTCGGCAGGGACAACAGAGGCATCCACGACCGCCTGGCCGGGTCGGTGGTGGTCGCCCGCGCGAAGGCGCCCTGGGAATGGGGCTACCCGTACGGGCCGGCCCCGGGGTCGCCTCCCGGGTTCGGCGGCCAGGCGCCCGGCTGGATACCGGGCTATCCGGCGGCTCCGGTGCCCGGCGCGGTCCCGCCGACGCAGGGCTGTCCGATGGGACCGCGCCGGGCACAACCCGGCGGAGGGACCGGCTCCCAATGAGTGGCCCGGCGTGCTGCCGCCCGGGCCCC
>Ga0116137_1001209_pt1 | contig 17843 bp, 20 predicted proteins | sample June2015DPH_20_1_3_FD_88973 | JGI IMG/M metagenome (GOLD analysis project Ga0116137, IMG submission 88973) | Peatland microbial communities from SPRUCE experiment site at the Marcell Experimental Forest, Minnesota, USA - June2015DPH_20_100 | ecosystem: Environmental > Terrestrial > Soil >...
CCTTGAATTCGCCCACGAAGTCGCCCGGCTGATATAGATCCATGGCGTACTGTCCGGGCGGGGTCGGAGTGGCGGTCGGTCCGGCCGGAGTCGGGGTCCCAGCCGGGGTGCCGTTCGCCGAAGCGGTCGCGGTCGGGCCTGCAATCGCCGACGGTGCGGGGCTGGCGGTGGCAAGCTCGGCGGTGGGCTGTATCCGCGCCCACGGCGTGACCAAGGGCGCGTAGCCGAAGCTCGCTCCCTTCAGCGCCTGGGTCGCCGTGTAGAGGCCGCCCGCGGCCAGGCAGGCCGTGACCGCCAGACCGAGCGCCATCTTCGGCACGCGCCCGCTGCCGCGGCCTGCGTACGCGCCCGCTGGCTGGCTCTCGGCCAGCCGTACCCGCACGCCTGGAGGCGTCCAGACGGGCACCGGCACGGGTCGGCCGATTCGGTCCATCCGCGGCGCTAGCGCCAGGGCGAGGATCACGAGCTTGACGCCCATCCCCATGGCGTATGCGGCCGGGATCGCCAGCAGACCGGCCCCCGGGGCAAGGTCCTGGGCGGTGATGAACAGGGCTATGAAGCCGGCGACGGAGGCCAGCGTGGGGATCAACGTGTTCTTGGTGGCGTAGATGGCACGAGCCAGGAGCTCGACCATGCTCTCGAGCGGGATCGAAATGGCGAACACTCCGACAAGCATCGTCGTGGTGCTCAGGTCCGCGGCGTCGAACGCCCCGCCGGCCAGGACGATTCGAACCGCGAGCCAGCCCAGCAGCAGCAGGCCCATGGCGGCGCCGGTAGATAGAACCGCAATCGTCGCCAGCGTCGTTCCGAATACCTTCCGAAAGGCGCGTCTGTCGCCCAGGTCGGCCGCGGCCGCGAGGGCGGGAAAGGCCGCGATCGCGAACTGGGCGCCGATGACGAGCTCGGGCATGGTCTGGAACTTGCGGGCGTAAGTGAGGTCTGTCAACGAGCCCGGCGCCAGGGTCGACGCGAGAGCGGTGAAGTAGAGCACGATCAGCGACGACTCGAGCGGCTGGCTCACCATCTTTGGGAGCATCAGCACGGCGAACTGCCGCAGACCCTTCGTCCGCAGGTTGAATCGCGGCCATGGCCGGAAGCCGGCCCGGAAGACACCGGCCAGGCGGACTGCCAGATAGGCGAACGCTCCTGCCACCGCGCCGACCGCCGCGCCGTAGATGCCCATCGCGTCGCCCAGCAAAAGGGTCCCGGCGATGATCCCGGCGGAGTACATGAGGGGCGCGATGGCGTAGGTGAGCCAGCGCTTCTCCGCGATCAGGACCTCGCCCAGGACCCAGGTGGCGGCGAAGACGATCTGGGTCACGCTCAGGATGCGGAACAGGCTGATGCACGTGTCACGTTGCCCGCCGGTGAATCCCGGTGCCACGAACGAGACGCACTGCGGCGCGAATACGAACATGATCCCGACCGCCACGGCCATGACCAGGACCGACAGCGTCAGGATCGTCCGGCCGAAGGCCAGGGCGTCCTGGCGGTCCTGGTCGCGGAGCCCCACGAACAGCGGCACGAAAGAGGCGATCATGCCGCCGACGACCAGGACCTCGAGCACGAACTGCGGTAGCACGAAGGCCGCGTTGAAGGCATCGGTGTCGGTCCCCGCGCCGAACTGGTGCGCCAGGGCCTTGGTTTCGAGCAGGCCCATGACGAAGCCGATGAAGGTGACGGACGCGAGGATCAGGGCGCCCCTCGGCAGTGCCGTCTCGAGGATCGCCCGGACGCGCGCCCGCAAGCTCCGTGCTTGAGGCTTGCCCGGGCGATCGGCTCGGCGCGAACCCACGACGACCGGCGGTTCGGCTCCCGAGGACACGCCGGGTCGACGCGTCAGCTCGTCCAAACGATCGCTCCTCCGTCTCCGTAGATCGGGCAGTGTGAGCCAGGGATCGAACAGCGCGCAAGCGCGCTGGCTGAGGTTGGCCGGTTGCGCTGAACGGACAACGACGATCGGCCGGCCAGGAGTGGGGCGCTGGATGCCGGTCTGGTCATTCTCTCCGGCCCGGACGGATCGTGCCTGCCGGGTCCGGCGCCGGCTGCTGCGCGAGCGGATGGCGGGCGCGGTCCGGTAGTCGAGCTCTTGACATGTCAATACCCCCCCGGGGTATACAAATGCTGGGAAATGGTGTATGAATCTGCCTGCAAAGGCCTGTCAAGACTTGACAGGCCCTTAGTCGTGTCAGGGTGGTCGGCCGATGGCCCGGGCGCCGCTCGAGCGGTGTCGGCGGACGGTCCATTCGGTCGGAGACGACGAATAGCGAACGTTCGGGGCGCGCCGGCCGTCTGATAAGCAGGAGATGCGTTTGGCTGTTGGGGTTGCCGCAGAAGTCAAGACCAAGCTGTCGGTCCTCGAGATCGTCGGCGAGCAGGTGCAGCTCAAGAAGGCCGGCACCACGTACAAGGGGCTCTGCCCGTTCCACGGCGAGAAGACCCCCAGCTTCGTCGTGACCCCGGCGCGGGACACCTGGCACTGCTTCGGCTGCGGCGAGGGCGGCGACATCTTCAGCTTCGTGATGCGCCGCGATGGGTTGACCTTCCCAGAGGCGCTCAAGAGGCTGGCTGCCAGGGCCGGCATCGAAGTCGACGAGCGGACGAGCCGCGAGGACGCCCGAAAGGCTCGACTGCGCGAGGTGCTCGAGCAGGCCATCGCGTTCTACCACGCCGTCCTGACGCAGTCGAAGACCGGCGCTCCCGCGCTCGAATACCTGCATGGCCGCGGCTTCACCGACGAGACGGTCCAGCGCTTCCAGCTGGGCTGGGCGCCGGACGGCTGGGATCAGATGATCAAGATGCTCCAGGCCCGCCGGAACGTGGCGGTGGCGGAGCTCGCGGAAGTGGGCCTGACGAGCCAGCGCCCCGGCGGGCGAGGCGCCTACGACAAGTTTCGCTCGCGAGTGATCTTCCCCATCCGCGACGCGGCCGGAGCGCCCGTGGGCATCGGCGGGCGCGTGCTGCCGGGGACGGCCGGCACGGCCCCCGGCACCGCCACGGACTCGAACGCGCCCAAGTACCTGAACTCCCCCGCGACGGCGCTCTTCGACAAGAGTCGCACGCTGTACCTGATCGAGCGAGCTCGCAACGAGATGCGCCGTCGGGACGAGGCGGTGATCGTGGAGGGCTACACCGACGCGCTCATGGCCCACCAGGCCGGCTTCGAGAACGTGGTCGCATCGCTGGGCACCGCTCTCACCCCGGCGCAGGTGGCGGTCATCGCCCGTTACGCGCGCGAGATCGTGCTGGCCTACGACGTCGACCCGGCCGGTCAGCATGCCGGCTCGATCGGCGGCGAGGAACTGTACCGGCTGATCGGCTCTCTCGCGGCCGAAGAGACCGGCATCGAGATCACGCGCGTGCGCGTCGCCCGCCTGCCGGCGGGCAAGGATCCGGACGAGGTCATCCGCGACGCGCCCGATCTCTGGCGGGAGGCGGTGCGCACGGCCCAGCCGATCGTGGAGTTTCTGATCGACTACTACGCCACCGCGCACGACGTCCGCACGCCGGAAGGCAAGCGCCACGCGGTCGCGGCGCTGGTGCCGCTGCTGCGCGAGATCCGCGATCCGGTCGTGCGAGACGTCTATCTCCAGACGCTGGCCCGCCGGACGGGGGTCGAAGACCGGGTCCTGCTCGAGGCGATGCGAGCGCCCGCCGCCACCGCTCGCCAGACAGCGGACGGTCGGTCGAGTTCCAACACGCCCGGTCGGTTTACGGCCGACTCGGTGATATCGGCCCCGGACGCCATCGACACCAAGGCGGAGCTGCGGGCCGTATCGCTCGACGAGCGCAAGCTGCTGCGGCTGCTGTTGCTCGTGCCGGAGCAGCAGGAACGGGTCGCCGAGACGCTGGCGGCGCAGAAGGCGCAGCTCCCCAGCACCCCGGCCCGCGAGCTGCTGGCCGCGATGCTGGCCGACCGCGAACGCGACCGGGAGGCCGGCGGTCCCGGCCGCTTCGAGCGCATGCGTTTCCTGGAGTCGCTGCCGACCGAACTGCACAGCCTGGCTGTTGCGGTATACGCCGATCGAGATCCCAACGATCCAACCACGCTTGATGGCGACCACATCCGCAATGGCGTGGATCAGTGCCTTATAGCCCTGGAGGAGGACCGGCTGGAAGAAGAGATCCGGTTCAACGCAGGGGAACTGAACGAGGCCGAGGCGGCTGGCGACCGAGAGGCGGCTGTCAGGCTGCGCGAACTACAACGTGATCTAACACAAGCCCAAGGCTTGCTACACCGACGCCGCGAACTAGTGAGCAATCTCACAACCGCTGGAGGACACCGATGACCGATCCCCTGGACAAGCAGCTCGTGGAGGTGGCTCTCTCCGGCGGCGGCCGCCGCAAGGCGGACCTCGAGGAGGCCAAGCTGGCCGGCGTCCGCCCGCGACGTTCGGTCGATGACGACGAGCCGCTCGACGAGGATGAGCTGCTCGCTGACGACGATGTAGTGCCGCCGGACGCCCTCGATGACGACACGGTCGAGCTGGGCGTGGAGGTCGTCGAGGACGAGGTCGGGGTCGAGCTGCGGATCCCGGGCGAGGTCCCGGCCAAGCTCGACGCCGAGGCGCTCGAGGAGCCGACGCCCGAGGAGCTCGAGGCTCTCAGCGCCGACATGATCGGGATCGACGACCCGGTCCGAATGTACCTGAAGGAGATCGGCAAGGTCGCCCTGCTCACGGCCGAAGAGGAGGTCGTCCTGGCCAAGGCCATCGAGCTCGGCGAGCAGATGGTCGAGGAGCCCTGGAAGGGGATCGTCTCTCTCCACGAGTGGACGCATCACGACACCGAGCACAAGACGCGGACGATCAAGCCGCAATACAGGCTGCCGTTTGCCGCCGAGTCGGCCCGCATGGTTGGCGACGCGGTCCGTTCCGAGGACGCGGCGGACCTGCTCGTCCCCACGCCGGACTTCCATCTCGTCAAGGCGGGCAAGGACGCCGCGAGCGAAGGGACGAAGGATCTCCTCAGGGAGGCGCGGCATCTCGTCACTCACTACAACGACTCGCTCTCCGCGGATGCGTTCCTGGCCCTGCTGGATCGCGCCTATTTCGCCGTGCACAACGGCGACCTGGACTCGCGCGACAACGTTGGCCTGTGGGCCATCTACCAGTGGACGCGCGAGGCCGTCGCGCACCCGGCGCTGCAGCGCTGGATCGAGGGCGGCCACGATGCCGACCTGCTCAAGCGCATGGGCTACGACCCGGAGGTACCGGCCGGCACGAAGCTTGCCCACCGCCGCGGCGAGCTCGTCAGGATCGGCCGCGACGCGCGCGAGCAGCTGACGTCGGCCAACCTGCGGCTGGTCGTGTCGATCGCGAAGAAATACATCGGCCGGGGCATGTCGTTCCTCGATCTGATCCAGGAAGGCAACATCGGCCTCATCCGCGCTGTCGAGAAGTTCGACTACGAGAAGGGCTTCAAGTTCAGCACGTATGCGACGTGGTGGATCCGCCAGGCCATCACTCGCGCTATCGCGGACCAGGCCCGCACGATCCGGATCCCGGTCCACATGGTCGAGACGATCAACCGCCTGATCCGGGTTTCGCGGACGCTGCTGCAAGAGCTGGGCCGCGAGCCGACGGTGGAGGAGATCGCCGAGGCGATGAGCAAGGGCCAGGAAGTGGTGGTCACCCCCGAGAAGGTCCGCGAGATCATCAAGGTTTCCCAGGAGCCGGTCAGCCTCGAGACGCCGATCGGAGAAGAGGAGGATTCGCACCTGGGCGACTTCATTGAGGATCGCGGAGCGCTGGCGCCGGCGGAGGCGGCCTCACATCAGCTGCTCAAGGAGCAGGTCGAGGCGGTGCTGGATTCGCTGACCGGCCGTGAGCGCCGAGTTCTCCAGCTCCGGTTTGGGCTGGAGGATGGCCGGGCCCGAACACTCGAGGAGGTCGGTAAGGAGTTCAACGTCACGCGCGAGCGCATCCGCCAGATCGAGGCCAAGGCCCTGCGCAAGCTGCGCCACCCTTCCCGGAGCCGCAAGCTCAAGGATTACCTGGAGTAGCGCGATACGCGCACACTGGCAGCGAAAGTGGCATCATGTACGGACACCGCCGTACGGACGGTGGCGGACGGCCCCCGGTAGACGCCGAAGGCCGCCCGGTTCGCAGCCTTGCCAGGAGGCACGCGACATGGCCGAGTCTACCAGCCACCAACGCGGACGCCACGGGGACGGCACGATCTACACGACGGCGGACGGCCGGCTCCGCGCCGCCATTACCGTGCCGCACGCCCTCACGGGTGAGCCGGTCCGGCGCTACCTCTCCGCCAAGACCGACGCTGAGATCAAGCGCAAGCTCAAGGACGCCCGGGCGGAGCGCGCAACCGGAGGGCGGACGCCCACCGTGGCGAACTGGGGCGAGCGGTGGCTCGCAATGGTCGCGCACCGCGTTCGTCCGGCCACTCTGACCGCCTACCGGGTCGCGATCCGGCACCACGTCATCCCGGCACTCGGCCGCGCCGAGCTGGGCCGCCTCCGGCCCTCTGACGTCGAGATGATGACGGCTGGCATGATCGACGCCGGCTCGGCCCCATCGACGGCGGCCTTGGTCCGCAGGATCCTCGTGGTCTGCCTCACGGACGCCGCCCGAGACGGTTTGATCGCCCGCAACGTCGCGCAGCTTGCCCGGGCACCGCGAACGGCGGAGCCGTTTCGGCGGGCGCTCACCGGCGACGAGGTGCGGGTATTCCTTGCAGCCGTGGCGGACGATCCGCTCGGGCCGCTCGTCGCCCTCGGGATCGCGACCGGGCTCCGCCGCGGCGAACTGCTGGCACTGCGCTGGACAGACGTTGACGAGACGGCCGGGACGCTCACCGTGGCGCGGGCTTTGGCGCGCTCCGCCGCCGGCGGCTACGCCGTCGCCGAGCCGAAGTCACGCCGGGCGCATCGGATGATCGCCCTCCCGGCGCTCGCCCGGGACGCTCTCCACCGGCAGGCCGCGGCGCAGACCCTCGAGCGCGAGGCCGCGGGGACCGCCTGGCAGGACCGCGATGGGCTCGTCTTCGCGGATCCGATCGGCCGACTCTGGCACCCGGAGACCGTGACGACGGCATGGTCCGCCCTCGTGCGACGGACCGGAATCGGCCGGCTCCGGCTGCACGACCTCCGGCATACGGCCGCGACCCTGAGCCTGAGCGCCGGCGTACCGGTCCGAGACGTGGCCGACATGCTCGGCCACGCGAGCCCATCGATCACCCTGGACGTCTACGGGCACGGCGTTGCCGAAGGCCCGCGCCGCGTCGCTGACGCACTGGACCGGGCGCTCAACGGCGGTGCGTCGTGAGCGGCGGGGAGCAGGACCCGGACGGTCTGAACACCTGGGGCCAGGTTCGGCAAGCCCGGGCGCAGCTCACAGCTGCCGGGTTGTTCGTCAATCACCCGGCAGTGGAGCGGCTGATCGCCGAGCGCGTCGGCGCACTTCCGAAGGACCGGCATCGGCTTGACGACAAGTGCGTCGAATCCTGGGTCGCAGAAACGGAGACGGCGCTACGGGCATGCCTTGCTAGCATCCCGATGGTTGAGGACTGGCCTTGGCTAGTCACGAAGCTTCTCGGTTCCTGCTCCGGCGCTGCCATCCGGGATCTTCACAAGCGGTCAAAGCATCCGGGGGTGCCAAACGCGCTCATGGACGCCGTTGAGGCCGCAGCCCGCCCGATCCTTGAGGATGCTGCCGGCGTCTCGCACCTGACGCGATCCCTGCAAGGCGTGGGTGCCGCACCGTGGTACGAGACCCTCGAGGGCCGCAGTACGGGCGCGGCTCTCGCCGCTCTTGACGCCGCCCACGAACTGGGGCGGTTAGAGATCCTGCGCTACTCCACGCCGCCCACGCCCCGGGTACCCAAGCGCTCCGACGCGGATATCCCGCTGTGGGTCGGCTGGTGGTATCGGCACGACGTGAGCGGAGAGCGTTGGTTGTCGATCGCCCGCGGCGAATACGGCAACGCCCGCGCAGAAACGACTCGACACTATGTCGCCGAGAAAGCACAAGAGATTCGGGGGCTGCTGAGCCGCTAGGCACAGAACGGTACTGACCTTCGGCGCCTCAGTCGGGGAGAAAGACTCCACTCCGTATAAACGCTCCATGAACCACTACACCGGGGCCGATCTCCGAGCGGAGCGGGCTCGCCACGGCGTTCTACAGAGGGAGATCGCGAGTCGACTCGGCTGCACCGTGGGGCGTGTCTCGGCTGTCGAGAACTCAATCCGTGTCACCCCGCGGCTTGCGGCTCGATACCTAGCAGCTTTGTCGGGCAGCGACCCGGCCCTTGAGCGACTCGCCCGTGCCTCTCGTGAACTCCTGGACGCCGCCGAGGGCCTCGGATGACACCCCAGCACGAGGCTGCGATCCAAGCCGCGACTGAGCAGCTCGTGGCCGCGCTCCTGGCCGCCGTTCGGGCTGAGGCAGCGGCCACGGAAGCCGCTCCAGACCGGCTGCTGAGTGTTGGCCAGGCCGCGGCCATGCTCGGGCTCGGCCGCTCGGCGCTGTACGGCCAGCTCGAGGCTGGACGGCTGCGAAGCCTCCGCGTCGGCCGCCGGCGTCTCGTTCCGGCCGGCGCCGTGCGCGACTTCATCGAAGGGGCCGGGCGATGACTGCGCGCCATCGTCAGCCCGGGCCTGCCAGCATCCGTCTGGAGGCGGGAGAATTGGCCGAAGTCTTGGCCGCGCTCGATTGCGCCTACGAATCATCGATCTACTGGTCAGACATCGGACGCATTGACTTCTCCACGATCGGCGAGCCCATCGTGCGCGCCCTCAAGATTCTGCGCCGGCTCCGAGACGAGGCCGCAGCATGACCGCGCAGCCTTTCGACCTTCGCGCTCTCGCTGCGGATCCCGGGGCGGTGCTACACGAGTCCGCGGGCGCGGCCGACGGCGAAGATGCTGACGATGTAGTCGAGCCGCCGATCAACCTCTGGCCGCTGCCGATCACGCTGCCGGGCGATGGCGGCGACGCCGTGCCGGGGCCCGCCGGGCTCGTCCCTCCTGCGGGGAGGCGCAGCCTCCGAACGACCCCCGCCGCACGGATCAAGACGCGGCCGATCAAGTGGCTCTGGGACGAGAGGCTGGGGCTGGGCACCTTCGATCTGCTCGGCGGCCGCGAGGGCATCGGCAAGTCGACGTGGGCTTTCGACCTGGCAGCGAAGATCTCCCGGGGCACGCTCCCCGGCATCTACTTCGGCAAGCCCAAGGGCGTCATCATCTGCGCCTCGGAGGACCCCTGGGAACAGGTGATCGTGCCGCGGCTGATAGCCGCCGGCGCCGATCTCAGCCGGGTCTACCGCGTCGACGTGGTGACCGCTGACAACATCCCCGGCGTCCTGAATCTGCCGGCCGACATCCCGGCGCTGGGTGAGCTGATAGCCGAGCACGATGCCGCCCTCGTCATCCTCGACCCGCTCCTGTCCCGGCTCGATGCCGCGCTGGACACTCATAAGGACGCCGAAGTGCGCCGCGCGCTCGAGCCGCTCGTGGCCCTGGCCGATCGGACGAACAGCGTCGTGCTGGGCCTGATCCACGTCAACAAGGGCATGTCGACGGATCCGCTGTCGATGCTCATGGCGTCGCGCGCGTTTCCGGCCGTGGCGCGGGCGGTCCTATTCATGCTGAAGGACCCGGACGACGACGGCCGGCTGCTGCTGGGCGAGCCGAAGAACAACCTGGGGAGAGTGGACCTGCCCACGCTCAGCCTCACGATCGAGGGCGTGCGCGTGGGCGAGCTCGACGGAGATGTGATCTGGGCGACCCGGATCCGCTGGGGCGCCGACATCGACCGCGGCATCCGCGATCTGGTCCAGTCTGCCAGCGAGGGCCCGGAGGACCGCACCGCGACCGGCGAGGCTGCGGGCTGGATGACGGACTACCTGGAGAGCGTCGGGGGCTACGCCAACTCTGTCGACGTGAAGCGCGAGGGCGTGAAGGCAGGACACGCCCTGCGAGCGCTGGAGCGGGCCCGGTCGAAGGCGTGCATCGCCAGCGTCTCGCACGGCTTTCCTCGGCAGGCTCTCTGGTGTCTTCCGGGTCGTTATCCTGGGGAGAGTGGTCTTACTGGCGGTAGTGGCGGTAGTGGCGGGACTGTAGCCCCTGTGCCGTCAGTGTCGCCAGTCACGCCAGTAGTGTCATCCCCCGCGCGCGCACGCGAGACAGAGCGACTCCATCTTCGCGTGCCTTTCCCGGAGCCCGCGGCCAGCAAGCCCGAGGAGACGCCGCCATGGATATGACTCTGGCCGTGTCTCGGGACGACGCAATGAGCCGGTCGCTGCCCATGCTCGGGCGGGTTTTCGCCATTTCCCGCCCGAGCGCCCCACATACAACCGCAGGCTACGGGCCCGCGCCGGCGCTTCCGGCAATCTCACGTTCGCCCTCGATGGGCGGCACGTCAGAGTCGGCGGGCTTGCCCGGCCGAGCAGGACGCGACCGCGAGAGCAGCGAACCAACGAAACCGATAGGAGATAGGTATGACTACTCCCCCCGCCGAGTCCGTCACCGGCAACCCCAGCCCATTGGGTGACGCGATCCTGGCGACCGCCGACGCTCTGGTTCGCCTGAAGAGCGCGCCGACCGGCGACCACCGGAAGTCGATCGCCACAGTCCAGAGCGTGCGCTCGACCCTGATCCAAACGGCCGTCCTCCGCGATGACCGCGCGGCGATGGACGTCGTGCCTGAGGCCGAGCTCGCCCCGTACATCCAAGCCGCGAACGAGCCCCTGCCGGCTCGTGGGGACATGGTGAAGTCCGGCCGAAAGACGAGCCTTCGGCACATTGGGCTGGCCAAGGCTGCCGCTGACGAACGGGACCCGGGCGAACGGCAGCGGTTAGGCACAGCAAGCGCTGCCGCCTTCATCCGGGCCAATCGCGGCCCGCGATGACCATCAATCGAACCGCTCACGGTTGTTTCGGGCCACGGGTTACCGAAACGCCGTCGGACGGCCGGGCGGGTGACTCCACCGCCGAGCGGACTCTGCCGGTGCCGCCCGCCGGCACTAACCCCATACGGAGGCTGACATGACCACAACCACGGAAACGCCCCGAGAGCTCGCCGAGCGTGAGGCGGAAGCGGCGAAGCAAAAATTCAATGATTGGGCTCAGCGCGGCGCACAGATCCGCGGCCATGCCGACACCCTGAGCGGCGAGCTCGGCAGGGTCAAAGAGGAGCTGCGTAACGCGCGACTCGCTGCCGTCAGCGGCGGCGGTAACGACTGCCAGGTAGCGGCGCTTGCTGATCGCGAGCGCGCGATCACGGCCGCGGTCGCGGAGACGAGCGAACGCCTTGCGGCCGTCGCGGATCAGATACAGCTCGCCCGAGACGTTTGGGCGGCCGCACAAGAGCGGCTCGACCCGATCGTACGGGCCGAGGAGCGTACGAGGGTGGTCGGCCTGGCCAATCTTGCGGACCGTCGGATCGAAGCGGCTCTCAACCAACTCCACCAAGCGCTTGCCGACCGTTATCAGTTCGAGGGCGTGACTTCCTTCAGCTGGAACGGAATACACCTCAACCAGGTCCGCCATCCGTACCACCTCGAGTTCTAGGAGACAGACAACATGGCAATCACGTTGAACGTATCGGTCGGCACGACCGACACCGTCTTGGTGCTGAGTGCTGCCCCGAACAGTCCCGCCCTCAAAATCGACTCCGAGGAATTCGGCGTTGTGTCCGCGACCTCGCCGGTTGTCGGGCGCGCGGACATGGGCCGCGGCATGGGTTACCCGGCCGCCGGTGTGACCGTTCAGGTGCAGCGCGCCTGGAACGGCACCGACCGGGCGCCCCATACCTCTGGCGCTACGGTGACGCCGATCTGGGAGGCCATGACGGCTACACCCGGCACGCTGGTCTAGCCATCGTCGGGCGGGCCTGGCAGCCTCCCCGGTCCGCCCGCCCCATTTGAACGGGCACGAGATGAACGAGTACGCACACAAGCGAGCGCTCGAGCCGCTCCGGCCGGCTGGCCGGGCTGGGGCAAGGGGTGGCGGGGGGCTGCGCTGTCTTTTCAGGAAGTCGTATACCGTCACGCCCCTTTTCCGGGAGAAACATTTCGATGACTGAGTGCCGCGCTTGCCATTCGCCTCTGCCTTCCCAGGTTGGCCGGGGCAGGCCGCGCGCCTTCTGCCTGGCATGCTCGCCGCGCGATCCGGTCGCAGCGACGCGCGCATGGCGCGCCCGGAACCGCGACGCGATCAACAGCAAGCGCCGCACCGACTACGCCGCCGGCAAGAACGGGGGCGGGTCGAAGAATGCCTTTTCGGGATCGTCGGATACCGTAACGCCCAGGGCGCATGCGCGTCCCCAATGCGCGGCCGGGAAAAGGCCGGCGGCTCCGCAGGCTGGAGGCTAGACCGTGCCTCCGCGTAAACCGACCGCCCTCAAAGTCCTGAACGGTTCGGCCGCCCATCATCCGGAGCGCCGTAACCGAGCCGAGCCCGAGCCGCCGCTGGTCGAAGTCGGAGCACAGCCGCCCGCCTGGCTGACGGATAAACGAGCCCGGGCCTACTGGCCCGACGCCGTCGCGCTGCTGACAGCGCAGCGCATTCTCGCGGTCACCGACACGACCGCATTGGGGCTGCTCTGCGTCGCCCTGGCCGACTACGTCGAGGCCGCTGCGATCGTGGCCAAGAAGGGCTTGACCTACGCGACGAAGACCGCGACGGGCTCCGAGATGGTGCGCGCCAATCCGGCCGTTGCGATTCGCGACGATGCCTGGCGCCGCCTCCGGGCGATCCTCGCCGACTTCGGGGCGACGCCCGCCAGCCGGCCGCGCGTCGCGGCGCTGCCACTCCCGGCCGATGAGAGGGAGAGCGAAATGGCCCGGCTGCTGACGCCGAGGTACCGGAATGGCTGAGCTGTGCCGCCACTGCGGCGGGCCGATCCTCCGCGTCGTGGGCAGCCGGCCGCGGACCTACTGCACGCCGCGATGCCGCACGCAATATCGACTCGCGCAGCGGCGAGCGGTCAGTGCAGCGGCGGGGGCGTTCCTGGATGCGGTCACCGAGGGCAACGGCGGCCCCGACTTCCCTCACCACCGCTCGCGGGCCGAGCAAGCGGCGTATGAGGCCCGCGTCGCCGAGGCGAAGCGCAACCTCGAGGCGGTAAACCCCGCGGCTTGGCGTCTCTTCGGGCACGGGCAGCCATGACGCCGAACTTCGCGCGGATCCTGCCCGCCCCGGGCTGCGACGTGTCGGCGCTCGTTAAGTTGAGCCCCACGGATCCGCGCGCATCTTCCCTATCGCCTAGCAAGGAGCCACGCCCATGACACCGTTCGAGTTGGTCCAGTGGAGCATCGCTCTGGCCATCGGCATCGTGCTGATGGGCCTGGGGCTGGCGTTGTCTCTGGCGCTGGTGTTTGCGGCGCTGCACGCCGACAGGCGGCCGCGGCCATGAATGTGGCCAACGCTGCTAGCGGCGAGGCGGTGACGGTCGGCGGGCTGCCGCTCACTGACTATCTCGCCGCCCTGGCGGGCGAGGCGGCTGCTGGCGGCTTTCGCGCCGGCCTGGCCACCGGGATCCTGATCGGGACGGCGCTCTTCGTCGACAGTGCCGGCCCAATGGATGCCGCTGGCCTTGACCTTGCGGTCACCAAGGCGCAGCAGCTCGCTGCGCAGCTCTTGAGAGGGAAGACGGACTAACCACGCCGGCCAAGGGCCGGCTCCCGAACCTGCCTCGGTCTGAGTGCGAGTGGTGACCGATGGCAGCCCCCCTACTCGCAGGGAGCACACATGACCATCGGCGAGTTGCTCGTCAAGCTGGGCCTGGAAGGCTCCGGTTACTCCAAGGGCCTGTCTGAGGCCGAGTCGAAGACCCGCAGTTCGACCGGCAAGATGGGCAAGTCCTTCGACGAGGCCAGCGGCCATGTGTCGAAGTTCGGCGGCATCATGTCGGGCATCGCGGTGGGCGCCGGCATCGCCGCATTCAACGCCATAGAGGGGGCCGCAGGCAAGCTCATTGGCGTCCTGGAGGACAGCGAGAAGGCCTATCAGGACGCGCAGGTCTCCACCGCTCAGTTGGGCACGGCGCTGAAGAACAACGTGCCGGCTGCGCAGGACAACATCGATGCCATCAACGCCCAGATCAGCGCAAACCTGAAGTACGGCTTCAGCGCCGACGACCAGCGCTCGTCTATGGCCCTGCTCGTGGGCGTCACGCACAACGTTTCCCAGGCGCAGAAGGACCAGGCCGAGGCGATGGACCTGGCACGCCTGAAGGGCATTGATCTCGGCTCGGCCACCACGATCGTCATGAAGGCCCAGGAGGGGAACACTGGCGCACTGAAGAAGCTCGGCATCGTGGTCGCGCCCGTGACGACCGCGATGGACAAGCTGACCGCCTCGCACAAGCACGCTACTCCCGAACAGATCAAGGCAGCCAAAGCAGCGGACCTACAAGCTACCGCGACCGCCGCGCTCGGCGTCATCCAGCAAGCTGCGGGGGGCCAAGCTAAGGCCTACGCCGATACCAGCGCCGGCAAGCTCGCTGCGGCGCACGCGAAGGTCACCGAGGCGATGGTCAAGCTCGGGGCCATCACGGACAAGATCGTACAGGCGGTGCTCCCCGGGACTCGCCGATGCCTTCGACAACATCATGGATGCAGTGGGGCCGGTCCTCACTCAGCTGGGCGATGACATGCCGGCGATCATTGCGACCCTGCAGGGCTGGATCAACGGCCTAGTCGATACCTTCGGACCGCTCATCTCCGACATGGCCGACGCCCTCCCGGGCGCGATTACGACCGTCGAGGGCTTCATCAGCGGCCTGCTCCCGAGCTTTGGATCGGGCGGGGCGGGCGGTGCGGCCACGGGCCTCGGCAAGGACATCTCGAACCTCGAAAAGACCTTCTCCACCGTCTTCGCCGATATCCAGGTGATCGTCAAGGGCGCGCTCGGGATGCTCGAGAACTTCTGGAAGACCTTCGGCGGCGACATCATCGGCTATCTCAAGATCATGGTCGGGATGTGGGAGGGCATCTTCAACGGCGTCATGGAGGTCATACAGGGCATCTTCGACGTGTTCGCCGGACTGTTCAGCGGCGATTGGAGCAAGGTCTGGACGGGCGTCCAGGAGATGTTTAGCGGCGTCATGGACGCCATCGGTTCTATCTTCCAAGCCCTTCTCAACCTGATCCCGATCCTGCTCGACGCTGCCGGCAAGGTGATCGGCGGCATCTGGGGCAACATCTGGCACGGCCTGGAGACTGCCGCTCAGAGCATCGGGAACGATATCTCCGGCGCTGTGCAGCAGTACATCGTCAAGCCGATCACCGACGGCTTCAACTCGCTCGTGTCATTCATCGCCGGGGTGCCCGGGGATATCACGAACGCCGCGGCGGGGATGTGGGATGGCATCTGGCAAGCATTCCGCTCGGCTATCAACATGCTGATCGACGCCTGGAACAGCCTCAAGTTCACCTTGCCCAGCATTCCTAATCCACTCGGTGGCACGCTGTTTGGAGGCGAGACCATCGGCGTGCCGCATATCCAGCGTCTCCACTCCGGCGGCATCGTGCCGGGCATGCCCGGCTCCAATGTGCTGGCGTTGCTCGAGGGCGGCGAACGGGTAGTGCCGCGTTCACAGGCAGGCGCAGCGCACGGGGGCAACACCTACGTGCACAACTGGTACATCACCAACCCGGTACCCGAGCCGCCCTCGGTCTCAATGGCTCACGCCAACCTGATGCTGGCGTATAGCGGACGGAGCGGCAACTGATGGCACGTCTCAACCAATGGGCGTTCCGGGGGAACATCCTTAACGGCCCGAACGTGCGTATCGGGAAGGTCGCGGGGGCGTTCGCTCTTCCGCCGCTCCGTGGCTCGAACTGGATTGCGCAGAACGCCACGGGCGAGCAGTTCGTGTCGAAGCTCCACGGCGGGCGGCTACGTGGGAGGCTAAGCGATGGGCGCTGAGGGCGCAAAGGCCGCGGTCTGGGTCACGCTCCGGTTCCTCTATGGCCTCAAGCACGACGATGACGCGAGCATGAACCACGCGGCGCGGGGCTCGGCGGCAAGGTGGAGGAGACGCCTTCGCGTGTCCCAGGCGGACTGCGCCCGGATCGGGCTTCTCACCTACGTCTACGAGCTCTCGGACGGGTCCTACGCGGTCAGGGCTATGCGCAGACGACGCAGCACGCAGATGAGCCGGGTCCTGGCCCGGCTCCACGTCGATCGAGTCTTCATCTTCCGCGTGTGGGAGGTCGCCGGAAGCTGGCACCTGGACGAGTTCGACCCGGCCGCGGGCCTCACCATCGTGGAGAGCTATATGCTGCCCGAGAGCCTGCCCGAGTACCTGCCTGACAGTGGCTGACCCGCCTTGCGGATCCTGTGCCTTCGAGCCCGACTGCCCGGCCAGGATCGCCCTGGAGGCCCGCGGCCGGGTCGCGGAGCCGCTCACAGCCGCTAGGAACGGCGATCTGCGGTGTTCGGCCTATCGGTACCATCGCTGGCCGCGTGGCCACGCCCGTAGCCTCACTTCCTGGCAGGCGGCCCGCACGCGGGAGGGTCGCGGTCTCTTCGGACGGCCGGAGGCGGGGCAGCCGACTGATTGACAGGGCCTACGGGGGGCGCGCAGCCGGCCGGAGTGGGCTATGCGCCACTCCGGGGCCTTCCGTCGCAGCTGCCCGCCTTTGCGCCCGCCAGCGGGGCATAGGGAAAGGCCCGGTCGCGTCCGGCCGGGCCTCTGTGGTATTCCGCGCGGAATGCGTTATGGCTAGCGGCCCAAGAGCGGAGCGAGACCGCGAGCGCGAGCGTCCGCCATTAGAGCCACAACGCGAGGGTCAACTTGCGGGCGGGGATGTCGAGTTCGGGGCGGGCGAGTCTCCGGACGAACGGGCGGGATCGGCGGCAGCGGCAGGATGGCCCGCGGCTGGCGACCGTGAACGGTCCGGGCAGCGACGTAGGCGTCGAGCGAGGCGACAGGGATGCGGACCAGGCGTCCCAGGCGCGCGCAATCCAGTTCCCCGGTGCGGCACAGTCGCCGGATGAAGTCCTCCGAGACGGAGAGCCGGTGGGCGGCATCGGCCGGCGAGAGGTGCGTCGCTCGGTCCTCATCCTTGACTTGCTTCATGGTCGACTCCGGTTCAGGTCGCCCGTCTGGCGCCCGCCGGAGCCGTCGCGAGGGCGGCTCCCGTAGGGGTCAGGTAAGTCCGGCGTCGCGGAGCACTTTGTCCCGCCGATCCTGTTCGGCCTGCCAATGTTCCCGAGCCATCCGGGCGGCGACGGGTTCGGCGGCCGTGCCGAGTTTCTTTTCGAGTTTGCTGATCCGGTTTATGTTGCGGAGCGCCCGCCTCTCGGCCGCCACCACGGCGGCCTCGTGACGGGTATATGCCTGCAGTGTCTCGCCGGCGGCTTTCATAGTCCTGAGGTCCGGGGTGATCTCATTCCGCACTGTCTTGATTAGGTACTCGGCCGCTTCGATGGCGGCGAGCTCCGTGGGCGGTGTCTTGTCTGTCATGGCTTGCTTCTCCTGATCGGGTGACCCCTACGGGGTCAGACTTTCCGCGCGAAATGTTCAGACGGGCCGGTTGCCGTCCTTCAGGGCTGAGGACGTCGCCACTCTGGCGCACGTGCGGCACGCGTCGACCGTCGGCCGATCCTCCGTGACAACGTAATCGCGAGACTGCTCGCCATCGCCGAAAAGGCTGAAACTTCGCAAGCTGAGCCGGGCCCCGCAGAGGGCGCGACCGTTGATCTCGTGCGTTCGATGGTCGTGAGTCTCTAGGTCGCCGGAGAAGATGTGCCAGCAACCATCCCACTCGGGTACGAGCTGCGGGCCGAGCCGCCGGACCGCAGCTCGAGGTAGCAGCCGGCATCGGAGCCACGTGCCGGCGCTGGGCGGATCGAAGGGGACCGGCTCGGGCTCGGCC
>Ga0116137_1001214_pt1 | contig 17736 bp, 17 predicted proteins | sample June2015DPH_20_1_3_FD_88973 | JGI IMG/M metagenome (GOLD analysis project Ga0116137, IMG submission 88973) | Peatland microbial communities from SPRUCE experiment site at the Marcell Experimental Forest, Minnesota, USA - June2015DPH_20_100 | ecosystem: Environmental > Terrestrial > Soil >...
CCGTTTGATGGCGAAGTAGCTCAGAAGCCTGGAAGGCACGCCCAACAGCGGCAGCACGCTCCAACGTTGCGATGGCCGCGGCGGCATCGTCCAAATCACCGACACAGTGCCGCCGCACAGCCCCAACGCTTCTACCGCGCGCGGCTGACGCCGTAGGCAACCCGGAGAGCAGACCGAACTGTTCTCATCCAGAAGTCCAACACTCCGGCGGCGAATTCAGGAGGCCCGCTAATCAGAGCAACAAAAGGAGAGTCGAGCTGGAAAACCCTTGCCCTACCCTTTGCCCGACTCTCTAATGGAACATACGCCTAATCGTGGAAACTGCAACTGATCACTGTAAAACGGCAGATCCGGCAGTGAGCGATGGCGGCGTACTTGATTCGGCTCGGGCTGCGGGCAGAGTGGGCGTATGGACTGGGGTGTGGTCGGCTTTTCACCCTGGGAATCGCGGCGAAAGATAGGCGTTGACGTGGGCGGTTTGTTCCGTTATTTTTCCCCGCCTTCGCAAGAGGTGGTGAAAGACAATTTTATGTACGCAGTCATCCGAACAGGTGCAAAACAATACCGCGTCCAGCCCGGCGACGTGCTCGAAGTCGAACTGCTCGACGGCGAGAAGGGCAAGGAAATCGCGCTGGAAGACGTGTTGCTGGTGGCGGACGGCGATAACATTCAGGTCGGCAAGCCCACAGTCAAGGGCGCGCGCGTGACCGCCGAGGTTGTCGAGCCTGACAAGAAGGGCAAGAAGGTCATCGCCTTCAAGTTTCGTCGCCGCGAAGGCTACCACCGCAAGCGCGGCATTCGGGCGCACCACACGGTGTTGAGAATCAAGGAAATCGTCGCGAAGTAAGCCGTCAGCATTCAGCTTTCAGCAGTCAGGAGACTCAATCATGGCCCATAAAAAAGGACAAGGCAGCAGCCGCAACGGACGCGACTCGGTCAGCAAGCGGCTCGGCGTGAAACGATTTGGCGGCGAGTTGGTCAGCGCCGGCAGCATCATCATTCGCCAGCGCGGCGCGCGCTTTGTCGCCGGCAACAACGTCGGCACCGGCCGCGATTGGACGCTCTTCGCTTTGGCCGAGGGCAAAGTTCGGTTCGACAAGAACGGCCGCCGAGTCAACATCGACCTCGTCCCAGTTGCCAGTGTATCGTAGTCGCAGATCACTCGCTGAATTCAACCAAGGGCATTCGCCAGGAGGCGGATGCCCTTTTGTATTTGCTGAATCGTCGGCGCGCCGAAGCTGAGGCGCATGCAGTTTTGCGGGATCGGGCGAGACGGGTCGTTGCAGTAGCACATCTCGCCGGGGACGTACAACACTCCGGCGTCGAGCGCGCGCTTAAACAGGCGGCTTTTCACGCCTGTGTTCACGCCCGGATCGAGTTCGACCCAGACGTACATGCCGCCGTGCGGTTTGTTGAATAGCGCCTTATGCACCCCTTCTTCTGTGTTGGTGTAGCCGCGCTTCTGCGAAGCGCAGATTGTCAGCATCGCGTCCGAGTTTCGGCGCTTCGCAGAAGCGCCGCTACAACCAAAGGCTCTCTCCAACTCCTCCATCATCACATCCCGTTTCCGTCGATAACCGTCGGCGATGATCGGCAGATGGCGGTCGTACACGCCCTCGGCCAGCGCGCGGGCGAGGATGGTTTGGAGAAAGTTTGAGGTGCCGAAGTCGTGGTTACCTTTGCTGCGCAGCACGGCGCGACCCAGCGACGGCGGCAGGATGCCGTAGCCGATGCGGAACCCGGTGGCGAACGGCTTCGTGAGCGTGTTCGTGTAGATGACGCGCTCGTTGCGCAGGTCGAGCGACTTGAATCCCGCCACGGCGGGATCGCCCTCGAAACGCAGGTCGCGGTAGGCAGCGTCCTCGACGATGTAAACAGGATGGCCTGCGGCGCGCTCGTAATGTTTTACGATGGCGAGCAGTTCGCGTCTCATTTCCAGCGACCACGTGCGGCCTGTCGGGTTCTGGAAGTACGTGACGAGGTAAAGCATCTTCAGGCGCGAGAGAAGGCGGCGGCGTTTCAAGTCATCCAGTTTGGATTTTAGGTATGAAATTGAATCGAATCCCACAGCCCGAATGCCCATTGCCTCGACGATGCCGAGATAGACGAAGTAGGTCGGGTCTTCGACGATGACGATGTCGCCGGGATCGCAGAGAACTTCAGAGACGAGATACAGCAATTGCTGCGAGCCATCGGTAACGACGATGTCGTCAGTAGTGATCCTGGATTTGGAAATGCCGTCCTGCTTTTGCCAGCGGCGCAGCAGTTCGCGGCGCAATTGCAGCAGGCCGATGGTCGTGCCGTATTGCAGCGCGGCGCGGGCGGTCTTCGGACGCTGCAGAATCGCGCGCGTGAGCGCGCCCACCTCTTCGACGGGCAGCGTTTCGTTGTCGGTAAAGCCGACCGCCAATGAAATGAGGTCGGGCCGATCGAGCGCCAGCTTCATCAGCCAACTAATCGGCGGCTCGCTGGAGCGCTTTGCCAGTGCGGAGAAATGTCGCGGTGCATTTGTCATGGCTTATCTGTGAAATTGTAACGCCACCGCTGGTTTTATGGTAGGATTTTGGTCAGATGATCAGTCTGGCCAAGCTAACCGAGAAAGCCGCTGCACGAACCGACCTTTCGCGCGAGGACGTCAGCGCGGCCGTGTGCGCGCTGCTCGACGAAGCGGTGGCGGAGGACGCGAAAGCGGAATTCCTGACGGCGCTGGCACGCAAAGGCGAGACGGCGGAAGAGATTGCCGCATTTGCGCTGGAGTTGCGCGCGCGCGCGGTCGATCCGCAAATTGATCCGGCCCGTTACGGCGGCGTGTTGCTCGACGTGGTCGGCACGGGCGCGGACTTGGCGCACACGTTCAACATTTCCTCGTGCACGATGTTCGTGGCGGCGGCGGCAGGCGTCGCGGTGACCAAACACGGCAATCGCGCGATCACCAGCCGTTGCGGCAGCGCGGACGTGCTGGCGGCGCTGGGCGCGAAGATTGAGTTGCCACCCGAAGCTGCGCGGCGTTGTTTGGAGACGGTGGGAGTCACCTTTTTCCTCGCGCCGCTGTACCATCCCACGTTCAAGGCGATCGCGCCAATTCGCAAGAAACTGGCGGAACGCAAACAGCGGACGGTATTCAACATCCTCGGCCCGCTCGTGAACCCGGTGCGGCCCACGCACCAACTCATCGGAGTTTTCGACCGCGGGTTGGTCGGGAAGTATGCGGAGGTGTTGCGGTTGCTGGGATTGAAACACGCGATGGTCGTGCACGGCGACGGCCTGGACGAATTGTCCACGATGGGCGTCAACACCGTCGCGGAGTTGTGGGCCGGGCGCATTGAGCAGACCGAACGCGATTTTCGCGTGCCACACACGCTCTGGCGCGGCGTCGTGGTGAAACCGGAGGAACTGGCTGGTGCCGATCCCGCCACCAATGCCCGCATCGCGCGCGAGGTGCTCAGCGGCAAGGACCGCGGTGCGCGCCGCGACATCGTGCTGCTGAACACGGCGGCAGCGTTGGTTGTCTCAGACGTGGTGGATGATTTTGACCAAGGTTGGAAACGCGCGGTCGAGTTGATCGACAGCGGCGCAGCGTTGGAAAAGTTGGAGCGATTTGTCGCGGCGACAAATCGCGTGTAGGTTTCGTCATGCATGCAGTTCTGGCAAAGCCGATGGATTGGCTCTCCATCCAGCTTGCCCGGTTCAGCGTCCACAACGGCAACGGCGAAGGCAGTCAGGCCACCGCCGCCGAGAAGTTGCTGGATGATCCTGATTTCTTCTGCGACTTCGTCCAGGTTCCGGGCGACCTGACGTTCACCAACGACAAGAAGTTTCGGTTCACCTCGCCGATTCAGACGCCGTGGGCTGAGAACAACATCGTGCACGGCAAATTGTTTGCGTGTGCGGAAAACTGGCGGCGGCATCCGACAGTCATCCTGTTGCACGGTTGGAACGCCGAGTCGGGTTATCGCGTGTTGTTCCCCTACCTCGCGTGGCGGCTCAACCGCGCTGGTCTTAACGCCGCGATGATCGAACTGCCCTATCACTCGCACCGGAAACCGCGTGGTCGCGGCGCGGTGAAGAACTTTCTTTCCGACGATCTGCTCCAAGTCGCCGGCGCAACGCGACAGGCGCTGGCCGACACGCGCGCCCTCGTCGCCTGGCTGAGAGAACAAGGCTCGCCGTTTGTTGGGCTGTGGGGTTTCTCGCTCGGCGCATGGCTGAGCGGATTGTTAGCCTGCACCGAACCGCGGATCGGCAGCGCGGTGCTGACCACTCCCGTGTCGAGAATCGACCGCGTCATCGACGAACTGGATTTCTGTCGTCCGATTCGGAAACGACTGGAAGGCGTCGAGGTCCGGCTGGATCGGCTGAACCTCATCTCGCATCGCCCGAAGCTGCCGCCGGAAAACATTTTGCTGGTCGCTTCTGAACACGATCTGTTCGCGCCGGTGGAAACGATCGAGGAACTTTGGCTCGCGTGGAACAAGCCGACGATCTGGCGGACGCGGCAAGGCCACATCAGCGCCCTGATGTCGGCCCCAACGATGGAGCGCACGGTGAAATGGCTTGCTGGGAAGGCGCTGGACTGAACCGCTCGGATTGCCCCAGTTCGTTTTTGCGGACTGCCTCAGACCCGATTGATAGCTCATCGCTCTTCATCAGAAAAGGTTGAAATGAAGGTGCACGGCCACAACCACAGCAATGACGCAGTAGCTCGCGACGTTCGCAGTACCAACGCAAAGAGCGAGCCTCTGAAACGGCAGTCGTCTGCGAAACAACCGCAATGCCCCGTACTCAAGTCCGAAACTCAGCAAGCACGCCCAGAAGAAGCTGAGAATGGCGATAGTGCCCCAGTGGGGGCCTTGCGTGATGATATGAGCCTGATGCTCACCCTCACCAACCAACTTTGGAACAAGACCACTCGGCAGGAAGGATGACAACACGATACCCACAAACCAAGAGAACAGATTGACGCCAACAACCACGCCAAGAAGACGCGACTTGGAAATAACGCCATGCTGGAAGTAGGCGAACACCGCGAACTCGGTAGCCAATGCCAACACCGCTGAAAGCGGGAAAAAGAAGTTTACGAAGTATGCAGCCGACGGAGCAGGGAAGATTACGTTGGCCAGTATCATTTGTGAACTATCGTCCAAGCTCAGCCATGCCGCGCCAGCGGCGTTGGCTGAAGCGCATGGTTAGGGATTCCTTAGCTTAGGCTTTCGCTGCTTATAGCTAGTTAGGGCCGTTTCAAAGCCCACCTTTGCTTTTAAAGCATTTACGATTTCTTCACCCGAAACATCAATATCCTGCGGATATCGAGGATGTGTGAGACGATCTCTGACAGCAATGGTCCCGCGAAGCGAAGCCCACCACTCGACAGAGGGATCAAAGCGAAACGCACCCTGTGTTGCTTTCTCTAAGAGGCGGAATGCGAATCGAACATTCTCAGCAAGACGCAACTTCGCGGGGCGCTCGATTACCTCGCCTTTGTCGTTGAGTTGGCCATCTATCTCCACCGCCAGATAACGCTCGTGGTCTGATACCTCAATGCCTGAATCGAGGCACCGCGCCACAGCTGAAACCTTGACAGAAAACGTGACCCCTTCCACGTAGGCAAGAATCGATCGAATCAACTGTCGCGCGTGGTACTCGTAGTCAACCGTGACGCTGCCGTCACCAGCCGCTTCGCCGTCATCAATGCATTGGACTAGACCAGCATGGCATCGATCAACGTCGTCCCCCAATTTTTCAATGAGCTCTTGTGTTGTACGCTCTTCCACTTTCGCACCCTAACGAAAAAAGCTGAGCCACGCCGGACCAAAAACCGTGAACCGCGAAGCGGAACGGCACGCGCCAACCGGCGTTGGCTCCGGCGACTTGTTAGGCATCAGCATCGTCATTTTTAGTATGTCTGCGCTTGGTAATCCTCTCGGCAACATATAGCAAAATGCCTGCAATAATAGCTTCCGCCGCAACCATGCTACCGCCGAAAAGCAATGCTTCCGACCCATCCAAACGCTCCGACTTGTCATGCACGTGCATGAACATCAAAACGAGCAAAACGGTCGCCGGTATCCCGCACACAATCAACAGAGCGCCGGTGGCATACATCAAGCCAAGCCACCGAGCGAAACGGTCTCTATTTGGTTGGTGTGTCATAGATGCCTAACGATAAAGCTCAGCCACCGCGAGCCGCGCAGCGGGTCGCGGTTGGCTGAAGCGGATGGTTAGACTTTTCGTCTTCGTAAATACTCCCGAAAGTAAGGACGAAGTATCTCGATCTCCACAGAATGAAAGACAACAGCACAGGGGACGACTATAAACATAGCAAATAAGTGAGGAAGGAGTGACGAAGATGATAGCGACAGCCAAACAAATCCGGTGAGAATCACAGAAATCGTCAGCACCGAAAGAGCAATCCAAGTCTGCCAGTGTTTGAAGGCAAACGGCAAGCATGCTGACCAAACCTCGCGCCGTACTTCCACGGACAACCCCTCAAACTCCGGAATGTCTTTACCGAAATAGATCTTCATCAGTCTAACATGAAGTAGACACCATAATGGCGTAAAAAAAGACGCCACATCGGCGTCTATTTCCGCTAACCTTAGGAGTCCGCGTTGCCTGCACTCCTTTCACGGAGGGCACGTTAATGCACGGCATCGGGTCTCGCAAGCACAAACGCTTTGATGGCGGGGTAAGGTCGATCGCGGCAAGAATGCCGCTCCTACGGGACGCCTTGGTGAGCTTCGTGTGCTTCGTGGTGAGTGATGGATCGTATCAGGACCGGCGATTCGGGTCGGTGATTTGATCTGAATTATGGCGGAAAGCGTTTCAAGTTGTGGGCACTATGCTCATCAGCAAGCACATCAACGACGCAATCATCGCGACATGCGCTGCCGAGCCGCAGAAACACCAGCGCCATCTCCTGCAGCCGTTTCCCGGCAGATTCCTAGGTGTCACTCATGCCAATTCATCAGATCACTTGCCCGGACCGAAGGTGAACTGCAACGCGATGTAACCTTGGTAGCCGCTCGATCCTTGGATGGTGTGCCCCGCGGAAGCCAGCAGATGATACGTCTCGCTGAAATCGAAAACGCCACCGAGATTGAACTGCGTATCGGACTCGCCGCCCTTTTCTTGGGCAGTCTCGTGAAAGACCTCCGCGCCCAGCGCCAGTTTGGCGGTCACTTGGCGCTGCAGCAGCCAGCCGACGAACCACCAATTGCGGTTTTCCGCGCCGGGATTAATCCAATACCCGCCACCGCCGTAAGTCGTCCACGGACCAGCGCTTTTCTGGAGCCATAACGGAAGAAATGCCTGGACATGCCCGCTGCCCAGCCTGCGCTCGCGGTCACCGCTCGGCACCTCGACGAGGGGGAACGTTCCAATCTGCGGGCAGCGCGGCGTTTCCTCGATGAAGCGATACTTCGCCCCCAACTCCGTGTCGCCGTAGCCAAACCGGGTGCTGCCATGCGCCGGCGCCACGAACGCGATGGGGGCGATGAGGTGCAGTTGGAGATTTGTAATCACTCCGTAGTTGACTTCCACTTGCGGCGACGTGCCCGACCAGCCGCTCGCGTCGTGAGCGAGTTGCGACGCCAGATAGACTTCCCAGTGTTTATATTCGACCGGCTCGGGGTCGTCCGTGGTGAACGGTGGCCCGGCACAGACCGCTTGGGCGGTGACCATCAGCGCGATGATGATCACGGCGCGAAACGCTCTGGAAGTGTTCGGTTTTATCAGGGCCACCAACCGCTCGCAATGAACGCGATTTTCGGTCATTGACCTCCCCCGTGCCTGGGCGCAAGGCGGGCTTCGACGGGGCACCGTCCGCCGCCCGCCGTCAACTCAAGCGCATTTCAGCCAGAAAATCAACAAGGCAATCCGCGCATCCACTATGACTCTTGTCTTGGTGGCGCAGGCGTCCCTGCCTGCGGCAGGCGGACATCTTGGCACAGGCAGAGACGCCTGTGCCACCGATCGAAAAACTCCCGCTACCTTTCGGGCAGGAGCGGAACCAGCGCGGCGGCCATCGCCAGCACGTCCTTGTACACGGAATCGGGCGCGAAGCGATCGAGTTCCTGCGATAACAGCGAAGCATCGTCCGTCGGCCAGAATGCCCGTTTGCGCGGCAGACCGCAGACATTGGACATCGTGACCTGCGCGCTGGCGGTAAGTTCGCCGTAATTCTTGCGGATGCAAATCGTGGCGTCGTCGGTCTTCAGTTCGACGGACAGCAACCCGGCGGCCGTCGCGTCCGCATCTTTTCGGCTGCTGAGGCGTACCTTCGCAGCGGCATCGCGTGGCGTCCAGCGGAGTTGCGCTGCCAACCAACTGCCGTACAGCAACGCGCGCAACCGCGCCCCGGGCCTGCTGCCGTGCGCGATTTCGACTGACCGAATCCGATCCAGCGCCGCGCGACATTGCGGATCATCAAAACATTCGGCCGTGAGTTTGCGCCAGAACCCCAGCCGCGTCCAACTCAGGTCCGCAAAGCTTGTCCCGCTCAGAGCGGGGCTCCAGCGCGGTTGATCGACTGAGACTTGCGACAAGGCGCCAAGAAACAGTTCGGATGCCTCCCACGTTGACGTGTCGTAAATCAACTTGTCAGTGACGGCGATCAGGCGACGGAATAATCCGGGTCTCGCCATGAAAATTCCCTGCCACCAGATCACGGTCGGCAGATCGGACTCCAGCAGCGGCAGCACGGCCGAGGCAAGCTGCCCCGTGCTTTCTCCCGACGCATAGATCGAGATCTGTTCGCAGCAGACCTGTTTCTGACCGCCGCCCGCGAGATGACAATGCGCGGTGATCGACGCCGACAGTTCAGCGCGCGGTTCGTTCGGGTTGGCGAGTACAACAATCGCGCGGCACGGATGGCGGCTGGTCAACGCGCTGATCGTCTCGGTGGCATGATCGCGGTCGGCATCCGTTTCGCATAACGCCACGAGATTGAACAGACTGGCGCGCGTGATGGCGCGCCGCGCCGGATCTGTCTCAGATTCGGCGGCGAACTGCCACAACTCGTGGAGCTGCCGCTCAATGTGCGCGACGTCGACGGCTGTCTCGGCGCCAGCGGTGAAAGTTTCGAGTTGGGCAGGATTGGGCATGGTTGCAACCGCCTAACGGCGTGAACATCCAACATCCAACGTCCAACATCCAACATCTGACCGGAGAGTTCGTTGAACGTTGTGCGTTGTGCGTTGTGCGTTGAGAGTTGAATCTGGTCTCACGGTCTTCTCCACTGACGCCCATCGCGTTCGATGAACTTGTCCGCTTCGGCTGGCCCCCAAGTGCCCGCTTCGTACGCGACGGGTGGTGGCGTCCCGCGACTGCGGGACCAGCCTTCGAGGATCGCGTCCATGATCGACCACGAGCACTCCACCTCATCGCGGCGTGTGAACAACGTGGAGTCGCCGACGATCGCGTCATGCAACAGCCGTTCGTACGCGTCTGGCGACAGCGCGCCGAAGCTGCCGCCGTAACGAAAATCCATTTTCACCGGCTGAATGTTCAGTGCCGTGCCGGGGACTTTCGCGTTCATGCGGATGGCGATGCCTTCGTCGGGCTGAATGCGGAGCACGAGCACGTTGGGCTGCAACGGCGCGGCTTGTTCGGCCGCAAAGAGCACCGCCGGTGGCGCTTTGAACTGGATCGCGATCTCCGCGACCTGTTTGGGCAGGCGTTTGCCGTGGCGCAGGTAAAAGGGCACGCCCGCCCAGCGCCAGTTGTCGAGAAACAGTTTCAGCGCGACGAACGTCTCGGTGCGCGAGTCGGGAGCGACTTTCGGTTCGTCGTGGTAGGCGACAACCTGTTTCCCCGCGATCGAGCCGCGGTCGTACTGGCCGCGCAAGGTGGATTGCTGGACCTGCGCGGGCGCAATCGGACGAATCGAGCGCAGCACTTTCACCTTCTCGTCGCGGATATCCTCTGCTTCCAGCGCGATGGGCGGCTCCATCGCCACCAGCGAGAGCAACTGCATCATGTGGTTCTGCACCATGTCGCGCAGCGCGCCCGAGTTGTCGTAATACGCGCCGCGCCCCTCGACGCCGATGGATTCGGCCACGGTGATCTGAACGTGGTCGATGTATTTCTGATTCCACAGCGGCTCGAAGATCTCGTTGGCGAACCGCATCGCCAGGATGTTCTGGACGGTCTCCTTGCCGAGGTAATGGTCGATGCGGAAGATTTGCTGCTCGTCGAACGCGCCCGCCAACACGTGATTGAGTTCGCGCGCTGTGTCGAGGCTGCTGCCAAAAGGTTTCTCGACGATGATGCGTTGGGCTGCATGATGGCGGTGACCTCGTTCGACGAGCCTGTGAGCGCCGAGTTGCCGGATGATCTGTGCAAAATCCGTCGGCGCGGTCGCCAGATAGAACAGGCGATTGCCCGCCGTGCCGTGCGTGCGATCGATTTGCTCCAGAACCTTGCCCAACGAGTCGTAGCCCTTATCGTCGGCAAACTCGGAACGATGATAGTAGATGCCTTGCGCGAACGCCTCCCACACGGCCGGATTGATCCCGCTTCCAGCGGGATTGATCGGGCTGAAGCGCGAGAATTGTTGAACGCCTTGCTGGAGTTCCACGCGGAACTCTTCGTTGGTCTTCGGGCGGCGGGCAAATCCGACAATGCCGAGCGACGACGGAAGCTGTCCTTCGTGGGCGAGATTGTACAACGCCGGGACGAGCTTGCGATGTGTGAGGTCGCCCGTCGCGCCGAAAATCACCAGCACGCACGGCTCTGGTGTCCGTCGGCTGATGAGCCCCTCACGCAGTGGGTTCTGCGGCAGTTGGGTTTCGTGCATGACCAATGATCGAGACGCCACTCATCATACATCGGAAGCAGGCGAGAGCAAGGCGGTTTCATCGTCTGGCTGTCGCTTGCGACGGCTATTACTGACCTGAGCACCATCGCTTGCCCGTAGATGGTCGCCTTGCTCGACAACCCCGCCCGGCGACTTACAGCAACGACTGCGCAGCCCCTCGGTAAACCAGCGATCCTTAGTGCCCATTTTCATAAATACACCAACGTAATATGACTTGTCTTTTTGGCCGGATCGTGGCAGGACGCGCTCATGCCTCGAACCAGCCCATTCAATATCACGCTGACCCAAGCCGTGCCGCTCCGAGCGGTGATCGAGACATTTCGCAGGGGATGCCGCGGATGGGCATCTAGGGGAGACTCTGGAGCAGGACTGCCGATCCTGTGCCGCGACAGACAACGTCCTAACCGTCACTTCCCTCTGATCGCTCATCACCCGATCGCCCTTCGCGGGACCGGGGTCAATCGTCCGAGACGTGTGTAAAATGCAGCCGGTCACCGTCGGCGAGCAGCACGGGTGTGGCTGTTCTTTGCTTCCCGTGCCTGACACGCTATACGACCCGGTAGCAAACCAGAGGTCCCGTCGTTAGCACAACGCTCGATGGGATCACGGTGACGACCAGGTTCCATTGTTTCTTACTTACTTCCGCAACGAATCCTCGCTGTCGTGCAAGCGAAACCCAACCAAGAGCTACATGGCGGCTACGAACGGCGTCGGTCATTGTGACGCGTTGACGTTCGTGTCTCGGAGACCCACAGCTTGGGATATCGGAGGCGTTGGCCCGATGACGTACATAAACACTCTTTCCGGCGGGACACGGCCAAAGACAAAAGGCAACGGTCCCCAAACTGAAGAATGAAAGCCGGCTCCAACTTGGTCGCTGGTCGTCGTAAGCCAGCGCGGCCCGTGGATCGACAAAACCTCTAGCAAGAGTGCGTATTTGCGATCGGGCGGATATACGTTGGTGTTGTTCAAAGGAATGGCCAGAAAATCGCCTTGTTTGGCCACAGATTGCCTTGTTGCCACCGCCTTCGAACCGAGTTTTTCCATATAGTACTGAAACCCCCAGTGGCCCTCAAACCATAGTGTCTCCCGTCCTCGCCCATATTTGGCGTGGGTTCGTTCCGCGCTCTGGCGGACAGCGGTGGCAAAAAGGAAATCCGCGCGGGCCACCAATAGGGCGAGCGCGGCGCCCACCACAAGGCAAATCAATACGTCCCACTGTCGGGGGTTTTTGCCCGTCAGCGCACCTTGTTCCAACCGCCGTGCAAGCAGAATTCCCACCGCCGGTGCCATCGGCAGTATCGAACGGCCATTTACAGCCCAGTTGACAAACGCGGTAAACAGGAATGCGCCGAACACCCACAACGCCAACAAGCACGACCGGGGGTCGCGCCAATGCCACACATCCGCAACCGCCAGTCCCAGCACACTCACTCCGCCGACGGCCCAGAAAACGATTTGAACTTCTAGGTCCGTCCGGGAAATGCCTGACAACGAATCGTATTTTTTCAACATCGTGTTTTCGATGAAGAGCACGGCGGCAAACAAAACCACACCAGTGGCGAATCCAACCAAGACCCGCGTCCGCCACAGTAGGGGCGCGAGAAACGTCGCCACCGCCAAGCAACCGCCCGTGAAGGCCAGCGCGGTCAGGCCGCTGGCCGCGACCGAGACCCCGCTAGCCGCCTTGGTGGTCATGGTCCAATCCACGGCGGAGGACAACAGGCCTTTTCCATAGAGGGCGTATGTGGCCCATTGATAGGCGGCCAGCGCAGCGATCGGAATGAGGAGACATCCCGCGCAGCGCCCTATTCGGCGTTGGCCGGTAAGGCTGTAAGTGGCCAGCAACGGAATGAGACAGGCACCAAAGTATTTTGTGAGCGCGGCCAGCGCCATTAATAACCCTGAACCCGCCAGCCGCCAAAAGTCGTCGCGCTCCATCCCTTCGACCCATAGCACGATCGCCCACACCCAAAACGCCGACGTCAACGTGTCGCACATCAGCGTGGTGCCGCAGACCAGAAAGGCAGGTGTGAAAAGGGTTGCGCACGCGGCGAGCAGGGGTCGGCCGCAGAAGTGACGCGCCAACCGGTACGTGCCCAGAATCGCCGCCACCGCAGGCAGCAGGAACGCGAAGTGCAGCGCGGGTTCACTCCAACCAAGGATCGCCGCCGCCATCGCCAGGTAATAACAGGACAGCGGCGGGTTCGTAGAGACCTCTGACATCGGCGATACAAACCCAAACCAGTTCACCTCATACCCATAGGGGTTGGCTGGGTGGGCTTGTATTTGCCGAGCTACCCAGATAGACATCGGGTCGTCAATGTTGAACGGCTTGGTGATGAACGGGCCTAGAGCGGCCAACACCGCCAAGGTCAGCGTCAGTCCCGGCCTGACCGCAAACCAGCGAAGAAATCTGTCCACAGGTTTGTTACCGAACAGCAGTGCTTGCGCTGTCATGCCGGAGTTTTGTAGCGATTTTCTGTCGGCTTGGAAAGATTTTATCTCCGCTGTTGAGAGGCAACGAAGATGACCGCGCCTCGCCGCGCTTGCTCTATCGGTAGCCGATGGGTGACGTGCATCTTTGCAGGCCGACCAACCAAGTGAGCGATGCACAGAACGCTACGGTTTTTCGCGGTATGGAGAATGCGTTGCATAAAGCTTGAGCCGCATCCGGATGGCGGCGGCCAGAACGGCATTGTGCTGGGCGCCCGCCAATTGTAGGGCTCGGTCGGCTGTTTCAATCGCTTCCGGGTAATGCCCGGCCTCGGCATAGGCCGCGGCCAACGTATCCAGAATTTGCGGTGACCCACCCCCGGAAAGTTGCTCCGCTTGCCGCGCCAGTGCAGTCGCCCTGTTGCCATTCCGCAGCGACGCTTCCGGACAGGTCGCCAGCAGCCAGGCCAGATTGTTTTGAGCCGACACGTGACGGGGATCAAGTTCAAGGATTTTCTGAAACTGCGCGATCGCTGCCGCAAACTTTCCCTGGCTTTGCAGCACAAGGCCGAGTTGATAGAGAGCGTGAGTGAAGTTCGGCATCAATTCCAGCGCCCGCTGGTAGTGCTCGGTGGCTTCGTCCAACCGTCCTTGGGCGGCAAGTATATTGGCCAGATTGTAGCGGGCCTTGGCATTGTCGGGTTTGATTTGAAGGGATCTCTGGTAATGCTCGATGGCCTCGGCGGGCCGTCCCTGCAAGGCAAGCGTGGCCGCCAAATTATCGTGCGCCCCAGCGAAGTCGGGGTTGAGTTGAACCGCCTTTTGGAAATGCTCCATGGCCTCTGCGAACCTGCCCTGCTCAAGAAGTATTGTGCCCCAATCATTCTGCGCCTCTGAGTAATCGGGCCTGAGTTCAACAGCATTTTGAAAATGCGCGATGGCCTCATCCAGCCGGCCTTGCGCGGCGAGTACATTGGCCAAGTTGTGATGGGCCTTGGCATAATAAGGCTCAATCTCAAGGGCTTTCTGAAAATGCTCGATGGCCTCGGCGGTTCGGCCTTGCGTGGCAAGCACGTTGCCCAAGTTATTGTACACCTCTGCGCGGTCAGGGTTGAGCTTAATTGCTATCTGGTAATGCTTGATGGCCTGGGCGGTTTGACCTTGTGCGGCAAGCAGGATGCCCAAGTTGTTATGCGCTTCTGCGCAGTCAGGATCGATCTCAACGGCCTTTTGAAAATGCTCGATAGCTTCAGCAGTTCGGCCTTGCTCGAGAAGCACTTTGCCCCAATCGTTATGGGTCTCGGCGGAATCAGGGTTGATTTCAAGAGCCTTCTGAAAATACTCGATGGCCTCGGGGAATCGGCCTCGATTAGCGATGGTAGCGCCCAGGTTAGTATAGGCGACGTAATTTCCGGCGGTGCAGGCGATGGTGTGGTTCCACAGCGATTCACTGTTCCGCCAATACGAAGTCTGTTTCCGGGCGCAGACCATCAAAGCCGCAATCACAGTGAACGCCGCCGCGCCCAATATCTGACGGCGATGACGCCACGAAACCGTCAAATCCCTCACAATCCAGGCGATAATGAGATACAACCCAATCTGTGGCAAATAGGTGTAGCGATCCGCGTGCGATTGGTCACCCACCTGCACCAGCCCGATCACCGGCACCAGCATCCCCAGATACCAAAGCCAGCCGACCAAGAAACAGGGAAGTCGCCGCACCGCCAGGAGCGCCACCGTGGTTACCGACAACAATAGCGCACCGGAACATGCCACCTGCCAGACCGGCACGTCAGGTCGGTACGGATAAAACACGGCCAGATTCTCCGGCCAGACCATCTGCACGAGGTAGGTGACATAGGAAACCAACGCGTTGCCGAGCCGGCTGGCGAGAGGCAACGCCACCATTGACTTGACGGCTTCCCCTTGCACCAGAACAGTCACCGCACACGAGGCGGCGCTCAACAAAAGGAACGGCAGCTTCTCCACGACCAAACGAAGAATTACATTTCGTGAACTGCGAATCGTGAATCGTTGAAGCGGCCAGTAATCCAACAGCAACAGCACGAACGGCAGCGTCACCAGCATCGGCTTGCTCATCAAACCCAGCGCAAAAAAAAGCAACGCCAGGCCGTAATCGAGAGGCCAGAATCGAGAGTCCAGGACCGACTTTCTCCGCGCGTGCCGCGCATACATCAAAAGGGTCAGCATGAAAAACAATCCGCTGAGCACGTCCTTGCGCTCAGACACCCAGACTACTGATTCCACCCGTAGCGGGTGGATCGCAAACACCGCCGCCACGAAGGCGCCGGGCCATAGAGCGCCGGTCATCTGTCGCAGCACCAGAAAGAGCAGGATGGCTGTTGCGGCATGGAGCAGGACATTGGCAAAATGATGGCCTCCGGCATTCAGTCCGTAGAGCTGGCAGTCCAGCATGTGAGACATCCAAGTCAGGGGATGCCAGTTATTGCAATGGCTGTGGGTGAACGCCCATGTGATTCCTTGGAATGTCAACCCCTTGACGACCTTCGGGTTGTTCCATACGTAAGCGTCGTCATCGTAGTTGATAAACTTGTGCCGGAGAGTCTGGCCGAAGACCAAGAATACAGCCACTGCCAACAGGACGCACACACCCAGAACCGTGCCCTTGCCGTCCGACACTGCGAAGCGTTTCTCTGATTGGCGTGCAGCCATGCTTTTCGGGCGATTCTGTCCGGGTGTGCTTGCAGATTCCATCTTTTTTCGGTTCTCGCGACGGATTTGTTTGAAGTTCCGCTTTTTAGGCGGTTGGTGAGAAAGTCACGGTCTGGCCGCCTCAAGGCGGAATTCCAAACGCTCCAGCGAAGTCAGCGCTGGAAAACAAACAGGCGCTGGGAAACCGCCAGCGCCTGTCGTGAAGAAAACGGCAACCGAGGTTAACGGCGCATCCGACGCGCGAAAACCAAACCGAGCACACCCAAGCCAAACAACGCGAGCGTAGAGGGTTCGGGCACAACAGTAGCAACAGGGGTCACATCCGCCCACGTCGTGCCGATATTGAGATCATTGACGGTCCATTGGCCATACGCAACGCCTTGGGCCTTGAAGGCGACGTCGCCTATATTGATGGTCGGATCCGCTGTTAGCATAGTCTGCGTCGCATCAGGCGTGCCGGGTTGGGTGCCGCCTGGAGCTGGATCGATAAAAAGGTTAATGGTATCTAAATTATTGGCGTTGAACGTGAATTCTGTTACGAGGAAGTAAGTGGTGCCCAACGCTAACGTTGTGCTGGCATAAGCGGCACCAGTGCCGCCAGACGTAGTCCGGACTCCGATTCTATAATTGCCAGCGGTGCTGGTCCCGTAATAAACCGCCAGCGCGTCAGAGCTGCCGGTCAAGCTGCCGCCAACGGGATCCAACCCCGTTATGTACGAGTTGTTAGTGGCAGCGGTGGTGCCATTAATCACGAAGGAGTAATAGAGGTTCCCGCTGGTAACCGGACCGCCCGAGAAGACATTCGAGTTTAAGGTGCTCGTACCGTTGCTCACAACGAGGGAGTTACCGCCTTGATCGAACAGACCCGGATAAGTCAGATCAGAGGTGCCAATCTGCAGATTGGTCTTTGACCCGCCCATCCACCCATTGCCAACATTGCCTAGATAGGTCCCAGGCGTGTAGTTGAAACCTTCTGAGTACAATAGAGTGGCGTGAGCGCTCTGGACGAACAAGCAGGTGGCACCTGCAACCAGCGCAACGCCCATCAACGCCAGACGCTTCGTTCCGTGTGTAATTACTCGCAATTGATTTCTCGCATTCATGATTTTTCCCTCTCCAGCTTATCCTCGCCTTGTTTACGATACCCTATGAACCTACCACCGTCTAACCTACCAGCACCCCCCTCGTCCTGTCAAGCGCAAAATCGACAAAAAACCGAACTGTGCGCTTCATGCTCAGACTGGGAAGTCGTGAGCGCAGCCGCCGGTGAGTTCATCTAGTTGTGGACACAGATAACTGTTTTTAGTTAGTCTGCCTGCTCCCGTTACGGCTGCGCTCATCGATCTTATGCTCCTGTCATTACGGCCCCAGCCGGATACGATAGTACAGCGCCGGCACGTTGGTCGCCCCCGCCCAATTCGTGTAAACGGCGGTCGTAGGGCCGATGCCCGTGACATTGATCACGGAGCTGAGGTCAGTGAAGTTGTTGATGTAGCTGCCGTTGGCAGCCGGCGCGTTGGTTTGTACCACGTAACTCTTGCCCCCGACAGCGGTCCACGTGATCACGATGTTGGTACTAGCCTGGCGAACCACGGAGATAATCCGCAGCGCCGACAGGGGGTTGGTCGGATCGGTGCCTGCCAGGAACTCGTTGGTATTGCTAATTCCATCGCCGTCGAAATCCGCGTTACCCGCTGCCTGCGAACAGCCGATGCAGCCGAAGTACTGCTTCTGCCAGGCTTCCCACGCCGAGTACACCCAGATCAGATTCGGCTGTCCGTTCGTGCTAA
>Ga0116137_1001217_pt1 | contig 17724 bp, 10 predicted proteins | sample June2015DPH_20_1_3_FD_88973 | JGI IMG/M metagenome (GOLD analysis project Ga0116137, IMG submission 88973) | Peatland microbial communities from SPRUCE experiment site at the Marcell Experimental Forest, Minnesota, USA - June2015DPH_20_100 | ecosystem: Environmental > Terrestrial > Soil >...
AAACACGACGTCTTTTTGTCCTAGTATACCAACCTTTTTCGTTACCTGATTGTAAAACAATGTGGCCGGGGTTGTTTTTCCTCCAGAAATCACGAACGACCTGCTACTGGTATTCCTGTAGGTATACGTTTTGCCCGTCTCTCGGGGGCCTAATTCAATTATGTTGTAGTTCTGTTCCACAAACGGGACGAGGCGCAGCAACATAAGCGTCTTTTCACGATCGGAAAAGGCATACGGATTAAATCCTATGCTTTCAATTAAGAAATTGATCCATTCATTCGTGGTGAACAGTTTCCTCTTTTCGATGTAATCATCTAAGTTTAGCCTGGTAATTTGAAAAGGAGTAAAGTCACGGATGTAAAACGGATACTTAGTCCCCTTCAACTCGTACGATGCATCGTACTCTATCACCATCGTTCCCCACGCACCCCCAGACAGCAAAGCGTCACCATATTCGTTGAGAACTCGCCGACTAATTCGTACGTGGTGACTCCCTAAGGCAGGTACGTCGGCCCAATAATGATCCCTGCTTTCGTCTAATCTAACGTTCAGAGGTCCCAATATTACATACTGGCCGTCTTCCCTAATTCTACTTTTGATCTTTTCTTTTTCGTTACTTGCGACATAGTGCACGCTTAGTATGTTGTCTATCTTCTGCTGTCCCACATCCGGATCCTGAGGGTCAACGTATTTCGCCACTAAATATTCGAGCACAAATCGCGGGAATTCTTTGTAAGCGTCGCTCCACCTCGTCAATGGCTTAGAAACGATGCGATCTCCCATCAAATTGACAATTTCTTCTGAGTTCATGGGATCGTTCTAGGAATTGAATAGACTGTCTAATTCCTTTCCAACGCTTATTTCCACTTTATCCTTCTTTTCTTTCACCGTAATTAGCACGACGGTTGACCGTTCAGCTTTTCGCCCGTTGGCATCCAGATATGAAAGCTTCAGCGAAAGTGATTTTAGATCTCGCGTTGCCTGGGGCCTGGAGAATATTATTTGAGCAACGCTCTCGTTGGGAGGTATTATAATCTCGCGGAGGGGTTCCGCGCCTCCAACGTTTGCATTTACGTTAAGCAAAAATGTCGCTTTTTGATTCCCCTCGTTCTTAATTACGACCGATACTTCAAGCGGGGCATCTTCATCGACTTTCACTTCTTTTGGCGACTCTATTCCTCCCTTGATCTCCGGCGCAACAATCTTCTTAAGCAGGATGGCAGGAACGGCCATCTCGTTCATTGATATACCGCCGTGCGCGTATCGACCGAATTGTGCTCGTTTTCTCTTAAACCAATCTCGCGACTTTGCTACCGAATAAAAGGTGTCACCGTACGAGATTTTGACTCCTTTTTCGCATTCAATGTTCTTGAGGTACCTTTGAGACACTTTGGTATTTTCGTCGAAGCCCTCATTGAGGAGTATGCCAGCATTTTTCTCTAACTCTTGGTAGCCGTGGTCGCTAGTCAAAAGAACGACATCTTGTTCACTAATGCGACTGTACAAGTCAGGCAGGATATTGTTTGTTATCTTGTTTTTTATGACGTCGTTCAACTCGGCTATATCGCCTCGATGCGAGTGGATCAAATCGTCGCTGACGTTATAAACAAGCACATTATAATCAAAAAAGCGCTCATTGAGTCTCCTCTGAGCAAAATCAGTATCACTATATACTGTAATTCGTAGTCGGTCAAACCCCTCGCTTCTCGATAGACCGAACAATCTTGAAGCGAGAATGTTATGATCAGAAGTTGGTCGGTTATTGTAGTCTCTCCATTGTGGAGGGAGAGCGCCTGCCAAGAGCGATACTCGAGCGATGTCAGTATAAGACGGAAGCGGTGAAACGTAGCGCTTCTCGTCTTGAATCTTAAACTTTTCTGCAACGATGGATTTTATTACTAGCTCCCACGTATCGAGCCTCATTCCATCGAAGACTAACACCCACAGCCTCCGATCACTGTTAAATGAAGAGGTATCATCAGCGATATTTTGTCGAATAATATTTGCGCTAATCATCGGATGTCGTCCGAATTCTTGTGTGTCGCTCTCGATCAGCTCTGCGAGATTCAAGTCAATCAACTCGATAGTATCATAGATTTGAGACTTGACAGAGTCTAGATAATTTTCTATAGCATTTTGTGTCTCTACATCCTCTATGGCTTTGAGGTGCCTTTTAGCATGCGCCAGATTTAGCTCTAAACTGAAAGCTCGGCTATCCCAATACAAGTTTACGAGATCTGTAATGCTATTTTTCGCTTCCATTTCGATAGCACTGACGGTTGCGATCTGCTTCAATTCGTAGAAAAAGAGCAAGATTCGCTGCGCTCGTTCGGAAAACTTAGTCTTCACTGTCGTCTTAAGTATTGGGTGATGGATAATGACATCCGCCCATTTCAGATCGCCCAAGTCCATCGGCTTACGCTGAGCAGCTCTTCGCAGAATATGTGTGCAAAGCCCCAGAAGTAACAAAGGAGAATTTTCTTTGGGGATCGCTTCCCCAATCTTGTCTATGGTTTCAAACGAGATGCAATTAATAAAGCGATCGACTTCTGCTAGGTTGGTTTCGCTCTCCGCCGCTTGAATAAGCGTTGCGTAAGAATCCTTATTTGTTCTTACTAGTGCTAAAATGCTTTTTATCCGCCCATTTTTGAATGCTTGGGGATCAACTCTCAGCAATTCAAGACCTTTGAGTAGTTCCATAGGATTGCTGACGTTGTAACGGTCAAGAATATCGTATAAATATAAAAATACTGCAACGTTAAATGGTTCTTGTGAAATCCAATCAAACATCTCACCGGTGTCTGACTGCTTCAGTGAGAACAAGATTTCTTTCAAAAGTGCTAGGTCGCTTTTGTCTAGTGGGTGCCCCCACACCAGTTCCAAGTAGCGCAAGATAGTTTCTGAAGTGTCTGTTTTTCTCAAAACGACGTCTATTACATCCAAGTCGGGATTGTGGCAGCCCAAAATAATTGTCTTAATATGGCTAAGATTGAGCGGGCCACCCGGGAGTCTCGCTCTCAACTCACTATGTAATTGGAGGAACTTTTCTAAATTGTTCTTGATTTCATCTGCAAATGCAGACAATTGTTGCGGGTCAGGCCAGGTCTCTGGTGCGCTTCGTTGCAAGACTGTGCTTAAACTTACATCTAGCACTAGCTCCGCGTCTGCAATTACATCGACGACATAGCTTATGTTTACCTCTTGCTGCGCACTTTTCGGAAGAGTAATCCAAACGATCTTTGAATCAGCTCTGGGAAGAAGTGAGTACTCACGACGAAACTCATAATCATTTGAGTCATAACGCAAGACGTGCCATTTCTTTCCGGTAAGATCTGCGAAGCTGCCGTTAAAGGCATTCTCGAGGAAACGTTGCGGATCGTACACAACGACGAGCTTTACTGGTTTTCCTGCTTCCGAGAGCCGTCTGTGGAAGTAGTCATCTGGCTTTTCGAAAGTTTTGCTTAGCACCACTAACACCTCCCCTCACATGCTAAACCTAACTGGCGTGTCAGCACGAACAGATCCCTCAATATCGCGTCTTCGTTTATTTTTCTAAATAGTTCAGCCCCTTCCTGATATAGCTCGAATTCATAACAAAACCAAACCCAATAGCAAATCGTCTCACTGCTCGGCCGAGTGCCTGGAGATCCAGCGAGAAAAGACCGTATCTCAGTTATTTTTCTCGTTACTAGATCGTGCTGAGCATATATTGTATTATCGAGCCCGATTCTCCCACCGACCTTATAGTGCTTAAGAAACGCAAGCAGATCCTTCTTTAGTATGATTTTACGCCTCTTTTTACCAAGATCAACTGCCGGAAGGTCGTGTTGTTGAATTAACTTGTAGATAAGCGGAATTGAGAATCCGGTTATCTCAGCTACCTCATTTACGCTGAAACTTATTATTTCAGCCTCCTCTACAATTTGATCGGAATCGTTGGATGACATAACCACGTCAGCGTCTTAGAGTCTACTTAGCGAGAACAATATTTGTGGCTGGACCATGATGCGTTATAAACGGCTTCTGCAGATTTCCGCAATTTTTTTTGTGACCACGTAGATGCTTGGTTCTACGTCGACTTCTTCCACGTGATCAAATAACTTTGAGCCTTCTTCAAACAGTTCATGGTCGTAGCAGAATTTGATCCACTCGCATAGGATGTTGCTAGTTATTCCTCTTTCAAGCGTGCCAGCCAGATACTGACGTATTTCGACTAATGTGGCGCTCGCAGCAAGTTTTTTTAATCTTTGTTGCTCATCGTAAGACGGGTTGCGCCACCGTCGGTTCTCCTCGACAAAGTTTTCTTCCAAGATCTGTTTCAGCTCCTTTTTGAGCTGTTTGGACCCTAATGCGACGAAAAAATGTGGAGTAATGTCCCCAATAGTCTTTGGGCCTTGCTTGAGAAAATCGTCGAGCCATTCTATTGCCTGACTTTCATTTGATATGAACCCAAACAAGTTTTTCTGACCGTTGAATATTGGTCTTTGGTATGAAAGAAACCAGTGACCATCTATCTCTTTGAAGTTTTTTGATAGCAACGTCCGAAATTTCTTAAAATCTAGATCTTCTAGAGCAACTCCACGCTGCACGAAGGAACCTACAGTTTTACTATATAGCATTCGGGCAGTTCTATCTCTGCTGGGTAGCGAAGCTGCCTCACTAAGAAGGGCAGTGACTATTTCTATAATTGCGCCGTCAGTAATCTTTCCGCGAATTCCATTGGTTGGTGCCGCTTTTGGTTTGTGACAATTTACGATGACGTCATAACCAACGGCTCCTGAGGTGGTCGCTTGTTTAAAAGTTCTTTGCTGTTTGTCGAGAATGCCAATGGCGGCAATGACAAAACCAGCTGCATTGAGACTTTCTTGAATTGCCTGCCATACGTCTCCTCTCGAATTATGAAAAACCATTGTCATCCAGCGTCCCGGCTTTAGGACCCGGTGCATTTCTGCAAAGGATTTGCCCATTAACGTCTCATACTCAGCTAATCCTTTTCCCTGAGTCTCATTGATTATTGCTTCATCCTTCTGATCTGTAAAGACACGCAGCCAAGCCTCCCACAAGAAATTCAGCTCAGAATACATCAGATTGCCGCCAAATGGAGGGTCAGTGAAAATGTAGTCTATGGAATCTGTTGGCATATTCGAAAGATCGGTAGCTGATTGTGTGCATATGGCAGCATCTAACCGGTGTCCGGGAAGTGATTTGGCGATTACGGATGCTTTCTTTGAAAAAGCTTTGAAGACGTTTCGTTCTTCGCTAAGAGACGGAATATAGAGTGTTCCTGAACCTCTGCCACCGCCACTGAGTCGATATCTGTACATTCGGTTACAGCTCGGAACTGCTGCAGTGAAACAAAATTCAAGAATAAACTGAATATCAGTTTTTGCTTGAGCAATTTTTTCCCAAATGCGAGCAAGCGCCCAAAGATTACGCTGAGTATAGAAATGACAGACACGAGTTACCCCGTTATGAGTTCCAGCTCTCCACAAATCTCCCCAGCGTGCTCCGTTATGCATCATTGGGTCAGAAGGGAACCAGAGTGGCTTCCCGTCAGAACTAATCGGCCAAAACCCGTCGTGCAAGTCTGGCATAGATTTCTGAACGCAGGCGAGTTGCCACTTTTGTGCCACTTTATTGATCTTAGCTATGTCGAAACTGCTTGGAGAATGTTCCCGGCGCTTGCACTTAGGGCAAGTGTAAACAACCTTTACAGGGACAGAGTCAGTCTTCTCGCACTTCGTCTTGTCCAGTTGTAATTCGCAACTTGGGCAGATGAACTCACTCCCCACGTCGCCATCTGCGCGCACGGCTACGTCCCAAAGCAAGAATTCTGCTGAGCACCTCGGACAAAGGAACTTATCACTCCAGATTACATAATCTAGAGACGCTTTTCTACCACATTTGCTGCATTCAGTTTCGTAGAGCCAATTCATCTCGTCTTCTATTTCAACGAGGATTCTCTTCGTCAATTGTTCAAAGTCGACTGCGCTTGTCGCACGGCAATAATTAGCTGTTATAAACGTTGCAGCAGGGCTCAAGTCAACAAGTACGGGTCTTCGATTGAGTTCCAAAGCGGCGAGTCCAGTCATACCGCTACCGCAAAACGGATCCAAAACAAGATCCCCTTCATTGGTATAGTGCTTGATAAAAGCTTTGATTCCTTCGGGCGGCACTTTCGTATGATATGGATGCGCTTGATAAACTGCTGAATTCTTTCCTGCTTTCGTATCACCCTGAAACGGTTCAATCTGGAAAGTATCAGTTTTTGCGTCGTATTGACTACCGTACGTCGCAATATAGTCCGTTACGCCTTTAAAATCGAAAAGGATTTCTTTCAGATCTATGGCACTCATTTGATTGCTATCCTGATTGTTTTTTCTGGATGGTCCCTCTTTGCCTGTTCAAACCTTTTTTTCAGTTCAGCTTCAAACTCTTTCACAAGTCTATCTATGTCCCCCTCTTCGACAAACTGGTATTTCTCAGCGATTAAACGTAGGATATCCGACCGAACGCATTTTATGTTAGCTTCTCGGTTGCATTCCTGAATGTAATCTACTAACTCGTCCGTAAGCAGATCTGGAAGGCGCTGCCAATCATTTTTTTCTATCGCAGTATAAAGAATATTCAGCTCCCCTCTCTTGTCGATACGCAGCAAAGGCGTAAGCAAGCTAAGAATTGTGCTGCTAACAGAAGGAAGACAATTGTGGATTTGGGCTGTAAAGACTGCAACTTGCTCTTTTGGGGGTGTCGAGGTAATTACAAGACCGCACGTCTCACACGTTGGCCTCCCATCGGCCAAATTTATCAGGTCTTCGTTCGCACACGGTTTGAGTTGGCGACAAAGTTCTTGGCATCGTTGCTCCATTAACCCTACTTTCACACTAATTCCGAGCTTCTCAACGCGCCGTAAAAATCCAATAATAGCTTCAGTCTCCTGAATCTGTTGGAGTAGCTGATCGATCTCTTTGTAGAACTCCCGATGAAAAATCTGATATTGGCTGCGATATGTCGTTTTGAATGCTTCAAAACTGGTTTTAATTTCTTCATACAGAGAAGGTCGCTCGATTACAGACCTCAAAGTGAATGTTCGTTCGAGTCGCAGTTTTTCCTGATTCAAAGGATCATCCTCTGGCAACGTCGCGCCACAAAGATACTCTTTCATCGCGTGGATCCTCATGCTATTCTGCGATACAAAGTGTAAGCCGTGAATAAGCTCAAAATCACGATCAAAAGCGTCGAGATCGGGCATACCTTTTGAAGGGTAGAAATTGGATACTATTTCAAAAAATTCTCTAAAATCTGTAGCGCTGGCAATTCTTTCTGCTTTTTCCAAAATCAGCAACTCTTCAGTTAGATCATCGTCGAAAAATCGTGAGGTGTATAGCGCAACGATGTCCTCGCGCACGCCTGCCACAAGCTGCCTTGAAGCTGTCAATAGAATAGACTCTTGTTCGGCAATTTCCTCTACAGTTGAGACTGACTTTAAATCTGATACAATCTTGCGACCGAAAGGAACAACTTCATCCCAAATCCTTTCGGACGTCTTCGCAAGTCTGTCGAATGAGCTTTCGAGCTTTGGACCACTCCACTCCAACTGAGAAATGTTATAGGATGTAATCTTGCCTCTGAGCTTTAATTCTGGATCTAACGAGCTATGCTGTTTCAACCGTATTTCAAAGTCGGGGTGAGCACGGACGAAGCAAAGCAGGAAAACTGTGGTCAGTTCTTTGATTAATCCTATTGGGGGGTTTTTGAGTTCATCGTAAAGCTTCCAGATCTCGATCTCGTCATTTGCCCTCAATTTGTCAGTAAAAAGCTCAAAAACACGATTTTGATCATCTGGGTCGAATTGACACGGATTGTCAATTTTTGACAGCCCGAGGGCGGGCCCATAGTTCTTGCAGGCACTTTTTGCCTGGCTGCTTTGACCCTCTTTAAAGAACCCTTCGAACACTTTTTTAGCCTCGCTCGCTGAGAATGTCTTAAGCATATCCGCAGAGTTGAATAGCTGGTCCGAGTAAGCATTCGTCAGTAAAGGCTTCACTATCTTGGCGAGAATATTTTCGACTTGATCATCGGAAAAGATGTTCTTTTTGTCAAGAGCAAGAGACTGTTTGGTACTGATGTGCCCGTTTTTATAGAGCTCGCGTTGCTTTGCAAGAATATCTCTTATTGCTGCCTTTTTTTCGTTCGCTAGCCATTCCTTTGTTTCTTCAATATTTGCATCGCTCTCATACAGGTGTTTAGCCTCAAATTCTTGTACCGCTAAGTACGTTTTTATCGCATTCTTAAGCGGCACAGTAATCTCGGACGGGACTACTACTGCTATTCGTGAGTCTTGAAGCTCTGTTTCATCAACCTCCTGAGCTTGTGCTAAAATTATTACGCGGAAGTGGTGCTCTTTAACTGTCTGCCCGTCCTTCTCATCCCAATCTTTACGTAAGACCACTTCTCCCGGATATTTGATTTTATTAACCTCTCCTTCTCTAATCTTAGGCGCTCCGTAATCAACTGTCGAATAAAGCCCAGGTTTTATGAGGGTGTCTGCAGATTTCCAAATCAAGCTCTTTAACCACAGGTCCAGTACAGACTCATCACCTATCGCTCTCTTCAAGATTCCTAGCTTCGCACTATTTTTTTGTTCCTCCCTATCAACAACAACAAACTCGGCCCCTCTTGCAGCTGTATATCGGATTTGAGGTAAGTCACTAAGCTTGGTGAGGGCGAATCGAACGAGGTCGCTCCCCTTTATGGGGTCAGAAGACTCTAACAGCATTTCGGCAAGCTCATCTGAAGAAAGAGCGTTTCGAGTTTCTGGGTATGCAGCATGCCACAAAAAGAGGGCGTTGACAATATTGATGCATCTAGCTTTTTCATCAAACGGGTCATTGGGCTCAAATTCCAGACTCTCTACACCCGCTATCGCGGATCTGTAAGACTCAGAGGCTGCGCTAAAACGTTGCTCTAAGTCGCGCATTAGCGTTGGGCTTGAAAGCAATTCATCTATCCGAATCAATGAGTTCTTCGATTGTATTTCTGGGCTCTCAAGTATTTCGTAGAAATACGTAATAGCCGCTCGTGTCGTATATCCTCTCGCGGCGATTCTTCGTATCACTTCGAAACATTTCGGATGAAATGGGAACAAGTCCAAAAAGCGTTGATTGTCTATTCCTCTCAAGAATCTAAATTGCTGCTTGAAATAGTTATAATAAAGGTCGATTTCGGGCCGTCTATCCTCTTTAAGCCTCCTAATTCTTCTTGAAAAGATAATGGCAAACTCTTCATCTTTGCCTGAAAGCAATGCAAATTCCCTAAAACGATCTTTTAACTTTGCGGGGGGCGGCTCTGCTGAAGCGACAAAAGCATAGATTTTGAGTCCTTCCTCACGTGGAAGTGTCCACCCAAGAGTCTCCAAAACGACTTGATCTTGAGTTACGGCTTGAGGGTCAGCTTGGTGCTTTCGTTGCCAAGAAGCAAACTCATCAATAACAACTAACAAGCCAGAATAGCCGATTTTTTCGAGTTGTTTGTATATATACGCGATATGGTTCTTTGTCGACGCTGATGAAAGATCTGGCTTAAGACCTTCTCTACTCCAATATTGTCGTACAATGTCGGCCAACTCTTCCTTTTCCAATCCTTCAACTGACTTGTGCAATTCATTTAAAGCAAAGTCCTTGATTAAGCTCTTTAAACTTGGATTATAATGCTCAAATTGGCTGATAATCTCATCCGGAGGCCCAATCTTGACATCTTCTCTAATTCTGAGTCCTTCCAACGTCTCTCCGATCTGAGCTTCAATGACCGCTAGAAGGTTGTCTCGTTCGTTTTCCGGACTTGCTGCACCCATCAAACTGAAAACAACAGGAAAGAGCTTACCTTTTTCAAGACGGCGTCTATAGTTCCTGATTTCTGGATCGTTTACCTTATCCCAAATGCCCGGCTCAATGTTGGAAGCTAAACTAGTAACAGTGCTCAGAAAATGGGTCTTTCCACCTCCCCACTCAGCTTGAATCCAAAATCCAGCCCCTCTTTCACTAGCGACTGCTTCAAATATATTTTCGAAATCCGTTCTTAGAGATTCTACAAATTCGTAGGTTTCAACTGTTTTAGATGGCTCCATCAGCGCTCGCTTTAGCGCAAGCGTACTTTCAGGTTTTTCACGAAGCTTGACAAGCTCTTTAAGTTCGCTTAGTTCAGGTTTAGTCATGTCGCCTCCCCCTCGTCCGCGTCAGCATCCGCCGCGGCTACAATGTGGTCATTTTGGGCTAAAAGGGGTTTGAAGTACGACAAAACAGAGCCCTCATCTAGCGTGAAATAGCCGCGTAAATTTGCATCTATGTTAATCTTAGCGCTTGAGATGATCAGAATGGTCATCGTCCTGTCTCCAACAAAATAATCATAGAACGGCTGCAAGCCAATGCGATAACGTGCCAATAACTCAGCGTCCAAAACGAGCAGTATCCCTTGAGCGGATAGCTGGGAGTAGCACTTCTGGAGAGCTTTATTCAACTCTGTTTGCAGCGCTTTTTGCAGCTTCTTTTCATTCAGAATATCCTTTTGATCGATAGGCAAATGAGAGAGTGCCAGTTCCGTGGTCATTTCCTTAGGAATATGTTGGTATAGTGTCTCTTTATCTCCTACCCACGCAATAACGCGCTTTCCTGGAACTGGCCTTTTTTGCAGCTCCTGTACAAGTTCTTCTAATTGTGCTACCATCATAGCTGTAGTTTTTTTTCTAGAAATTCTTGGAGGCTATATTTAGTCGTTATCTGTTCTAGCTCATCTACCGTTGAATATTTCGCGATAAGGTCGCGTTCATCTGCTTCACTGAAAATGCTGCGGACAGTCTGTCTTAGGTCAATCCCAAGGAAACGCCAATAATCGTGGCTAAGTATTTCCTTGAGAGTCACTGTACGTGGAGTTTTAGCAAATAGATAATGTGTCAGAACTAAAAGCGATGTTTTTGGAGCCTTAATTTGTCGGATTGTTGCTTGTGTGTTGCTGCGATATATGAAGCCAAGATCCCGCATCGCCGTGGTTATATTCCTTGCATTGTCCTTCAAGTTTTGACGACCGGCGTATTTGGCTTCTGTGAAATGTCTAGTGCTAATTGCATCAAACAGCGACCCAGCTGGATGTGGCAACACGTTTGTTATAACGAACTCACCGATAATTGGTTCACTCTGAAGGAACTGAAACCGCATTACCTCTTGTAGATACCGCTCGTTTTTATAATGTTTCCACACAAGCGCTGGAATGGTCTCCAAAGATCTCTCTGGAAAGAACCGTCTTATAATGACTGTCGCGTAACGTTTCCGAATGTATTCTGAGTTTTGAGGCAGATTTTCAACCAAGTAGTGGTGAAAATTGTCAAAATCCTTGAAGCGAACACTCTGTTTAATGGCTACCTTGGATTCGTTCCAGAGAGGTTTAAAGATCGTGCTAGGTTTGCCGGTCTTTTTATCTCTTGAAGAGTTTCGAACTAGCCCTTTCTGCAGTTCTTGCGGTCCTGCGTGCACTTCTGTTTTAGAACCCCTCATACGACCTCCGCTTTAATCTCCTTCTCTTCACACAAATCGCGATAGCTGCACCAGCGACATGTCTGGTATTTTGGCATTGCAGGAAATTGTTCCGTAATCACGTTGTTAATTAGGTCGGACATGCGGATCTTTTGTTTTTTACAGTTCTCTCTATCTGGGAAATAATCTACCATTTTCCCGTGCTTTATGTAAAAAAATGAAGCTCTAAGTGGAAGAACGCCAAACTTCTCGAGTATGGCGAGCGAGTAAACATTCATCTGGATGTTCTCTTTAATGCTCTTCTTACTCTCTTTTTTTGACCCTGTTTTGTAATCAACTACGACATAATGTCCGTCAGGAGTCCTCTCCACACAGTCAATTACTCCTTTAACCACTCTCTTCTTAAGGGAAAATTGAAACTTCATCTCGGCAGCAATGATCTCGTTTGAGTTGTTTTCACGCCAAGTTAGGTAGGATCCGATCATCTGCTGCGCGGACTCTTTATCCTCGCGCTCTTTTTGTCTCGTCGGATAAGCAGCTGACGACCAAAACTTATCGAACATATTTATAGCCTGCTCTCGTGTCGAATGGATGCCATCCAACTCTTGCTTTGTGAGCTGCTCGATGACGCGATGAACTACGAGTCCGAGGTTAAAATAGGTCTTTGGAACCGCTGGAACGTGCAGAATGTCACTGAATTTATATTTCAATGGGCAGTCGCTATACGTCTGCAAAGCAGAAGCAGAAAAATGATGATCGTCGCTTATCAGCGGCACTCGCTCTCCTAGAAACAATCTCTGCAGTTCAGCATCAGTCTCATCAACGATCAAAAAACTGCGCAAGTCAAAGGCCTCGAGCCGTCCACCGCTTTCTAGGATACGCAGCTTCTCGAGCTCAACGATCTTCTGGAGCGCCGTTTTAGGCTGTGCGTTTTGGATAGCTCGAATAGCTTGCTCCTGAATGGTCGCTTTCACTTGTTCAACAGCGCTTTCAACTTCCCGGATATCCTGCGAGGACTCCTGGCGCACGTCCACAACCTCTATGCAGGGATTATTTAAAAACTCAACTTCGACGAGAAACTTAGACGGCTTTGTCTTATTGACGTTCTGGCCATAACGCTCAGCATAGGTCAAATAAAGCTTTTGCTCAGCTCGCGTCATCGCTACGTAAAAGAGGCGGCGCTCCTCCTGTTCGTAGAGGCTCTTCTCATCGTCACCCGTTTTTAAGCCCTTTGCTAGATCATTAGGAACGAAGAATGGCTTCTGCTTATAACGCAACGGAAACCGGTTTGTCGCCGCGTCAACGATAAAAACTACGGGGAATTCTTTCCCCTTACTCTGGTGAACGGTCATCACCTTGACGCTATCCGTTTCTTCAGGCTCTTCGAGCTCTATTTGAAATCCGCTGAGGAGTTCAAGGTAGTTGAGGAAATCGGTGACTGAGGGATGCGTCGTTATCAATTCGTACTCATGCGCGATTTCGTATAGTTTGTTAAGCAGCTTAATATCAGCCCACCGCCCTTCGTGGAGACTCCATTTATACAGATCTGTCGAACGCACAATGAGATCATATATCAGCTCCGAAAGGGTAAGACGCTCCTTTCTTTGCAACAGCTGCTCTAAGATGCGCGTAATTTCGCGTACGTGTTCAACTTGCGAATCGAGTATATCATCCACGTCGAGCATGCACTCATAAACAAAGTCGCTTGAATCGTCGTCCCACGCCAATCGCTCTGCGTACGCGTTAAGCCGCTGGACGTTGACTTCCGTGATGCCGGACAACTTCATAAGTCGAGTAAGGTAGACGCCTGCTGTCAAAGGGTTCTCAATGACGTGCAGATACGCTAAAGCGTCGCGAATGACTGCCGTCGCAAAAAAGTCGACTTCGCCGACGAATTCACATGGTATCCCTCTTTTGCGCAACGCTGCATGAAACTTGACCCCCTCGACGCGACGCCTGCTGAGCACAGCAATGTCTCCGTATGTGAGGGGTCGCGATTTATTTTCGGATCGAGAGACGAATGGGGTACCGATTAACCGCTCGATTTCCTGCCATACAAACTGAGCTTCAGATTGCTCGTTTTCACTACGCGTAACGATGACCTTGTCCCCGTCAGCGTTACTCGTCACCAGCGTTTTTTCCTCGCGATTGGGCGCGCTGCTCATTAGCTTGAGAGCGCACGTAAGAATATTTCCTGAGCTTCGGTAGTTGTGATCGAGAAGCGTTTCCTTGTAGCTCTCAAAATGCTTCTTGAAATCATTGAAACTCGTTAGATACGCGCCCCGGAAGCGATAGATCGATTGGTCGTCATCGCCGACGACACAGACGTTGTCCCCAGCAAGCTGCTTAATGAGGTAGAGCTGCGCGTAGTTTGTGTCCTGAAACTCATCGACAAGCACGTGAGTGTAACGGTCGCGGTATCGCTTCAAAAGAGATGGCTTCTGGTCAAAAAGGGCCGAGACCTCGTGAATCATGTCGTCAAAATCGAGAAGGCGCTCCTCCCGCTTGTAGACGTTATACGCTTTGTAAACCTTAAGGAGATCGTTAAGCTGGTTGAGGTACGCCTGCTCAGCTCCTTCGAGCTGGTCGCCGTCCTTGCTCAGGAGATACTCCTCGAGTTCCTGGGGTGTGATGAGCTCATCCCTGAAAGCGCTGATGCCATCAATTATCGCTTCGACGACTTCAATGGCATTATTGCCGATTTCAATCTCCTTAAAACCAAAAACGTCGATGTTGCGAAGCGCCCAAACGAGCTGATTCGTCCTTTTAATGATGCCTGAGGTGAAGCTGATGCCAGAGTCCAAGACATTATCTCGAAGTACTTCGAGACAAAATGAGTGAAATGTACCAGCAGTGATATCAGACGGGTCGATATGCTGCTCGAGCCGTTCGAGCATTTCAGATGCAGCCCTGTCCGAGAACGTGACGGCAAGAATGCTTTGTGGTTGGACGCCGTTTTTGATAAGACGTAAAATCTTCTCCGTTATCACTCGGGTTTTGCCCGAGCCTGGTCCGGCAACTATCAGCTGAATGCCATCGTCTTCAACCGCTTTCTGTTGGGTCGGGTTAAGGATCATGCGAAACGTATACAAAGAGACCGTGTAGGCTTAAAGCGTTATGTTCAATGTCCCTTGCTTCTTTTTTGGCTGATTTGACTTGTCCGTCTATTCAACATCCTAAGTGATGCTTGGTATGAACATCTTGCGACTATCGAAACGCTAGAGCGCTACACGAGCAACAATTTGCCTGCTAACGTCAATTCGTACCCACTCGGAGTTTCCACAATCAGTGCCTGATCTTTAAGGTCGCGAAGATGCGTGTACGTCATCGTCCTACTTATCTCAAGCTCTTCCTTGAGCGCCTCGATATCGCTCATGCCCTCGGAAATCAACTTCAACAGGTTGTATTTGGTCCGTTGCAGCGTCCACGAGATCTTGGGCAACGGCAGTATGCCGTGCTCCTCCTCAGTGACATAAAAGACCTCTTTGACCTTGTTCACGTTCTTAAAAACACCCAACAAGGCGCCAATTGAGGCGGTCTTTCGCCCGCCCGTAATGTTGACGAAGATCTGGTTGTTTTTGTCGTGCTCGCTCTTGATAAGGTACGTGACGAGGTCTACAAGGCTGAGTATGTCGTACCAGTTGTCGACCTCCTTGATGTCGATGTCAATGACGTTGCCAAAGGTGGATGTCATAAGGTTCTCGACCTTTTTAACCTCCGGAGGAGGGGCCGTCTCCCGAATCAGGATCATTCTCTTGATATTAAAAGTCTGGATGCCGATGATCAGGGGTTCGGACTCAAAACCAACCGTCGCAATCATTACGTTGACCATAAACACCTCCGGGTACGAATATTTAATATCAAACGTTAAAAATGTATCTATTTTATTTAAAAAGTGTATTTCAATGAAGACAAGTAAAACTCTCCCTTTCTTTTAAATGTATAAAACTTATTTTTAATGAAAAAAATTAAATAGTAATTATGAGTATTATCATTAAAGTCGTAATAATTAACCGAAATACGACGATATTCAGAAAGGAGGGATTCTAATAAAAACGTTAGACTATATCGCACAGATCGAACTGGGAGAGCTGCAATACTACAACAACGTGACAGCAGTTCCCTTGTATCACACAGCGCCCGAGATGCTCGCCTATGGCACGCTCGCTGAAGCGCTGCGCGACGGCGTGATATTGGTGACTGAAGTCAACGCCGGAGGGTCAGTTCCCGATTTGAAGGTGATGAACAACGCTGACTCATCAATCCTCCTCCTCGACGAAGAGGAGCTTAAAGGTGCGAAGCAGAACCGAGTATTCAACGCATCGGTTCTTCTAGATGCTCATTCCGAAACCATAATCCCAGTCAGCTGCACAGAGGCAGGACGCTCGGCCTACACGTCGGAGACCTTTAAGGAGTCCGGATACGTGATGCCGCGGAACTTGCGGGCAAATCGCACAAGATCCGTGTCCGCTTCTCTCAATCAGACCCACGAGTATCGCTCTGATCAGGGTGCTGTTTGGAGCGACATCGATCGCATGGCAGAGGTTTCAGCCGTCGAATCGCCGACACGGACAATGACTGACGTCTTTGAGGCGAAAAAGAAGGAGCTCGACGTCTGCCTCGACGCTTTCTCGCACGTGCCAAATCAGAACGGGCTCCTCGTCTTCGCTAACGGGGCCGTCGTGGGATTCGACCTCATCTCCCGAGCCATCGCGTGTGAGGCGCTGCATCCCAAGCTTGTGAAGAGCTACGTGATGGATGCATTGCTCCAAAAAACAAACGGCCGCCGCAAAGCGACACTCGACGGTGCCCGCGAATTTATCAAAGAGACGCAATCGTGCTCGGATAAAAAGTTCAAATCAGCAGGGCTCGGCTGGGACTATCGGTTTGAGGGGGGTACGCTCGTCGGATCTTCACTCGTGCATAACGAAACTGCAGTTCATACGGCATTCTTCAGAGCGCAAAGTGCGACGAGCAGTGCTCGAATGGCGAACTACGCGAGACGTGCCGAATACAGGGCGAGGCGCGCAGCATGAGCATACAATCGAGAGCGCCAACGACTAAGTGCTGTCCGGGCGCGCCTTACGTCTCAGACTGTCGCTGGGAAGAACTCGATTGGCAGAAGACGCTTAGTCGTTGATCTCGACGAGAGAGAGGAGTAATAAGGCGGAGAATAAAATGGATCCAAGAGTGAGGGGCTACAGCGACGGGACGCTGTATCTGGCGGATTGGCCGGAACCTCCCGTAGCGAAGCAAAAGTCGCACGGCCTTTTGCATTACGCGGCTCTTTTAGTGCTCTTCGTGTTTATCCTTGGGAGCCTGGCAGTTACGGCGTTTTTAGTGTTCTTTCTCATATTGGCGTTCCTATGAACGTGAATGGTGAAAGGGCGGGTAGAGGACAAACGATGCAAGAAGTGCTGAAAATGGGACGCGGGAATTTAAACGCTTCGCGTATTTACGGCCCCGCCGTTTGCCGAACAGCATACACATAAGTTGTTTCAGGCTGCTTCCTCAAACTAGATGCATGACTAAGCACAATAGCGTGACAACCGATGTTTGACGTAACTGATATCGTCGAAGCGATGTGCGGCCGAACGCCAAAAGACCGGACATTTGAACCGACCGACGTCCAGCTTTCTGATTCGACAGTTTCCACTGGGAAGGCAGCCGAAGACGCTACCGGGTTCGTCAGCTTTCGTGATGGTACCCACCCTCAGATCAACTCCATTCATCCGGACTTTCCCCTTAACCGGCGCGTAGTCGCGATAGACAGCACGAGCGTCGTTCTCGGTTATGTGCCCGAGGGCTTAGTCGGGGCCATACGTGCATCTGTAATACTCAAACCAGAAGGGAAAACGCAGCACGCGATGGAGCGCTATGGCCCGTACCTCGCTGTCGTCACCAACTACGACAAAGATGAGTTGTACGCCAACGCGTGCGAGCTCGTCTATGGAGAGCCGACTCACGCAAAGGCCCCGGACACGAGGAAAACGCTCGACAGGCTCCGAAATCTGTTGGAGCGTTATTTGCAGTTTCAGGCTGTAAAGTCATACACAGACGCTCTCTTACTTATCGATGGGAGCTTGATGGCTGGAGCCGTTGCTGACCCCATGTTCGTCGTAAAGGACCTCGTGGGAGACGCGGAGCGAAACCGCAACGCCGTCGTAGCGCTCTCAAAGTCGACAACCCTCACCTTGAA
>Ga0116137_1001229_pt1 | contig 17614 bp, 17 predicted proteins | sample June2015DPH_20_1_3_FD_88973 | JGI IMG/M metagenome (GOLD analysis project Ga0116137, IMG submission 88973) | Peatland microbial communities from SPRUCE experiment site at the Marcell Experimental Forest, Minnesota, USA - June2015DPH_20_100 | ecosystem: Environmental > Terrestrial > Soil >...
ATAAAAAAAACTTCTGGGTGGACCCTGTCACGGACTGCCGTGAGATTCAATACCTGTTGTTCACATGGACCGGCACTTGTGCATTCTGCGGCTGCAAAGTTGGAGGCCCCAGAAGTCCATAGAAACTTAACGTTGTAGTACTAGTTTGGCACGGGTGTAAAGGAAAGCCGTTCACCCACCAATGGTCAATTGCTGCTGGGATTCAAAGGCAGAAACTGAGAATCCACTTCCCCATAAGTCTAATCCCCGATTCTGTGTCCCAACCCGGCGATTTTTTCATTTCAAGGGCGTCAATTCAGGAGCGATTGACTTTTCGGCGACAGACAAGCCTATGAAAAGTGGTTTTCCTTGTTTTCCCGGAATAATTCCACGATTCGTTGCCTCAGCTCATCACGCGTTTCTCTAAATGCAGATAAGCGGTCTGTCTCAGAGCCAGCGGCCGCAGCTGGGTCCGACAATCCCCAGTGCAGCCGTTGAGCATTTCCCAAGAAGACCGGACATTCCTCTTCGCCACAGAGAGTAATTACGGTGTCAACCTCGGAAGACGGAATCTCAGTTATTGATTTGGACCTGTGGCCGGAGATGTCTATTCCGATCTCCTGAAAGACTGCAATTGCCTCCGGGCGGACTGAGGTGGGACGCGATCCGGCAGACCAGATCTTAACGCCCGGAAGGATAAGAGAGCGCGCTATCCCTTCAGCCATCTGACTGCGGGCCGAGTTCGCAACACACAGAAAGAGAATGCCTCTCATTTAAGCTTCCTTCATTCCATAATATTTGCGCCCAAGCCATAGGGACACGTTTACAAGCCCGATCAGTGCCGGCACCTCCACAAGTGGCCCGATGACCGCCGCGAAGGCGCCGCCATGCTGAATTCCGAACGTCGCAACAGCAACCGCAATTGCCAATTCGAAATTATTGGACGCAGCAGTGAACGACAACGTTGCCGACTGGCCGTAGGTTGCTCCGACCTTCTTGCTCATAAAGAAGGAAACAAAAAACATCAGCACGAAATAGATGAGCAGAGGGATCGCGATGCGGATTACGTCAAACGGAAGCTGCACGATCATCTCGCCCTTGAGAGAGAACATAACGATGATCGTGAACAGAAGCGCGATGAGCGTTACCGGGCTGATCTTCGGAATGAATTTCTCGTGATACCAGCGCTTGTCTTTTGCCTTAATAAGCGTAAAATGCGTGATCATACCGGCAAAGAACGGGATCCCAAGATAAATCAAGACGCTCTTGGCCATCTCTCCGATCGTGATATTGACCGCTACGCCCTTCAATCCCAGCCAGGTCGGCAGAACCGTGATGAATACATACGCGTAAACCGAATAGAGGAGCACCTGGAAAATCGAATTGAATGCCACGAGACCAGCACAGTATTCGGTATCGCCTTTCGCCAGTTCATTCCAGACAATGACCATCGCGATACACCGGGCCAGTCCGATCAGGATAAGGCCTACCATGTACTCAGGCTTATCGCGCAGGAAAATCACGGCCAGAACAAACATCAGGATCGGGCCGACAACCCAGTTCTGTGCGAGGGAGAGCCCAAGAACCTTGGTGTTGCGAAACACCGGCCCCATTTCCTCATAGCGCACCTTTGCCAACGGAGGATACATCATCAGAATGAGCCCGATTGCAATCGGGACTGATGTCGTCCCCACATTGAACCTGTTGAGAAAGGGAACGATGCCGGGAAAGACATATCCCGCGCCGACCCCGACAGCCATGGCCAGAAAGATCCAGAGTGTCAGATACCGGTCAAGAAACGACAGCCTCTCGGCTACACCTGTATGTTTCGCTGTCGCTGGAACTGCAAAAGCGGATTGCTTGCTCATCGAGTCTCTTCTGCCAAAGAAGCCTTGGTCAAGCCGCTCTTTGTCTTGGTTTTCAGAGGAGCATGGCTCGGAACGCAACTGGCGCCGCGACTTTTCTCCTTGAGCCAGGTGTTCAGCTTCTCGAGGAGCGGTTTGGCATCGGGAAGTTTTGCCAGGGTTATACGAAGCAGCTTCAGGTGATTCCTGGCAAGTTCATCCTGCGGTGGACACAGGGAATAATAGGACCACAACCCTTCCCTGCGGTCAGTGGCGATCCCGATATGGCGCAGAGCGGCAAGGTGTCTGGAAGCCTTGGATTGCGTGATCTCCAGGACAGCCATCACATCACAGACACAAAGCTCCTGACGATTGAACAGCAGCCAAAGCATCTTTAGCCGTGATTCATCGGAAAGAGCCTTGAAAAAACGTGCTGCTTCCCTCATGGTTTTCTCCATTTCGATTACATCTATATATCCGGTTTAACGAATGTAGTCAAGCATCGCGGTCTGCCGTTTGTCTTTGATCCATGGAGGCACTGGAATAAAGATCCTGAGCGTCTTGCAAATAATAGGTTTGAATCGCCCTGGTGATTTTCAGCCAAGTCATGGAAATATTGGGATTTCGACGGATTTATCTTTTTTGGGGGGGTATTCATAGTGCACGGATTCTTCCGCTTAATCTTGATGAAAACGCGGTAAGTTTTGTGATTTTGGATGAAGAGTGGCTGCTGTTGGATTTCGCTAAGTTCTTGATTTTAAATGCGAGGATGGGATTTGAACCCAAACACTACTTATGTAGTCCACGATTTTAAGGTCTGCACATCCGATCTTCGTTACTCATGGAGCTGACTGCTATTCTTTTCCAAGTCATTCTCGCAATTCGCCTTGTATCCCAAACGTCTATAACCGGGAGTCCGGTTTGTTTGTGTAATTTTGTATTTGTTTGGAGAAAGATAGGGCAAAAACAGGCAAACAGTTTCGCATCATGTCTGACAATTTTGGCCCATTTCCCCCCTTTCCCGACTTTAGGTCCCAGGTGACTGATCAATAGCACTACAAATCCCGGGAACAGGGCTTCCGGAGGGTGGTGCGTTCAATTCCTTGTGATAAACCGATTAATCGGTGTCCGATCTGTTATTGCGATCTGTTATTATGCAGTGGTTAATAGAACGCGGTTGCGTATCTAAAGCAGGGGATTCCCTGCTTTTTAATTCCGCTGCGGGGATATCTGGAAAGGAGCTACGGGTCTTGTCCATTGAAGACAGGTACGAGGCAGTCAGAGAGTTGATTGTTATGGGAAAACAGAGAGGATATCTTCTCTACGATGAAATCAGCGACTGGCTGCCCGAAGGTACTTGCTCCTCTGATGAGTTGGACAGCATCTTCTCGCTTTTTGGATCTGCCGGCATCGAAGTGATCGATCCCGAACAAGAGTTCCAGAACGAAGACGTAAAGGATGACGAGAGGGATGACAACAATGAAAAGGGCGATGGGTTTGATTTCAGTCCTCACTTCCTGGACAAAACCATTACTCCGGAACGCCGCTATTTACGGGAAATGGCGAGTTACCCATTGCTCAGCCGACAGGGCGAAATTGAGATCGCCAAGCGAATAGAGCACGGACAGAATGTCATCCTGAAAGCGCTCTCACGTTCTCCACTGGTAGTTCGCGAGATTCTCAACATCGGGGACCAGCTCAAGAATAAGCAAATTTCGATTCGCGATGTCGTCTCATTTAACGATGACGAGGTGACCGACGAGCTGCTGGAAGAAAAGACAGCTTCCGTACTTCGTATTATCGAAAGCATTCGAAAACACGAACAGGCGGCCCATAGGGTCAGCCTGAAAATCAGCCGTTGCCGTAAGCGTTCACGGCTTTATAAAAAGCATCTTTCGATGCTGGCCCGCTATCGGATCCCGGTTGCCTGGAAAGTCCGCGACTTAGAACTCAGGAGTGCTCACCATGAGAGATTGGTCGGAATTATCAAAGATGTTGTATGCAAAGCTATGGCATATGAACATGAGATCCACAAACTCACAAACAGACTGAAGACAACGCGCCGGCTTGAAGATGCCAAGGCGATCAGGAGGGGAATCAAGAAACTTAAGAGTGAGATAAAGCAGTTGGAACACCAGGCCCTCGCATCGCTTCCGGAACTGAAGCACACTCTCGCAACCATTCAGTCGGGAGAGTTGGAATCGGATATTGCCAAGAAAGAGATGATTCAAGCAAACCTACGGCTGGTTATTTCCATCGCCAAAAAGTACAACAATCGTGGTGTGCAATTTCTGGATTTAATCCAGGAAGGGAACATCGGGCTCATGAAGGCAGTGGATAAGTTTGAGTACCGCAGAGGCTATAAATTCGGGACATACGCCACCTGGTGGATCCGTCAAGCCGTTACCCGTGCAATAGCCGATCAGTCGCGAACCATCCGTATTCCTGTTCACATGAACGAGGCTATCAATAAGCTGATTCGCGCCTCGCGAAGCCTCGTTCAGGAGTATGGCCGCGAGCCTACCAGCGAGGAAATAGCCAAGAACATGGATGTTCCCATCAATAAAGTTCGCAAGATTCTGGAAATTGCGCGGTCGCCTATTAGCTTGGATTCCCCTATAGGGGAGGAAGGAGATAACCATCTAGGCGATATCCTTGAGGATCGCAGCGCGGTTTCTCCGATAGAATCCGTGCTCAACATCAACTTGAGGGAGAGGACGGAATCAGCTCTAAAAACTCTAACGCCTCGCGAGGAGCAGATTCTCAAGATGCGCTTCGGTTTGGGGTACGACGGTGAACATACCCTCGAACAAGTTGGCCAGCGTTTTTCCGTCACTCGCGAACGAATCCGTCAAATCGAGGCGAAGGCCCTGCGCAAACTGAGGCATTCATCGCGCAGCCACGTATTGACGGCCTACCTTGAAGATTCTTTCGACCGGGAGTGATTTGTCTTCTACAACCCCGTCCTCGATCGCTTCAAGCGGAAAGCAGCAAAATGCTGGCACGTCATCCGGCAAACGCCTCAGAAATTGGATTTGCGCATGATTTGATGCTATACTCTCTCCGATTCGCAAACCGCATCGGCACTTCTGCCGGCATGTGAGTTTCCAATCCAACTGGGCTGAGAGTGCGACTTGGCTCATATAGCCAAGGAGCTTTTTTCTGTTGAATTTCGACCAATTTTCTTTTAATCCTCATATTAATGCTGCCATCCGGGCAGCGGGCTATTCCCATCCGACCCCGATACAAAAGCAAGCGATACCTCTGGTTCTCCAAGGCCGCGATGTCCTGGGCCTGGCGCAGACCGGAACGGGGAAAACGGCGGCGTTTGTGCTGCCGATATTGCAGCAATTGGACAAAAATCCGTCTCGCGCCTTACGTGTCCTGATAATAGAGCCCACAAGAGAGCTTGCCGAACAGGTGCATCAGTCGATTGCGGATCTGAATGGAAACCGCAAAGCTCGAAGCGCAACCATTTATGGAGGCGTGAGCAAGGATGCACAGATCAAGAACGCGCGACGGGGTGTCGAAATCTTTGTTGCCTGCCCGGGAAGGCTGCTCGATTTGATGGATGCAGGACAAATAGACACTTCATCCACTGAAATCCTTGTGCTGGACGAAGCCGATCGCCTGTGCGACATGGGATTTCTTCCTGATATTCGCCGAATCCTCCTGTACCTGCCGCTCAAACGTCAAACACTTCTGTTCTCGGCGACCATGCCTGAGGATATTCGAGCGCTGTCGGCCAATATTCTCAAAGATCCGGTTCATGTGCAGGTGGGACCGGCTGCACCGGTGAGTACTGTCTCGCATGCGCTCTATCCGGTCTCGGAAACACTGAAGTCCCAACTGCTGCTGTCGGTTCTGAAGCAGACTCCAACCGGAAGAGTCCTGGTGTTTACGAGAACAAAACACCGCGCATGCAGGCTGACTGCCAACCTTGCTAAAAACGGCTATCGGGTTTCCGTGCTGCAGGGAGATATGAAACAGAATCGCAGGCAGTCGGCTATTGATGGTTTTCGCAGCGGCAAATGCGACATCCTGGTTGCCACGGATATTGCAGCTCGCGGTATAGATGTGTCCGAAATTTCGCATGTCATCAACTATGACATGCCGGACACAGCCGATGCATATACTCATCGCATCGGACGAACAGGCAGAGCCTGCAATACCGGAGAAGCGTTTACGTTTATCGCTCAAGCGGATGAACCCATTGTGCGGCAGATTGAAAAAATTCTGGGTTCCCGGATTGAACGCCGGCGTCTGCCCGGTTTTGCGCCTGAGGGGTTGGATTCGGTAATCTCGCCCGGTTCCGGTACACCACTGGGGGAGTCCTTTCAACGCCAAGGACGCTCCAGGAGATTTCGACTCAGTATTTCTGGCAGAAAGCGGCGGATGCGTCCATCGCGCTAATTTAACAGAATCTGTATTATCAAACCGCCTGGGGCAATCTTGAAAGACCTGTAGCAGATATGGCCGGCTTCTCTTCAGTCCTATAGGAAGTATTGAATTCACAAAGGAGGCAATTATGTCGGGAAGGAATGGCGACAAGGCCAGGTACGATCGCGAACGAAAGAAAAAGATTCTCCGGCAGAAACACACCAGAGAGTTGCGGCGACGGCTTTCGCTGGAAAACAAAGGAGCGCAAGCTACAAGTACCGAGTCGAAATAAAAGGCATCGGCATCCGGTATTTCGAGCCATGCTGCCTGGAAGTATCCTTGTATCTACCGCTCAGCAAGCTTCGGTATGGAATCCCATGAAAAGCAAGAACCAGAGAACTGCATCACTATTTGTAAGGTTTAAGAATTTGCTATGGCTTTTCATGCGGGATCCTGTATACTTATTACCTCAGTTGGGTTTTTGCAAGATTTCGTTGATTGAAGACGCTGCAGACCCCTGAAGGGGGGAAGCAGCTTTTTTTATGCCTGAGATATTACGGATGATTGCCGAAACCATGAACATTAATGAAATGCCCTCAATAGAGGGCCAATAAGTTAGGAAAACAGATGAAAGAACAAGGAACCGTAAAATGGTTTAATAATGAAAAAGGCTATGGTTTTATCAGCCGTAATTCCGGCGATGACGTTTTTGTACATCACAGCGCCATTCAAGGCGGAGGTTTCAAGTCGCTGAACGAAGGCGACAGTATTGAATTCGAAGTGACCAAAGGCCCAAAGGGATTGCAGGCTCAAAACGTAGTAAAGCTGTAAGCCGACCGATTCTCCACCAGAGGCTCCAGATAACTGGAGCCTCAACCTTCTCATAAATCAGTGCGCCTCTCCTGAGGAGTTTGTCGAGCTATGCAAAGCTCGATTCAAACGTCGTGCCAAGGTGTTCTGAAGTCCAATCCGTTCTTTCGAGAACACAGCAAGGAGAAATTAAGCGGATTCCTGAATGTGTCTCGGAAGAAAAAACCTTTTCGGGCCGCACATAGGCTCGTGAGAGGAAGGATAAGCGAGTATGGCAAGAGGTGAAGCATTTGTGACCTGTCCCCAGTGCGGTTCCCAGTCGCGCATACCCCTAATGGCACTGCAACGCAACAACTATCACTGTTCCCGATGTGGCAATCGTATCCCGCTGGCTACGGTCAACTTGTCCGGAGACAACGAACGACATCCACTGCCACCCACCCGACCCAAGAGAGCCTTTCACAGACGCAAGCGCCACTAAGCCTGCGTTCGCTTATTGATGTTTTCTTCTGTCCGCAAAAGTCTCACAACACCTCAAGCTCCACACCCAATCCGGGGATGCAAAGCCTGTGCGCGGCATTCAGAGGAATGTCGGATGCATCCAATGTCACACTGACCGGATGGTTGCTTCCATCTCGGATTGCCTGACAATTGGAGGAATTGCCACGGCGCAATCTCCCGTACCAAGCTTGAGTGTTTTATCGCGATAGGTGATGCGGTTGGTAGGGGGCTGGCGCATGACCACGCCTTCTTTTCTCATCCGGAGACTCTCGCGTACGGCGAGAAGACGCACCGCGAGGGATTTCGCGCGCTCCGGAAAAGTCATCGGCCCGAATGCATCGTGATAAAGCGCCATGACCTTGCGGCACTTCTCTGCAGCTTGAGCGTTGGGGGCATATTTTAGAGTAGTGCTCAGCGCGGGCCGGAAGCGCAGGGCATTCCTTTTTATGGAATCCAGGCGCCGTTGCATAAACGCATCCGGACCGGGATGGTTGCCGGGGACATATTGGAGAGTCTTGGGATCCCACGTTAATCCTGCTTTCTCTCTTTCCGCGATCTCGGCCTTTACCTTTAAATAGCCTTTGATGGCGGTCATCGCCATGTTCAGTACCCCCGGCCCGTGAGTGAGATATTTTTTAATAAAAGCGTCTCGCAGGTAGCTGGCGGTTTCCGGCAATGTGAAATGAGGGTGATGGAACCATATCTCATCTTGTCCATGTTTCCGCGGCCACGGTATGCCGGCGATTATTTTCCCTGAGGCCTCGTAATCCTGATAGAGACGCGTTCCCGGAGTGGGACCCAGTTCCATGAATTGAAGTAAGTCGGATTCCAGCCCGATCGCCCAGTCGATATCCTCATGGATGGTTTCTTTATCGTGATGCTCTAAAAATAAGATCGCGGAGGCGAGTACCGTAATCCCGTGATCCTGCAGATCCGCGATCAGGTCGTGGAGATCGATTCCTTTGGTTTTCTCAAACAGATGCACTTTGGACTCAACTCCGATCCAAAGGAAATTGACTCCTAATCTCAGCAGAAAATCGGCGCCCAGCTTGGTAATGGTTTCGGCTGAAGAGAAAGTGCTGAAAGTGTACGCCTTGCCGTGCTTTTCCATTTCTTCGAGCAGCTGCCGGGCGCGATAGGGGTCCTTGCAGAAATTCTCATCCATCAGTCCAAAATCATCGACCCCGATTTTCTCCTCAGATTTGCGACAGGCTGCAAAGATATCCCGTCCGGTGCGCAGGAATGGAGTGTATTGCCGGTCAAATTTGTGGGAGGTGGCGCAAAAGCGACAGGAATTCTGGCAGCCGACGCCGGGAATGATGATGCCGGCTTTTCCCATGATGGGAGCGCCATAGATAAATGAATTGATGGCAGATGGAACAACAGGATGGATAATGGGCTGATCTGCATCTTCCCCAAAATATTTTCGCAACCACGAAACCCCTTCGCCATGGCAGATTTCATCGCAGTCCACCAATGTTCGCAGTTCGGGAATGGCCGTGCCGTGGCCTCCAAGAATTATCTTCGTTCGGGAAGAGCGGCTTCTTACATAGGCAGCCATCCGGCCGGCTTTAAGAATATTGGGACCTATGAATGAAATCCCCACATGAGTGTATGTCCCGGAGTCAATCTCTTTGGTAAACTCCTCCCACGATGGGAAATCCAACACGGTCACAGGAACATGGATGTTTTCGCCCATTAAATAGAGGGCGAAACTTGGATTGTTTGATCTCGGAGAATGGATCCCCTGTTCGCGTGTAACCTGGTTGTTGAGAAGCTCCATTGTGCAGAGTGACTCGGTCGTATCGTCCTGGACTCCAAAGGGCTTGAAAACCCCGCTTAGCAGCAATCTGGTCATCGGCAATTTCTCGCTTCGTATTATTCGGATGTCCTGTTTAGCAGGCGAGGAATACAGTGGAGCAAGGAGCAGGATTCCAGGACTGACAAATCAGTCAACAAAGACCCGAAAAAGTAATCGGCACCCCAAGGCAAAGCCATTTAGCCGCGGATGGCTTTGCCTGTCCTGGTGCTTTGATATCGTTGGATGATTTTCGATGATTCCTCATTACCACCGAGGCTCTCGATGCCGACCGCCGCCGCCACCACGATTGCCGCCACGACCGCCTCCACCGCCGCCGCCGCTGCGCCGTTCCGGTTTGGCCCGGGCTTCATTGACTGTAAGATTGCGCCCTTCTACGGCATACCCGTTTAGTTCTGTGATGGCTTTTTGGGCTTCTTCATCCGTACTCATTTCTATGAATCCGAATCCCCGGGATCTCCCCGTGGCCAAATCCCGCATGACAGTCACCGAATCGACGCCCCCTTTTTGTTCGAAAAGTTGCCTTAATTCTGCTTCTCCCAATGAGAATGCGAGATTTCCAACAAATAGTTTTCGACCCATAACACCGCTCCTTATTCATACCGGAAGAATCACATTTCAGGCCCAATGCCCAATGCCCTCTATCCGGATCAAATGCGATGGATTGTAGCTCGGTGCAGAAATGATTGGGAGGAATCAAGTCAGTCTAGCTTTTAGGTGACTCTCCGCGCCGCACAAAAAGAGGCAGTTTCCACCGGACACGTCACAGAATATCACAGTCATTTCGCCAAATGAACAACTTCTTCCATTCGCCCGTCTCATACTCCAAAATTCAGCCCGCTATTTTGGAATAGTTGATTAACAGTATCGAGCCGCAATCCATCGCGTTTGATACTCAAAGCCACTAAGGCTGAATCATTATGGCATTGATTGCCCAAAAGGATTGCCCTCTATGCGAGTTCACCAGGTCAATCCAAGCGATGTGTCCTTTGGCGTGGGTGTGATTGCGCCCCGCTGGCTATAGGCAATGAATCCATTACTGCTGCGGGTCTAAAGGGCATGTACAAAGGATTGAATCTAAGGTATCCGGTAAGCGAGGTACATCCCGGCCGGAGGCTATCGCGGCAAGTCCCTGGTAGGGACCAACACCCTAATGGACCGCGCAACGCCCGGAGTCCGCTCAATGAATCGCTTTTGTTCCAGATTGATCACCATCTGATGGACTGACGCAGGACTGACGCCAAAATGCCGTTGCATTTCGTGTTCTGCAGGAGCAACGCCATGCACGTTTGTGTACTGAGTGATGAACGTCAGATACTGCCCCTGCTTCTTGGTAAAGCGGATCTTCTTCTGCCGACCGCCGTCAATTGGGCAGAGGATGTCAACCATGTTCCCATCATCAAAGACAACGATGTGTTCTTCGGCCGGGTTATTGCAGGTTTCCATCAGCCAATGGCGCTTTCTTTTGCTCTTCTGCTTGGCCTCGTCCACTGTATTTTCACAGAAGTCTATCTGGCGGCCACAGTCACAGAGATAGGATGAGAAAGATATTTCCTTCGGCATGGCAGGAGTCTCGCAGAAGACTGAGCTATTTTCAACGAGATGTGCGAGCCGCTTTGTGTCCGCAACCCTTTTTCTGGCTCTCAACCAGAGGCCACCGTGGGCGCTTTCCAGTTGGCTGGCATGAGTTCGTGGATATCGCGTATCTTAGCCGTCGGCAATCGGCGGAGCACGTCGGTCACGTAGTCCTGAGGATTGATACCGCGCCTTCGGCAACTCACGATAATGGAGTAGATGACTGCACTGCGCCAACCCGCATCCGGATGCCCAATGAACAACCAGCGTTTTTTCCCGACTGCACTGGGCCGGATAGAGTTCTCGATTAAATTATTGTCGATTTCGTATCGTCCGTCGCGGAGATATCCCTTCAAGGCAGCATACTCGTCAAGGAAGTAGCGGATGGCGCTGCCGATTGTGCTTTTCGGCAAGAACTTTGGCTGTAACTCGATCGCTTTGGTTTTGAGGGCCTCCCAGATTGTCGGCGCCTGCTGCTGACGGAGAAGGTGTCGTTCGGAAGGAACGATGTCGCGGGCCTGATCCTCTATCTGATACAGAAGACGGATCTGACTGACGAACCAAACCGCATCAGGAAGGTTCTGCTGCAGGGCCGCATAAAACCGTCTTCTCGAATGCGCGAGACATCCGATGCGTTCAATGCGCGACTCTTTACGTTCGAGCGACTGATAGACTTCATAGGCATCAGTCTGGATTGTGCCGGTAAAGTCCTTCAGTCGTTCCTGTACTACTTTCAAAGCCCTGCTGCGGTCGAAGTCCAGGATTACATCGCCGCCAGGCACGGCATAGAACCACAGGTAGCCCCGTGCGGCTTTGCCCTCCACATCCGGATCCAGCACCCGAACAGGAGTCTCATCGACCTGAAGGTAACCGCCGGCAATCATCTTCTGCCACATGGCGTCGTACACCGGCCGGAACCACAAAGCGATCTGTTCCATCCACTGCACCATCTGCTGGCGCGGGATGACGACTCCGTGCCGTTCCCGAAACTGCTGCTCCAGTCGGTAGAAGGATAGATGATCGTCGAAACGAGACAATAGGATCTGCGTGGCCAGTCCAAGGCCCAATCTGCTTTGTGGAATCAGTCGTGGAGGAAGCGGGGCGATCTTTACACCTGCCTCACCGCAACGGCAGGCATACTTGGGACGAACGGTTCTCCGCCGGATGAATTTTGCCGGGATCAGGTCGATTTCTTCGCTGACCTCTTCGCCAATCCGCTCCAATGGCTTGCCGCAGCAAGGGCATATTAATTCTTCCGGTTCGATCGTGACCGTTTCGGTTTCCAGATGGTCGGGCAAAGGATTGCGTCCCCGGTCACGGCGCCGGCGGGCAGCTCGGTCCTCCCGCTCCAGAACCTGGTCGCTTACGGGAGCTGGGCGGTGCGCCTCATCATGCAAGTCCTTAGTCAACGCCCGCAGTTGTTCTTCCTGTTCCGCGGTGAGCTTGTCTGCTTTGGGGCCAAACAACTCGCGCTTGAGCTGTGCAATCAGCAGTTGCGCTTCTTTTAACTGTTCGCGAAGTTGGGAGTTCTCTGCCTCGAGCTGTGCCGCCTGTTCTTTCAGTCGTTGGTATTCCGCCAGGAGTTCGTCGTGATTCATGCCAAAAGCTCCCTGCGGAATCTAGCATTCAGGCGATAGAGATAAACATCTTTAACGGGCACCCGAAGGCTGTGGCTGCGATCCTGCCGGCTTCGTCCGGTCGTGGTTCCAGGCCGAATCCAGTTGGAGGCCTTGTACGACGTTCCCGCAAACCGATTGCGTTCAACGAAAGTCTCGACCAGGTAGATTGAGTGACCGTACTTCCTTTGCCAATCGCTGGAAAGCCGGCGCAATACTTGGCCCAGAATCCAGCTCGACAGGTGCGGAACTCGAATCCAGGGCATAATCAAATATCGGGTATTGTTGGTCACAAGGTACAGATTCCGCGCACGCTGTTCCGCGTCCCACCCGATATATTCGTCCCGCGGCTTGCACTTCCAGGCGGCCGAACCGAAAAGCAGGCAGGCCAGAAGACGGCCCTTGGCATCGGTAACCGTGTATTGAAGGTTTTCGCCGACTGTCCCGCGATACCCCAGGTAATGGAACTCTGACAAGGCGGCAGCCAGTCGAAGACGAGCTGAAGATTCCTGGCTGACTTCCTGCACAGTCAGTGGCCCAAGATCGCGCAGTTTTCCCATGACCGGGGTTGTATCCCAACATTGCGGGGATATTCCCCGGGAGAGCATCCGGTTGGAGGCAACTTGCCGTCGAACCGGCAACTTGATCAACGCGCGGGCATCGAGTTTCAGGAGCAGGCTCCGGGCAGCCATATCCTTCATCTGGCCCTTTCCGTTGCACCATCCCCACTCGTCGCACAACGCTTTCGAAAGGCGCCGCCGACTCCACTTCGGATTGTCGGTGATCAGCTTGCGAATCCGGACAATATCTGCCGATTCCAGTTGCCGTCCCTGCAGTACGAGAGTCTCGCTTGTCATCAGCAGCATTGTGGCAAAAACGGAAACTGGAGTCCAGCCTAAAATGCAGAGAAAGAAACATTCTCATGTACGATACCAGTGTCGGCGGGGAGTGCCTTCGATCCCGTGCAGCAGCAACTGAAGTTGTTCCGGGCGAAGGCTCAAGCTTTCTCCCTCGCCGGAGGGCCATCCGAAGGTTCCTCGTTCGAGACGCTTCGCACAAAGCCACAGCCCGGACCCATCCCAGAAAAGCAGTTTCACGCGGTTGTGCGTACGATTGGTAAAGCAAAACAGATGTCCGCTTAGAGGATCCTGCGCAAGGATGGTCTGCACGCATGAGTATAGCGTGTTGAAGCCGGCGCGCATGTCCACGGGATTGAGCGCCACGAATATACGCGTCGCTGGTGACAGGCTGAACATTACTGGTTGCGCAGCAACCAAGCCAAGTCTTGAACAGGAAGTGGTTCCCGGCAGCGAACCATCACACCATCAGGCCGGACAACTTCCATCGCCCACTGTTGAGCCGTGGATGGAACTACCGGAAGCCGCAGTTCCCCGAATAACACCGGAGAGTCATTCTTCGACATCTGCCGGGCAGTTGCGAGCCACTTGCCCAGGGTCGACATTGGAATGTTATGGGATTGTGCAAATGCGATGCGAGTAAGACCACTACGCTGAAACATCTCCACCATCTCGGCTCGCTGCGCGGCGGTTCTGAACGTTCGTTTTCGAGAAATATTTTCTGGCTCCATGGTCGCATCTTACTTATGCGCCCATGCCCTCGCCAGATGCATCCGGCTTACCGCTTACAATCTAAGCGGAGACGATCTGGCGACGATCCCGGTGCGTTTCCAATCTGCGATCGCGCCTGGCTTTCGTTTTAACCCCGATTCCGAAATTGGAGATGACGCAATAAAAAGCGCCGAAGGCCGCGCGCGGTTGATGCCGCAATTACAGGCACCAATCCCTACCCATCTTCCAGAATAATGCAGGCTATTGTGTCAGATTCCTGCTTCGATGCTTTGATGACTTGTGAGTTGGATGCAGCTCGCGGTAATGGGCGATATCAGAGGCTGTTACGGATAAACGAGGGCTTACAGGGAGCTCATCCGTTTCGTTTCTGATATCCGCCAGCAATTTTTGGTAGCAAAGGTCCGGAGCCTCCTGGAACATCAATGCGTACCTTTTGAAAAATTCGGCCTCAATCATCATTACCACTAGTCGGGGATCCTTGTCTTTGTCCTCGATCCGGAAGCCATATTCCAGACATTCCGTTTGAGGGATGACACCGATATACCTGAGATGCATTGTATTATTCATTGCCATTAAATCATCGCCTTCACAAAGGTGCTTTTGAAAAGCTTAATCGAAGCTCACGGAGAACAGTCGGAGAAAGCTGTCTGGGAGGCTCGATTGACCCTTTTATTATACGCTCTTTTACTCAATCACCCAACCAAGATTAAGTGCTCATAGTACCGCAGGCCGACTGGATGGATTTAACTCCAGGCATCATCCTGTGGGTCGCCAAAAGCCTGTATGCCAGGAAATTCAATAAGTTGCGGCAGACAAAGTCCTTGCCCCTCATGCTATAAACTTCGATTCCGAAGTTGAGGTTGAAGTCATGGGAAGGAGACGGCTGATCAACGCGGACGGGCGCTGATTCACTGACCGGGATCGAATGTCAGCGTGCAAAAATCGATGAGGAGCTTCGGATGCTCCTCATCGATTTTGCCAGCGTAAGTCAGCGTAAATCCGCGGTCAAATTCAAATTCGGGCTAACGGCTAATTCCAATTTGGGAATCCGGGATAAATCCAACTTATTTTGATTTTTGTCGGGCGATCCACTTATCGGTACGGGCCTCGAGCAGATCGAGTGGTAGAGTTCCGCCATTCAGCATTTCATCGTGGAAAGTGCGGATGTCGAACCTGGATCCTAACTCTTTTTGCGCCCGTTTGCGGAGTTCTCGAAACTTGAGCTGGCCAAGCTTGTAGCTTAGGGCCTGCGCGGGCCAGGAGATATAGCGGTCGGTTTCGGTTTGAGTCGTCGGCTCGTCGACGGCCCCGGACTTGCGGATAAACTCCACGACCTGATCACGGGTCCACCCTTTGGAATGTATGCCTGTGTCGACCACCAGCCGCACGGCACGAAAAAGCTCGGATGACAGTCGCCCGTAATCCGAAACCGGGTCCTGATAAAAGCCAACCTCTTTGCCGAGTTGCTCGGCATACAAGGCCCAGCCTTCGATATAGGCATTGAAACCCAGTCCGTGGAGGCGGAACTTTGGCAGGCCTGTGAGTTGTTGCTGCACGGATAGCTGCATGTGGTGACCCGGAACGCCTTCGTGGTAAGCAGTTGCCTCGTCGTCGATCAGGGAGCGCTCCGCGAAGTTAGATGTCGCCACGACGACGCGGCCCGGCCGCTTTCCGTCTGGAGTGCCCGTGACATAGTGCGTTGCCGCCGAAGATTGGAAGGAGGGAATCGCCTCGACAGTGACAGGCGACTTGGGGAGCAGGGTGAAAAGCTCGGGCAGTTTGGTTTCCATCGGTCCTATGTAGTGGCGAAAGTCGTCGAGAATCTGATCCGCGGAAGTTGGAATGTATTTTGGATTAGTTTTCAGCGCCGCGCGAAATGCGGCAAGATCAGCAAAACCTTCCCTTTTTGCGATTACGGTCATCTCAGCCTGGATGCGGTCGATTTCGCGTAAGCCGAGCTGGTGAATCTCGTCCGCTGTCATATGGGTCGTTGTCCGACCGTATATGTCGTTCTGATAGCGTTTCTCGCCGTCGGGCAAAGAGGTAACGGCGAGAGTCGTGCGTCCATGTGGCGCGTAATCCGTGCTAAGGAACGTAGCGAAATTCCTGTAGGCCGGTATGACGTCGGTCTCGATGGCGGCAGTGATTTGCTCCGTGAGTCGCTTCTGCTCCTTTGAAGAAATGCCGGTGGGATATTTCTTAGTCGGGATCAGGAATGGATCAGAATCGATGATGCCCTGGCACTGAACGGGGAGTTTCTCGAGGAGGAACTTCACCGGCATGAGATGGTCCTTAATGCCGGCGCTAAGGACCTCCGTTGTCTGCGCAAGCACGCGGGGGATCTGATGAAGCCGGGCGATGTAGTCTTCGTAGTGCTTCACGGAATCGAAAGGGACCGACAAGGGCAAGTCGGCGAGACTGGTGTGGATGCCGTTCTGCTGGTTGATCGGCATCTCATATTCTTTCAGCTCGAAGTCGGCGATGCGCTGCTGGAGAACGCGAACCAGGAGGTCGTGCGAGAGTTGATCCTGGTCGGCAAATCCCGCGGGCGATATGGCCTGCAGGCGGCGGAGAAAGGCACGATCGAGCTCGTTGCGATGGGCAATTGCAGCAAGTGAATAATCGGCAAGTTTGTCATTGTAGCGGTAGTCGCCAAATGCAGTGGCGCGCTCCGGAAAATTGCTAAGGTCCGACTCATATTGTTCGTCGAAGAGGGCGTTTTGCGCGGCCAGCCGGTCAGCAACCGGTTTGAGGTCCTGGGTGAATACAAGACCGGCTGCCGCAAGGCAGAAAAAAAGTGTTTGGCAAAATCGCATGCGTGCGAGCATAACAAAGGTGGGAAGCCTGTTGCATAAAAAAGTTGGAGCCCAAAGCCTGTTTTTTGATTTGCTCCCAGTCAGCAGAGTTATCGGGATAGCAGGATGACTACGCTTCGTCCCTGAACCTGGATGCTCTGGCCAGAGACCGCCCTCTCATTTCCCGGATCGAAAATATCTTGGGGGGACGGTTGGGCTGTGTCCACAGCCAGGTACCATCGGCGTCCCGTCACGGCAGGAATTTCGAAGTCCAGTCCTTCCGAGTCCATGTTGAGCATGACGTGGATGTCGGCTTCCGTGCCTAAGCCAGCCAAAGTAAGTGCCAGGGCTCGAGCGTTGGGATCATCCCAGCCCGGGCACAAAAGCCGACAGCCATGCCAACTGACATCGGGAAGGCCGCGATCGTTCACTTTACCGTCGAAAAAGCGGGATCGGTGAACAGCCGGATGGCGTCTGCGGAAGTCGATCATCAGCTTCCAGAACCTGAACAGATCGCAGTGCTTCTCCACCAATCGCCAGTCGCACCAACTTGTCTCGTTATCCTGGCAGTAGGCGTTGTTGTTGCCTTTCTGGGTCCGACGGACCTCATCGCCAGAGAGGATCATGGGCACGCCCTGGGCGAGCAGCAGGATGGCTGCAAAGTTGCGGATTTGGCGGCTGCGGAGGGCCTCGACGGCCGGGTCAT
>Ga0116137_1001276_pt1 | contig 17192 bp, 14 predicted proteins | sample June2015DPH_20_1_3_FD_88973 | JGI IMG/M metagenome (GOLD analysis project Ga0116137, IMG submission 88973) | Peatland microbial communities from SPRUCE experiment site at the Marcell Experimental Forest, Minnesota, USA - June2015DPH_20_100 | ecosystem: Environmental > Terrestrial > Soil >...
ATGGCCTGTGGAGGCTCAGGATCGACAATCGACCCGTTTTCCTTCCCATGATGTGTTTCGCGGCTGATCGACGTTTGTAGAGCTTTCGCCTATCAGTCAAACGAGTTTTTCAGCAACCTGCTAGAATCTAACGGTCTCCAGTAAGCCAGATCGTATCAACGGCTCTGGGCCCCAGGGCAACCCCGGGGCTTACGTTCCACGGCAAGCCGCGTGAGCGTGACCGGACACCGGGATCAAGGTGTGGCCGCGATCGGCCTGCCGCTCCCGCGCTCGGGACGTGGTGATGTTGGATATGAGAATCAGGAGGCCAGTGGGCCCCTCCGGATGCACAGCCGAACGGAACTGAAGGGCTGCGGGTCGCCCCCCGTGGCAGGTGGGGGAAGAGCGTCCGGTGGGCTGGTCCTGCTTGGGGAGATGCTCATCGGAGACGCGATCGAAGCCGCCCCAGAGAGTCAACAGAAAACCCGCGAGGGTGAGTGGGATTGCTTCGCGTCCCGTCGCCCTGACGCCGAAGGGTCCGGGGACCCGGGGAGAGGATTCAGGCATGCCCTCCTGACGCGCCAGGAGGCGCTCTGGGACCTGTTTCTCCCCCGACCTTGGGGGAAAGGGGGGAGGGACGCCTGAACCCAGGGGCGCCAAGCATCAATTTCCCGTAAAGAACCGCCGGTCCTTTACGCAGCCCGCTTCCGTCTCAGCTTGGCCAACGCCGCGTGATCCCGTGCACCGACGTGCACTCCCTCCCGCCTTTGGGCGGTTAGCCAGACGCTCCGCACCGTGGCAGCGTACCACCGCCCCCCACCCTGCGTCGGAATGCGATCCGCGTTGAGGTCGTCCGCGATGCGCTCATAGCTCTTGCCGCGTTCCCGCGCCTTCGCGATTTGCGCCAGCACCTTCCTCTCAGCCGGGACCGGCATCAGGTGTGTCCCGTCCTTCGCGAGGGTAAAGCCATAAGGGATCGTCCCGATCCGTTCCCTGTTCCGTCGCTTGTAGTCCAGAGCCTCGCGCGTCCGTTCCCCGATGACGCCCCGCTCCCACTCGGAGATGGAGGTCACGATCGCGCGGAAGAGCTTCCCGGTGGCCGTGCCGGTGTCCACGGCCTCCTGGATGGAGACCAGGGCCACCTTGTGTTTGTCGGCGAGGTCGGTGAGGCGGACGAGGTCCCGGACAGAGCGGGTGAGCCGGTCCAGCTTCGTGACCACGATCCCCGAGAAGCGACGGGTCTTGCTGGGCACCTCGTCCAAGATCTGCTGGAGGCCAGGGCGTTTCAGGTCCTTCGCGCTATAGCCGTCATCCCGGACGACGGCAATGCACTGCCAGCCATCCCCTTTGCAGTATGTGCGGATCTTCTGCTTCTGGGCGGCAAGACTGACACCATTCTCCGCCTGCTCGTTGGTGGACACCCGGACATACCTGATGACTCGCACGTTTGTCCCCTTCCTTTTCCCGGGCGGCTGGTATCCTCAAGCCGCCCACTGGCCCTGGAAGGGAACAATCAGTTCCGATTGAACTCGAAAAATACCCTGGGTGCCGGGCCCCCGGCCCCAACCCTCATACTGGAGGCGCTGTCATCCCGCCAGGGGCCGAGGATCTCTTTCAAAGCTTAAACAACAGGTGTGTGCGGACGGAACCGGACCGATGGTCGCGGTAGGGATGCCGGTCACCCGGCACCCCCCGCACAGATCCGTACGTGCGCATTTCACGCATACGGCTCCTACCTCGGATGTCTGGCCGCAAAGCGTTGCTCAGGATAGGGGTGCAGAACGCGCGGGGGCGGAATCCAGCGGTCCAGCAACGGGCCGAGCCGTTGCCAGGGGATCCACCCGCGTTGGCTCCGACGCCCCAGAAGGCGCGCCCACAGCCGCCGCAGCCGGTGGTGAAAGACCGACAGCCGATCCAGATTGCCCGGGATGGCGTGGTACTGGTCATAGCCCGTCACGACCTTCTGCACCCATGCCCCAACCACCGGAATGGGCTCGTGCATCCGGCGGCGCAGCTCGGTCTTGATCGCCTGAAGCTTCGCGGCCATCCGCCGCTTCGCCGTTTTCCGCCACACGATGAAGCTGCCATTGCTCCGCCGGGTCCCACAGTAGTGCGTGAACCCGAGGAAGGTGAAGGTCTCCGGCTTGCCCTGCCCCCGCTCTTGCCGGTTTAGCGCGGCGAACCGCCCAAACCGAATCAGCCGCGTCTTCTCCGCATGCAATTCCAGTCCGAACTGCGCCAGTCGGTCCCGGAACTCGCCCAAGAACCGCTCCGCTTCCGCTCGGTGCTGAAAGCCCACCACCAGGTCGTCGGCATACCGGACGACAATCACATCGCCGGTGGCCACGGTCTGGCGCCAGGCCTCCACCCAGAGGTCGAAGACGTAGTGCAGGTACACGTTGGCGAGCAGTGGCGAGACCACTGCCCCTTGCGGCGTCCCTGCCGTCGTTGCCGACCACTCGCCCTCCTCCGACACGCCGGCTGTCAGCCACTTCTGGATCAGCCGGAGCAGTCGGGGATCGGCCACACGGTGCGCGAGGAACTTGACGGCCCATTCGTGCGACAAATGGTCGAAAAAGCCGCGGATGTCCGCATCGAGCACCCAGTTCACCCGCTTCGTGGCGATCCCCACGCTGAGCGCATCGAGCGCTTGGTGGGGGTCCCGGCCCGGCCGGAACCCGTAGGAGAAGCCCCGGAAGTCCGCCTCGTAGATCTGGGTGAGGATGGTCACCACGGCCTGCTGGACGATCTTATCTTCCAGCGCCGCGACGCCCACCGGTCGCTGTCGACCGTCGGCCTTCGGGATGTAGACTCTCCGCGAGGGCTGAGCCCGGTACCCGCCCCGATGCACCCGCCCGTGCAGATCGACCAGCCGATCCTCCAGGCCGGTGGCATACTCCTGCCACGTCACGCCATCCACGCCCGGCGCGGCCTTCCGCTTCAACGCGAAGAAGCTGGCCCGGAGCAGATCGACGGTCAGATGGTGGAGCAGTGCGGTGAACCGTTCCTGCTTCCTGTCCTGTGCTGCCTGCCGCACACCGCGCAATCCCTGGGACACGTGTGCCCCGCTCTGTGTCGGGCGCGTGCGAGATCGGGCGATGTTCTCCTTGGTCTGCACCCTTTCCTCCCCGACTTCCGCCGAAGATGGCTCTCCCTTGTTCCGTCGGTTCACAGGTACTACGGTGCAGTCCGACCCCTCCAGGCCGTGCATGGCCGCCGTACGGCATTCTGCCTTCGCGGCCCGGTCTCGGTCGCAGGGGACCCGAGGCGGCCTGGAGGTCTCCCGGTTCTCGTGCATGTTGCTTCTCGGCGTGCCGAGGTTCTTTGACTACGCAGGGCCGACGGGCCACTCGCGTCTCACGCGGCCCGTCGTGGTGCCTTCCCCCTCGGAGGACTGGGTCGGCGCCCTGAAGGGAGTTTTCGAAGCTCGATCGCCCCGCCCGCCGATGCCCTTGTCTACGCTTCAGGCCTCGCCTCACGGCGGGAACCTGCAAGACTCAGGGTCAGGATGGAGTCGCTTGCTCCTTTCCCGCAGGGCTCTTTCATCCCCTGCAACATGCCGGTTTATCCCGGCGCACCCCCCGGTCTTTCAAATCCTCTCAGCAGGGGAGTCCCTTAATTGGCCGTTTGTCCTCCGGCACCACCCGCGGCCATGGCGACCGGACTGGCAACAGAAGAGCGAAAGTGATGCGAGTTCAGTTGCCTGCTGCCAGCCAAGTGCGCGAATGCCTGGTGGAAATGTTGCGAGTTTCACGCACCATCTCTGTCAGGTCAGCCGCGAGGGCCGCCCGCGACCGCAGTGCCGTCCCCAGGAACGCCAGCACGTCGCCCCCGAGCCCGAACACCACCCGCCCCAGATGCTGGCACCCCGCGATCATCTCCATCGGTGAGAACGCTCCCCTCCTCGGTGCGCCGATCAGGCGTAACACCCATGCAATCGAGGTTTTTGGGAAGGGAGCTTACCACTGGCCGGGCAGGTCGGACGAGATTATTGCGGACGACAGGCCAAGAGCAAGCACGATGTCCTCACGTGTCGCCACACCGGGAGTGGCGTGGCGCATCGTCCGCCCCGCGATCACGATGTTAGTGGAGATTCGGGCAGAATCTTTTCGCTTGACTCGGACCTCACGTGGTGGAACGATAACGTTTACATGAAAACGTTATCAAAACGGCAGAGAGGACGGACCGGGCGGTCGACCCTCAGCGATGTGGCGCGCCGTGCAGGCGTGTCAATCGTCACCGCCTCTCGCGCGCTGAGCGGCAACCCGCTGGTGGCCGAGCCGACGCGCAAGCGAATCGTCGAGACGAGCGCTGCACTGGGGTATGTACCCAACCTCCTGGCGCGAGGGCTGGTGAAGAACCGCACAGCAACGGTCGGCGTGGTGATTCTGGAACTGGCCAATCCGTTTTTCGCGCCCATGGTGAGCGGTATTCAGGCGGTGGCGGCCAAGCAGGGCTTTCTTGTTATCATCGGGGAATCCTTTCGCAACCTCGGGGAAGAGCAGCGGTGCTTGGAGCAGTTTCGGCAGTTCCGGGTCGGCGGCATCATCGTCACCCCTGCGACAGACGAGCTGGACTACCTCCTGACGACTCGGGCGGCCGGGACGCCCATTGTCGTCCTGGGTCGACGCTGGCGCGCGGGAGATTACGTCTCCACTGACGATGCAGAGGGCGGCCGGCTGGCCGCGAAGCATATCTTGCAGCGGGGGCATCGGCAGATTGCTCTGATTCGGAGGGCCGATCCCCACCACTTGCCCGGCCAGGATATCCTCCGGGGATTTCGCGCTGTCTTGGGCGCCGCGGGCGTGCCCCTGCGCGAGGCATGGGACATCCAGGTCGCGGATGGCCAAATCACGGGCGGGATGCGGGCGGCCGATCACTTGCTGGCACAAGGGAAACGCCCGTCAGCCGTCTTTGCCATATCCGACCGGTTGGCCCTGGGGATCGTGCAACGGCTGCACGAACGAGGGCTCCGCGTCCCCGAAGATATGGCGGTCGTCGGGTACGATGACATCCCGTATGCGATGTGCTCCCGCGTCCCACTCACGACGATTGCCGTGCCGAAGCGCACGGTGGGTGAAATGGCGGCCGCGCTGTTGTTTGAGCGGTACGAGAAGGGCGGATCCCCCAAGCCGCGACAGATTCTCCTGAAGCCGGAGCTCGTCATCCGGGCCTCGCTCCCCTGAAGGTTGAGAAGCGTTGCCGATTGAGCCGCGGCGGGAACGGCAGGAGGCGCCTTACTCTCGACGCGCGAACGCGCTGCGTGGAAGGAACCTGAGGACAGCTTTCCGAAAGGAGGAACCGCATGGAGATGCAGTGGCGTGCGGCGCAGGCTTGGCTCATTCTCACCATCCTCACGATCGTGCTGGCGGCCGGTGCTGTGGCGAAGGCGGCCGACGTGACCATCACGGTGTGGAGCCACGAGGCCGATCAAGAGGCGAAAGTCGCATGGCGGGAGATGGCTGCACGGAACCTGGAACGAAAACAACCCGGCGTGAAAGTCAAGATTACCTGGTATCAGAAGGAAGCCTTGGATGCGGCCCTGAAGGCGGCCCTGCGGGCCGGCCAGGGGCCGGACGTCCTCTACGCAGAGCCGGACCAGACGGAGTTCGTTGATGCCGGGTACCTGCTGCCCTTGGATAATCTCGTCAACTGGAGCAATGTGGAGCCCTGGGCGCGCGAGGTGTGGACCCACAACGGACGGACCTACGGCCTGCCCCAGGAGGTGTACACGACCGAGATCTACTACAACAAGGACCTCATGAGGAAGCTCAACGTCACGCTTCCCAAGAGCACCCAGGTGAGTCAGAGCCAGTTCCTGGACATCGTGAAGCACGCCGGAGCGGCGGGGATCACTCCCATCGTGCAAGGCGTGGGCGACCGCCCGTTCCCCGGTGCGTACATTCTCCACGAGTCGCTGCTGAAGAAGCTCGGGCGGGCAGAATACGGGAGGCTTTTGAACGGCAAGCTCTCCTACAAGGATGGACGAGTTGTGGACGTCTTCACCTGGGTCAAGAAGCTGGTGGACGCCGGCGCCTATCCGAGAAGCTTCGCCACGTTGAAGCTCGGGGAGTCCCACTACTACTTCTACACGAAGCCCGGGGGGTTGATGTTCCCGATGTCGAGCTGGTACACCGGGCGGGCCTTCGTCCCTCCCGACAAGGGCGGGCAGCCAGAAAACTTTCCGCTGGGCATCATGCAGTTTCCGGCCATGGACGGCGGTGCCTGCAACCAGTGCAAGACCTTGGCGGTGGGCTCCAGTTTCGCGATTAACGCGGCGACCAAGCACCCGCAGCTGGCGGCGGCCATGCTGAACGAAATGGCGACCCCCGAGATGGGCACGCTCTGGCTGAGCACGATTTACCTGCAGACCGCGATCAAGAGTGACCCAACCAAGGTGACCGGGAAGTATGCGGGGTATTTTCGCGAGTTGGCGGAACGCAACCAAGACGCGGAGTACTTCATCGGCCTCCCGCGACACATCTTGCAGGGCCAGTGCCTGGACACCTTCGTCCAGGTCATGAACACCGCCTTCCCCGGCGGTCTGTTGAGTGTCGACAAAGCCGTGGACCTGATGGACCAGGCGTGCCACAAGGGGTGAGCAGGGGAGGGGGTATGGGCGGGCGGTACTCGCCGGATTCCCTCCTGTCTTCGTGTGTGTGGGGGTGCGAAGAGAGGCTCAGAGGTCCTATTGGCAGAAGGAGGTCTCGCCATGTATCACATCAAGCGGGTGATCCGACGGTGGTCTTCCGTGGGGGTGCTCATCATCGGCCTTGCGCTCGGATGGATGTCGTCCGCAACGGCGGAGACGACGCTCACGCTCTGGAGTCACGAGGCGGACGAAGCGGCCAAGGTGGCCTGGGCGGAGACTGCGGCCAAGAAGTTCGAGCAGGCGAACCCCGGGGTCAAGGTCAAGATGACCTGGTACCAGAAGGAGGCGCTCAACGCCGCCCTGAAGGCGGCACTGCGGGCCGGGCAGGGCCCCGACATCCTGTACATGGAGCCGGATCAGACCGAGTACATCGACAACGGGTTCCTCCTCCCGCTGAACGACCTCATCAACTGGAACAACGTGGAGCCCTGGGCGCGCGAGGCCTGGACCCACAACGGCAAGGTGTACGGACTGGCGAAAGAGGCCTACACGATCGAGCTCTACTACAACAAGGACTGGATGAAGAAGCTCGGCGTGACCCTCCCCCCGAACGGTCAGGTGAGCCAGGCCGAGTTCCTCCAGATCGTCAAGAAGGCCGCGGCGGCCGGGATGACGCCGATCGCCCAGGGCGTGGGGGACCGGCCATTCCCGGGCGCGTATCTCACCCACGAAGCCGTCCTCAAGAAACTCGGGCGAGCCGACTACGGGAAGCTCCTGGACGGAAAGCTCTCCTGGAAGGACCCTCGGATCGTCGAGGTGTTCACGTGGGTCAAGCAACTCGTGGACGCCGGCGCCTACCCAAAGAGCTTCGCGACGCTGAAGCTTGGCGAGTCCCATTACTACTTCCACACCAAGCCCGGCGCCCTGATGTTCCCAATGGGGGCCTTCTACAGCGGCCGGGCCTTCGTTCCGCCGGACAAGGGCGGACAGCCGGAAAACTTCCCCCTCGGCGTCATGAACTTCGCGGCCATGGATGGGGGGGCGTGCAATCAGTGCAAGTCGCTGCTGGCCGGTGGCAGCTTTTCGATCAATGCCTATAGCAAGAATCAGAAGCTCGCGGGGGCGCTGCTCAGCGAGATGGCGACTCCCGAGATGGGGACGCTCTGGGTCAGCACGATATTCCTCCAGACCGGGATCAAGAGCGACCCGAGCAAGGTCACGGGGAAGTATGCCGCCTACTTCCGGGAACTCGCGGCCATGAACAAGGGAGCGGAGTACTTCATCGGCTCGCCACGGAACCTCTTGAAGGGACAGTGCGCGGAGACCTACGTCCAGGTGGTCAACACGGCCTTCCCGGGCGGGCTGCTGCCCGTCGACAAGGCGCTGGATATGGTGAATCAGGCCTGCTACAAGCCGTAGGTCCGCCCCCGAGGATCCACAGTCTTGCGGGGGGATGGGGAAGCTGAGCCTCTCCATCCCCCCGGCATTCTTCCCGCTTCTCGTGGAAGGGCCCGCCATGGCCAAGTCGGTGACGACGATGTCGGCCGTTTCCACCTCCGAGGGACTCCTGTCCACTAGACCGGAGGTCATCCAACGGGTGCGGGGCGGTCCAGCCCAGGCCCCCTGGGGGGCCATCATGGTGTACCTCACGCCGGCGCTGCTCGTGTATCTCGCCTTCACCATGTACCCGGTGGTGCTCACCTTCTACAACAGCTTCCACGTGATCAAGCCCCGCGGGGCCGAGGAATACGTGGGGCTCGCGAACTTCATCACCCTGTTCACCAAGGATCCCACCTTCTGGAGAGCGGTGGCGAACACCATGATCTGGGCCACCGTGGCCCCGGTGGCCGATGTCGGGACCGGCTTGGTTCTCGCGTTATGCCTCTACGCCAAGGTGCCCTTTGCGCGCTTTTTCCGGGTAGCGTGGTTCACTCCGGTGCTGATCTCCTACGTTGTGGTGGGGATCCTGTGGATGTGGATCTACAACTACGACTGGGGGATCGCCAACCAGTTCCTGCGCACCGTGGGACTCGGCGCCTGGGCCCACTCCTGGATCGGCGATCCGGCAACGGCGCTCTGGGCCCTCATCTTCGCCCATGCCTGGAAATGGGCCGGGTTCAATATGGTCGTCTGCCTGGCCGCCCTCTTCGCGCTGCCCTCCGAGGTGCTGGAGGCGGCGGAGCTCGACAATTGCGGGTGGTTCCGCAAGCTCGTGCACATCATCATCCCCATGCTTCGGGCGACGCTTCTGAACCTGTTGATCCTCGCCTTCGTCGGCAAGATGAAGGTCTTCGATCTCGTCTGGATCATGACCCGGGGCGGTCCGCTCTGGTCGACCGAGACAGTCTCGACCTACGTCTACAAGCGGGCCTTCGAGTGGAACACCTTTGACCTCGGGTACCCGTCCGCCGTCGCGGCCGTGTGGTTCATCGTGGTGATGGCCTTCGTCATCGGGCTCACCTGGCTCTTCCGGCAGCGCGAGCGATTGGAGTACTGAGCCATGCCCATCCCTCGCGTGTGGACGCACGCCCTACTGCTGATCGGGCTCGCTCTCTATACGGTCTTTTCCGCCGGACCATTCGCGTGGGTGAGTATCATGTCCCTCCGGACCACCCCGGAGATCAGTGCCAGCCCGTACGGGCTCCCGGAACGCATCCACTGGGACAAGTTCCTCACCGCCTGGACCACTTCCCATTACGGGATGTACTTCTGGAATAGCACCCTCGTGGTCGTGTCGGCGGTGGCCATTCTGACGATTCTCGGGGCCATGGCCGCGCATTGTTTTGCCCGGTACCGATTCCGCGGGAACCGGCTCCTCTTTTTTCTCATCTTCAGCGCCATCATCTTCCCACCCCAAGTGACCATCATCTCGCTGTTCCAGGTGTTGGTGAAGTACGGCCTCTTCAACACGCGGGCGGGCCTGACGCTGGTGTACGTCTCAATCCAGCTCCCGCTGACGATGTATATCCTTGAGAGCTTCTTCGCGCAAATTCCGCAGGAGCTGTACGAGGCGGCAAAGATCGACGGCTGCTCGGATTACAACATCTTCTGGCGGCTCACACTGCCGATCGGCGTGCCAGCCATCGCCACGACGATCATCCTGAATTTCATCAGCCTGTGGAATGAATTCCTCTACGCCGTGGTGCTGATCACGGATGAAGAGATGCGGACCCTGCCGCTGGGCATCCAGAAGTTCATGGGGGACCAGATGCAGGATATCGGGATGATCGCGACGGGGCTGATGATTGCCATCGTCCCGGTGATCGTGGTGTACGCACTTTTTTCCGAGAAGCTGATCCGCGGCATGACGGCGGGCGCGGTGAAATTGTAGTGGGCGATTGTAGCCGCTCCGCGCCGCTTCTCTCCATGACGGTATCTGAGTGAGGATGGAACATGCCAACCAGCCTTCGGGCGGATTGCCATGCCCACATCATTGCGCCGGCGCTGCTTCCCTATGCGAACGGGCCGGGGTATAAGCCACGGCCGGACGAAGTCGGCGACCGGGAGGCATTTGCCCGGGTCCGTGGGGCGCACGGGGTTTCGCATGCGCTCCTGGTCCAGCCGAGCTGTTACGGGTACGACAACGCAGCCATGCTGGATGCGATGCGCGCCAGCGGGGGACGGATCAAGGGCGTCGCCGTCATTCCCTCGGACCTATCCGACCGGGAGATGCGGCGGCTCCGGGACCAGGGGGTTGTCGGGGTTCGGCTGAACCTCATGCGGACGGATCCGGACGCGCTGGCGCGGCCGGGGAGCGACGCCTTCCTGTCCCGCCTCAAGGCGTTTGACTGGTTCGTCCAGGTGTATGCGACGGGGGATGTGTGGGCGGGCATCGAGGCCCCGCTTCGCCGGAGCGGAGCCCGGCTGCTGGTCGATCATTTCGGGGACCCCGACCTCGCCCACGGACTCGATCAGCCAGGCTTCCAGGCGGTCCTGCGACTGGGCCGCGACACCGATGCGGTCGTGAAGCTGTCGGCCCCCTACCGGCCCTCCAAGCGGCCATTTCCGCACGAGGATACCGAGCCGTTTGTGGCTGCAGCCATCCAGGCCTACGGGGTGGAGCGCTGCATCTGGGGTTCCGATTGGCCCTTCATCAATACCTCGCAACGGGTGGAGTACGGACCCCTCCTCAACCTCCTCGGCCGCTGGCTGCCGGATCCGGGGGATCGCCAGCAGGTGCTCTGGAAGACGCCCGCTCGCCTCTTTGGTTTTGCCGAGAGTTGAACGGCCCGTCCAGGGGGATAGCGCCCCGCGGTCCCGGGCAAGGAGCAACCCGAGGAACAGGAGTCTCGGATCGGAGCGTGATCACCTGAAGCTATGGTGCAGAACAGGAAGGAGTCAAGGATGGAGCCGCAAGCACACCGGGTAGGGCACCCCGTCAACGATCTCGATACCCCGGCCTTGCTGGTGGATCTGGAGAAGCTGGAGCAGAACATCCTGACCATGAAGCGCACGATCGTCGACGAGGCCAGGATCAAGTGGCGCCCCCACACGAAAGCGATCAAGACGCCGGCCCTCGCCCACAAGCTCCTCCGCGCAGGAGCCCACGGGATAACCTGCGCGAAGCTGAGCGAGGCCGAAGTGATGGCCCACGCCGGCATTCGGAACATCCTGATCGCGAACCAGGTGGTGGGGGCGTCGAAGCTCGCGCGCCTGGCCGGCCTCTGCCGCCACGCCGACCTCATGGTGGCCGTGGACTGTGAAGGGCACGTGAAGGCCCTGGACGTCGCTGCCCAGGCGGCAGGGGTGCGCATCGGTGTCGTGGTCGAGGTGAACATCGCCATGAACCGGGCCGGGGTCGAGCCGGGGGAGCCGGTGGTGGCCTTGGCCAAGCAGGTGGCCTCGTACCGGGGGCTGCGCTTTGCGGGGCTGATGGCGTGGGAGGGGGGGCGGATCGCCGAAATCCGGGAGGCGGAAACCAAGCGGCAGCGCATTGTGGAGGCCGTTGGCCGCCTGACGGGCAGCGCCGACCGCTGCCGGGCCGCGGGGCTCCCGGTGGAGATCGTCAGCTGCGGCGGCACGGGGACCTACTGGATCACAGCGAAGCTCCCGGGCGTCTCGGAGGTCCAGGCGGGCGGAGGGATCTTTTGCGACATGCACTACCGGAACGATTATGGGGTCCAGCACGAGTACGCCCTCTCCATCCTGACCACCGTGGTCAGCCGACCCACGCCAACGCGCATCATCTGCGATGCCGGCTGGAAGACGATGGCGCAGCAACCCGCACTGCCGGCCCCTCGGGACATGGAAGGGGTCAAGAGCGTGAAGCTCTCCGCCGAGCACGCGACCATCGAATTGACCGCCCCGCGACCCACCCCGCAGGTCGGCGATCGGGTGGAGTTCGTGGCCGGATACTCGGACGCCACCGTCTGCCTGCACGACCATCTGTATGCGGTGCGTGGCGGTCAGGTGGAGGTGATCTGGCCGATTCTGGGCCGCGGGATGACGCAATGAGTGTCAGCGAGTTTCACACCCTCAGTGGGAGGGCATTCGAGGAAGTCCACAAGGGGGCAACCAATGCCGGGTCTGAGCGGAAAGGTGGCGATGGTGACGGGCTGCAGCGGGGAGCGGGGCATCGGCCGCGCGATCGCGCGTCGCCTCGCGGCGGACGGGGCGGACCTGGTCCTCACCTCGAGCGGCACGCGGTTGGCCATCAACCAGCCGACGAGCGGGTGGGGGGGGCTGGAAGCCGTGGCGAAGGAGGTGCGGGACGCCGGCCGGCGAGCGCTCACGGTGTCCCTGGATGTCCGGTCTGCCGCGCAGATCGCCGACGCCATGGACCGGACCCTCCGGCAGTTTGGACGGCTCGACATCCTGGTGAACAATGCGGCGGCGCTGGCGGGTGCGGATCGGGTGCCTGTCACCCAGCTTTCGGAGGAAGCCTGGGACATCGTCCTGGACGTAAACCTGAAGGGGACGTTTCTCTGCTCCAAGGCCGCAGCCAATGCGATGCTTGCCCAGAACATACGGGGTCGCATCATCAACGTGGGGTCGGACAACAGCAAGGTCGGGCAGCCGAGGCTGGCGGCTTACTGCGCGTCGAAGTTTGGGCTGGTGGGTTTCACGCAGGCCCTCGCCATGGAGCTTGCGCCCGCCGGCATTACCGTGAACACCGTCTGCCCGGGTCCGGTCGATACCGAGCGGGTGGACCACTACGGGCGGCGCGAGGATGGAACGTACGACGAGAGCCGCCGGGCCGCGCGCATCGCGCAGCTGTCCGCTGCCACCCCACTCGGTCGCCTGGCGACCCCGCAGGACGTGGCCGCCCTCACGGCGTTCCTGGCTTCAGACGAGGCCGAGTATATCACCGGACAGGCCATCAACCTAGTCGGCGGCCTCATCATGCACTGAGAATCTACATCCTGACGGACACGCCGACGGGTGCGGATGCTGTCGCGGTCCGGGGATCCCCCAGGGGTCCCGGACCGCTCAGCCCCTTGCCGGAAGACCGGGAGTTTTCCCATGAAGAAGCGCATCACATTAATCCACGCCGTGGCCGCCGCCATCCCGCCGATGCGGCACGCTTTCCGGGAAGGCTGGCCCGAAGCGGAAACCTCCAACCTGCTCGATGATGACTTGATGCCCGCGTATACCCGGGAAGGCGGGCTGACGCCGCACATTGTTGAGCGGATCTGCGGACTGGCCCTCTACGCCGCACGGTCCGGCGCCGATGGAATCCTGTTCACCTGTTCGGTCTTTCCCGCAGCCGAGGACCTTGCCAAACAGCTCGTCCCGATCCCGCTCCTCAAGCCGGATGAGGCGATGATCGCTACGGCCTTGGACAGCGGAAGACGCATCGGCGTAGTTGCTACCAATCCGCCGGCCGCCCCGGCCGCCGCCGCGCAATTGCAGGCGGGAGCGGCGGCGCGCGGGATGGACATCGAGGTGGTCACGGCGCTGGCCGATGGCGCGTTTGCCGCGGGGAACGCTGGGGACTCCATCACCCATGATCGCTTGGTGATCGAGGCGGTGGAGCGCCTCGCGGGCTCCGTGGATGTGATTTGCCTCGCCCAGGTCTCGATGGCCCTGGTGCGGGCGGCCGCCCAGGCCAAGGTGCGGGCCCCCGTGCTGACGAGCCCCGCTACGGCGGTGGCTCGGTTGCGCGCGCTGCTCACCGCCGCTGCCGCCGCCAGACACTGAGGGAGGGGTGGCCATGCTGAAATTGAGTTATGCGGTGGCCTTGCCGGACTGCAAGGCCAAGAAGATGCAGTGCTTCCGCGGGGATCTCGACAGCATCTGCGCGCAGCTTCAGGCATTGGGGTACGACGGTGTCGAGCTTTTCGCTCGAAACCCCAGGGGGCTGGACCGGCGTGCGATCGCCGAGACGATCAAGCGGTATGGCCTGGCCGTGCCGGAACTCAGCACCGGCCCCTCCAGCGAGGATGGGCTCACGCTGACCGACCCCGATCCGGCGGTCCGTCAGGCCGCTCGAGAGCGGTTGCGAGACTACATCGAGATGGCCGCCCACTGGGGAGCGCAGATCCACCTCGGGCGGATCCGCGGGGCGGTCCCCGACGGGCCGGGCGCCACCGACGCCTGGAAGCTGATGAAGGAGGGTTTTCTGGAGACGGCGGAGTATGGCCAGTCCCGCGGAGTCCGGGTGCTCCTCGAGCCGCAATGTCGCTTTCAAGGGAATACCCTCCTCTCGGTGGTCGAGGGCATTGCCTTTGTGCGGGAACTCGGCCACCCGAATCTCGGGATTGTAGCCGACACGTTCCACATGAGCATCGAAGACGTGTCCCTGCCTGCCAGCCTGATGGCCGCCCCCCCCTGGCTCTGGCATGTGCACTTCGCCGATAGCAACCGGTGGTATCCGGGTGCAGGGCACCTCAATTTTCGGGAAGTACTGGAGGCGCTGAAGCTGATTGGCTATGACCGCTTCATCACCATGGAGATGGAGCAGCGGCCCGATTCCTCCACCGCTGCCCGGCGGGCGATTCACACGGTTAGGGCGCTACTGGACACACTCTGAGCGCAGGGGATCCAGGGAATGAGTTCTCTTAAGCTGAAACCGGCGCATTTGGATGCCGTGGCATCTTCTATGGTCCGCAAAAATCTTGATCGACCCGCTGTGGTCCAAAGAAATCTGTTAGGTATCCTTCACGGCGAATAATCGGACAGGGGTGTCAATCGAGATCCTGGAGTGGAATTCAGAGCAAACTCCTCAGAAACACAGTGGACGTTCTTCCTTCCACCCTAGCAAGTCTGCCCAATCGCCGCCATGCGCACAACATGGGTGCCGGTCCCCCGGAAGAGAGGCCATCAGAAGTTGAACTGCTCACCAGAGGGGGAATGTTCTTATGCAGCCCACCGCCCGGTAAAGGGCATCAGCAGCTCTGCCTGGCCCGTAAAAATACCTTCGGTGCCGGGCCCATGGGCCCAACCCTCATTAACTCCCGATGTGACAGCCAGCCTCGCCCCAGCTTCTAGCCGAGGCAACCAGTTTAGACCTTGCCTGGCCCGAGATTGGCCGCTCGGTGCGCCTATGGTTGCAGACGGCTTGAGATCGTCTCAGAAAGTCGGAACAGTTCGCGCCCACTTTCCGGCACTCCCGGGGGATCGCCGGGGGGAACCGGCACCACTTCTGCTGTTCTGTTGCGAGTTCCGACTCCGCCATACCACGGACAAGAACTCGGGAGAGAGCACATGCCATGGAGGTGGCGACAACTGGTGATTCCGGCACATGGGTTAAGAGGCCAGTGGACGCTCAGATATGCCCTCGGTAGCGCGGAAGTCGGCAAGAGGTTTTTGCACCGTTCGATCTGATCGGGTGTTTTGCACAATGTGGGTGCCGGGGGACCGGCACCCACATTGTGCGCACGGTTCTGGCTGGGAAGACTTGCTCCGATGGCGGGAAGAGCTTTCGCTGTGTTTATAAGAAGTTAGGTCCACATTCTATGCTCGATTGGATGGGCAGACAGAGGTTTTGCGGACCACAGGGGTCACATCGACCGGTTTCTTGGCCACGGCGTTAAGAACGCGCCATTTGATCATCGCGACCTTCACGGCGTCGTTCACGCCGAGGCACGCGACCATGGCATAAACAAATACCGCGAGCGTCTGCCACCAGGGCAACGGCAGGAGTCCCGGGAGGCCCACGAACGTCAGGACGGTGCCCGCGAGTGCGCCCGCTATGAGCGACGCCAAGAAGGATTTGCTGGGCATCGTCGCCCAGAACCAGCGTCGTTCTCTCACGGACACGATGGAAAAAACGCAAAAATAGAGCAGCGTCAGGAAGCTGAAGGTACAGAGAGCATTGCTATCCGTAGCCAAACCAAAACGCGACCAGCCGATCCACAAGAAAAGGAGCGATTCCGCCACCATCGCGACGCCGAGGACCCCGGACACCGTGATGAAGCCCCCGATGGCCCACGTCTCCGGCTTCTTGGACGGTTGAACGCGGTCGGTGGCCAGGGCGATCGTCGCGAAGTCCATCACGAAAACGAGCAGCAGCATCGCAAGGGCGGAGACGACGAACTTGCCGGTCACCACAAACGCGATGGCCACGAAAGCCGCCTTCAGGATCGTCCGGCTGATCTTGTTGATGATCCAGGTCAGAATGCCCTGGTAAATCGTCCGCCCCTGCTCGACCAACGCCACGATATTCGTCAGCCCGGGTTCGTTCAGGACAACGCTCGCGGCACCCTTGGCAACGTCGGTCGCGGTGCTGACGGCGATGCCCACTTCGGCCTGGCGCAGCGCGGGGGCATCGTTGACCCCGTCGCCCGTCATGCCAGTCACATGCCCCGCGGCCTGCAGGTGCTGCACCACGATATATTTGTCCTCCGGATACACTTCGGCGAAACCATCGGCGCCCGCCAACAGGTCCACCGCCTCGTTGCCCGCCTGAGCGCTCGCGGCCTTCAGGTCCGCCACGCGCCGGATGTTGGGCAACCCGACTCCCTGCGCGATTTCACCCGCGACCGCCAGCCCGTCCCCGGTGAGCATCTTCACCGGAACGCCGAGGTCGTGGAGTGCGGCGATGAGTTGCTTGGCGTCCGGTCGAGGCGGATCATACAATGTCACCAATCCGACCAAAGCGGGCGCGCCCGTCTCGGGGCCGCGCGCTACCGCCAGCGTCCGATATCCCTTCAGTGCCGATTCGCTGACCCGCGCCTCCAACGCCTCGATCGCCGGGGGCTGGAGTCCACAGGCCTGGGCGACGGTTCGCACGGCGCCTTTCATCACGCGCAGCCGTTGCCCATTCTGTTCGACCACGGCTTCCGTCCGCCGGTTTTTCGCGTCGAACGGCGCGAAGGAGACGGGCGTGACCGCAGGCACGCCGCCGAAGATGTGCCGCTCTTTCGCCGCGGCAAGGAACGCCAGGTCAATCGGATCTTGGTTGGCTTCCTGAGACGCGAGCGCGCCGGCGAACAGCACATCGGCTTCCGTCGCGCGCTCCAGCGGGATCACGCCGGTGACGGCCAATTGATTCATCCTCAAAAAAGCGCGAAGCTGACCATTTTTCGTAGGGCTCTAGACGTGGCAAGCGAATGGTCCACTTGCAAGAACGAAACTCTCGAGGGAGCCGCAGCCATCCGGTGGCGCGCGTTTTCGGCAGGAACTCGTCCCCGCGCTCGGGAGGGGTACCTGCAAGTATTTTCGGGATCAACCAGCGCAG
>Ga0116137_1001294_pt1 | contig 17013 bp, 16 predicted proteins | sample June2015DPH_20_1_3_FD_88973 | JGI IMG/M metagenome (GOLD analysis project Ga0116137, IMG submission 88973) | Peatland microbial communities from SPRUCE experiment site at the Marcell Experimental Forest, Minnesota, USA - June2015DPH_20_100 | ecosystem: Environmental > Terrestrial > Soil >...
GGGCTCCCGGGCCTGTAGCTTAGCATGGACAAAGTCCTGGCCTTCTAAGCCAGTGAACTCGGGTTCAAAGGTCCCGGACGCCGGCCGTTCGGGGCGGAAACTCCCGACAGGCCCGCCCGTTCAGCGCGGGCCGTCGACCTTCGCCGCGCAGTTCTCGCACAGGATCTGTTTCGGTCCGGGAGGTAGGGGAGCTCCGCAGAGAGGGCAGGCCGCCCGAGCGTCCGCGGCGGCGATCAGCTCTTGCACGCTCGTGCGGAGCATCGAGTCCGAGCCGGCCGCGTCCGGCCCGGCAAACGCTGGCGGTCCGGTCCCGGTCGGGACGAACGCCTCAATCCGCGGACGGTAGATGCCCGTCCGGCGGTCGAACGTAACGAGCTGGCGGGCCACCAGCCCCTGGAGGGCGGAATCGACCAGCTCGCGCACGCTGCCGAAGACGTGGGCCAGCTCGACCGAGGTGAGGCCCTGCGACTCGCTCAGGACCTCGAGGCAGCGCGCGGCGAGGAGGGAGAGGTCGCCCCGACCGATGACGCGGTCGACGGCGAAGCTCAGCCGGGAGCTCCGCCCGACCCGACGGTTCGGCGGGAGGCGGCCCGAGCGCGGGTCGGGGAGCAAGGTGGTCTCGAGGAGGTCGAACTCGTATCGAACCCGTTCCTCGGGGAGGTACAGCAGGACCGCTACGGAGAACGGGAGGAGGCCTTGCTCGCGGTAGACCACGAGCCCCCGGTCGAGCGTCGCGATGGTGCCGGCCAGGCTGACCCGATTGCCTCCGGCCACGCCGCGGTCCTCGTCCCCCCGCGAGCGGGGGAGGTAATGCTCGCGAAGCAGGAGCCGGGCGATCCCTCGCTCGGGAGGTCCGGGAATCAGCGGGTGAAGGTCCGCCGAACCGTCGGGGCGAAGGACGATCCGTTCGAAGGGTCGGAGGAACCCCCATTCGCCGGGAGGCGGAGCGGGCTCGGGTCGGATCTCGAGGGTAGTCGGGCCGGGCTTGGGGTCGGCGAGGAGGGCGTAGGCCGTGGGGTACTCCGTCCCGTTACCAAGGAACGCCACCGGGGCCACCGGATGGCGGTGGCGGGAGACGTACTCCTCGTACGCGCGGGCCAGGGCCCGTTCGCTGAACGGGTCGTGCCGCTCCCCGACCAGCCGTCGAGCGAGGGAATCGAGCTCAGGCAGGGATACCGACGTCACGCGATTGCCTCCGCTCCCCCACCAGTCGGTAGAGGGAGATAAAGCGGCGGGCCATCCTCTCGAGAGAGGCGGTCTGCCGAACGATCTCCGCTGCGTGGGCCCACGGCTTCCGCCGAACCTCGGCAGCGTCGAGGATCTCCCCGAGGGCGGTCGCGAGGGCGCCGGGAACGGTCACGGGGACCGCCCTGACGAGACCTTCCGTCACGGCCAAGACCCCGTCCTGGGCCGGCGGGTAGGAGTCGTTGAAGACGGCGATTTCCATCGAACGAGTCCCCGGGAATCGGCTGCACGGGAAAGGTTCGCACGCTTATGGGGGTACGGGTTGTCGCCGGCGAAGGAGTGGTGAGGTGACGAAGGAGCTCGAGGGTCTCGACCGGATCGTCCGGCAGGGGATGTCCCGCGCGAGGACCCCCGGCCTCTCGCTCGGTCTCCTTCGGCCGGGACGCGCGCCGTTCGCCCAAGGGTACGGGTTCCGGAACCGCGAGGCGAAGCTTCCCGCCACGCCCCGGACCGTCTACGGAATCGCCTCGGTCACGAAATCGTTCACGGCCCTCGCGATTCTGCGACTGGCCGAGCATCGACTCCTCAAGGTCTCCGACCCGGTGATCCGCCACCTGCCCGAGCTCCGGATCCCGGGAGCGAGCTCCCGCCGACCGATCCGGATCCACCACTTCCTGACCCACAGTTCCGGCCTGCCGCCGCTCCCGTCGATCTACTACACGTCGATGCGCAGCGTTCGGCGCGACCCACCGTACGACCCTCGGGTCGCCCGACGTGTCGGGGTGGACCCCGACCACGCGCCAATCGACACCTACGAGCAGCTCATGCGCTACCTTTCGGAGGAGAGGTACACCCTCCTCGGACCTCCCGGCCGTTGCTTCAGCTACTCGAACGAGGCGTTCGGGCTCCTCGGAGCGGTCGTCGAGCGGGTGTCGGGCCGGAGGTACGAGAGCTTCCTCGAGGAGGAGCTCCTCCGGCCGGCCGGTATGACCTCGACCACGTTCGATACCGGGGTCCTCTTCCGCCAGCCCGAGGTCACGACCCTCTACTCACCGCGTTGGACGGGCCAACGGCACTCGCTCGTGCCGAGCGAGGAATGGTGGGAGGACACGTGCCTGCGCGGGGCCGGATCGCTGCGCACGAACGTGACCGACCTGTTGCAGTACCTTCAGATCTTCCTCACCGGGGGCCGGGTCGGCCGAGAGCGGATCGTGTCGGCGAGCTCGGTCGCCGAGATGATCCGACCGCACGTGCCGATCCGCCACGGCGTTCACTACGGGTACGGCCTCGCGGTGCGGCCCGACTACCACGGGACCGTCCTCGTCCACCACAGCGGGGGCCTCAAAGGCGTGAGCTCGCTCATCGCGGCCGTTCCCCGGCGTGGCATCGCCGGCGCGGTCCTCTCGAACGCCGACGGCGCCCCGGTGGAGCCCCTGCTCGCCGCCGCGGTCAACCTCGCGCTCGACCTGCCTACCAAGACCCCGTTCGAGGAGACGCCGAAGCCGTTGCGCACGCCGGGGCCAACCCGACCGTACGCGGGCTGGTACTGCTCGGGCGAAGGGATCTGGGCCGAGGTCCGTGCCCGGAGGGACCACCTGCGCTTGGACTACCGGGGGATCGAAGCGATCGAGAAGAACCTGCGACTCCGTCCCGCCGGGAACGACGAGTTCGTCACGAAGGTTCACGGCCAATCGGGCTCGGTCAAGTTCCTGCGGGGTGCATCGGGCCGGGTCGAGGCTGTGTTTCTCGGATGGCGTGTCGTACGGCGACGGCGACCGTCCGAGCTCCCTCGGGCCGCGCGGGGCCGGATGGTCTGGTAGACGTTAGAGGACGTTCTCGAACGCGCGTTCGAGCCGGCTCACGTCGCGGACGTCGAGCGCGCGCGGGTCGAACGAGACGAGGAGCGCGGACCCGGTCTCCTGGACCTGCGTCACGAGCCAGTGGACGAACTTGACCGTCGTCTCGAGGCTGTGCTCGGTCGCGAGGAACTCGAGCGCGTCGACGTAGACGAGGGCGCCTCCGGGCGCCTCGGTGGGGTCTCGCAGCCGACCGCTGATCTCCCCCGGCGAGAGCGAGCCCCGGTTCGGGTCGTCGGGAGTGCCCGGGCCCCCCACCGTGAGGTCGAGACGATGGTCGGCCGGGAGCCCAGGCACGTCCGGGGGGCGCATCGACACGATCGCCACCCGGGGAAAGGCGGCGACGTTTCCGCGCAGGATCGCGACCGCGCGGGCGGGTCGCTCCTCGCGCACGAGGACGGAATGCCCCGGCAGGAGCCGGTACGCCGGGGCCGACGTCGCGGTGACCGGTCCGGTCCAGGGGCGTGCCGGCGCGGGGGGCCGGAGGAGCGAGCCCCAGGCCGGGCGTCGCGGGGGGGCGAGGAGGCTCTTGCGCTTCAGCTCGACCTCCTCGGAGAGGCGCGCGAGCCGGCTCGCCGTCAGCATCCGTACCTCCTGAGGGGTGTGACCGTGCGAGATATGCTCGAGCGTCTCTCGCAGTGCGCCCCGCACCCCCTCTTCGTAACCGGCGGCGTAGGCCCGCGCGTACTCCTCGTCCGCCGGTGGCTCTTCGGCCGGCGGGGCGGAGGCGCTGGCCTGTCGCTCGGGAGCGCTCACGTCGAGATCCGCTCCGGGCTCGGGAGGTCCTTCGGCGGCGCGGGGCCGACCGGGCGCCGCGCGGAGGGAAGGACCCCGGATTCGTCGAGCGGGGTGAACTTGTACCCGTAGTGGATGACCCCGGAGGCGCCCTCTTCCCGAAGCTTCCGGAAGGTGGCGCGGACCTTGAGGCCGATCGCCACGGTCTCCGGTTCAATGTCCACGATCTGCCCGGTGAGGATGGGCCCCTCGGGCGTCCTCACGAGGCCGAGGGCGTACGGCACCTGCATCTCGAACCCCTCGGCCGCGTCGTGGACGATGGTGTAGGAGATGACCTCTCCCTCACCGGACAGCTGGTACGGCACCATCTTCTCGATCGACTGCCGGTGGCTGGTGCACTCCGGGCAGACGGCGCGGGGCGGAAAGTAGACCGTCCCGCACATGGTGCACTTCGAGCCGCCCAGGTTGTACCTTCGCGGCGTTTCGCGCCAGAATCGTGCTACCGACATGGTCCCCTCCTAGTCGGCCCTCTCGAGGAGGTGGACGACCGTGGTCGCCCCGGTGCCTCCCACGTCCTGGGCCAGGCCGAGGTTCGCCCCCGAGACCTGCCGTTCCTTCGCTTCTCCTCGCAGCTGGCGGACGAGCTCGACCACCTGGGCGACGCCGACCGCGCCGAACGGCCGGCCTTGCGCCTTCAGCCCACCCGACGTGTTCACGACCGTCTTCCCTCCGGGACCGAACCGGCCGCTCGCGAACTCTGGACCGGCGCGGCCCTTCTCGACGAACCCGAGGTCCTCGAGCGAGACGAGAGCGCTGATCGTGTACGCATCGTGGATCTCGGCGACCTGTACCTCCGACGGGGTGCGCCGAGCCTGGTCGAACGCCCGCCGGGCGGCGACGACGGTCGACTCGAGGCGCGTGATCTCCCGACGGTGATGGAGGGCCATCGTGTCGCAGGAGACCTGGCTCGCGACGATGCGGACCGGGGTGTCGGTGTGCTTGCGGGCGAGCTCCATCGGCCCGAGGACCACCGCGGCCGCCCCGTCCGAGAGCGGAGCGCAGTCGAGCATGCCCAGAGGTTCGGCGACCGGGCCGGCATCCATGACCTGAGCGAGGGTGAGCTTGTTGCGGTAGTGGGCGTTCGGGTTCTTCGAGCCCATCTCGTGGGCGTGCACCGCGACGCGGGCGAGCTCCTCGCGCGTCGTTCCGAAGTCGTGCATGTGCCGACGCGCCACGAGCGCCCAGAGCGCGGGCAGGGTGGCTCCGAAGACGACCTCCCACTCATGGTCGGCGGCGGAACTCGTAATCCGGGCGGCCGTCTCGTCGGGGACGTCGGTGAGCTTCTCCGCGCCGCCCACGACGACGAAGTCGTAGAGGCCGCTCGCCACGGCCAGGTATCCCTGATGGAGGGCAAGCGCTCCCGAGGCACCCCCGCCCTCGACCCGCACCGCGGGCAGGTGGCGGTGTCCCAGGCCGGTGGCGTCCAGGATGAGGGGCGCGATGTGCTCCTGGTCGATGAGAGCGCCCGACGCCATATTGCCAAGGAAGAGCCCGCCCAGGTCCTGGGAAGAGAGCTTCGCGTCGACGAGTGCCTGAAGGCCCGCCTCGATCCCGATCTCGCGGAACGAGCGGTCCCAGAGCTCGCCGAACTTCGTCTGGCCCACGCCGAGGACCGCGACTTCGCGCATCGCTACTCCCCTCCCATGTGGATCTTGCCCCGGAACTTGGCGTACACCGCGTAGGAGAGCTCGACGCCGTTCTCGAGGAAGTACTCGACCGGTCGCCCGTAGGCCTTGTCGTAGGAAGCGATCGCGTCGGTGGTCTCGAGGTCGAATGCGTCCGACCCGGCGCCCGAACCGTAGCCGACGACGAGGATCCTCTCCCCAGGTCCGGCGTGGTCGAGGACGTTCGCGAGTCCGAGGAGCGCCGCGGCCGAGTAGGTGTTGCCGATCGCCGGCGTCACGAGGCCGTAGCGCATCTGTGGGTCGGTGAAGCCGAGCTGCTTACCGACGCGCTGGGGGAACTTCCCGTTGGGCTGGTGGAAGACGACGTGCTCGTAGTCCTTGGCGGTCGTCCCGGAGGCCTCCATGATCCGGTGGGCGCACTCGGTCACGTGCCGGAAGTACGCGGGCTCGCCCGTGAAGCGGCCGCCGTGGCTCGGGTACCGCTGCCCCTCCCGCCGCCAGAAATCCGGTGTATCGGTCGTGTACGAAGTCGTCCGCTCGACCCGGCAGATGACCCGTTCCTTCCCGATCACGAACGCCGCTCCCCCGGCGCTCGCCGAGTACTCGAGGGCGTCGCCGGGGGCGCCCTGGGACGTGTCGGCCCCGATGGCCACACCGTAGCGAATCATGCCGGCCCCGACGAGCCCGAGACAGGTCTGGATCGCCGCCGTCCCCGCCTTGCAGGCGAACTCGAAATCGGCGGCGGTAAGGTTCGGGGTCGCGCCGACGGCCTGAGCGACGACGGTCGCGGACGGCTTGACGGCATACGGGTGCGACTCCGACCCTACGTACAGCGCTCCGATCTGCTGAGGGTCGATGGCGCCCCGCACGAGCGCGGTCCGCAGCGCTTCGGTCGAGATCGTGATCGTGTCCTCGTCCGGGGCGGGGACGCTCTTTCGGCGAACGTTCAGGCCGAGGCCCATGGCCTCCCCGTCCACTCCCCAGACCCGACCGATCTCCGTGGGCGTGATCCGATGCCGGGGCACGTATGCACCGTAGCTCACGATGCCTGCTTCCATCGTTCGTTCCTCCCTGTTCTACAGTTCCTCGAGTCGCTCGAGCACCGCCGGCGCACTGAGCGCCGTCGTAAGGAGGGGGATGTTCTCGACCTCGGAGAGGCGGATCGCGAGCGGGTCGATCCGGCCCGGGTTCGCGAAGAAGACGGCGGCGGGCTTCATCGGGTGGGCCCGTATCGCCACCATCGGCGACCGACCGTACTTCACGTTCGAGAAGATGAGCGCGCGCTGGGTCGTCCAGCCGTACACCTCGACGAAGTGCGCCGCGTCGATCGAGAGGATCGCGCGCGGGGCGTCGAGGACGGTGAACCCGTGGATGTCCCGATGCAGGTCGACCCGGCTCACCGGCCGCGCTTCCAGGCGGTCGCCGAGCGTCTTCAGGGGGATGGCGACCGCGAACTCGCGCATCCCGAGGATCCCCTCCGAGTGCGGCCGGACCCCGAGCCGCTCGCCGACCTTCCCCCCGCTGTCGGTGTCGAGGGCGATCAGGGCTTCCACGTACCGCCGGATGAAACCGGCCCCGGGGCTCACGCGTCGTTCCGACTCGTAGTCGCTGATGACCGAGGGGACAGTCACGAGCCGGCGAGCGAGGTCCCGCTGGGAGATCCCGAAATCCTCCCTCCACTTGCGGAGGGTGCGGCCGGGATGCGGAGACAGGACCACCTCACCGGCGATCTTCTCCCGGAGGTCGACGTCCACGGACCTGTCCATCCGGCACCCGGTATAAATCGCTGCCCTTCGTGTCGGTGCCTACCATCGACACCTGCCGAACGACAGGAGAGAGAAACCGGGAGTGGACCGGGCGAGATTCTCCGGCCGGCCGCTCCTCGCGGCCCGACCCTTTGAACTCGCGACCTCTACCTTGCCAAGGTAGCGATCTTCCGCTGATCTACCGGCCCACGCCGGCGGGTCGAGGTCCGGGTTCGGATAAACCCTTCCTCCGCTCGCATCCTCGCCCGAGGCGGTCCGGACCCGGTTCCCCGGTCTACGGCGCCCGGCGGTCTCGGCTCAGTTCGACCGGACAGCCAAACGCTTATCCCTCTGACCCGACTTCGCCACCCGATGGCCGATGGTTCGTCCTCCGGTGAACCGTTCGACGTGCTCCTCAAGAGTACCACCGACCTTCTTCGCCCCGAGGAGCTGGTCCGCGAGGCGACGCGGGACATCGTCAAGGACGAGATCCGCCGGCATCTCGAGAAGACGCTCCAGGAGGACCCGAAGCTCGCCCAGGACCTCAAGGACGCGGTGAAGGACCTTCTCGCAGCGCGGGCGACCGAGTACGCCGCGCTCGTGCGCGTGGGCACGGCCACCGCCCGTCTTGGCCTTTCGGCGCTGCCGCCCGACGTGCGTCGCGCGATGACGAAGGATATCGTGGATCTGATCTCGAAGGAACTCGGTCAGATCGTCGAGAGGTCGCTCTAGCCCCATGCCGATGGCGCCGGACCAGGTCCGGATTTACGAGATCAAGCGCGTCGACGTCGAAGGCGCGATCGTGATCGACGGGTTCCCCTCCGTCGGCCTCGTCAGCTCCATCGTGGCGAACTACCTGATCGACACCCTTGAGATGGAGCAGATCGGGATCGTGGAATCGCCCGCGTTCCCCACGGTCTCCCTGGTCCGGAACGGGATCCCTCAGCACCCCGTGCGGATCTACGCCGGCCGGCCTCCGGCGGACCGCGCGGGACGAGGTGCGGACAAGCTCGTGGCGTTCGTTTCCGAGTTCCATCCGGCACCGTCCATCATCCACCCTCTCGCTACGGCCATCCTCGATTGGGTCCAGGAGCAACGCTGTTCCCTCCTCGTCTCCCCGGAGGGCCTGGTCGTCGAGGCCTCCCCCGGTTCCACCCGCGCGAGCCGTCCCCTCCACATCAACGACGTGAAGGTCTACGGAGTCGCGAGCACCCGGAAGGCGCGCGAGCTCTACATCGAGCCGAACATGATCCCGTTCGCCGAAGGGGTCATCACCGGGATCGCGGGCGTCCTCCTGAACGAGGGCCGGCGCCGGGGGTTCGATGTCCTCACGTTCCTCGCCGAGGCGCAGGCCGACTACCCGGACGCCCGGGCGGCGGCCAAGGTGATCGAGACGATCAACCAGATCTTGCTCCGGACGCCCCTCGACCCCGTGCCGCTCTACGCCGAGGCCGAGCGGATCGAGCAGCAGCTGCTTTCGATCCAGAAGCACGCGGCCGACCGGAGCCGCCCCGAGGCGTCGACGCAACCGTCCGAGCCGATGTACCGGTAACGGTCTTCGCCGGTACCTTTTCCAGAAGCTCGCGCAGGCCGCCGATCAACCGGTCGGCGTCCGTCCGGTCGTTGTAGAGATAGAACGAGGCCCGCACGTTCCCCGGGAGGCCGCGGCGGGAGTAGTAGGAGTGGACGCAGTGCATCCCCGAGCGGACCAGGACCTCGTGTCCTTCATCGAGGAAGACCGCCACGTCGTGCGGGTCGACGCCGTCGACCGTGAACGCGAAGACGCTCGAGCGCGCCCGGGGGTCCGCGGGTCCCAGGGTGTGCACCCGGGGTTCGTCCGCGAACGCGGCGGTCACGCGGGCGTTGACGGCGTACTGCTGGGCTTGGACCGCATCGAACCCGATGCGCGTGAGGTAGTCGAGGCCGGCATGCGCCCCGATCACGCCCGCGTAGTTCTGGAGGCCGGCCTCGAACCGGTGGGGAGGAGGGCGGAGGGCGTGGGTTTCGAGCGTCGACCATTCCACGGTCTCGCCCCCGATGAGCAGGGGGCGGAGCGACCCGAGCCGCTCGGTCGCGGCCGCCAGAACTCCCGTTCCCGTCGGGCCGAGCATCTTGTGCGCCGAGACCGCGTAGAAATCGACCCCGAGGCGGTCGAGGTCGACCTTCTCGTGCGGCGCCGCCTGACAGCCATCGAAGAGGACGAGAGCGCCCCGGTCGTGGGCCCGCTCCGTGATCTCCCGGATCGGTAGCGTGTGACCGTCCAGGTTGGACGTGTGGAAGAGGCTCACGAGGCGGACCCCGCGCGCGAGCCGCTCCTCGAGAGCGTTGGCGTCGAACCCACCGTCGTCGGGCAGCGGCAGGATCTCGATCCGGATCCCCCGCTCCACCGCGAGCCGCTGCCAGACGATCAAGTTCGAGTTGTGCTCCCGGTCAGACACGAGGACCCGGTCGCCGGACTGCCACGGGAGGCCCTGACCCACCAGGTTGATCGCCTCGGTCGCGTTCCGCAGGAAGACGACCCCGGCCGGATCCGAACGACCGAGGAACCGGGCGAAGGCCGTTCGGGCGGATTCGTAGCGGCGCCCGACCTCCTCCGAGTACCGGTGCAGGCTTCGACCCGCACAACCGGGGAAATCTCGGTAGTACTGTTCCATCGCCTCCAGGACGGCGGACGGCACGAGCGACATGCAGGCCGAGTCGAGGTACGTCGGGGGCCGGTGACCGTCGCGCGGTCGGAGCGCCGGAAAGTCCGCGCGAACCTCTGTGACGTTCATGGCGGGGACCGTTGCAGGCTCTCCGCGGCCGTCGCGAGGGCCGCCGCACCGACGACGAGCGCCCTCTCGTCCGGCGCGAACGTGGCGCTGTGAAGGCTGGCCGGGCGGTCCGGGACGCCGACGCCGAGGCGCAGGAAGGTCCCGGGGACCCGCTCGAGGTACCGCGAGAAGTCCTCGGCTCCCATGAGCGGGTGCTCGACCTCCCGCACGTTCGTTCGGCCGAGCTCGGCCGCCAGACCCTCGGCGACCACCCTCGTCGCCCCGGGAGAGTTCACTAACGCCGGGTAACCGCGACGGTACACCACGCGGGCCCGGGCCCCATGGCTCGCGGCGATCGCGCGGACGCGTCGCTTCAAGCTGTGCTCGATCAGTTCCTGCGTGCTCGACCGGAGCGTCCGCACGGTCCCTTCGAGGACGACCTCGCTCGGGAGGATGTTGTTCCGGGTTCCGCCGTGGAACGACCCGACGCTCACGACGACCGGGTCGAACGGTTCGCGGACGCGGCTGACCAGGGTCTGGAGGCCGGTCACGATCTCGCTCGCGATGACGATCGCATCCGGGCCTTGCTGCGGGGTGGACGCGTGACCCCCCTTTCCAATCACCGTGATGCGGAAGTCATCGGCCGCGGCCATCATCGGTCCGACCCGCCAGCCGACCGTGCCGAGCGCGAGAGCGGGGTCGACGTGCTGCCCCACGACGTAGTCGACCCTCGGGTGGTCAAGGCACCCCCGTTCGATGAGCGGGAGCGCCCCGCCGCGGTGACCCTCCTCCTCCGCTGGCTGGAAGAGGAGCTTCACGGGTCCTCCGGTGGAGCGCGGGCTCCGGACGAGCATCGCTGCCGTACCCAGGAGCGCGGCCATGTGGACGTCGTGGCCGCAGGCATGCATCTTCCCGGGGTAGCGGGACTGGAACGGTAGTTCGGTCCGTTCGGTCACGGGAAGCGCGTCCATGTCGGCCCGGAGCGCGACCACGGGACCGGAACGGTCGCCCCCGATCATTCCCACGACCCCGGGAAAGTCGTCGAACGCCTGGAACGGGATGCCCAGCTCCCTCAGGGCCGCGACTACCTTCTCCTGGGTCCGCTCTTCCTCCAGGGAAAGCTCCGGCTCCCGATGGAAGCCCATCCGCCAGGTCCGCATCGCCGGAAGGGTTCTCCGGGCCGCGGAGAGCCACGACTCGCGGGCTCCGCCCATTACCCGCGTAACGGAGGGTCCGTTATAATGCGCGCGGAGGCGGACCTACCTCCGGAAAGCGGGACCCGTCCCCTCTTCGGCCAGCACCGCCTCCGCGCGCGTCGGGGAACGGAACGAGTCGAGCTCGCGGACCGGCCAGGGGTCGGGAGGAGAGAGGTGGAACCGATTGAACCACACCGGACGGATCCCTACGTTCCGAGCCCCCGTGATATCGCTCCTCCAGGAGTCCCCGATCATGACCGTCTCTTCGGGAAGCGCCTTCGCTTTCTCGAGCGCGAGAAGGAATATCCCCGGGTCGGGTTTGGAAACACCCACGCCCTCGGAGACCACCATGAAGTCGATCAGAGGGCGAAGACGTAGGTGGTCGAGCTTGCGCTCCTGCTCCGCGACCTCGTTGTTCGTGACGACGCCCACCACCGCCCGTCCCTGTAGACGCTCGAGCACCTGGCGGACGCCCGGGACGGTCCGACGCAGCCTCTGGTAGTGACCGCGGTACCGTCGGGAGAGCTCCGCGGCGGCGGCGGGAGAGACCTCGGTACCGCAGAATCGGGCCAGCTGTCGGAACCTTTCGACCCGAGCGGCCTGGATCGTGATCCGGCCCGCGAGCACGTCGGGTTGGACGATCTCGAGGAGACGCGAGTACTGATGCCACACCGCGTCGAGGCTTGGGCCCCGCAGCCGGGCTTCGGTCCTCCTCAGCCGTGCGAGCGCCCTTCGGCACGTCAGCGAGTGGTCGAAGATCGTGTCGTCCATGTCGAAAAAGATCGCCTTCGGGAGGGTGTGGACACCTCGCGGGGCGGTCCGCCGAGGGGTGGTCACGAATTCCGACTAGACTCGGCCTACAAAGCGATGCGCGTCCGATTCCCGGCCATCGACCGCGAGGTCCGGTCCCGGATCAGCGTCATGGAGCGACCGGCGTGGCCCCGGGTCCGGTCCGCGGCCCGCGGGCTCGACAGTCGATACACCGTAGGTCGGCGTCCTCGAACTGAGAGGAAAGGGCGCAATCCACGCAGAGTTCCCGGTCGCAGCCGGAGCAACGGACCGGAGCTGGGCGGCTGGGCAGCCCGCGACTGCAATCGGCACAGAGCCCGGGCTCCCCGGGTCCCGCCTTCGGCAAGCGTCGGGGCGAGGACTTGAACTCGCTGTCGACCAGGGCTTCCAGCTCGGTAAGGGCCTGCTTCAACTCGTCCAGGGAGTCCCTGCGCGGGGTCGGAGGCGCAGGGCCGGGTGTCGGGACAGCGCGCGTCGGCCCACGGGGATCAGCTCCGGGGCCCATGCTGCCACCGACCGGCCGCGGCGACGAAGGAGAGGTGAGATGCGGACGGGGGACCGCCCTGGTCGGTTGGACCGGTGTCAGTCGGGTCACCTGCTGAGAGGCTGGCGGGCCGGATGGGCGCACGGGGGAAGTGTGGGGATAGACCGGCGGCCCCTCCCACCAGGGGGGCATGGGACTCGCGGACATGGGCCGGGCGCTGGCACGTCGGCCAGCTCGGGACGCCTCCCATTCTGCTTTCGGAACCATGACAAAACCTTCCGGGGCGGCCGAGACCCCCAACTCGGAGGGTTCCAAGAAGACGGAGTAGATCCCCGCGCCGGCAATCACCGCCCCTACTGCCCCGACGATACCCCAGATAGGAAAATGGGCACCTTGGGATGCGACCGCCTCGTTCCTGAGGATGGCGCAATAGACCAATAGTGCGCTACCGACGAGCAGGAGTGGGAACGCCCCTTCGAAGTTTTTCGGCCGTCGCTTCAGGGCCGGGCCCACGTCATGGACTGCAGGGCGGGAGGGGGAGTCGGCTCCGGAGTAGCCGTCTCGTTCGCCCCGCGTGGGCGGTGATCGGACGCATTGCTCCGTCCGACTGTCCGTCGGGTCCACCCCCTGAACCCGAAGAGACGTCGAGCCTCTTGTCATCGTTCCCCGGCCTCCGACGGCGGTTCATTCCGGGGTTCCTCCCCCGGCGCTGCGAAGGAGGGCCGAGCCGAGAGGGATCCGAACAACCCTCGGGGCTCTACGTTGTCGCGGTGGTCGCGATGACGCTGACCGCCGTCACTCCGCCGGGTCCGGCCGTGGTGGTCCCGATATCGAAGTCGAGGGTGAGGACCTCAGGCGAGCCGGGGAGTACTGACTCTTGGAAGTAGCAGGTGAATCCGACAAACACCCCCGGGGAGAACCCGACGGGGGTACCGGTGACATACACTGTCAACGTCACGGCGCTGGTGGGGGTGGCACCAAATGTGCTGGCGGGGAAGTCGACCGAGTTGCTGATCGAGAGGTTCACTTGCTCGACGAAATCCCCCGCGTTACAAAGGGTCGAGCCCGTGAGGCCACCGACGCAAAGCGTGTAACCCGTTGAGGCGACGTCGCAAGGCGTCCCCAAGGTCCTGCACGAGTTCGCCGAGAAGAGCAATGCGCTGGGGATCGCTGTCAGGTTCGTAGAGAGCCATGTGAGGCCCGGCACGGCCTGTACCGTGGTCGTCTGAGAACCCTGATAACTCGTGTTCGTTCCTCCGATCGACATCTGTGCGAGAGCGAATCCTCCTACCATAGAGGCCACGATCGCGGCGGTCACCAGGTAGACGGACCTCTGAGACATTCGCGAACTCATCGATTGACCTCCCGGGTAGGCCCAGTCCTCGGGCTGTGTACAGGGTTGCGGATACGTATAAACCCCTATTGGTCCAGAAAGAGCGACGAATAACCCGTCATTCGACCCGATGGGTCTATTGACGCCCGAAAAGTCGTGAGGATCGCGGGCTCTTCTCCCTCTCGTAATCCGTTGCTGGACCCGTCCGCTTCGCGGCGCCAGATACGACCTCGGGTCCGGCCCGAGGCGCGAGGGAGGGGTAGATTACATCTCCCCTTTCAAGCGAAGACGAGCCCCCCGCCGACTGATCGCGAGTACTAGGTTATACAGCCCACCGTTCCCCACGAACCCGACTCAGACTGCATGTGCGCAATTGCGGTTGCCCTTTTCGCCCGGGCCCTCCGGAAAAGCGGAGGGCCGGTATCGCCGAGGCTCCCTGCCGCCGCTCGCCGCAGGGAGGGCCCGCGCGGTCGATGAGCGATTGCGACCCGCACGTGGACCGGAGGGCCTACGTCACCCCGGCTCCGCGAGAGCGCCGCCGGAGCCGCATGACGAGGCGCAGCGTTTCGAGACCCTGCTGAACGGCCATGATCGCATCGGGAGGAGTGTGCTCTGCGAAGTACCGCTCCACGTCCTCCTCTTGGTCGACACCCATTCCCGCCAAGCATCCCCGCAGGAATATGCTCAAGAGCGGCGTCCCCGCCCACATTTCGGAGAGCGCCTTCGTGTGGCCCCGGTACCAGTCGAAGAGCTCCCGCCCGCCCACGGGATTGGCCGAGATCGCAAAGAGCAGGTCAAGGGCCCCGGAGGGAGTGACCCCCGGGCTCGGAATCAGGTCGAGCGCCTGGCGAAGGAGGCGCGGTTCTCGGAACGCTGCCAGGGCGTGGGACAGCTGAACCCGCTCGCTATCCCGGGTGGTCGATCTCAGCCGGGCCACCAGGGGGTCGAACGCGGTCGCCCCCCCCTCGCTCGCATACGAGATAGCCACGGGCTCCCGGAGCTCGGCCGACAACTGGTCGAACTCCGCGAACCGGGGGGAGAGCTCGCGGGCGAAATCGCCGTCCATCCAGGCGAGGCTCGTGGCGAGCTGTTCGCGCAGGAAACCTCGGGAGTCGGGCTCGTTGGGGCGGGCCTCGAGACCCACCGTCCGCAGCTGGGCCCGCAAGAATTGCCGTGAGGTCGCCAGGAACGCGGGAACGTCGTACAGGAAACGGTAGAGGTCCGAGACCGCCGTCGCGATGGAACGGACCGGAAGGTCCTCGGTAAGCGAGGTCCCGGCGCGGACGAGCTGTAGGAAACGAGCCAGGGGGGTGAGCTCCGCATACACGAAGGCGTGAGCGTCCGTCACGAACCCCCACTGGTCGATGGGAGCCATGGACGGGAACGCAGCCACGATCGGGTCGAACAGGGAGTCGTCGTAATGCACGCGGGCGAACGCCGTCCGACCGGGATCGACCCGAAGTCCTTCCGGGGAACTCACGGCGAGCGTCATCTCACGTCCTTCAAAGAGGGTCATGCTCTCCCCGTTCGCCGAAGAGACCCGCAACGGGATCGGCCAGACTCCGGGCGAGGCGGCGCCGTCCGCTCGGAATCGCTCCTGGCGGAGGGTGAGTTGGCCGTCCGCCCAGTGGGCGTGGACGATCGGATACCCCGGCCGTGTGATCCACTCCGTCATGACACGCCCTACGGACCGGTCGGAGACTTCGCCGAGCGCGGTCCAGAGGTCCTCGGCCCGTGCGTTGGCGTACCGGTGCTTCGCGAGATAGCGGGAGACGCCGCGTCGGAACGTCTCTTCCCCGAGGTAGGCCTCGATCATCCGAAGGACGGCCGCTCCTTTGCCGTAGCTGATCTCGTCCGCGATCTCGCCCAGCGACTCCGCCGAGTCCACGGGCACCTTGATCGGGTGGGTGGAGGAAAGTGAGTCCTGCTCGAGCGCCAGTCGCACGAAACGGATCAGGAAGGCCGACCAGGGGTCTTCCTGTGGGTATCGTCGGCTCACGATCCGGTGGCCGACCAACGTCGCGAAGCTCTCGTTGAGCCAGAAGTCGTCCCACCAGGCGGGAGTGACGAGGTTCCCAAACCACTGATGGGCGATCTCATGCGCGAGGACCAGGAGAATGCCCCGTCGCTCGCGGACGCTCGTCGCGCGGTCGACCAGAACCAGGTTCTCGCGAAAGGCGATCGCGCCCCAGTTCTCCATAGCGCCGGCCCAGAAGTTCTCGAGCGCGACCAGGTCGAGCTTCGGGAGCGGATAGGGGGCGCCGTAGTACTCCTCGTAGGCGGCCAGGAGCTCCGTCGCCCGCTCGGCACAGAATTGTCCTGCCGAGGCCCGTCCGGGAGACGCGGCGACCGTGACGGACCATCGGTCCCCCGGGACGGTGATCGTATCGAAGGGACCTACCCCGAGGTACAGCAGGTAGGCGGACATCGGAGGGGTCGGTTCGAAGGCCAATTCCCGTCGGTCGGCGACGCGTCGTTCGGAACGGGGAGCCGTGTTGAAGATCGCTTTGACGTCCGCGTCGACGGTCAGAACGAGTCGGTAGACCGTCTTCACCGCCGGATGCTCGAAGGACGGCAGGAGCCGGCGGCTCCCCGTGGGAAACATCATCGTCGTTAGGTTGTAACCCGGACCGGAAGGGGAGACATAGAGTCCCACCAGGGAATTCGGGTCCGCCACGCCTCGGTAGACTATCTCCAGCCGGTGCGGCTGGGCGGAGACCCCGGTGAACTCGAGAATCCCCTTCGCGGGGTCCTCACGGTACGGAGCGGGCCGTCCGTCGAGGGTCGCCGAGTCGATCGTCAGATGTGCTGCGTCGACGACCAAGGGGTCGGCGGCCCCCTCGACCTCTATCGATACCTTTCCCGTGAACGACTTCTCACGGTATCGTAGGTCGAGCCACCAGTCGACGCCGGTGATCTTCATCGGGGTCCGCCACCTCATTGGCCATGATATCGATTGGCCTGGTTTCGGTGAACACTCTCGAGCGGGTCGACGAAGGACGCGCGCGGCCCTGGGCCTGCCGCGAGGGCCGCGCGCGAGGGTGCTCCGCCCGGGGCTCGGGCGGTCCCGCGCTCACTCGTAGGAGACGTCCGAGCGCATGTACGCACGGGTCGCCAGGAACAGGACGACCACCGTCTCCGCCAGGAGAAGGACCATCTGGTAGGCATCGGTAGGGGTCAGGGTCCCGGAATACGCGCCCCGCACGGCGTCCGCCACGTAGGTGAGCGGGTTCACCTGGAAGAGGACACGAA
>Ga0116137_1001309_pt1 | contig 16918 bp, 10 predicted proteins | sample June2015DPH_20_1_3_FD_88973 | JGI IMG/M metagenome (GOLD analysis project Ga0116137, IMG submission 88973) | Peatland microbial communities from SPRUCE experiment site at the Marcell Experimental Forest, Minnesota, USA - June2015DPH_20_100 | ecosystem: Environmental > Terrestrial > Soil >...
GCGGTGTGGCAGAAGTACGCCTCGGTGCTCTGCGAGTGGTAGAGACCGCCCTTGATGCCGCCCCCGTAGGGGGACCGGATCACGACGTGGGCCGGATACTGGCCTCCCGAGCGGTACCGGAACTTCGCGAGCTCGCTGACAATCTGGTCGAAGGCGGGGTAGATGAAGTCCAGGAACTGAATCTCGGCCACCGGCTTGAGGCCGTAGAGCGCCATTCCGATCGCGGCCCCGATGATGCCGGTCTCCGAGAGAGGAGTATCGATCACGCGGTCGGCGCCGAACTCCTTGAACAGCCCTTCCGTGGCACGGAAGACGCCTCCGTTCACGCCGATGTCCTCGCCGAGAAGGAGAACGTTCGGGTCCTGGCGCATCGCGTCGCGAAGGGTCCGGTTGATTGCCTGAACGAGGTTCAATTCGGTCACGGTTTGAGAACTCCCTCCCGAACCCGGGCGTCGTATTCCGCCCTCTCCTCCGCGAGACGAGGCGTAAGGTCCGCAAAGACGTCGTCGAACACCGACCTCGGGTCCAGCGGCCTCGCCTTCTCCGAGGCCTCGAACGTACGGGCGACGCGAGCGCGGACCTCTTCCCAGAGCGTTCGGTCCGCCTCTTCGTTCCACTGGCCCGCGGCGATCAGCTCCCCCTTGAGCCGACCGATGGGGTCGCGTTCCTTCGCCGCGGAAAGCTCCTCGTCCGTCCGGTACCGCTTCGGGTCGTCCGAGGTCGAGTGGGGTCCGAACCGATAGACCTCGGCCTCGATCATCGTCGGACCTCCGCCGGCGACCGCCCGCGCTCGCGCTTCTCGGACCGCCCCGTAGACGGCATGAATGTCGTTCCCGTCCACCAGCACCCCGGGGATTCCGTAGGCCGCGGCCTTCTCGGCCAAGGTGGCGCTGTGGGTCTGCCGCTTGCGGGGCATGGAGATCGCCCACTGGTTGTTCTGGCAGAAGAAGATCGATGGGCACTGAAACACCCCCGCGAAGTTGAGGCCGGCATGGAAGTCGTTGGAGCTGGTCGCGCCGTCGCCGAAGAAGGCAATCGTCACGATCGGGTCCTTGCGTCGCTGCGCGGCCATCGCCGCGCCCACGGCCTGGGTGATCTGCGTCCCGATCGGGCTGGATGCGACCACGAAGTTCACGTCGCGAAAGCCGAAGTGGTTGGGCATCTGGCGGCCTTTGATCACGTCGTCCGCATTCCCGAGAAGTTGGTCGAATATCGCCTTCAACGAAACGCCTCGGGCGAGCGCCACCGCCAGTTCCCGGTAGGCCGGGAAGACCCAGTCCCCGGGAGAGAGAGCGCGACTCGCACCGACCTGGGCGGCCTCTTGCCCCATCAGGGGAGCGTAGAACCCGATGCGGCCCTGCCGTTGGAGCATTAGGCAACGTTCGTCCATGGCGCGAGCCAGGGCCATCAGCTGGTAGGCGTCCCGAAGCCCCTCGTTCGGGAAGGCCGGCGTCCCGGAGGCCGTCGGCGCCATTGACAGCGTACCCGGCTCGACCATGACGTTACGCCGAGGCCGCGACGGACCCCCGTGATATAAGTTTGAGGATGACGAATCGACGGGACTTTGTCCCGAGGCCAGCGGTCCCGCTGCCTTCGGACCGCCCGGGCGATACTCCGTTGATGCGGGCGCGCGCCGGTTCACCTGTCAGGGCGACTATGGGGCGACTCGGTCCCTTGTCTTTTCCCCGCTCGCTGGCGAAGGGAATAGGTGGTCGCCTGGCGCCGTGCCTAGGGTCGCCTGCGTCCGCGGTCTGGGCGCCGCCCGCGGTCTTGGTGCCTTCCGCGATCATCGTACCGGGGAGCTCCTCGCGGGAACCGACGTTGGGCTCCCGGGGAGGCCGCGAGGGAGGGTGCCGGCCGGGGGGCGTCGTACGGGAAGCCGGGGATCTTCGCTCGGTTGATCTTCATGCCGATCAGCTTCTCGATCCGGGCGAAGTCGTGTTCCTCCTCGGGCATGACCAAGGTGTAGGCATCTCCCCGCTGCTGGGCGCGGGCCGTGCGGCCGACCCGGTGGATGTACGTCTCGGGCTCGTGAGACACGTCAAAGTTGACGACATGGCTCACGTCCTTGACGTCCACTCCTCGCGCCGCGATGTCGGTAGCGACGAGAACGCGGTACTCGCCGGTTCGGAACCCTTCCAGGGCCCGGACGCGCTGGCTTTGGCTCCGGTTTCCATGAATGACCGCCGCGTTGATTCCACGGTGGAGGAGCTGTCGGACCAGGTTGTCGGCCCGGTGCTTGGTCCGCGCGAAGACGAGGACACTGCTCATCATCTGGTCCTTGAGAAGCTCGGAGAGGAGGTCGGTCTTCAGGTGGGAGGGGACGGGAAGGGCCAAATGCGTCACGCCGACCGCGGCGACGGTTCGTTCCTCGACCTGGATCATCTTGGGATCCCGCAGGAACTCGCGGGACAGGGCCACGATCTCCGGCGGCATCGTGGCCGAAAACAACATCGTCTGCCGGACCCGCGGGAGGCGCTGCAGGATCCGGCGGACATCCGGCAAGAATCCCATGTCCAGCATCCGGTCCCCTTCATCGAGGACCAGGATCTTCAGCTCTTGGAAGTTGACGTACCCACGGCTCATGTGGTCGAGGAGGCGGCCCGGCGTCGCGATGATGATCTCGGCGCCGCCGCGCAAAGCGCGCTCCTGGTCCGCCATTCCGACCCCACCGTACACCGCCGCGCCTCGGAGGTGGGTGTGGCCCGCGAGCTTTCGTAGGAACGCATGCGCCTGCAGCGCCAGCTCGCGCGTCGGGGTGAGGATGAGGGCGTAGGTCCTTCCCGTTGGTTCTTCGAGCAATCGCTCCAGGATTGGCAACAGAAACGCCGCGGTCTTCCCGGTGCCGGTTTGAGCGGTGCCGATGATGTCCCGACCCAGGACCGCGTGAGGGATCGTGTCCCGCTGGATCGGGGTCGGGGTCGTGTACCCGATCTCTTGTATTCCCCGACGCAGTTTCGAGTGGAGCGGGAGGTCCTCGAAGGTCCCTCCGCCCGCCTTCGAAGCCTTTGTCGGAACAACGTTCGGGTCGGTCATCGGGTGCTCGGAACGCCGAGGCCAGCCCCGCCGGACCTTAAGAGGGCCCCCAGGAGGGACCCCCTGCCCTCGGCATGTCACATCGCCGCAACGGCACGCAGCGAAAACGATAGAACAGGCTCGTCAGCGAGTAGATCCCTGGGCGACCCGCGAATGGGTTTCTAGGGAGGTTAAAATACGGAAACTATGATACGAAACAGATGTCAGCTGCGGGTACAGCGTCGCCGCCTCCTGAGGCGATGCGACGTGGGGTGAGCCGGGGCGTGTTCGTCGCGACGGTGGTCATCGTCGCGGTCATCGCCCTGATTGGGGGAATGTATGTCGGAAAGGCGGTGCTCGGGTCGAGCAGTTCTTCGTCGTCCTCCTACTTGGTGGTGGGGACGAATATACCGTTCCCGCCCTTCGAGGACTACAACTATAGTTCCGGCGCCTACTTTGGGTTCGACATCAACTTCTCGATGCTGATCGCGAACGCGCTCCACCGCACGCTCGTTATCGATAATTATGCGGACTTCTCCGTCCTCCTGGCGGACGTCGGAGCGGGTGTCGTCGACATGGCGGCATCGTCGATCACCGAATCGGGGGCCGTTGGCGCGGCTCGGAACGCGTCGATGTCCTTTTCGATCCCCTATTACGACGCGAACCAGGCCATTGTGGTCCAGAGCAGCAGCAGCCTGTCGTGCGTGGCCACCGGCTGCACCGTAGCGCAACTGGCTTCGCTCAAGATCGGAGTCCAGACGGGCACCTCGAGCCAAAGCTGGCTCACGCAGTATCTGATTCCGAACGAGACCAAGTCTGGCAAGGTGACGGGCTACACCACGGTCGACACCGAGATACTTGCGCTCAGCGCCGGCGCGCTGGACTGCATCATGATCGACCTTGGGCCGGGCAACTCCATCGTGGCAAGTTCGGGCGGGACCCTCAAGCTCGCGGGAGATATCTTCACCAACGAACTCTACGGATTTGCGGTGGCCCACGGGGATCCGGAGCATATCCTCCCGTCCATCAACAACGTGATCACCACCGCCGAACAGAACGGGACGTACGCGAAGCTGATCAAGGAGTGGTTCGGCTAAGCGCGGAATCGGGTCCTGAGGGCGGGAGGACGGTGCGGCGCAACGTGGGGGCCACTCCGGGGTGGCCCCCGCTTCTTTCCGCCAGGCCCTGACGGTTCGAAGGGGGGAAACCACTGCGTCCCGTGACGGGTGGTCTGCCCCCCACCGGAACCCTTTCCCCTGCCTCACCTGAACCGGGCCGAGTCACCGGTTTCCGGCGGCTCCTGACCTGGAGAGCTTGGTCGCCGGTCGTCTACGGGATCGCGGCCACGGTCGGAGGAATCCTGTTCCTGATCGAGCTCGGAAACCTCGGGGTCTATCGACTCTCCTTTGCCCTCGATCAAGTCAATCCCCTCCTCGGAGGATTCTACACGAGCCTAGAGGTCGTTGCGGTCATCCTTTCGCTCGGCTTCGGTCTTGGATTCGTGGTCGGCTGGGCTCGCACGACCCGCTTCCTGATCCTCCGAGGGCTAGGATCGGTCTTCGTCGATTTCTTCCGGAGCATGCCCCCGATTGCCCTCATCGTCTTTGCCGCGTTGATCGGTGGGATCGAGCTCAAGGGCTCGAATCTGAACCCCTACCAGATCCACAACATCACCCTCTGGCTCGGAGTCCTTGTGCTCGGGTTCCACACGGCCGCTTACCAGGCGGAGATCGTCCGGGCCGGTATCCTATCGGTGCCGGCCGGCCAAACGGACGCTTCGGATGCCGTCGGGATCTCCCGTATCCGGTCGATGTTCGTGGTGGTCCTTCCACAGGCCTTCCGGGTCTCCCTGCCCGCCCTCGGAAACGAGTTCTCCTCCTCCATCAAGGACACTTCCCTCCTCTACACTATCGGCTGGGTCGAGATCAGCGGGGCCGCCCTGATCCAAACCTCGTTCGCCTACACCGTCTACCTCTACGGCTCGCTGGTGATCTGGTTCGAGGCCGCCTTCCTCTATTTTGTCATAACCTATCTCGTCACACGATCGGTCCGGGGCATTGAGGACCTGTTCAAGGTTCCCGGGCTCGAGGTCGCGCACACATGAGCGAAATCCGCGTTCGGGGTCTGAAGAAGAATTTCGGAAAGCTCGAGGTCCTTCGGGGCGTGGACCTGGACATCGGCTCGGGGAAGGTCCTGTGCATCGTCGGACCCTCGGGTTCGGGGAAGTCGACGCTCCTGCGGTGCATCAACCTCCTCGTCATGCCGGACGAGGGGGAGATCTACCTTGATTCAGTCGCCCTCACGAACCCGCACCTCCGGCCCGAATGGGTGCGCCAGCAGATCGGGATGGTCTTCCAGTCGTTCAACCTCTTCACGCACCTCACCGTGAAGAGGAACGTGATGCTGGCGTTGCGCCACGCCAAAAAGATCGACCGTGCCGCCGCGGAGAAGACGGCGGTGTACCAACTCACCCGGGTGGGCCTGGCCGACAAGATGGAGGCGTACCCGGCCCAGCTCTCCGGAGGTCAGCAGCAGCGGGTGGCGATTGCGCGGGCCCTCGCGATGGACCCGAAAGCGATGCTCTTCGACGAACCGACGTCGGCGCTCGACCCCGAGTCGATCCACGAGGTCCTCGCGGTGATGGGCCGGCTGGCGGAGGAGGGGATGACAATGGCCGTCGTCACGCACGAGATGGGGTTCGCCAAGGAGGTCGCGGACCGGGTCGTGTTCTTTGACGGGGGACGGGTCCTCGAAGAGGGCTCTCCCACGGAGATCTTTGACCGGGCCGGCCACGAGCGAACCCAGGCGTTCATGCAGAAGATCCTAAGGTAGAGGTCCGTGGCAGGGAATCCGGAATCCGGGTCGGAAGGAGGGGCGTCCTCGGCGGGGTCTCCCGCCCTCCCTCTCGCGTCCGGCCCAAAACAGCCTCCCCCCGACCTCTCCGCGCTCCAGCCGGGGCGCGTCCGAGAACCCCGCAACTGGGCCTCCGTTTCCTCGCCGTTGTACCTCGGGATTGGAGTGGCCTGTGCCATCGGGTTCTTCTTTCTTCTCGGAGCCGCGGGCGTGTACAGTCTTTCGTTCATCATTCGGACCCTGCCCCAAGGAGTGGGCCCTTGCGAACTCTCTCTCGAATTCACGACCTTCACGTTCTTGCTGGGTTTCGTCGGCGCAGTCGGACTCGGCATGGTCCGGGCCCACCCGCCCCAGCGCGACCCGACGGCGAGCCGTAAGCGCCTGCGGACCCGGCTCTCCTGGCTGTGGCGGTGGCCTTTGTACGGGTTCGCCTCCGGCTACGTCGCGGCGGTCCGTGGGACTCCGTTCCTCGTTCAGCTCTTCATCGTGTACTTCGCCATCATCTTCACGTTCCCCCGGTTCGCGTTCCTCGGCTGGGACGCGGCCTACTGGGCCGGGTTCTTCGCCCTCCTCATCAACACCACGGGGTACCAGGCCGAGGCGATCCGCGGCGGATTACAGTCGGTCGATGTCGGTCAGATCGACGGGGCGAAAGCGGTCGGGATGAGCCGACTTCAGACCTTCGCGCGGATCACCCTACCCCAGACCCTTCGGCTGATTACGCTGCCCCTGACCAACGAGTGGATCAGCAATTTCAAGACGGCAACCATCCTCAGCGTCATCGGCATCTTTGAGCTGTTCGACTGGTCCCGCACGGACATCGCGCTCACCGACGCTCGACCGATCGAAGCGTTCGTCCTGCTGACGATCTTCTACCTGGTCGTCAACGTCACCTTGAGTCGGGTGATGACCTATGTCGAGAAGACTCGCCGCATCCCCGGTCTCGGTTCCCCCATTCCAGAGGTCGGAACTTCGAAGTCGCTCCTTGAAGCTGGTATCGGCGCGGGCCACTACTGAGGGGCGGACTCCCTAGCCTCCTCGGCCGGCGTCGGTAGACCACCTCGTCTGACCATTCCCACTGCATCGCAGTCTTCTCAGCCTCGTCGGGCTCGGGACCATGTTCCTCGGCATGAGTTCGGCCTTCGCCCGAAGGACCCCTCGAATGAGTTAGACCGGTGACACGAATCGTCGCCCGAGAGGTCGGACGCAGCCATTCTATCGAGCCACCGGAATGACCGCTCGTGGTGGCCCCCCTCGCTTCCTCGACGCCTCCTACCGAGCAGAAACCTCTCGCGGCCGCGGTCCTCATCGTAGTGGGAGGGGTCCTTCTCCTTTTCGAGGGTCTCATTTTCGCAGAGGGTGTCCTCGTGGCGCTCGTGACCTTCTTCTTCGGCTCGGGGGGATTCTATCTCGGTGGCATTTTGGCTGGAATCGGTGGGGTCCTAGCCATGCTCTGGACCCCGCGTCCGCTGCCGAGCCCCGTTTCGTTGCCGTTTAGCACGCCCTCCGCGCCGCCTCCGCCTTCCTGCTAGCCGGGAAGCGGTCGGGAAGACACAGTCCCGAGGTATCCCGGGGCGGGAAGGGGTCGGCTCCATCGACCCGGGAATCCCTCCGCGGAGCGGTCGCCCTCCGAACCGGACTCTAGTTGGTGCCGAAGAACCGAAGCGTGAGATATCCGAGGGTGGCCCAGAAGATCGTGGCTAGGCGTCCATGGGGATGGATAGCGCGGCACTTCCACAGAAGCTCACAAAGCACGGGACAAGGGACAGCGCCCGGCGCATCCGAGGATTCATGTGCATCGATGGGTGTGCGTCGGGTCAGGCCGCCCCTCAATACGGGCAGATAGGACATTCATGGTTACGTCGACATCGGGCGCACCGAGACCGCCTCGCGAAGCGTCGCGACGCCAGCTCCCTTTCGGGCTAACGGTGTGCGCGGTGATACTGCTGGTGGGGGTCCTGTTCGTACCGTCCCTGATTCCGGCAACACCCGTCGGCCAGCCGAGACTTACCCTGAGCGCCTCGATCCCGCCATGGAACACATGGACGTGCAATCCCAACAACCCGAGCCCCGCGGCTCTCAACATTCCCGTTCCGAACCCGATGTACCCCAGGTACCCCAAGGCAAGCCTCACGGTCACCTACGAGTTCAAAGTGGTGGGGTACGTCAAGTCCGACCTCGGAACGACCGTGTACCTCCCCACCACCAAGGCGGTGTTGCCGACGACGCCGACAGGCAGCCTCTCGCTCACCCTCCCGGCCAAGAACGTGACCATCGCCGGAAACGGGTGGTCGTCCCCCACTCTCTTGAGCGAGACCACGAAACTTACCTCCAAGGAGAATTTCTCCGCGGCTAGTGCCTACCTGACGTCCTCCAAGTATGCGGTGATGGCCAACGCTGTCTCCGGATCTCTGACCCTCGAGTTCCGCTGGCACTGGAGCTTCGTCCCGGCGAAAGGCGGAGCAGCCCAGAACGGGACATGGTCCGTGCCGTCGAGGAATGCGACGTCCCCCTACCTACCCAGCATCTTCTATCCGGCTCCCTACGTGGGTATCGTGTCCACAACCTCCTCGCCGGCAGTTGCCGGGACGATTTTCAACGTAGAGCTCACGGGAACTGTCGCGAACACATCGTTCCGGATGGTCTTGGAGTACCCCAACAACGGGACCGAGATCCAGTCAATTTGGGAAAACAGCAGCGTCCGAGCCACTCTCTTCAACGCCAACGTCCCCCTTTCCTACCGGAGCGGGGCCCCGCTGCCCGCCGGGAACTACCTGATCCACGTTCACGATATCTGTGAGGCCATTGTCCAGATGCATTCGGTGGTGGTCGTGACCGACGATAGTCTCGCGGGTCCCGGGGGGGTTCCTTCCCGCACGATGGTCTGGGCCTAACGAAAGCCTCCTATCGGCATCTAGAAATCTTGGGCCCCGGTGCCTCTCGCTGTGGCTGCAACTCCCTGTCCGAGGTGCGGATGCCGCAATGCACCGGGCGAAGCAATCTGCGCCAAGTGTGGTGTAATGCTCTCGGGTCTTGCGCTGGCGACCATCTCCGCGGTAGGCTCTCCATCATCCACCCCCCAAGCCGCCCCACCGGTCGCTCGGCGTCGGGTTTCCCGCAGGACCTTCGGTGTACTGCTGGTCGTTGTGATGGTGGTTGTCGCTGGGCTTTCAGTCTTCTGGTACGAATACCGGCCGGGTGGACCGCTGAACCCGTACACCGGCAAGGTTGGCGAGACTCCCGTTCCGATCACCGTGGGCTCTGCGTTGTACACGGAGAACCTGAGCGGTTACTTTGGGGCGGTGGGAGAGTTCGGGACAGCGGTACCATCGCCAACGCTGACCACCCTCACGGACTACACCGCCATCAACGTGTTCCGTTTCGGCGATGGGATGGATTCGACCAATCTTAGCCTCGGGGTTTCGTATTCAAATAACGGGGTCGCCGGCCCGATAGCGGTGAATGTCACGTCCGACTGGAAGTTCTGCGAGTCACTTACCCCCAAGTGTGTCTACATCGCCCAGCTACCCGGAGAGACCAACAGCCCGGGGGATGTTCTCTCCGCTGTGTCCTACCTCCGCTCGCACGGAATCGACCCCAACTACTACTCGATTGGAAACGAACCCTCGGCTTGGTTTCATTTTGCCATCCGTTGGACCTCGTGGAGCTCCAGCGACGATAGCTCCCCGACCGCTACGCAGTATGCCCGAGAGGTCCAGAGGATGATTCCAATCGTGCGCTCCGTTGTCCCCGACGCGAAGATCATAGGGCTTGAGGACAACCAATGTGCGAATGACTCGTTCGTTCAGCAGGTAGCCAAGGTTGATGGTGCGAACATCAGCGCGATCGCTTGTCATGCCTACTCGGCGAACTCACAGGACAAAAGGGGCGCCGGGCTACAGCAGTTCTACAACACCCTATCGTCGAACGGGACGAACCTCGCCACGAACGTCCCCAAGGTACGCGACGGCATCACCTACGGATGCCCCACGTGCTCGGTGGCGGCGTGGGTCGATGAGTTCAACGCCATCGGTGGCCCCGTACCCGCGGGGTTCAATGCCTACATGTCGAGTTACCCCGACTTCGTCCTCACGGCCGGCTCGGCGGTGCGCGGGATGACCGTGAACCTGACCCACTACCTCTTCTTTGCCTATTGGCCGAGCGGCCTGCAGCACTACGCGATAGTGACCACTAACTACAGCGTGCGACCGACGTTCTATTGGTACTCGTATTTCGCCCCGAACATCACAAGCGGCCAGCTCTACTCGGTTCGGTACGCCCCACCGTACGAGCCCTCCTTCGCCACGTACCTTCAAGGTCCTTCTCCGGAGGGATCTGGCAGTCTCGTAGTCGTTAACGCCAACGCGACGGTATCGGAGAACATCTCGATCAGTCTGCCGCTACCGCTTTCGAACGGCGGGAAGGCGGTGTATTGGGGCAACACGACTAGCATTCCGACGGTGACCCCATACGGCTGGTTGCCTGCGAACTACACGCTCGGACCCGCCTCGGTTCTGCTCGTGGACGTCAATGGCTCGCTCGGTCAGTCTTCGACATACGCCGATCTCGCTGTATCGGCCCTTCCCAGAGGATCGACCGTTCCGAATTGGGAGGTGACCCTGCCCAACTTCCCCCACGGTTTGAGGTTCACGGTCATCACGCTTCTCGGCCAAGATGCGGGCCGTGCTTGCTCCGTTCCCCCCCGCCTCCCCACCAGTAACGGTACCCTCGGAAGCTTGGCGGGTCCAGGTCTTGCTGGAATCGGACGTGCATATTCCCAATCAGTGGAAGATCGAGCGGAGCGTATGCGTTCGGCAATTCGGTCGAATCGACGGGAGAGGTCGGCGTGACTGAATTACCCTGAAAGGCTCAAATGGCGGTAGGTTTGCTGACGGCGGGGCCCGTAGCTTAGTTCGGGCCCCGTTATCTTCCCGCCATACAGCGTCTAACTCCTCCGTAGGGTGTGCGAGGGCTCCCAGCCGCCCTAGCAGAGCGCTTTGACGGGTTTCGACGGGTCAAGACCGCAAGGGAGGAAATAGAAGCTCCGGCCTCTCGGACTCGGGGAGTGTCCTCAGGAGATGTGAGTGGGGGGATGTCGACTGAGACCGAGACCTCCGTCCACGATTCCCCCCGATCGGGCCGAAGCGGGATTTCGTTGAGGCTCGCCGCGGTGGTGTTGGTCGCCGTGGTTGTCGTGGTCGGGGGCGTGGGATACGTGGTGCTGAGCACGGTTTCGGGAAGTGGGACCAAGACAGTCAGTGCTTGCTCTCCCCCGTCGGCCTGCAATCCTCTAGGGCTGCCGGTCGAAGTGGTCTTGATGGTTTTCTACGTGGGCGGTTTTGGCCAGGCCATTGCCAGCCTCGATCAGGAACAAAGCCTCCCGGCCACTGTCGCGGTGACCGGTGGGGAACCCGTTTCTCAGTACGAAATTTCCTGGGGCGATGGTTCGAGCTATACAGGGTTTAGCCCGAATTCCAGTCACGTATATTCCGACCTGGGCTCGTACATCGTGAGTGCCCGGGCCCTCGTTGATACGACCTGGTACAATGGCTCGGACTACCTCTTCCCGATCGTCGTGACGCCGAACCTCCCGACGACGTCGTCGGGTGATTACCCCACGGTCGCGACGACGCTCACTAACGGGAGCTCGGCAATCGCCCAGCTCGGATGGCTCGAAGGCTCCGGATTCATCAACGTCTCGGCGAAGTACACGGCGAACTCGACGGCCACGGGCTACACGGATCGGGCCCCCTCGCTCACTTCGACGGGTGGAACGCAGTCCGGCCTTGTATCCACTCCGGACAGCGTGGCGGCTTCCTACGCCTTCAGGGCCCCCGGTATCTACTACATCACCATGGTCGGGGCAGTCACGGCACCATCCGGGACGATCTACCAGAACTACACCTGGACGGTCTACGTCTCTCCCGCTGGCGTGCCAGCGGGATGCACCGAATGTCTCAGCGTACCTCCCCCGGGGCGAGGAGCCCCCACCCCGGGCTGGTCACCTGGCAGGAGGTCGCCCCGGGAGGTGCGACCTCGGAAGACCCCTCGGTCGCCTACGATACTATGAGCGCCGAGCCGCTGTACAACGTCTACCAGACGCTCGTGGCGTACAACGGGAGCACCACGACCTCGTTCGTCCCCGAGCTTTCGACGTGCGTCCCCGGGCCGGGCTGCGCCGCGATGTACGGGAACCCGTTAGTCGTCAACGACCCGTCCACGGGTACGCCACGATACTGGACGTTCCCGATTGACAAGGTCGCGCGGTTCTATGACCCATCGACCAAGGTCAGCTGGCCGGTCTACCCGTCGGACATGCTGTTCTCCATGACCCGGACGTGCGGCTTCGCCGATCTGCCGGGATTCGGAGCCCAGCCGGGCTGGATGCAGTGCCAGGCATTACTGCCGGTCGGAGACTCCTCGTGGGACAGCGGCATCCACTACGTGTTCAACAACACGCCCTTGAACGGCCTCGGGTCGATGCTGATCAACGACAGCACGTACTGCCCGGCGAACGTGATGGCGGCCTCGAACGGCTGCATCACTTACGACGCCTGGGGCGGCGACGCGGCCTGGCCGTTCTTCCTCGGGCTGATCGCCAACCCGGAGCGCGGCGCGGCGGAGCCGTGCGGCTGGTTCTCCGCTCAGGACGCGAACGTTCCGGGCTTCCCCGGCTCGTACCTGTCCCACGGTGACGGGCCGTGCTACCTGCCCGGCTCGACCCCAAGCCACGAGATCACGAACACGAGTGACTCGGCTTTCACAAGCTACGTCGCGGGCCTCTCCCCGACCTACTGGGATGCCTTCGAGGAGCTCGCACTGAACACCCCAGGTATCCAGACCGGCGTTCGGTGGAACATGGTCGGGTCGGGACCCTACTACCTTACCAATGAGCCGTTCTCGCAGTCGGTCGGCTACACGCTCGCGCAGAACCCGGCCTACCAGGCCCCGACTGGATGTGAGGGCCAGCCGAACTGCGAACCCCTGCCCGGACCGACTCACTACGTGGCCAACGTCACCGTCGTCTACCAGTCGACCGACACGGTGGGGATCGAGCAGTACAAGGCGGGACAGACCGATCTCGCTACGATCCAACCCGGTGAGACCCCACAGATGCTCTCACTGATCCAGGAGGGCAAGATCGGAGCGTTCACCGTCCCGACGCTGAGCGTCTTCTTCCTGGCGCTTGCCCTGGAGTTTAGCGTCTCCGCGGCGAAGTCGCTCGACCCCAACCCTCTGAACGTTCCGGGCGACTTCTTCAACTACGTCGGACTCCGGCAGTTCCTCGTCAACGCGTTCCCGTATCAGACGGTGGAGAACACCATCTTCACGACGGACGGAATCCAGTATGGGTCCAACTACGGCGGGGCGATCCCGCAGTACATGGGCAACTACTACCCAACCAACATCAGCTGGCCCAGCGGCGACCCCGTGACGGATCCGAGCGTAAACGGAAGCGCGGCGTGGTGGTGGGCGCAGGCGACGACGGTGGGCAGCCCGTACTATGACCCCGAGCTCGCAGCGTGCACGACGAGTTCGCCGTGCCAGTTCGGGATCATCGGCCAGCGGGGGGCGACGACCGTGGACACGATGCTGCAGGACTACATGCCATACATCAACCAGATTTCGGGCGGGCGGCTCGCGCCGAACACGTTCGACGATTGTCTTTGCCAGTTAGTGGTGTACGGACTGTCGGCGGTGCCGGGTCAGTCGGCGCTGCCATTCTTCAGCATCGGATGGGCGCCCGACTACCCTGACCCGACCGACTACATGGCGCCGTTGTACTACGCGGACGCGACATACACATCAGAAGACGCGGTGAAGGAGGGCCTGAACCTGTGGGTCTGCACCGGCGCGAGCGCGCCGGCGGGAATGCCGACCGACCCGAACACGATGGCAGCGCTGGTCTTCTGGGTGCATCAGCCGGCGGTTCCGCAGGCCTGCCAGGGGAACGCCTACTCCGCCATGGAGTGGGGAATGACCACCGCCGGGGGAATGGCGGTCGGCCCCGGTCGGGTGCTGATGTACAACCTGGTCGAGCACATCGCGAACCAGCTCGCCCTCTACGTATACTACGACCAAGAGAACCTGGTGACGACGTACGCGGCGTGGGTCAACCCGACGACCCTTAACACCAACCCGGTGATCGGCGGCGGCGGGGACAACACCTGGTACCTGCTGAACGGGACCGGAGTGCTGAACTCGTAGACGGGCTCGGACCTCAGGACCCGGCGCCTCGGTCGGTCGAGGCCAGGGTGGGTCGTCTGGCCGGAAAGGCTCAAGTGGCGGCGCGCTCCGTGGCGGCGCGGCCCGTAGCTTAGTTTGGCTGTGGGAACTTACGTCCAAACATGCCGGTCTTCAATCACGAGTACTCCTAACCAGTAGGAGACCTGAGCTCCGTTGCAGACTGAAGAAGGAGGACTCCGTCGAACATGCCTATCAGCAGTGACGAGACCTCCTCGGGCCAATCGAGGACCTCATCGTCCGCTTCCGGCAGCGAAGCGTGATTGCTCGCCAGCTCTAGTGTGCGGGAGTCTCCTTCTGCCAACCCTGAACAAATCCCGGACCGCACCAGGGGATTCAACCCCGGTCAATCGGCCTCATATACCCCCTCTTGTCACCCTTTGTCCGGTCGGTCTACCTTGCGGGCGCGGCGAAGAAGCGTTGTAATTCTGTATTCCTGCCTCGTGGTGGGATTCGCACTTCTGTTCGTCGTGTCCTCCCTCGGAATAGAACCAGGGCTGGCGCATAATTCCATGGACGCCTCCGCTTCGACTTCTACATCTTCATTGGCGCTCCTGGCCCCCGGCGGTGACTTCTCGACGTATCTCGGCAATGAGGAACGCACTTCTTCGTCCTCCTCGGAACATCTTATCAACCTCACGACCGCGCCGTCGCTTCATGTGCTGTGGGCTTACAACGTGAAGAATAATCAGGTCGAATCCCAGCCGGTCGAACAGAACGGCATCGTGTATTTTGGCGCGAATGATGGATACGAGTACGCGCTCTACGCGACCAACGGGACACTTCTGTGGAAGAGCTTTCTAGGCCAGGATACGAACGACACACCTTGTGGTTTCCCGCAGGGGGTGACCTCGACGGCGACCGTCGTCGGAGCCAATCTCTACGTTGACGGGGGATACCCATACTTCTACGCGCTCAACTCGTCCACCGGCGCGATCGTATGGAGAGCCCCGATCGGGAATGGAACGAGCGCCCTTGGGAATTATGACTGGTCGAGCCCACTCATCTACGACAACAATGCCTACGTGGGAATAGCGAGCCAATGCGATTTTCCATTGGTTCAGGCGGGAGTGGACGAGTTCTCGCTCACCACCCATGCGCTGGTAGGTTACTTCGACTCCAGTGTCCCGGCCCAGAACGGCTCCAGCATCTGGGGGTCGCCTTCGGTCAACCCCACGACCAACACGATTTTCGTTGCCACCGGGAATGCGTACGAGGCGACTTCGACCACGTACAGTGAGTCGATCCTCGCGCTGAACGCGACGACTCTTGCCGTTCAGGCAGCGTGGCAGGTTCCCGCTGCGCAGAGGGTCGTAGACAGTGACTTCGGGGTAACACCGACGCTCTTCACGCCCGCGGGAGGATTCCCGATGGTGTCGGTGGCGAACAAAAATGGCTACCTGTATGCCTTCTATCAATCAAACCTGACACTCGCCTGGGAACACCTGATTTGTTGTCAGGATAGTTCGCAGGACGAACACATCTCGACGGCGTGGGGAGGAGGCTACGTCTATGTGGTGAGCCCGATAACCACAATAGGCGGCGTGACCTACAACAGTTCCGTCCGCGCGTTCAATCCCCTGACGGGCGCCATCGTTTGGCAAGAAGGGTTCTCCCAGACCTCGTACGACGGCTACGCCGCGCCCTTATGGGTCAACCAGCTCCTAATCGTTCCAGATCAGGGTACGCTCTTCGTGCTCAACGCGACGACTGGCGCAATCCTCTACCAAGATACGGTGCCGGGACATTTTGTTGCTGCCGCTTCGATCTCCCGGGGGGAAATCTTCGCCGGCACGAGCCACGATAAGGTGGTTGCCTTCGACCTCCAGCTGAATTCGAGCGCAAGTCAATCCAGCCCCTCGGGAGCCGCACCGCTACTCGATTCCTTCAGCGTCGTCGGGTCAGGAGGCCTACCTTCGTACAGTTATTCATGGACGTTCGGGGACGGGGGAACCTCTGCTCTCCAGGAGCCCAGCCACGCATTCGCCAACGTGGGAACTTACAACGTGACGGTGGCCGTGAAGGACCTGGCAGGGAACGTGTCCACCAGTACGCTCACGGTCGAGGTAGAGGCCGGCTACGACGTGACCTTCCAGGAAACAGGTCTGCCGTCAACGACCGCGTGGTCGGTGACCATGGGGGGTAGCGTGAAGAACTCGACAATCCCGAAGATCTCCTTTGTCGAATCGAACGGGACGTATGCCTATACGGTGGGATCCGTGTCCGGGTACGTTGGAAGCCCTTCCTACGGGTCGGTGATGGTGAACGGCACCGGGAAGATCGTCCAAGTGACCTTCAACCGAACATATTCGGTCACCTTCAGGGAAACCGGCCTGCCCAAGGGGACGCTTTGGAAGGTCACGATTGGAGAAGAGACGATTCGCTCCGACAACTCGACCATTGCCTTCCCTGAACCGAACGGAACGTACGCATTCCAGGTGGGGATTGTCCCAGGTTGGAAGACGACCGATACGGGGTCGGTCCGGGTCGCGGGCTCGAATACCATTGTCACACTGACCTTCGCTCAGGTGAAGTACGTAGTGACCTTCAAGGAGGCCGGACTCCCGAGCGGAACGAACTGGAGTGTCACCGTCGGGTCGACAACCCTCTGGTCCACATTGACTTACATCAACTTCCATCTGGCCAACGGCAGTTACTCCTACACCGTGGCCAACGTCGCCAACTACTCGCGGTCGCCGACCTCCGGCACCTTCAAGGTCACCGGGGTCGGGTTCACGATCTCGGAGAAGTTCTCGATCGTGAGGTATGTGGTGACCTTCAAGGAGACCGGGCTCCCGAGCGGGAC